>Ga0114129_10000744_pt1 | contig 41358 bp, 43 predicted proteins | sample RhiMetdeltSRZDD1_FD_80071 | JGI IMG/M metagenome (GOLD analysis project Ga0114129, IMG submission 80071) | Populus rhizosphere microbial communities from Tennessee, USA - Rhizosphere MetaG P. deltoides SRZDD1 (version 2) (version 2) | ecosystem: Host-associated > Plants > Roots > Rhizosphere >...
GAACAGCGAGGGTTATGCGATCGGCGGGTTTCGGGTATTACATGAACATGCCAGCGTCGAAAGAGCCCGCTCGGGCGTACCGCGATCGCCTCCTGCGCCTGCTGCGCCGTGCCCCGCGGCGCCCCACCGACCTCGGCGTACGCTCGTGGATCGGCGTGGTCCGCCGGACCGTCAGCGAATTCATCGACGACGACCTCACCGACATGGCCGCAGCGCTGACCTACTACGGCATCATGTCGATCTTCCCGGGCCTGCTCGTCCTCGTGGCCGGCGTCGGCCTGCTCGGCCGCTCGACCGCGGAGGCGGTGGAGCAGAACATCCACGAGCTGACCCCCGGCCCGGCCCAGCAGATCATCGCCGACGCGCTGGAGAACCTGCGGGAGAATCCGCGTACGGCCGGCATCGTGGCCCTCGTCGGCCTGATCGTGGCGTTCTGGTCGGCGACCGGCTACATCGGATCGTTCATGCGGGCCGCCAACCGGATCTTCGACGTGCCCGAGGGCCGTCCACTGTGGAAGACGATACCGGTCCAGCTGGCCATCACCGCGATCACCGGAATCTTCCTCGCCGTCAGCGCGCTGGCGGTGGTGTTCACCGGCCGGTTCGCCGCGTGGACCGGCGACCTGCTGGGCTTCGAGGAGGAGTCGGTCCGCGTCTTCGACATCGTGAAGTGGCCGGCGCTCGTGCTCGGGGTGGCGATGATGCTGGCCCTGCTGTACTGGGCCGCACCCAACGCCCGGCACGCGGGCTTCCGCTGGATCACGCCGGGCAGCCTGCTGGCCGTCTTCCTGTGGATCGTCGTGTCGGCCGGATTCGCCTTCTACATCGCGCATTTCAACACGTACGACCGGACCTACGGTACCCTCGGCGGCTTCATCGTCTTCCTGGTCTGGCTGTGGCTGACCAACGTCGCCGTGTTGCTCGGCGCCGAGATGGACGCCGAACTCGGGCGGGCGCGGGCGATCGCGGCCGGGCTGCCGCCGCGCGCCGAGCCCTACATGCCCCTGCGGGACGTTCCGAAGCTGGAGCCGCGCCAAGAGCTGCCGCTTGAGGAGGAAGACGAGGCGTCCCAGGCCTCGGAACGGTGACAAACGTCGATGACCTGCCGGATCAACTCTTTAGCGTAGCGATTGCTCGTAGTCATGTCGCCACCCGTTAGCCCGAAGCGGTCGTAAGATCAGCGACTTCGATGTGACGGATCGGTGACTGTGGACGCGTGATACGCAGGCCGACACTCCTTGCATGACCGGACTCAGGTTCCTGCGTGCCACCGGCGCGCTCATCGTCAGCGGCCTACTGCTGGCCAGCTGCATGCAGCTCAACATGGGCCTGACCGTAAACCCGGACGACACCGTCGACGGGCAGCTGTTGCTCACCGCGGACAAGTCGATCCTCACCTCCAACGGCCGGACGGCCAAACAAGGATTCGAGGATCTGCGCAAGAACATCCCGGACATGCCACCCGGGCCGGAAGAGGTCTACGAGGACGCCAAGCGGTACGGCGCGTTGATCAAGTACAACCACACGCCACTGGACCAGTTCAACAGCGAGAGCGTCAAGCTCGTCAAGAACAACGGGACCTACCGCTTCACCCTTCCGCTGGATCCCAAGCTCTACGGCAACGCCCCGTCGGCGACGCCGCAGTCGCGGGACGCGTTCATGAAGGCGATGGAGTTCGAGATTCAGGTGACCTTCCCGGACCTGGTTCTCGACAGCAACGGCACCGAAGTCGGCCGGACGGTCACCTGGCAGATCAAGGCCGGGCAGGAAAAGCCCGTGCAACTGTTCGCGACGGCCGCAATCCCAGCGACCGCAGCCTCCTCCCCCGCGACCACTGGTGGCGGCGGCGGCTTCCCCTGGCTGCTGATCATCGCCGGCGCCGTCGTGCTCGCCATCGCCGCCGTGGTGGTCTTCTTCCTCCTGCGGCGGTCCAGCGCATCGAAGGCGGCGGCACCGGCTCCCGAGGCGAGCGTCGGCACCGCTCCCCCGCCGGGCGCCGCCTGACGGGCCCTCTTCCTGGCGTACGCGGCCGCTCCGCTGCGGTGCGTGTCCCCCTCACACGCGCCGAACCCCTCAACAGAAGGGAGATCGCTGTGAACGATCTCTTCACCTGGGCCGCCCTGGGCACCGTCGCCGGTGCCAGTGCCGCGACGTTGCTGACGGCCAACGTCATCGGCGGGCTGCTCGGGTCCTCGGGCGACAAGGCCCGCAAGTGGATCGCGCTGGGCACCGCCCTGCTGCTGTCCTACCTCTCCGCAGCGTTCGCCAAGGACGCCGGCGCCGAGAAGTGGATCATCGCCTTCTTCAACGGGCTGGTCATCTTCTCCGCCGCCCTCGGCGTGAACCAGTTGCCTCCGGGCAACCGGGCGCCGACCAAGCCGAGCCCGGCCCAGGTCGCGTCCAACACCGAACCTCGTTTCATCCGGTCCTGGGTCTAAGGACGGTCGCCATGGTATTCGGCATCCTCAGCGGGGCGATTCACACGGCGTACGGCGCCGTTCTCGGTTGGGCGGCGGGCGGCCTGATCGGCCTGGCCGTCGGCGGCGCCCTCGGCTTGCTGCTCGGCTGCTTCTTCGGCTGGGCGGTCGCCGCCGGCCAGGTCTACTCCGCCGACGGCACCGGCATCTTCACCTTCATCATCGACCACACGTGGAGCATGCTCAACACGGTGGCGGGCTCTCTCTACCTGATGGTGCACTTCATCTTCGGCCACACCCTGGACCGCGCCACGTCGCAGGGCAGCTGCCGGGTCAGCCTCGTCGAGGGCGTCTCGCCCCGGTACGCCACGACCATCGGCACGGTCTGCGCGGGCTCGAACGCGGGCATCCAGCGGCACGAGGACGTGCACATCCTGCAGGCCCGCATCCTCGGCCCGCTCTACATCCCGCTCGTCGGCCTGAACTATGCGCTGTGGACGATCGCGCCCCTGTGGCTGCTCTGGCACGACCGGGCGAACCGGCCCATCAACAGCTTCGGGCGGTACTTCGAGGTCGGCGTCTACCCGCACGTGTGGAATGAAGCGATCGCGTATCGCATCCAGGGAACGCCCCCGTCATGACCGAAAGCGAGCGCCGCGCGGGCACAGGTCCCATCGAGTCGACCACCGACCGTCTCATGACGTGGCTGGCCGACACGACCGGGCAGCCCGCGCGGCTGGCGCCACCGGACGGATCCGGCAGCGGATTGTCGCTGTGGCCGCTGGAACTGCGATCGCAGCGCCAGGGCCGCCGCGCCAGCGGGCCCCGCGAACCCTTCCGGTTCGGCGTGCGCTACCTGCTGACGGCGTCCGGTCCGCAGGCGCTGCACCTGCTCGACCAGGTGCTCACCGAGGCCACGCGGGCCGGTGAACCCGAGGTCTCGCTGGAGGCCGGTGATCCGGCGCTCTGGCAGGCCCTCGGGGCCGCACCCCGGCCGGCCCTGTTCATCGAGGCCCCGGCCCTGATCGAGCACCCGGATATCAGCGCACCACCGGTGCTGCACCCGTTGCAGGTCACCATCATCCCGCGGGTCACGCTCGCCGGCCGCGTGGTCGGACCGGGCGGCGTACCGCTGGCCGCCATGCGTGTCGAGGTGCTCGGCACGCCGCTCAAAGCACAAACCGATGCACAAGGCCGGTTCTCCATGGCCGGCGTACCGAAGGCGGACGAGGTGCAGCTTCGCCTCGTCGGCCGCGGCAAAATCCTGACCGCTCAGGTGGACCCCACCGACGCAGACCTCGTCATCACGTGCGACCTGCCGGTCCGATGAACCACTGAGGAGTTCTTCATGGCGAACTATTTCTCCCCCGGCATCTACGTCGAGGAGGTGCCCGGCGGAGCGCGATCCATCGGCCCGGTAGGCACCAGCACGGCGGGGTTCGTCGGGGTCGCGACCAACGCCGAGGCACCGCTCAATGAGGCGGTCGCCGTCAACAACTGGACCCAGTTCGTGACCCGCTTCGTCGAGCGCGGCAACATGCAAAGCACGCCGCTCATACAAGCGGTCTACGGCTTCTTCAACAACGGCGGCTCGCGCTGCTGGATCGTCAACATCGGCTCCGACGGCACCCTGCGCGGAACCGCCGGCAACCGCGCCGGCCTGGACGTCCTGGAGCCGGTCGACGAGATCTCGATCGTCGCCGCGCCGGGCTACCACGACGTCACGGCGCACGAGGCGCTGCTGACCTTCGCGGAGAAGACCCGCTCGTGCGTCGCGATCCTCGACCCGGCCCCGGGCATCAGCGACATCGACACGCTGACCAAGGTGGCCAGCTCGGCCCCGCCCAAGCCGCCGAAGCCGCCGGCCGAAGGCGAGAAGCCCGAGGGCCGCGCCTCCGTGCCCGAGCGAGCCCACCGGCCCCGCCAGTCCGAGTACGGCACGGTGTATTTCCCGTGGGTGTACGCGATCGACCCGATCACGCAGAAGCCCGAACTGACCGCACCGAGCGGCCTGATCGCCGGCGCGTGGGCCCGCACCGACGCCGATCCCGGCGTACACAAGGCTCCGGCCAACATCGCCCTGCGCGGCGTCACCGACGTCGAGTACGCCTTGACTCGCTCCGAGCAGGACGTGCTCAACCCGGCCGGGGTCAACTGCATCCGCAAGTTCTCCGACCGCGGCATCCTGGTGTGGGGCGCCCGTACGCTGGCCGAAGAGGCGAGCGAGTGGCGCTACCTGAGCGTGCGGCGGCTGGCCATCTCGCTGGAGCTGGCCATCGAGCGGGGCACCACGTGGATGGTCTTCGAGCCCAACAACCACGAGCTGTGGCAGTCCATCCGCCGCGACATCGGGGCCTTCCTGCGGCGCGTGTGGCGCAGCGGCGCCCTGTTCGGGCGTACGCCCGAGGAGGCGTACTTCGTCAAGTGCGACGAGGAGACGAACCCCCCGGACGTCCGGGACGCGGGCATGGTCGTCGCGCATATCGGCATCGCGGTCGTCAAGCCGGCCGAGTTCGTCGTTTTCAAGCTGAGCCAGTGGGCCGGCGGCAGCGCTACCGAGACGATTTAGGAGAGCTGAATCATGGCAGAAGCAGCCGCCACCGCCGCGGCGCCGGGCGGACAGCCCGACCCGTACCGCGCATACAACTTCAAACTGCTCATCAACGGCATCACCAACGGGCACTTCACCGAGGTGACGTGCATGGAGGTGAACATCGCCCGGCTGGCCTACCGGGAGGCGGGCAACGAGCACATCCGCTCGGTACCCGGCCAGGTCGACTACGAACCGGTCGTCCTCCACTTCGGAGTGACCAGTGACAAGAACATCTGGGACTGGATGGACGCGGCCGCCAAGGGCCGGGTCAGCCGGCGCAACGTCTCCATCGTCCTGATGGACTCGACCGGCACGGCCGAGGTCCTGCGCTGGAACCTTCTCAATGCGTGGCCGTGCCGCTGGCGCGGGGCCCACCTGCACACGCTGGGTCAGGAGATCGCCATCGAGTCCGTCGCGCTGGCCTACGAGAGCCTTGAGCTGGAGATCCGCAGTGGCGCCCCCGCCGCGGCCGCCCCGGCGGCCTGACCGGCCCGGCGGCCACTCCGCCTGGCCCGCCCGGTTCGGCGCTGCGGCGCTGCGCCGGGTGGCACGGGCGGTTCAGCGCGCCGCGGAAGCCCTCGCACCCGCGGCGTCTCCAGCGGCGGCGGCCTCCACGCCGGAGCCGCCGCCGCGCCGGCCCGGCCAGCCACCCGAGCACTGGCTGGCAATGGTCCGCGAACACGCGCCGGAGCTGCTGCTCGGGCGCGACGGTACGACCGAGATCGACCGCCCGGCGATGCCGGGGTACGCCGATCCGATGGCCGTGCCGGCTGCGTACCGGACGCCGGGATCCCCCGTCGACACTGCGATCGCGCCCGCGCTTCGGACCGCGTCCGACCCGGACGCCGGTGCGACCGCGTCCAGCCTTCCGATCGCGAAGACGCCGGATGGGGCCGACCGAGTCCGGCGTGGCGAATCGCGGCCACGCCTGGCCGCCTCCGCGGACGGCGACCGCGTTGCTGGGCGTACTCATAAAAGCACGACCGCGAACCGGGCCGGACCGGCGAAGCGGCTGGCGCTCGCGGCTCGCGAGGTGTTCGCCCGGCTGAGCGGGCGCCCTCGCACCGAGGTTTCGCCCGTGGACCCCGCTGTCCACAGCAGACAGAAAACCACGCCGACGCCAGCCTTGAAAATCACCCAGCCGCAGGTACCGGACCGGTTCCCGGCCTGGTCCTGGATCGGGCCGGCGGAGCGGACTGACGACCGCACGCGGGCCGCTTACGTGAGCGCCGCCGCCGAGTGGCCCAGCCTCCCCGCCGCTGTGAGCGCGGGTGAGACGAGCCCGAGCCGAGGCGCCGTGCGGCGCGCGGCCGATCCCCTGCCGCCGAGCGGGCCCGCCGAGGACCCGTGGCCGCGGCTGCCCGACGACACACCACTATGGACGGTACCGGCCGCCGGGCACTCCGCTGAGCGCCTGACGCGGCTGGAACGGGAACAGGCGGGTAGCTGATGGAGCGCGTCGCCTTCCTCATCGACGAGACCGGCGAGCGGGTGGACTGCCTGCTCAATCCGGAGACCGTGCACGTCACCCGGCTGGCCGGCGTACGCCCGCGCGGCGCGGCCGGCGGCCAGATCACCGGCGTCGGGCTGGCCGACGATCCGCTGGTGTTCACCGGCGGCGGGCGCACCGAGCTGGTGATGGATCTGCTGTTCGACGTCGACTTCGTGGAGGCGCAGGTACGCCCGGAGGACGTGCGCGCCCTGACACGTCCACTGTGGATGCTGTCGGAGAACTCCGCGGTCGAGCACGGCTGGGTACGCCCACCGCTGGTCCGGCTGGTGTGGGGCAAGACGTGGAACGTGCCCGGCGTCATCGTGGCGATCGCCGAGCGGTTCGACGGCTTCAACCTCGGCGGCACCCCCCGCCGGTCGTGGCTGCGCCTGAAGATGGTCCGCGTGGCCGAGGACGCCGCCACCGCTCAGCAGGGCTTCGAGAGTGAGCTGGCGGCGGCGGAGACCACCCCCGTGGCGGAGCCCGGTACGGCGGTCGTCGCGGTGGGCGACGGCTCGAACGAGCCCGGCTACTCCGGCGTCCGGTTCGATCTGCTGTCCAACGACGCGCTCGGGTCGCCGCTGCGGTGGCGGCTGCTGGCCGAGCACAACCGGATCACCAACCCGTTCGAGGTCAGCTCGGGCACTGCGCTGTCCGTACCGCCCGCCGATGCGAGTCTCAACGGCTCCGCGTCCGGCTCCGCCAGCGCCGGTGGCGGGGGTGCATTATGACGGCGATGCGCGGCGTCACCGTGACGGTGCAGGGCGCTTCCCTGCCCGACGACGTCATGCGGAACCTGAGCGGCGTACGCGTGGCCGCCCGGCTCAACCAGCCGGCGCAGTGCGAGCTGTCCTTCGCCACCGGCTCCGGCTCGGCGGCCCAGATCGACCTGGTACGCCTCGGCGCGAAGATGGTCGTGAAGGTCAACGGGGAGAACGACGCGCTCTTCGAGGGCGAGCTGACCGCCTTCGAGGTCGAGTACGCCGGTGACGGCACCGCGATGCTGCGCGTACGCGCCTACGACCTCCTGCACCGCCTGCGCAAGCATCAGGAGCTGCGCGTCTTCGAGGACGTCAGCACCGCCGACCTGGCCGGGCAGCTGGCCGGCGGGGCCGGGCTGAACGTCGAATCCGAAGAGGACGGTCCACGCATCGAGCGGCTCTTGCAACACCGGCACACCGATCTGGACCTGCTGCTGGAGGTCGCCGGCCGGGCCGGGCTGCATCTGGCCACCGAGGGCGACAAGCTCCATCTGATCACATTGGACGGTTATGGCCTGCCGGTGCCGCTGGAACTCGGCAAGAGCGTGTACGGCCTGCGGGCCGAGGCCAACCTCGACCAGGCCGCCGGCGAGAGCACGGCGCTGGGCTGGCACCCCCAGCGCGCCGAGCTGATCGAAGAGCGGGCGGGCTCGGCTCGGTCCGGACGCAAGATACCGCTGCGGCCCGACCCTTCCGACGTCGGCGCGGACGGTGTGCGTACGGCGATCGACCAGCCCGGCCGCAGCGAGGACGAGCTGGCCGCGATCGCGCAGGCCCGGATCGACGCGCGCGAGGCGAGCCTGGTGACGGTGAGCGGCGACGCCGAGGGCGATCCCGATCTGCGTCCCGGCCGCCGGATCGTCCTGACCGGCTGCGCCGAGCAATTGTGTGGCGAGTACGTCCTCACCGAGGTCGTACACACCATCGACGCCGTGGGCTTCCTGTCGCGGTTCTCCACGCAGCCGCCGGTCGTCAGCACCCCGCTGCCGAGCGCCGCGGTGACGCTGGGCACGGTGACCGATGTGGACGATCCCGACCGGCTCGGGCGCGTACGCATCGATCTGCCGGCGTACGGCGGGCTCGACGCGGGCTGGCTCGGCGTCGTGTTTCCCGGTGCCGGCAAGGGCAAGGGCGTCATCGCGCTGCCCGACCCCGACGATACCGTCCTGGTGATCCTGCCGGGCGGCGAGCCGGCGGCCGGAGTCGTCATCGGTTCGCTTTACGGCGTTGTCGAGCCCTACGATGCCGGCATCGACGAGAACAAGTCCCGGCGGTGGTCCATGCGTACGGCCGGCGGGCAGGCGTTCGTCATCGACGACAGCGGCAAGCGCATGCGGCTGCAGAACGAGGTGGGCAGCTTCGTCGAGCTGACGCCGGACCTCATGACCGTGCACGCCGCGACCGACCTCGTCGTCGAGGCGCCGGGCAAGGCCATGCGCATCCGGGCCAACACCGTCGACTTCGAGCAGGCCACCGGGCCGGAGCAGGACGACGCCCGAGCCTGGGCCGACAAGCTCGCGGGAGGCTACTGATGGAGCTGATCCACCGCGATGCCGTGGTCAAGTGCGATCACGACGGCCGCATACCGCAGGTGCCCTCCCAGCAGTGGGTGACGATCTCCACCATCCCGGTGCTGGTGGACTCCGACCCCGAGGGCCGCGACATCGTGGCCTGCCCCAACTACGGCCCGACCATCAAGCCGTGCGCGAAGACCCTCAAGGTGGCCGTCGGCTACAGCGAGGGCTTCCTGCGCATCGGCTCGAAGCGGATCGTGCTGTCGCATCTGGACGGCCTGACCGACGGTACGCCGCCCGGCCTCGTCCACTACAAGGTGCGTGACCCCCTCCAGACCTTCGTGCGGGCGGACAAATGAGAGCCTTTCGTTTCCTCGGCGCCGGGTTCGACTCGGCCATGACCGGCGGCCTGGGCCTGACCTCCGCCGGTGGCGTCGCCATGACCGACGGCGACGAGACCGTACGCCAGGCGCTGATCATGCTGCTGTCGACGACACCGGGCGAACGCGTGATGCGCCCCGGCTACGGTTCGCGCCTGCACCGGCTGGTGTTCTCGCCGAACGACGACACCACGGCCGGCCTGGCCATCCACTATGTAAAGCAGGCGATCGCCCGGTGGGAGCCGCGCGTGGAGGTCATCGACGTCGACGCGCACCCCGACGAGGATGCGCCGTTCCGGCTCCTCATCCAGCTCGACTACCGCGTGAAGGCGAGCCTGACCCAAGCCATGATGACCTTCTCCGTGGATCTCGACACCGCCACCGCCGAACCCGCGCAGACCCCGGCGACCGGCAGCGCCCCCGGTACGCCGGGCGCAGACACCGAGGGAGACCAGCGATGACGCTGCAAGTGCCGAACCTCGACGACCGCACCTTCCTCGACCTGGTGACCGCGGCGCGCGAACGCATCCAGCAGTCGTGTCCATCGTGGACAGATCTGTCCGTGCACGACCCCGGCATCGCCCTCGTCGAGACGTTCGCGTACCTGACCGAGGTCATGATCTACCGGCTGAACCAGCTGCCGGAGAAGGCGTACGTGGCCTTCCTGAACCTGCTGGGGGTCAGCCGCCACGAGCCGTCGGCGGCCTGGGCCGACGTCGTGTTCAGCCGGACCGGCACCGAGCAGGGCCCCATCCGCATCCCGGCGGGCCTGCGCGTGTCGGCGGCCCGCGGTGCCGATCCGCAGCCGGTCGTGTTCACCACCACCGAGCCCATGACGCTGGCCGCCGGGCAGACCGAGGTGACCGTCCGGATGCACCACTGCGAGATCGTCAATGCCGAGATCGGCAAGGGCACCGGCCAGCCCGGCCAGGTCTTCACCTCGCCAACCGCGCCGCTGGCGTCGACCGCGGAGACACTGGATCTGTTGCTGGGCGTGGAGGTACCCACCGGCTCGGTCGAGCTGGGTGCGGCCGCTCGCGAGCACGGCGGCGCGACCTACGAGATCTGGCGCGCCGTGCCCAGCTTCGCCGAGGTCGGGTCGCAGGCCAAGGTCTACGTCGTCGACCGCTCGGCGGGCGTGTTCACGTTCGCGCCGGCGCTGGATCTGCGCCGGCCCGGCGACACCGCCGCGGTGACGCTGGCCGCGGTGCCGCCGGCCGGCGCTCGCATCCGGATCTGGGGCCGGGCCGGCGGTGGCCCGGCCGGCAACGTCGCCGCGCACACCCTGACCAACCTGCGCGACCCGCTGCCGAACGTGAAGGTGACCAACCCCGAACCGGCTCGCGGCGGCCGGGCGATGGAGTCGCTGGAGTCGGCCATGCAGCGCGGCCCCTACGAGTTCTTCGCCCAGCAGCGCGCGGTGACCGCCCGGGACTTCGAGATCCTGGCCGCCCGCTCCGGTGCGATCGCGCGGGCCCGCGCGTTCACCCGGGCCGCGGTCTACAGCTTCGCCAGGCCCGGGGAGATCGAGGTCGTCCTCGTACCCTCGGTGCCGGAGGAGGTGCGTCCGGGCGGCCGCCTGCCGGTCTCCGTCCTGCACGCACACGAGGTGGAGGAGGCGCGGCGGCGCACCGAGGAGGACCTGGAGCGCCGCCGCTCGCTCGGCACCAGCAGCCGGGCGACCTGGGCCCGCTACAAGGCCGTCTCCATCGAGGCGACCGTCGTCGTACGCCGCGAAGAGGACGCCGAAGCCGTCGCCCGGCGTATCAACGACCGCCTCTACCAGACCCTCAGCCCGCTGCCGACCGCGCAGAACCCGACCGGCTGGGCGTTCGGCGAGCCGCTGCGGGCGTCCAATGTGTACCGTCTGCTGGAGCAGGCCGAGCCGGGCGTACGCTACGTCGACAACGTCCGCTTCCGCGTCGACGAGGCACCGGATCAGCGCATCTACGGCCTCGCCGCCGACCAGTACCAGCCCAAGACGTGGTACGCCGCGGCCGGGGCGGTGCTGTTCCGCTCGACCAACGCCGGTGCCGGCTGGGAACCGGTCGGCCGGTTCGAGAACGAGATCGTGACCCGCGTGGTGCCCGCACCGGCGCCCGTACGCCCCGGCATCGTCCCGCGGCCCGGATCGGTGGCGCTGGTCACCCAGTCACAGGACAACAGCGGGACGTCGCGGGTCTACCTGTCGGGCGACCTCGGCGAGACCTGGTCGCCGCTGACCGGCCTGGACAGCAACATCCGCGACGTGGCCTGGATGGACCGCGACGGCACCGGGGTCCTCCTGCTGGCCACCGACACCGGCCTCTACGAGGTGTCCCTGCTGCCCGGCGCGGTGCCGCTGCAGATCCTCGTCGACCAGCAGGACGCCGACCGCGGCTTCTACTCCGTGCAGACCTTCGTCTCCGAGCGCGGCGCGCCCGGGGTCGCGGTCGCGGCCCAGACGCAGTACGGCGTCTACATGTCCACCAACGGCGGCCGGCGCGGCTCGTTCAACCACGTCGGACTGGCCAATGTGGACAACCGCACCCTCACGATCCAGTACGACGGCCCGGCGACGTGGCTGTGGTCGGGCACCGGCGAGGCCGATCCGCGCAAGCCCGGCCAGGGCTGCTTCCGCACCCGGCTGTTCGAGGCCGACGTCAAGTGGCAGGCCATGAACAACGGCTGGGTCGGCGGCACCTGCCGCTCCCTGGCCTTCGCCGGCAACCTGGCCATCGCCGGCACCCAGAGCGCGGGCGTACTGCGCCTGGACACGCTGGCCGCTCAGCCGGCCTGGACGTCGGTGAACGTCAACTGTGGACTGCCGCTGCGCGACCGTACGCGATTCGAACCGGTCGAGGCCGTCGCGACCGGCGGTACGCCGCAGGAACCGCTCATCCTCAGCGGCACCACGAAGGGCGTCTACCGCAGCGCCAACGGGGCGGACTGGACCGCCAGCGCCAACCAGGCCACCGCCGACCTGGTTACCGTACCCGGCACGTGGCTGCTCTGCTCCGGCGAGCACAAGATCAAGGTGGTGCAGCAGGATGCAACGAACAGCGATTGAGCGGCTGTTACCGGCGGCGTTCCAGCGCGCTTCCGTCGAAGGCAGTGTCCTCTATGCACTGATCGACGTGATGGAGACGCTGCACGCCCCGGACGAGCGGATCCTGGCCCACGCGGACGAACTGGTCGCGCCCTACCGCACGACGGATCCGTTCCCGGCGTACCTGTTGCACTGGGTCGCGATGGACCAGGTGCTCGCCGCGCCCACGCGCGATGCCGCCAACGCGCTGCCCGTGGGCCGCCTGCGAGACATCGTGGCCGAGGGCGCCGCGCTGGCGCGGTGGCGCGGCACGCCGTATGGCTTGCGGCGTGCGCTGCGCCTGGCCACGGGTGTGGCCGGGTTCGTGATCGACGAGCCGCCCGACCATCCCTTCCATTTCGTTGTACGCGCACCGCAAGCCGCGGAGGCGCAGCTCGCCCTGATCCAGCGGATCGTCGAGGCCGAGAAGCCGGCCGCGACCACCTTCGAGGTCCGGGTCGACCCGTCATTGACCACCGACATCACCCCCGAAGAGGAGCCTCGATGACGACCGAGTGGGCCGTCTCCGCCGCTGCCGAGCACATCCAGCTGGATGACCGCAACAGCGGCGAGCTCATGTTCACGGTCGCCAACCCCGCCGACGCCGCCGACACGGTGGTGTTCGACATCGTTCCCGGCGACGGATCGTCGCGGTCGTGGTTCACGATCGCCGAACCGCAGCGCCCCGTGCCCGGCCGCGGCTCGGTCTCCTTCCTGGTGAAGGTGAACGTGCCGGCCGGTACCGCGGCCCGCCGCTACGACCTGACCGGGCTGGCGTACTCGTCCAACACCGCACCCGAGGAGAGTTCGCGCTCCAGCGGGCGGGTCACCTACGAAGTGAAGGCCACCGAGAAACCGCCGAGCCGGCTGCCGTGGATCATCGCGGCGGCCGTCCTCGTGCTGATCGTCGGCGGCGTGGTCGCGTTCCTGCTCACGCGCTCGTCGGACGAGCCCGTCACGCAGGAGTTGCAGGCCGAGAAGCTGGTGCCGACGGCCGTTCTCGCCCCGGCCGACCACGGCAAGATCACCGAGATGAAGGACACCGAGAAGGTGAAGTTCGCCGGTGGCGCGCAGGCGCTCTTCAACGGCACCACGATCGGCGACAGCGTGACCTTCAAGATCAACGTGCCGAAGGAGGGCGACTACCGCCTCTCCCAGATCCGCACGACCGACGCCACGTACGCCAACACCGTGTGGGGCGTGGACGGCAAGGCCGTCGGCACGACGTTCCTGGGCTTCACGCCGACGCCGAAGGTCAGCGACTGGCTGGAGGTTGGCACCGTCCACCTGACGCCGGGCGATCACAACTTCACGCTCTCGATCGTCGGCAAGACCCAGGCGACGGCCAGTTACGACGCGGGCATCGACGCCATCCGCATCACCGAGATCGCAGCGGCCGGGTAGGCGCCGATGAGCGGGAAACAGAAGGCTCTGCTGATCCTCCTGGGCGTGGCGCTGGTCGTGCTGCTGGTCATCGCGATCGGCGCCAATTCCGGCAAGAAGCAGGGGAACGCGAGCGAGGAGAACAGCTTCGTCGACTTCCTGGCCAAGTTCGGCGCGAAGAACTCCGCGGTCGATCCGGCCACCGTGACCGCTGACTGCACCAAGGTTCAGGCCCCGCCGAACACGTACCAGTTCACCGGCAGCTGCAACCTGACCGTGGCGGACCCGGGCGGGCTGAAGATCCTGATCATCCGCGGGAGCAAGTTCCACGCCGAGGCGCCCGCACCGGCCGGAGCGGACTTCGAGGTCGGCGCCGATGCGACGCCCACGCCGCCGCCCGTTGGCCGGCATGAGGCGAAGATCGCCGTGGACAAGGAGACCGTGGTCGAGCTCGACTGCGAGGCCGGGTTCGGGCAGACCTGCACCATCACGATTGCGGCGGAGTGAGGGCCCATGGGTAGCCTGCGCAAGCCCTTCCTTCTGCTGGCGATGCTCGCGATCATCCTGGTGGTCCTGGTCGAGCTGGGCTCGGGGCTGCTGATCGGCGGCGGTGGGGCGCACGACCTGACCCAAGGGGCGCTGGACGTGGGCGCCGACCCGCCGTCGGGCGTCAGCGCCTCGGAGCCGCCCGGTCGTGGCATCATGTACCTGGCGCTGATCGACATCATCGCCCTCTACACGACCGGCCTGTTCACGCTGAGCCTGGTCGTACCCGACCGGATCCAGGGCCGGGCGCAGGGCGTCGCGACGCTGATCGGCTCGATCATCCTGATCATCGTCTCGTTCGTGATGCTGATCATCGCCTTCATCGAGCTGATGATCATGGTCTCGCTGTTCCTCGCCGCCCCGTTCGGAACCCTGGGGTACCTGTTCATCTGGGGGTTCTTCCCGGTCGGCAAGGCGTCGACGATCATCGCCCTCTTGATGTTCCTCAAGCTCTGCTGGGCCGTGTTGCTGATCATCGCGCAGCCGCGGTTCTTGCAGAACAAGGGCCTGGTACTGCTCATCCTGACCTCGCTGGTCTGCACGCTGTGCTTGGAGTTCCTGCACGGCCTGGTACCCGTGATCCTGGTGAGCATTCTGGACGACGTCGGCGCCATCATCTTCTCGATCACCGGCATCGTGTGGGGCATAGTCCTGCTCATCGGCTCGATACCGGCGATCGTGAAGGCCGTCCGGGTCACCGGCGCCCTCGTCAAGTCCGCCAAGTAGCACACCCCTTCGCGGATCGCACGGCAGCCGTCAAGATCCCGGTCAGATCAGGGATCTTGACGGCTGGTCAGGCGGAAGCGGCCGGGTTCGGCTTCGCCTCGGCGGCCGGCTTGGCGGCCATCAGGTCCTCAAAGGCGGCGTTGGCGTCCGAGGGGACCTGGTCCGAGCGGGCCCCGCTGAGCGCCGGCACGTCGGCCTCGGGGGACGGCTTCACCGGCGGGATCTCGACCTCGTCCAGCAGGCCGGCGAGTTCCTTGTCGACCGCCTTGTCCCGGCGGCGGCGCACGGCGTACACGGTCACCGCGGCGGCGGATCCGGCGGCGAGCAGGCCGGCGGCGATGTACTTCCTCTTCGAGCTGGGCATGGCGTTCCTTCCCTGAACTGTGGACTGTCACCGGCCGATGGCGTCCCTCCTCGGCCCCGGATCACGGTATCCGTCCAATAGGGGCGTTCGCAGCAAAACGCCCGGGTCGCCGTTTGCCCGAGCCCGACGCCGAGGGCAAGATCGGGGACATGACGCGTGTAGCGGTGACCGGCGGCAGCGGCAAGCTCGGCCGCGCGGTGGTGACGGACCTTCTCGACCACGGGTACGAGGTGCACGTTCTGGACCTCGTACCGCCCGGCGATCCGCGGGCCCGCTACACCCGCGCGGAGCTGACCGACTTCGGCCAGACCCTCGGCGCCCTAACCGGTCTGGACGACCGTTACGACCGCCTCGACGCCGTCGTCCACCTCGCCGCGCTGCCCGCGCCCGGCGTGGCCCCGGATGCGGTGGTGTTTCACAACAACGTGTTGAGCAGTTACAACGTGTTCTCGTCCGCGCGGCGGGCCGGCGTACGCAACGTTGTCTGGGCGTCCAGCGAGACGCTGCTCGGCCTGCCCCTCGACACTCCCCCCGTGGCGATCCCCATCGACGAAACGCAGGAACCCCGGCCGGAGTCGGCGTACTCGCTGGGCAAGCTGGTCGACGAGACGATCGCCGCGCAGTTCTGCCGGTGGGATCCCGAGCTGAAGATGATCGGGCTGCGCTTCTCCAACGTGATGGAGCCCAGCGACTACGCGCGCTTCCCGGATTTCGACGCCGACGCCCGGCTGCGCAAGTGGAACCTGTGGGGCTACATCGACGCGCGCGACGGTGCCCAGGCCGTACGCAAGGCGCTCGATTACCCGCATCCGGGCCTGGAGATCTTCATCATCGCCAACGCCGACACCGTCATGAGCCGGCCGTCGGCGGAGCTGGCCGCCGAGGTCTTCCCCGGCGTACCGCTGACCAAGCAGCCGGACGGGACCGAGACGCTGCTCAGCATCGACAAGGCCCGGCGGCTGCTCGGTTACGAGCCGAAGTTCAGCTGGCGCGGCCAGCTCGCTACGTGACGACCAGCCGCTACTTGGCCGCGCGGGCGATCTCGGTCTCGTAGCGCTCGCGCAGGCGCATCGGGATGGCCGGGTTCGCGAATCCGTCCGTGTGGCCGGCGTACCGGGCCGGGATCAGGGCGCGTACGCGATCCTGGTAGCCGAGGCCCGCCTCGGCGATGCGTACGCCGCCGTCGGCGAGGGTCACCGCGACCGGCCCGGAGATGCGGGCCGCTTCGTCCCACGGCGTACCCGGCGGTGCCGCCGCGCACAGGTAGTACGCGTACGCCGTCCGCACGTCGCTGAGGGAGCCGACGGAGACGGGATCATGCCCGAACGCCTCGGCCTCGCAGACCACCCGATCTCCGGCGACCACGTCGGTGTGGCCGTGATCATGGTGCTGTGCCGGCGAGGCGGTCTCCAAAACGCTGACGACCTGGTGATCGAGGTACGCGAGAACGTCCTCTTCGGACGGTGGACGCAGCTGGACGGCGACGGCCGCGGCGACGATGCTGACGATGGCGAGCAGGAGTTCCAGCCGGAGCCAGTATAGGTGGCGGCGCACGAAACGACGATAACTCCTGGCGCGCCCGGCGGGGATCGCGCGGCTGGATTGGTCCACGACGTTGCATGGGCGCGATCTCCTCGGGCCAGCGCGAAATCAAACCGCGGCGCTGAACACCAGACCGTATCTGAAGTGCCCCGCGGGCAACTCGTATTCGGGCAGTACGCCAGGCCCGCAGGACGCGGTGCCGAGCCCGTGCAACGCGAGGTCGGCGTTGACCCAGATCGTGTCGCCGGGCACCAGCTCGTCGGTGTGCTTGGCCGCGTCCAGCTGCTCCGAGGTCCACCGCCGGACCGTCAGGATGAAGTGCGGACCGCCCTCGATCCGCAGCCCCGACCCGGTCGCACCGGTCAGCGTGGCCCAGCGTACGTCCGGGCGAGCACCGTTCTCCTGCGGCACAACGTAAGCCGTCTGCATCTCGTCCACGGTCGCCTCGTAAAGGCCGACGCGCAGCGCCTGGCGGCTGTCGGCGTACGCCTCCCCCGGGCCGCCGCCGTACCACCGAACGCGGGACAGCGACGACGGCAGGCCGAAGCGCAGGCCGAGCCGCGGCAGCACCACCGGCCATTCGCCGACCGGATCGACCGTGAGGTCCAAGCGCAGCCGATCGCCGGTGCCGGTCCACCGGTATTCGACGGCCAGTCCGAAGTCCACAGCGGCCGGTGCGACCCGCGTGGTGACGACGAGCGCGCCTGCGGACACATCGAGGGATACACGCCGTTCGTGCATCCGGTGCAGTCCATAGTGGCGCCACGCGTCGGCCAGGCGTGGTCCCAAGGAGTCGTTGTCGGTCGGCGCTCGCCACACGTCCAGGCGTGGCGGGACGAGGGCGAGGTCGCCGAGCCGGACGAGCCGGCCCCGGTCGAACACCCCCGGCCCGACTCGCAACGGAGAAGCCGGCCCTCGCGGTGAGACGGCAGCGGAAGGGGCGGACGGCGACGGGGCGGAAGCGGCCGGCCATTGGCTCCACGCGATTTCGTGGCCGGCCGATGCCCAGGGCGTGTCGGCGGCGAGCACCGCCCGGACCGTCCAGTACGCCTCGCCCGCGGGCACGTCGCCGAGCGCTGGAAGGGGAATGTCCACAGCGGACCCAGGCTGTGCCGGGGGGCAGGTGAGCGTACCGGTGGTGACGGTCACTCCGTCGACCGCGTAGGACCATTCCCATCGCACATGCGTCAGATCGATGAAGTCATACCGGTTTTCGATCCGGATAGCTCCATCCCGTCGAGAGATCCGGATCGGCTCGATCACCTTCTTGTACTCGATCAGCCCCGGGGACGGCGTACGGTCGGGCAAGACGAGACCGTCGCAGACGAAGTTGGCGTCGTGCAGCTCCTCGCCGAAGTCACCGCCGTAGGCGTACCGCCCGTCCAGGCGCAGGCCGTGGTCGATCCATTCCCACACGAACCCGCCCTGGCACCGCTCGTACGCCTCGAACAACCGCTGGTACTCCAGCAGACCGCCGGGGCCGTTGCCCATCGCGTGGGCGTACTCGCACAGGATGAAGGGCATGCTCCGGCGCCGCTCGTCCAGCACCGGATCGTCCAGTGGCGGCTCCGTACGCGCACCGATCAGGGCGACCTCCTCGTGGGAGGCGTACATGCGGGAGTAGACGTCCACATAGCGGCACGACCGATCGCCCTCGTAGTGCAGCGGGCGGGACGGGTCCAGCGACCGGACCGCCGCCGCCATGTGCTCCAGATTGGACCCGGCACCGGCCTCGTTGCCCAGCGACCACAAGATGATGGACGGGTGGTTGCGGTCCCGCACCACCATCCGCGTCACGCGGTCCACCAGCGCCTCGGTCCACTGTGGATCACCGGTTGGGTTGCCGCGCCAGCCGTTCTCCTCGAAGCCGTGCGTCTCGAAGTCGCACTCGTCGATCACCCACAGGCCCAGCTCGTCGCAGAGATCCAGAAACCGTGGATGCGGCGGGTAGTGGCTGGTACGAACGGCGTTGATGTTGTGCTGCTTCATCAGCAGCAGGTCGGTCCGCATCAGCTCCTCGGAGACGACCCGGCCGGTCGCGGGGTCGAACTCGTGGCGGTTTACTCCGCGCAACAGGATGCGCCGGCCGTTCACGCGCAGCAAACCATCCTCAATGGACACTGTGCGGAAACCCACTCGCGCGACCGCGGTCTCCCCGCCGTCGGTGATCATGATGGAGTAGAGGCGCGGCGACTCGGCGCTCCACGGCTGCACCGGGCGTACGGCGGTCTCCCCCGCGACCCCGTCGATCCCCAGTTCCTCGCACGAGATCCGGGCGCCGTTACACTCCACCCGCAGCGATCCGTTTCCGGATTCGGGATCGTAGTGGGCGTACACGTGAATGTCGGAGAGCCGGCGCGCGATCAGGGTGACGTCCCGGAACACGCCGGGCAGCCACCACATGTCCTGATCCTCCACATAGGTGCCCGCGGACCATTGGTGTACGCGGACCGCGACCACGTTGCCCACGGGCCGCAGCAGGTGGCCGACGGCGAACTCGACCGGCAGGCGCGAGCCCGAGGTGACGCCGAGTTCGGTGCCGTTGAGCCAGACCCGGCCGCACGAGTCGATGCCGTCGAAGCGCAGGACAACGCCTTCCGGCGGCCCGGCCGGCAGCGGCGAGTCGAACACCAGCCGGTGATCGCCGGTGGGGTTCTCGTCCGGCACGAACGGCGGCTCGACCGGGATCGGGTACCGCACGTTCGTGTAAATCGGCCGGCCGTAGGCGCCGTCGCCGTGCAGCGGCCAATGCGACGGCACCGGCAGCGTCGCCCACGCCGAATCGTCGAACCCCGGATCCGCGAAGTCCGTGGGCTCGTCCGCGGTCGGCGCCAGCCGGAACCGCCAGCCGCCGTTCAGGCTCACCCGCGGCGCGTCGGACTCGATGTGCGCGCGGGGCGCGAGGCCGTCGCTCTTCCTCACGACCTGGTGGTACGCCATCCCCGCCTCAGAAGCCACGAACTGCCTTGAGCGTCGCCGACTGTACGGACGACCACGAAGCGTGGAACACATCCTGTGATGCGGATTCCATCGACAGTCCATTGCGGACGGTCTTGCTGAAGAAGTCGACGACCGCCGCCTTGCCGTACTTCCTCTGGAGGTAGGACACGGCCGCGAAGGCGACACCGTACTGGCCCGAGACCGTGCTCGCCGAGGCGCTCGCGGACGGCTGCGACGCCGGCAGCCGGCCGTTCCAGGTGTTACGTATGTAGCCCCGGACGAACGTCTTCAGGTTCGCCTTCATCGGCGGCTCGGCCAGCTGGGCGTACCCCTCGATCACCCACCACAGGTCGCGCGAGTAATGCTTGCCGTAGGTCGACGCGGCGTGGGTCATCTCGTGCCGCAGCATCGTCGGCAGGTACGAGTTCGGCGCCTCGGCCGTGTTGATCACGACATCGCCGTGGTTGTTGCCGGTCGCCGTGGTGTAACCGGCCACCCACTTATTGGGACTGTTGCCGAACCACGTACGCCACTCGCGGGTGTTCGCGACGTAGATCCGGTAGAAGTCGGGCTTGGTGCCGACGGCGTAGGAGTCGGCGTACACCGCCGCTTTCTCGGCCTCCTTCAGCACCGTCGACAGGCGGCTGCGCAGCGAGGAGGGCATCGCCACCACGACCCGCTGGCCGACCGCCGCGATCAGCGGGGTCTGCTCCCACGGCTGCGGCTGCTCGAACCAGTCCTCGCCCACCGGCTGGATGCCGAGCGACACCAGCTGCGGCCCGCCGGCGGTGTCCTGCCAGACGGCCGACTCCTTGACCAGATCGCGGCTGCAACCGGGCTTGCCGAAGCAGAACTCGATCGACAGCGTCGACTTCCAGCGGCCGCGCGTACGGTCCGCCTCGGGGAACGACGCGGAAAGGTGGTACTCCGCGACCTTCATCGCCGACAGGTTGCGGAACCGCAGGCGCAGCGCCGAGGTGGCGGCCGGCGTCGCGACCGCCTTGAGGAACGTCGCCTCGTCCCGGTCGGCCATCGCCTTCTCCTGCGCGGCAAGCACCTTCGCCATCCCTCGCGACATGACGGTGGCCCGGTCCCGCGTGGTGTCGCCGACCTTCGTCGTGTCGACGGGCTCGGGCAGCTTCGGCAGGGTGATCGGCTTCGACGGGGACGGCGGAGCGGTCAGGGCCACCGCTACGCCTGGCATGCCCAGAAGCACGGCGGCGCTGATCACCGCGATCACGATGTTGCGGCCCGTACGCTTCTTGCGAGGTTGCGGCGGAGGCGGCGGGCTCGGCATCGCCGGCCAGCCCGGGATCCCCGGCGTACCGGGACCTCCGGGTGGTGCGCCGTACCCGCCCGGCTGGGGATAACCGGGGTAGGACGGCTGCTGGTAACCCGGGGCGGACGGCTGCTGGTAACCCGGGTAGCCCTGGAAGCTCTGCGGTTGCGGGTAGCCCGGCTGGCCTGGGTATCTCGGCTGACCTGGGTATCTCGGCTGACCTGCGTATCCCGGCTGACCTGCGTATCCCGGCTGGGGTGCCGGGTAGGCGGGCGGCGGGCTCTGGAAACCCTGCGGGTTCGGATATCCCGGCTGCGGGTTCTGGTATCCCGGGTAGCTCGGCTGTGGGCTTTGGTAAGCCGGGTAGTCCTGGGGTGCCGGGTAGCTGGGTGGTTCGGCCATCGGACCGGGCGGCGGCAGCACCGCGTACGTCGGCCCCTCCTCGGGTACGCGCTGCTGGGGGATCACCGGCTCGGCCGGCGGGCGCAGAGTGGGCAGGATCGCGGGTGCATCCGCGAACGTGGTCGCGTCCGCGAGCGACGGGCCGTCCGGTGGCGAGGTGAAGACCGGCTCGATCCGGTCGAACACGCGCTGAGCAGGTACGTCAGGCGCGGCGGGTTCGTCGGTGGCGGGCACGATCGGTTCAGAATCCCCAGGCTGCACGCAGAGGAATATAGGAGGCCAGGGCGTACTTCGCAGCCCGGACCCGGTCTCAGTACGGTCTCATCGCCGACTCGGCACGCCTCGGCCCTCTGCCATGATCCGGTTTAGATCATCGCGGGGGACGCCCGGGGTCAGGGCGTGGCGGTGAGGAGGGCGGCCAGCTCCTCGGGCGCCGAAACCATCGGCCAATGCCCAGTGTCAAGCGTCTCGACCCGCCACCCGGGCCGCCTCCGCAGCCCGGCGACCTCGGCCGACAGCCCGTTGGGCAGCAGGCTGGCGATGTAGGTCCCGGACGCGGGCCGGCTCAGCACCACCGGATCGAAGATCGTACGCCCGGGATGCGCGACGACCCGGCCGGCGAGCCAGGCGATCTGGTCGTCGGTGAGACCGTGACCGGCGAAGTCGCCCGCCTCGGGCCTCGGCCACCAGCCGTCGTGGTCGGCGATCAGGTCCGCGACGAACTCGCGTCCACGCGGCGACCACGGCGCGGTCAGCGCCTCGCCGTCGCGGGGCAGGTTGGCGTCGACGTAAACCGTATGCCGCACCAGGGTTTCCGCTCGGTCGGCGGCCTGGCCCACGACGACACCGGCGTAGCTGTGTCCAACCAGGACACACCCGGGGTGGCGGCGTACCGCCGTGACGACGTCGTCCACGTGCTCATCGAGCCCCATGTCGCCGGGCGTACCGTCGAGCCCGCGCAGCGTCACCGGCACCGCATCGTGGCCGAGCGTACGCAGCTGCGCCACGAGCGGCTCCCACACCCAGGCGCCCAGCCACGCCCCGGGAACCAGTACGAAAGTCGCCATAGCCGATCACCTTAATGAAAATCGGTAGCCGGACCCAATCGGGCCGCGAGCCTCCCGCATATGCCGGCCTTCCTGATGGCGCGCCCGTGCCGAGGTCGGCGGCCGTTAGGCGAGCCCGCGGCGGATCAGCAGCGGCCCGATCTCGGGGTCGCGGCCGCGCAGCGCCCGGAAGAAGGTCATGGCGTCGGCCGTACCGCCCCGCGACAGCAGTTTGGCCCGGAACTCGTCGCCGAGCTCGCGCCGCAGGCCGCCGTTCTCCTTGAACCACTCGACGGTGTCGGCGTCGAGCACCTCGCTCCAGATGTACGAGTAGTACCCGGCGCTGTAGTTCGATCCACTGAAGATGTGGGAGAAGTAGTTCGTCTTGTACCGCGGCGGCACGGTCTCGACCGCGATGCCCGCCTTCTCCAGCGCCGCCGCCTCGAACGCCGCCAGATCGTCCAGCTGCGCGGCCTCCTCCACCGACACCGAGTGGTACGCCATGTCCAGCAGCGAAGCGGCGAGGTACTCCGTGGTGGCGAAGCCTTCGTTGAAGGTCGCCGCGGCCTGGAGCTTCTCCACGTACTCCCGCGGCATCGGCACGTCGGAGCGGTGATGCTTGGCGTAGTTCTCCAGGACCTCCGGCCACAGGATCCAGACCTCGTTGACCTGCGACGGATACTCCACGAAGTCGCGCGGCACGCTGGTGCCGCTGAACCGCGGATAGGTGACGTTGGAGAACAGCCCGTGCAGCGCGTGGCCGAACTCGTGGAACAGGGTCCGCAGCTCGTCGAGGGTCAGCAGCGTCGGCTCGCCCTTCGGCGGCTGGTTGATGTTGAGGTTGTTCACGATGACCGGCTTGGTGCCGAACATCGCCGACTGCGTGACGAAGCTGTTCATCCAGGCGCCGCCGCGCTTGGAGTCCCGCGTGTAGAAGTCGCCGAGGAACAAGCCCAGCGGCGTACCGTCGGCGTTGAAGACCTCCCACACCCGCACATCCGGGTGGTAGACGGGCAGGTCCTCCCGCTCGGTGAAGCTCAACCCGTAGAGCCGCCCGGCCGCGTAGAACACGCCGTCGACCAGCGCCCGCTCCAGTTCGAAGTACGGCCGCAGCATCGTCTCGTCGAAGTCGTACCGCTGCTTGCGTACCTTCTCGGTGTAGTAGGCCCAGTCCCACGCCTGCACGGCGAACCCGCCACCCTCGGCGTCCACGACCGCCTGCAGGTCGGCCAGTTCGGCCTGCGCGTTGGCCACCGCCGCGGGCGCCAGCTCGGCCAGCATCCCCGCCGCCGCCTGCGCGGTCCTCGCGGTCGTGTCCTCGATCTGGTACGCCGCATGGTTGTCATACCCGAGCAGGCGAGCCCGTTCGGCGCGGACACGGACGATCCGGCGGATCACGTTCGACGTGTCGTTGTCGTTGGACCGCGACCCCCGGGCGATCGAGGCCCGGAAGATGCGCTCGCGCAGCTCCCGGCTGTGCAGGTACGCCAGCTCCGGCTGAGCCGTCGGCAGGCCGAGCATGATGGCGTACCCCTCGACACCACGCGTACGCGCTGCTTCGGCCGCAGCCGCGATCGCGTCGGCGGACAGCCCGTCCAGCTCGGCGACATCGGCGACGATCACGGCCGAGTCGTTGGTGTCCGCCAGCAGCCGCTGGCCGAACTCCGTCGTCAGCTTGGCCAGCTCGGCGTTGTACGCCCGCAGCCGCTGCGCGTCCTCCTCCGACAGCCGGGCACCGGCGCGGACGAAGTCGGTGTGGTACCGCTCCAGCAGCCAATCGCTTTCCGGATCCAGGTTCAGTGTTGGGCGTACGTCGTAAAGGGCTTTGATCCGGGCGTACAACCGCGGGTCGAGGAAGATGGCGTCGCGATGAGCCGCCAGCAGCGGCGCAACCTCGGCCTCGATGGCCTGCAGGCCCGGCGAGGTGTGCGAGCCGGTGAGGTTGACGAAGACCAGGCTGGTCCGGGCGAGCAAGCGGCCCGAGCGCTCCAGCGCGACCAGCGTGTTGTCGAAGGTGGGCGCGGCCGGGTCGGTCGCGATCGCCTCGACCTGCGTACGCTGCTCGGCCATGCCGGCGGTGAACGCGGGCAGGAAGTGCTCCTCCCGGATCCGGTCGAACGGCGGCACCTGGTACGGCAGCTCGCTGAGCGCGGTGAAGGGGTTGTCGGCCGGCAGCATGTGGGGCTCCCTCGTGACGATCGGCGCGGTTCCCGGAACTCTACTCGTGTGCGTATCCGGCATACTTGCCGGATGGTTGATCTTCCGCTGCCGCCCGCCTCGGTGGGCGCGATCGTTCACGCCGAGAAGCTCACCCACAACGCCAGCAACGCCGCGACCGGCGGCCTGTGGCTCGTCACCGGCTCCGCCGGCCCGGCGGTCCTGAAGATCGCCCGTCCGGGCTTCGACCTCGACTCCCCCTGGCCGACCAGCGACGAGCCGGCGCACTGGAACTACTGGCAGCGCGAAGCACTCGCCTACACAACCGGTCTCGTCTCGTCCTACGAGCCCTTCGGCATCACCGCGCCGTCGCTGCTCTCCTGCTCCTCCTTGCCGGACGGTTCGGTCGCCCTCTGGCTGTCGGTGGTATCCGGTTCGCCCGCCACCTCGTGGCCGCCCTCCGAACTCGGCGAATTCGCGTACCGGCTGGGCGCGGCCCAGGGCTCCTTCGTCTCGCGGATCCCCCCGCTGCCCTGGCTGTCACAAGACTGGCTCGGCGCCTACGCCGCCCGGACCACGGGCTGGGTCCGGTGGGACGTCGACTGGTCCCACCCGCTCGCGGCCGTATGGCCGGCACCGGTCCGGTCGGCCCTCGCCGCTCTGTGGGAAGCCCGCTCGACCGTGCTTGCGCGGGCTCGGGCTGCGGCCCCGATGACGCTCGCCCACCTCGACGTATGGCCGATGAACATCATCGGATCCGCCCTGCTCGACTGGTCCTTCGTGGGCGTCGGCGGAGTCGGCGAGGACCCCGCCAACCTCATCGTCGACAGCGTGACCGATGGGCTGATACCCGCCTCCTACCTGCCCGACATCGCCGCCATCGTCACTTCGTCCTATGCGGACGGTATTCGGTCGGCGGGACTCTCCCTCTCCACCGACGCGGTTGCGCGGGCGATCCGGCTCTACGGTGCCGCCAAGTACGCCTGGTTCGGGCCGGCTGTCATGGGGCGGGCCATCAACGAAGGCGAACTCGGGCATGCGAACTACCGGATCACCGAGACTCTTGAGGAGAGTTTGGAGCGGCATGTCGGGCTGGTGACGATGCTCGCGGACTGGGGGCTCACCGATTGAGTGCCCGCTGTTCCGCTGGCCGGGCTCGATCCGGCGCCGCCAGCGGACCATGCCAGCGTGTCGCTCATCCACAAGATCGGCTCGGTCGACGCCTCGCGATGCTCGTAGGCGAGGTCGTGCTTACGTGCCGACGTCTGGCGCTTGGTCCATAGTGGACACACTGCCAACGTCGAATGCACTGTAATTGCACGCGTGACTTCTGGAGCAAGAAAGCACCCGTCATATAGACGCACCAGGCAAGCGATCCGCGGGTGGCGCTGAAGCATGGCAGGCTAGGGGGATGCGTCTTGCGGTCTTCATCGAACCCCAGTTCGGCGCGTCCTACGCCGACCAGCTCCGGGTCGCCCAGCACGCCGAGGAGCTGGGCTTCGAAGCGTTCTTCCGATCCGACCATTTCCTGACGATGGACGGCGGCGACGGCCTGCCCGGCCCCACCGAGTCGTGGGCGACGCTGGCCGCCCTCGCGGTGCAGACGTCGCGGATCCGGCTCGGGACGATGCTGACGTCGGCCACGTTCCGGTTGCCGGGCGTACTGGCGATGACCGTGGCCCAGGTCGACCAGATGAGCGGCGGCCGGGTCGAGCTGGGGCTGGGCGCCGGGTGGTTCGAGGCCGAACACCGGGCGTACGGCATCGCCTTCCCGCCGGTGCGAGAGCGGTTCGACCGGCTGGAGGAGCAGCTCGCCATCGTCACCGGCCTGTGGACCACGCCGGTGGGCGAGACGTTCTCCTTCCACGGCAAGCATTACGAGCTGGCCGGCTCGCCGGCGTTGCCGAAGCCCGCACAGTCGCCGAGGCCGCCGATCATCGTCGGTGGCGCGGGTCCGAGGCGTACGCCCGAACTCGCGGCCCGGTTCGCGGACGAGTTCAACGTGCCGTTCCGGTCGTTGGAGGTCACGGCGGCCGCCTTCCAGCGGGTGCGCGGCGCTTGCGCTGAAGCCGGGCGCGAAGCGCTGCCGGTTTTCTCGGCCGCGCAGACCGTTGCCGTCGGGCGTACGGATGCCGAGGCGAAGCGGCGGGCCGACGCGATCGGTGGCCCGCCACCGATCTTCGGTACGCCCAGCCAGGTGGTCGAGCAGATCGGCCGGTTCGCGGAGCTGGGTGCGCAGCGGATGGCGTTGCAGGTGCTGGATCTGTCCGATCTAGACCATCTGGACGTCATCGCCGGCGAAGTGGCACCGCAGCTGCCGTGATCCACCGGAGCACGACAGATGCCGGCCGGCTCGGGTGTTCGAGCCGGCCGGTCCGCGGAAAGCCAGTGCCAGTCAGCGCCAGAAAACGGCGACAGCGGCGTTGAGCAGGATGAGTACGCCGATCACGCCGAAGTACGCCCGGTCGGTGCGGTTCTTCTTCATGCCGATGCCCATCATGGCCCCGATGGCGACGGCGACGGCGAGCTTGACGCCGATCTTGGCGTAGTCGAGCTCGATGCCGGACGGGAACGGTATCGCCAGGATCAGGCCGGCCCCGAACGCCACGGGCAGGCCGATCCGCATCACCAGATTCGACTGGAAACGCCCGCTCAGGTACTGGACGAGGAAGCCGCCCAGGAGCATGGCGAAGCCGACCAGATGCACGTAGCGAACTGCGAGTCGCAGGATTTCCATGGTCACCTCCGCGAGACATCGTGGCGGCCGGCGGGCGTAAGCGCAAGCGCTGTACCAGCGGGGCGGACGCAGGTCACTCCGGCTTCTTCTCCGCGGCGGTGTAGTAGAGGGCGGTCGCGGCGGTGTCGATGGCGGCCTCGCACTTCTCGACGGTGTCGCCGACGGCCGTGATGTACGCGATGCGCGCCCACACCGTGCCGTGCGGCGGTGGCGCGACGACCGCGCCCGGTCCGAAGAGCAACTTCATCTCGTCGATCTCGGGCGGCACGGCGACGTCGGGGTCGAAGCCGATCGTGGCCAGCTCGGTGTCGTCCTCGTCGACGTAGAAGAAGCGGATGGCGCTGCACCGGCTCAGCGTGGGCGTCATGTCGGGCTCGCGGCCCGCCGCGCAGTCGGCCGCGGCCAAGGCGGCGTCGATGCCGGTGGACTTCTGCCCGATGAGCGGGATCAGGTCGCCGCCGACCCGGGCGTTGACCTCGATGAGCTTGGGGCCGTCCGCGGTCACCATGATCTCGGTGTGGGTGAAGCCGTCGAGGAAGCCGAGCGCCCGGTGCGTGCCGTGCAGGAGGTCGAGGAACGCGGGATCGGACAGCAGCGGGTCCTGCGGGTCGATGGTGTGCCCGATCTCCTCGGCGTACGGCGGGAAACCGATCTTCTTGCGGGCTAGGCACATCGGCGAGACGTGTCCGTTGTGGACGGCCGCGTCCACGCTGACCTCGTATCCGTCGACGAACTCCTCGACCAGGACGTGGATCTCGGCCGGCAGCGCGTCCGGATGGCTCGTGCCGTGCGTGAACGGCCACTGCTCGGCCAGCTCGGCCGGGTTGTGCACCTTGATCACGCCCATGCTGCCGGCGAGGTTGCGCGGCTTGAGGATGACCGGGTAACCGAACTTCTCCGCGGCGGCCAGCGCGTCGTCGACCGTCTCACACAGCGCCGAGGCGGGCTGCGGTACGCCCGCGGCGGCCAGCGCCTGGCGGGTCTGGTGCTTGTCCCGGCACCGGCCGACGTACGCCGGATCGCCGGGCAGGCCGAGGGCCGCGGCGACGTGAGCGGCCTGCAGAGTCCGGCTCTCGTCCAGGGACAGCACCGCGTCGAGGGGATCCTTGGCGTGCAGCTCCTTGGCCGAGGCGACCACGAGGTCGATGTCGGTCGTGGAGCTGAGGACGCTCCAGCCGACGAGGTAGGGCTGCTCGTAGTACATGTCGCGGTGGCTGAAAAGGTGTACGCGGTACCGCGACGCCAGCGATCGGACCATGTGCTCTCGGTAGACCGGGTGACCGCTGTGAATCAGCAGCAGGTGTGGGCGATCGTCAGTCACGGCTCGCTCCTTAGGGGTGGAAAGCATGGCGGGGATGTACCCGGCATTTTCCAGCGATCGATGACTGTCGTCACCCACCGTCTAGTAAGCATCATCGATGCTTCCGTGGGATTGACGTATGCGCATCAGGAGTGGTTAGTCGGCGGCGGCGCTCACCAGTTCGGGGCGCTCGGCGACGGCCGGGGCGCCGGTCCGCTTGCGGGGCGCGATGGCCGGCAGCCCGGCCGAGCGGCGCAGCGCCATCCAGGCCAGCGGGGCGAGAACGATCGCCGCGGCGACACCGGCGATGAGGACCGTGTTGGACGCATGCAGCAGCTTGAGGGCGCTGGCCAGCAGCACGATGCCCAGCGCGCGTCGCACGATCGCACCCGGCGCCCGCGACGAGATCTGCGCGCCGATGAAGACGCCGGGGATCGAGCCGGCCAGCAGCGCGGTGGTCAGGTCGAACTGGAAGTCCCCGAAGAGCAGGTGCCCGACGGCCGCGGCGCCGACCAGCGGCACGGCCTGCACCAGGTCCGTGCCGACCAGGTCGTTCGGGCGCAGCATCGGGTAGAGCGCCAGCAAGGCCACGATGATCAGCGAGCCGGAGCCGACGCTGGTCATCCCGACCACCAGGCCGCCGACCGCCCCCAGCACCAGCGTCGGCAGCGGGCGTACCTTGACCCGGCGTACGCCCTGCTCGCCGGAGTCGGCGCCGGGATTGCGCAACCGCAGGTACGCCCGCAGAACGAGCCCGGCCACGGCGAGCAGCAGCGCGACGCCGAGCGCGATGCGAACGACCTCCTGTACGCCGGCTCCGTTGCCGAGCGCCTTCGACACGAGTACGCCGCCGAACGCGGCCGGGATGCTGCCCGCGCACAGCCAGGCGACCAGCCGCCAGTCGACCCGCCCCCGCCGGATGTGGACAGCTGAGCCGACCGGCTTCATGACGGCGCTGGCGACGAGGTCGCTGGAGACGGCGGCCAGCGGCGGAATGCCGAAGAAGAGCACCAGGAGGGGGGTCATCAGAGCGCCGCCGCCCATGCCCGTGAGGCCGACGACGACGCCGACCCCGAAGCCGGCCGCAGCGAGTGCCCAATCCACAGACCTAGTATCCCCACATATCAGATGGGAAATCTAGGTTGCAGTGCACAAATTATCTCCGGCGACGAGAGCGAAGGAGAGTACGGCCGAACCGAGAGTCATCGGCCGAGACTACGGCGGTACTCCCCGAACACCTCGTGGAAGGTCGGGAACGTCTTCTTCACACAGTCCGGGTCGTCCAGCGTCAAGCCGGGCGTACGCAGGCCGGTCACGGCGAAGCTCATGGCGATGCGGTGATCCCGTTCGGTGAGGATCTCGGCCGGTGCGGGTACGCCCGGCTCAATCGAGATCCAGTCTCGCCCGGTCTCGGCGGCGATGCCGAGGCGGCGCAGGTTCACCGCACTGGTCTCCAAGCGGTCGCATTCCTTGACGCGGGTGTTGTAGACGTCTTGGATGCGGACCGGCGACGACGCGAACGGCGCGATGGCGGCCAGCGTCGGCATGGTGTCGGAAATGTCGCGCATGTTGACGGTCACTCCGCGCAGCCGTCCGTCCGGCGGCCCCGTTACCGTCACCGAGCCGGGCTCCTGGCGTACAACCGCGCCCATGCGGGCCAGGACCTCGACGAACCGCACGTCACCCTGCAAGCTGTCGGTGCCAAGCCCGCGGACCGTGACCGAGCCGCCCGTGATGGCGGCCGCAGCGAAAAAGTAGCTGGCGCTGGAGGCATCCGGCTCGACCAGATAGTCCTGCGCGCGGTAACCGCCCGGCGCGACGTGGAAGGTGTCGCCGGATCTGTCCACAGTGGCCCCAAAGCGGCGCATCATGGCCACGGTGATCTCGATATAGGGCACCGAGACCAGCTCGCCCACGCGGACGGCCAGCCCTTCGGCGGTGAGCGGAGCCATCATGAGGACAGCCGTGAGGAACTGCGAGGACAGCGAGGCGTCGAGGGCTACCGCGCCGCCCTTGATGCCCTCGGTCCGGACCACCAGCGGCAGGTGCCCCTCGCGCTCCGGGCAATCCACGTGTACGCCCAGACTGCGCAGCGCCTCGACGAGCGGCGCGACGGGACGGCGGCGCATCTGGCCGGACGCGTCGAAGCGGAACTCACCGCGGCCGGTGGCGGCCAGCGCCGGCAGAAAGCGCGACGCCGTACCGGAGTCCCTTGTGTACAGTTCGGCGACCCTGCGGGGCGGTCCGCTGGGCGATCCCGAGACCGTCCACGCATCGTCCTCATAGGACAGGGGGTAGCCGAGGGCTTCCAACCCGGCCGCGAACGCCTCGGTGTCGTCGGAGCGCAGCGGCCGGCGCAGGACGGTGTCGCCGCCCGCCGCGGCGGCGAGGAACAGCGCCCGCGCCATGATGGACTTCGAGCCCGGTATGACGACCTCGGTCATGCTGAGGCCAGCGCTTCCAGCGCCTCGGCGACGGTGAAGGCACCGGCGTAGATGGCCTTGCCGGTGATGACGCCCTCGACGCCGGCCTTCTCCAGCGTCGCCAACGCACGCAGATCGTCCAACGTGGACACACCACCGCTGGCGATGACCGGCTTGCCGGTGGCGGCGCAGACCTCGCGCAGCAGCTCCAGGTTCGGCCCCTGCATCATGCCGTCCTTGTTCACGTCGGTGACGACGTACCGGGCACAACCCGCCCGCTCCAGGCGTTCGAGCACCTCGAACAGATTGCCGCCGTCACGGGTCCAGCCCCGGGCCGACAGCGTATGGCCCCGGACGTCCAGCCCTATGGCGACGCGGTCGGCGTACTCGGCGACGACACGGTCGCACCATTCGGGGTCTTCCAGCGCCGCGGTGCCGATGTTGACGCGTACGGCCCCGGTGGCCAGAGCCCGGGTCAGGGACTCGTCGTCGCGGATGCCGCCGGACAGCTCGACCCTGCAATCCACGGCGCTGATGACCTCGGCCAGCAGCTCGGCGTTGGAGCCCCGGCCGAACGCCGCGTCGATGTCGACCAGATGAATCCACTCGGCACCGTGGCGGACGAAGTCCAGCGCCGCCGACAGCGGCGGGCCGTAGCTCGTCTCGGTGCCCGCGGCCCCTTGAACCATGCGTACGGCCTGGCCGTTCGCGACGTCGACGGCGGGCAGAAGCTGAAGTGTCATGCCTGTCCTAACGATCGAAGGCGAGGACGACCAGAACCGGAAGCGTCAGCACCAGCAGCAGTGACAGTGCGATGCTCAGCGCGACCGAGCCGACCAGGGTCCAGATGAGCAGCAGTCCCAGGACGACGCCGACCACGATCGCGGCGCGCTGGGCCCGGGTGCGGCGCGGGATCCGGCCCGTACGCCCCGGCCGCAAGCGGCGCAGCTTGGCCATCGTCAAGCGCCGGCGCGTACGCCGAGCCTCGGCGCGTTCTCGTTTGGCGCGCAGCTTGGCTTGCTCGGCTTCGCGGGCGGCTCGGCGGATCGCCCGTTCCTTGCTCATGGCTGCCCACCCGGCAGCGTCTTCACCCAGGCGCGCAGCAGTGTCGCTCCGGCTGCGCCCGACTTCTCGGGATGAAATTGCGTGACGCTGAGTGGGCCGGCCTCGACCGCTGCGACGAAGACCGCGCCCTCGTGCTCGGTCGTCGTGACCCTCAGCGGATGCCCATCGACATCAGCGCGACGGTAGACGTCGGCGGGGAAGGCGGCGAACGAGTGGACGAAGTAGCACCGCGTCTCGGAGGTGAAATCAGCGAAGAGAACAGTGCCGGCCGGAGCCGAAACGGTGTTCCAGCCGATGTGCGGTACGCGCGTCACCGGCAAGCGTGTGACCCGGCCGGGCAGCAGTCCCAGCCCTTCGGTGACTACGCCGTGCTCGTCGCCGGCCTCGAACATGATCTGGGCGCCGACACAGATGCCGAGCACGGGCTTGCCGTCGGCGACGCGGGCGGCGATGACCGGACCGGCCTTGGCCTCGTGGATGCCGGCCAGGCACGCGGCGAAGGCACCGACGCCGGGCACGACCAGGCCGTCCGCCTTCTCCGCGAGCGTGAGGTCATCGGTGACGGTCACCTCGGCACCGGTCGCGGCCAGCGCCCGCTCGGCCGACCGCAGGTTGCCCGAGCCGTAGTCCAGAACGACGACGGACCGGCGCATCACGCCTCCCCGGGCATGAGCCAGGCGACGCCACCGGCCGCGGCGAGCAGCCCGAAGACGCCCACGGCGACGACGACCGCCTTGTGCGAACCCTGCTTGTACAGCGACCAGGTGCCGCCGAGCAGGATGCCGGCCAGGGCGAACAGCAGAATCGGGATCAGGCCCCTCACAGACTCTCCTTGGTGGACGGTACGCGGCCGGCCTGGCGCGGATCGAGCGCGACGGCGTACCGCAGTGCCCGAGCGACCGCCTTGAACTGGCCCTCGACGACGTGGTGCGCGTCCGGGCGGCCACCGGGCCGGGCCGCTCGCAGGACGTCGACGTGCAGGGTCAGGCGAGCCGACTGGCCCAGCGACTCCCAAACGTGGCGGGTCATGCTCGTCGGGTACGCCGGCCCGATATACGGCGCCAGCTCCGGCTCGTCGTGCACCACGTACGCCCGCCCGGACAGGTCGACGGCCGCGCGTACGAGCACCTCGTCCATCGGGATCGTGGCGTCGCCGTAGCGCCGGATGCCCTTGCGGTCGCCGAGCGCCTGATCCAGCGCCGTACCGACCGCGAGGGTGGTGTCCTCAATGGTGTGATGCGCGTCGATGACGAGGTCGCCGTCGGTGTGCACCCGCAGGTCGAAGCCGCCGTGCCGGGCAATCTGGTGCAGCATGTGGTCGAAGAAGCCGACACCGGTCGCGATGTCGGCCTGGCCGGTGCCGTCCAGGTCCAACTCCACCAGCACCTTGGTCTCGGCGGTGGCCCGCTCTACGGTTGCCTTGCGGCTCATGCTGTCCCCTCCACGGCTTTCAGGAACGCGTCGGTCTCCTCCGGCGTACCCGCGGTGACGCGCAGCCAGCCCGGCAGGCCGACGTCGCGGACGAGCACACCCGAGTCGACCATGCGCTGCCAGTGCACCTTCTGGTCGCCGTGGACACCGAACAGGATGAAGTTGGCGTCGGAGTCGGCGACCCGGTGGCCGCGCTCGCGGAGGACCGTCACGATCCGGTCCCGCTGCTCCTTGATTGCCTCCACTGTGGACAGCAATGCCGGTGCGTGCGCGAGCGCCGCTCGGGCCGCGGCCTGCGTCAGCGACGACAGGTGGTAGGGCAGGCGTACCAGCTGCACCGCGTCCACGATGGACGGATCCGCGGCCAGGTAGCCCACGCGCGCTCCGGCGAACGCGAACGCTTTGCTCATGGTCCGGCTTACCACCAGCCGGGGGTACGCCTCCAGCAGCGTCAGGGCGCTGGGGGTGCCCGGCCGGGCGAATTCGGCGTACGCCTCGTCGACGACGACGATCCCGTCGGTGGCGCCGATGGCTGCCTCCACAATGGACAGATCCAGCGCCGTGCCGGTGGGGTTGTTCGGCGAGCACAGGAACACGACGTCTGGCCGGTATTCCTTGATGCCGCGGACGACCTGGTCGATGGTGAGCCCGAAGTCCTCGCCGCGGCCGAGGCCGACCCAGCTGGTCGCCGTACCCGCCGCGAGCAGCGGGTGCATCGAGTACGCCGGAACGAAGCCGATCGCGGTCCGCCCCGGCCCGCCGAACGCCTGCAGCACCTGCTGCTGAATCTCGTTCGAGCCGTTGGCGGCCCAGACCCGCTCGGCGGTCAGACCGTGGCCCAGGTACGCGGCCAGATCCGAGCGCAGCTTCACGGCATCGCGGTCGGGGTAGCGGTTGAGCGTCTTGACCTCGCCGGCCATGGCGGCGATGACCGCTTCGGCGACCTCATCCGGCAGGGCGTAGGAATTCTCGTTGGTGTTCAGGCGGACCGCGACATCGAGCTGCGGTGCGCCGTACGCCGATAGGCCGCGCAGATCGTCCCGGAGCAGCGCGGCGATCTCGGGCCTCATGCCGCGTCCACGTTCGGGAACCGCGCGGTGACGGCCTGGCCGTGCGCGGGCAGATCCTCCACAGTGGCCAGTGTGACGACGTGGTGAGCCACGTCGCGCAGGGCCTGCTCGGTGTACTCGACGATGTGGACGCCCCGCAGGAACGACTGCACCGACAATCCGCCCGAGTGCCGGGCACACCCGCCCGTCGGCAGTACGTGATTGGAGCCGGCACAGTAGTCGCCGAGGCTTACCGGTGCCCACGGCCCGACGAAGATCGCACCAGCGTTGCGTACGCGCATCGCTACGGATCGGGCATCACGGGTCTGGATCTCCAGGTGCTCGGCCGCGTACGCGTCCACCACTCGCAGGCCGTGCTCGATGTCGTCGACGAGAACGACACCGGACTGCTTGCCGTGCAGTGCTTCGCTGATGCGTTCTTGGTGCTTGGTCAGCGGCACCTGCCGGCTCAGTTCGGCGTCGACTGCGTCGGCCAGCTCCACCGAATCGGTGACGAGTACGCTCGCCGCCAGCGGATCGTGCTCGGCCTGGCTGATCAGGTCGGCGGCGACGTGTACGGCGTCGGCGGTCGCGTCGGCCAGCACCGCGATCTCCGTCGGCCCCGCTTCGGCGTCGATCCCCACCTGTCCGCGTACCACTCGCTTGGCGGCCGTGACCCAGACGTTGCCGGGGCCGGTGATCAGATCGACCGGCACGCAGTCGTCCCACGCGGGCAGTTCGCGATCCGCGGACCCGCGCGTGCCGTAGGCGAGCATGGCGATGGCCTGCGAGCCGCCCACGGCATAGACCTCGTCCACGCCGAGCAGCGAGCAAGCCGCGAGTACGCGCTCGTCCGGCCGCCCGGTCTCGCGCTGGGGTGGGCTGGCCACGACGAGCGACTCGACCCCGGCGGTCTGCGCGGGTACGACGTTCATCACCACGGTCGACGGGTACATGGCCAGGCCGCCGGGCACGTAGAGGCCGACGCGGCGGACCGGCAGCCAGCGCTCGGTGACCGTGCCGCCGCTCACCACCGTCGTCGTGGTGTCGTGGCGCCGCTGGTCGGCGTGGACCTTTCGGGCCCGCGCGATCGACTCCAACAGCGCTGCTCTCACGGCCGGGTCGAGGCGCGCCTCGGCCGCCTTCAGCTCCGTCTCCGGAACCCGCAGGCGGTCCAGCCGTACGCCGTCGAACTTCTCGGTGGCCGCCTTGACGGCATCGATGCCATGCTCGCGGACCCCGTCGATGATCGGACGGATCTGCTCGACCGCTTGCGCGACGTCGAGCTGGGCACGCGGCAGGATCCGGCGCGGATCGACGGTTCTTCCGCGCAGGTCGATGCGGGTCAGCACGCGGACAAGTCTAGCCACCGCGCAATCGGCGCCCGCCCGCGCTTACCACCGGCTGAGACAGCGCGGCCCGGCGTGTGAAACCTCGCGGCCCGGCTTCCCCGGGAGACGGCTGAGTCTGGGCGCGCGGCGGAGGTGGAGCGAAACACTGCGCGGGTACGGTGGACGGATGTCGCCTCGGTTGCCGCTGTTTCCGCTCGGGACGGTGCTGTTCCCGGGACTGGTTCTGCCGCTACGGATCTTCGAGGACCGCTACCGGCACCTCATCCGCAGCCTGATGGACCTGCCCGACGGTACGCCCCGCGAGTTCGGAGTGGTGGCGATCGACCAGGGCCTGGAGGTCCTGCCGGAGACCCCGGCGGCGACGTCTTCCGAGCTGAGCCTGCACACCGTCGGCTGCGTCGCGCAGCTGCGCCAGGTGACCGAGCATCCGGACGGCCACTTCGACATCGTGGCGGTCGGGGACCGCCGCTTTCGCATCACCGGCATCCTTGCCGACGACGCACCGTACCCCGTGGCCCAGGTCGAATGGTTCCCCGAGCCGCAGCCCGGCCCGGAGGCCGACGAGCTGGCGCCGCGCGTACTCGCGGTGTTTCGGGACTATCTCGCGGCATTGCGCGGTGGGCAGGACGATCAGCTGCCCGACGACCCGATGGTGCTGTCCCACATCGTGGCGGCGAGCACGGCCCTGACCGTCGCCGACCGCCAGCAGTTGCTGGCCGCGCCGGACGTGGCGTCCCGCATGCGGCTGGAGATCAAGATCCTGCACCGCGAGGCGGCTCTGCTCCGGCACGTACGCGCAGTGCCGATGCCGCCGTCGGAGCTGCACAAGCCGCCGTCGCTCAACTGATCCGCGGCTCCTCGGGCTCTTGCGGTGCCGGCGGTTCGGGATCGGTCATGGGCGGCGGCGGTTCGGGGTGCGTACGCAGGTCGGCCAGGCTCGACCAGGCCGCCATGATCGTCATCGCCAGCGCCGAGCCGAACGCCGGTATCAGCAGTACGCCGGCCAGCTTCGGCGGCCACCATTGAAATGACTCGATGCGAAGGTCGTTGGGCTTGCTCAGGTGCGTACCTTCGGGTGCCGAATGCAGGCCGTCCAAGTACTCGGTGAGGCCGATGTCCCGCCCGACCTTCCAGGCCAGGACCCCGGCGACGCTCGCGCCGACGGCCAGCACGAGCAGTCCCAGCGGACCCCGCAGGTGCTTGCACGCCCTCCACGTCACGGCGGCCACGGCGACGCCGAACAGCAACCCGAGCACCACGAACCAGCCGTCGCCGCCCATGAACTGCTCGGGCTGGGTGTCGTCGTAGATCGCCCCGTCGGCGACCACGAGCACCGGGGTGTTCGGCGCGACGGCCTGCCACAGGACGCCGAGCGGCCAGCCGAGCGCACTTACCGCAATGAGTACGCCCAGCGCCTGCACCGCGGTGAGCCCCGGCCGGCGCGGCGGTTTGGGCGGCTCGGCCGGGTACGCCGGCCCCATATACCAGGGAGCCTCCGGATAAGCGACCGCGGAAGGACCAGCCACCGCGGCCGAGTCAGCCACCGCGGCCGGATCATGATGGGCCGCGGGCGCAAACGGGTACGGCTCAGGAGAGGCGATGGGGTCGAAGGCACGCGGGTCGAAGATCTTCGGCTCCGCGGCGCTCGGCTCGTTCGGCGGCTGGCTCACCCGGTGATCCTCTCAGATGCGGCTGGGAAGACGGTGAACAGCGGCTCTTGACCCTATGTAGATCGGCGATATAGTTCCGTCATGCGGATCACCGTGCCGACGGCGCGCGTACTGGCGGCCCTGCTGGCCGAGCCGGACGCCGACCGCTACGGGCTGGACCTGATACAGGCGACCGGGCTCGCCAGCGGCACGCTCTACCCGATCCTGCACCGGTTGCAGGAGGCGGGATGGCTAACGGCCGCGTGGGAGGACGTCGATCCCACTGCGCAGGGCCGGCCGGCCCGGCGCTACTACCGCCTCACCGCTGAGGGTGCCGAACGGGCCCGGCAGACCATCGCGGAGTTGCGGGCCCAAACCGCCCCGCCGGTGGCCGGTACGCCGTCGCCGCGGCCGGGGGTGAATCCAGCATGATCACGCAGCGGCTATCGCGTGCTCTGATCGCCTTCGCCGCCGACCGCTGGCCGGAGCACCTGCGCACCGAGGTCCACCGCGAATGGCTCGCCGAGCTGGCCGTGCTGACCGAGCAGCGGCGCCACGGCACCATGCTGCGCTTCGCGCTGAGCCTCGCAACGCACCCGGCACCACGGCCCGCGGCGTCGGCTGCTCTGATCCTGACCCGCTTCTGGTCCGGCGTACGCCTGCTCCTCGTCGGCCCCGTCCTATGCCAGCTGCTCCTCTTGATGAGCATGTTCGTCATGTCGACGACGCTCGGGATCGTCACGGCGCTCCTGCCGGCGGCCGATTCGCTGGCGATGAACGCCCAGCTGCCGATGATGAGCCTGATGTGCCTGGCGTCGGCGTACCTGGCTTCGCGGACGGGACAGCGCTGGTCGCCGGGCGCCCCGGGCTTCCTCCTGCCGGTGCTCATCGCTACGGTTCCGGCGTTCCTCATGCCGGCCGTGCTGCTCAACATCGTCGATGCGGGTGGATCCAAACAGCCGCACATCAGCGTGTTCGCGATCTACTTCCTCGGTTTCGGCGCGGTGCTCTACCTCGCCGCTCGGCTCGCCCGGGGCGGGCGCCGCAAGCACGCCTGGTGGCTGGGGATCGCCGGGGCGATCGTGGCCGGCGACATCGCGGTCATCCCCGCCGGCCTGGCGATCGAGCTGCCGCCGGAGGAGCCCGCGATGGCGATCGGCTACGCGCCGATGTGGTTGCCGGCTCTGCTCACCGATTGGGCCTTCGGCCTACCCCATCCCGCCCCGCACGAGATCTTCGCGATCACGGACGTTCTGGTGGGCGTACCACAGATGTTGATGATTGTGACCGGCTGGGCCCTCGGCATGGTGCTGGGCCGCGCGCAGGTCGAGGTCGCGGCGCTCAGAACCGCGCCAGAAGGTCTTCCTCGGCCTTAGCGATGGCTTCCGGATCGCCGGGGTCCACCTTGAGGTGGGCACCGGAGACGGTGTACCACTCGTCCGCGCCGGTGTACTGGACGCGCAAGATGACATCGCCGGCGGCCGAATGCTGGGGTTCGAGGGTGAGGTCGCCGGTGACCGTGCCGACCTCGTCGGTCATGACGCCACCTGGCGGGGCTTGAACCTTCTTCGTCGTCATGGCGCGCTGATACCCCGGCCGGGGGCCTTCGATGCGGGCCGGCCGGGGCCGGCGCTCAGCGGTCGCGATTGTAGAGCTTCTTGGCCCACACGTAGCAGACCAGAGTGATGCCCGCGCACCAGCCGGCGGCGATGATGCCGTTGGCGCCGATGGCGGTGCCGAAGAACAGCCCGCGCAGCGTCTCCATGATCGGCGTAAACGGCTGGTACTCGGCGAACCAGCGCATCGGGCCGGGCATCGACTCGGTCGGTGCGAAGCCGCTGCCGAGGAACGGCAGGAGCATCAGCGGCATCGGCAGGTTGCTGGCCGCTTCGACGCTCTTGCTCACCAATCCACAAGCGACGGCCAGCCAGATGATCGCGAAGGAGCTCATGACGAGGACGCCGGCGATGGCCAGCCACTCCACCGGTGTCGCGTCCGGCCGGAAACCGATCAGGTACGCGACGCCGATCAGGGCGGCGATGCCGAGGAGCGCCTGGATGAGGCTGCCGACGACGTGTCCGGTGAGGACGGACGGGCGGAAGATCCGCATGGTCCGGAACCGGGCGATGATGCCCTCGGTCATGTCCATCGCGACGGTGATCGCTACGCCCTGTGCCGCGCTCGCGATCGTCAGCATCAGGATTCCGGGTGTTACATAGCTGGCGTACTCGGCCCGGCCGCCCGCGGCGCCACCGAGTCCAGCGCCCATCGTGCCGCCGAAGACGTACACGAACAGCAGCAGCATGACGATCGGCAGCGTGAGGAGCATGAACGTCAACACCGGATAGCGGCGCATGTGCAGAAGGCTGCGGCGCAACATGGTGCTGGTGTCGCGCACGGCGTAGCTGAGGGTGCTCATCGCGCGGGAATCCCTTCTGATTCGCGGCTTTGCGCCGGCGTACGCGGCTGCCTTTCTCGCGGCTGCCCGGTCAGGGTGAGGAAGACGTCGTCGAGGTCGGGGGTGTGCACGGCGAGCTCGGCTACGTCGATCCGCTCGCGGTCGAGCCGGTCCAGCAGGCTGCGCAGCGCTTGCACGCCACCGTCGCTGGGCACCTGAAGGGTGAGGTTGTCGTCGTCGCGGCCCGACACGGTCAGCGTCCGCGCCGCCGCCTCCAGCTCCGCCAGCTGCGCGAAGCGCAGGCTGATGTGGCCGCCCGGGATCCGCCGCTTCAGCTCGGCCGGCGTACCCTCTGCGATGATCTTGCCGTGGTCCAGCAGCGCGATCCGGTCCGCGAGCTGGTCGGCCTCGTCCAGGTACTGAGTGGTCAGGAAGATCGTCACGCCGCCGGCCACGAGGTCCCGGATGATCTGCCACATGGTACGCCGGGAGCGCGGATCGAGGCCGGCGGTGGGCTCGTCGAGGAAGATGACGCGGGGGTTGCCGACCAGCGTCATGGCCAGATCGAGCCGCCGTTTCATCCCGCCCGAGTAGGTGGACACCGGCTTACGCGCGGCTTCGGTCAGGTCGAACTGCTCCAGCAGCTCCCAAGTCCGGGCGCGCCCCTGCTTCTTGGGCAGGTGCCGCAGATCCGCGATGAGGTTGAGGTTCTCCTCACCGGTGATGATGCTGTCGACCGCGCTGAACTGCCCGGTCAGGCCGATCACGTCGCGGACGGCGTCGGCGTCGGCCCGCACGTCGTGCCCGCCGACCCGGATGTCACCGGCGTCGGGTCTGTTTAATGTGGACAGAATGTTGACCGTCGTGGTCTTGCCCGCACCGTTCGGCCCGAGCAGCGCGAAGATCGTTCCCTCGGTGATGCTCAGATCGATGCCGTCCAGCACGACCTTGTCGCCGTACGCCTTGCGCAGCCCGGCCACGGAGATCGCCGCTCGCATCATTCCCCTTCCGTCCCTTCGGTTCGGAGGATGACGATGTCGCCCCAGCGGGTACGGGCGCGGATGCGGACTTGTTCGTCGGCGTCCGCCGGTCCCCCGGTGGCGTCGAGCGTGTTGTGTATGCCGCCCGCGATGTCGAGGTCGAGCCACGCCGCGGTCCCCTCGGGGATGCCGACCTCCAGCTCGCCGAACGCGGTCTGGAGCACGACCTCGCCCCGTTTCGCCTCGCGTACGCGGATCGCGCCGTGTGCGGCCTTCGCGACCAGGCCGCCCTCGGTCCGCTCCACCACGATGTCGCCGTTGGAGGTGGTGAGCCGGGCGGACTTGCGCACCTCGCCGACCCGCAC
>Ga0114129_10000746_pt1 | contig 41323 bp, 32 predicted proteins | sample RhiMetdeltSRZDD1_FD_80071 | JGI IMG/M metagenome (GOLD analysis project Ga0114129, IMG submission 80071) | Populus rhizosphere microbial communities from Tennessee, USA - Rhizosphere MetaG P. deltoides SRZDD1 (version 2) (version 2) | ecosystem: Host-associated > Plants > Roots > Rhizosphere >...
CATGACGTCATTGTACGTAGCGACGCTGCGCGTCGGGCCGCGGGGGCTCCGCCTCGCTGCGGGGACGCGCCGCCTTGTCGTTGTCAAGGGAAAAGGCACAAGGGAAAAGGGAGATCCCTAGACGGCGACAACTTTTCACCAACGTGCCGCGGTACTTGACGCCTGCCGCGGCCCGGGACATGGTGTGCGTCGATGAAGTCCCGGAGACCACCCATGAGCCATCGACTCGTCCTGACCGCCCGTGCAGTGATTGTCGTGGTGCTCGCCTTGATGATCAGTGCGAAACAGCCCGAGGCGCCGCCCAGCCACGTCTTTCACAACGGCAAGATTGTGACCGTCGACGCGCAGTTTCGAATCGTCGAGGCGATGGCGATCCGCGACGGTACGGTCCTCGCCGTCGGCAGTAATGCTGACATGTTGCGGCTTGCCGGCACCGGCACCGAACGAGTCGATCTCGCCGGCCGGACCGTGCTGCCTGGGCTGATCGATTCACACGTGCACGCGCCCGCCGCGTCGATGTACGAGTTCGAACAGCCGGTCCCTGACATGCAGACCATCGGCGACGTTCTGTCCTACATCCGCGAACGCGCAACGACGACTGAACCGGGCCGCTGGATCACGCTCTCGCAGGTCTTCATCACCCGCCTGCGGGAGCAGCGATATCCGACGCGGGCCGAGCTCGACGACGCCGCACCCACGCACCCGGTTGCGTTCCGGACGGGGCCCGACGCCTCGCTCAATTCGCTGGCGCTCTCGGTGAGCGGGATCGACGCGAAATTCAAGGTACCTGAGGGACAGCCGTGCCGCGTCGAGCGCGACTCGAACGGTCAACCCACCGGCATCCTCCGCAATTGCGGGTCGCTCATCCGGTCCGATCCGGGAGGGCGATCGCCGACCGATGCCGATCGGCTCGCACGCTTGAAGGAACTGCTGGCCGACTACAACTCGGTCGGCATCACCAGCATCGTCGACGGCAACGCCGATCGAGGCGGCCTCGAGCTCTATCGGACGCTGCTCGCCGGGAATGCCCTCACCTGCCGCACGTTTCTGGCCTACGGCGTCGACGCCCAGGCCCCGATCGACCAGGTAGAAGCGGCGATCCGTGAGGCGGCGGCGCATCCCCTCCATCAGTACAACACCATGTTGTGGCTGCGAGGGATCAAGGTCTTCCTCGACGGCGGCATGCTGACCGGCAGCGCCTACATGCGCGAGCCGTGGGGCGTGAGCAAAATCTATTCGATCGAGGATCCCGCGTATCGTGGCGTGCGATTCATCGAGCCCGAGAAGCTCTATCGAATGGCCAGGGTGGCGCTGGCCAGCGACCTGCAGTTCACGGCGCATTCACAGGGCGACGCCGCGGTTCAGACGCTGGTCGACACCTACGAGCGCATCAACCGCGACGATTTCCCGGTCCGCGACAAGCGCCCCAGCATTACCCACGGGAGCTTCATGAGCGCCGACACGATCGCGAAGATGCAGGCGCTCGGCATCGTCGCCAACCTGCAGCCGGCCTGGCTCTATCTCGATGGCGCAACGCTCCGGCATCACTTCGGCCTCGAACGGCTCGCGTACTTCCATCCGTATCGAACGCTCTTCGAACGAGGCGTCACGGTCGGCGGCGGCTCCGACCACATGCAGAAGATCGGCAGCCTGCGCTCGATCAACCCCTACAACCCGTTTCTCGGCATGTGGACGACGATCGTGCGGCTGCCGCGCGGCGCCGACGCACCACTGCATCCCGAGCAGAACTTGAGCCGCGAGCAGGCAATCCGCCTCTACACGATCAACAACGCGTTCCTGACGTTCGAAGAGACGAAGAAGGGATCGCTCGAACCTGGCAAGTTCGCGGACTTCGTCGTTCTGGATCGCGACATCCTCAGCTGCCCGGTCGACGAGGTGAAGGACATCAAGGCCGAGGCAACGTACCTGGGCGGCGCGCGCGTCTATGTGAAACCGGTGGGTCGATGATCCTCCGTCCGCGGTCCGCGGTCCGCAGTTCGGTTTCTGGCGAGATCAGAGGGGTTTGGACCCCGGACTGCGGACTGCGGGCTGCGGGCTGCGAGTCCCGAAGAGCGCGGGCACGCGATCGAACTCCACAACCTGTCCGGACAGCACTGTTGCCCAGGGCTCCAGGAAGAAGCGCAGGTGCGCCGCGTTGACGCCCGGGGCCTGACCCTGCCACCCGGCGAGCACACCCCCGACCGCAGCGGGTGAGACAACGGGGTCCAGGTGCAGCCGGAGTGCAGCACGGTAGCGCGGCTCGTCATAGTGGGTGACTCGCGTCCTGACGCCCGGCACGACGGCGGTCGCCAACTGTTCGAGCAGCTCCTGGACGGAGCGCAGCTCCAGCGGTTCCGCAACCAGCCACGAGAAATCCAGGACATCGCTGATCCGGGCGGTCGCGAGCCCGTCGCGGAACGAGTCGGAATCCGGGCTGTCCTGGAGCAGTTGATAAGTCGTCCGTACGCTGCCGTCGTCCCCGGTCAGCAACAGGCCGCGTGAAGCGCGAAGAAACGCTCCCGGACGACCCTCGGCGAACCCGGGCGGCAGGATGCCGCGCAGGCGGTTGCGATCGTCCGCCGGGAACGTCAGCAACTGCCGTGCGGCAACGCCGACATCGAGCGTCCACTCGTTCGCCTGCGGGAGCGCCCGTCGAATTCTCGCTGCGGCCGCGCCCACGGGATGACCCGGATCGGCAGCCCGATCAGAAAGGCCGCTCAGCTGGCGGGCCGTCTCGCGAGCGATTTGCGTGAAGTGAACGTCAGGGGATCCCGACTGACGGATTGATTCCATGCGGCGGCGCATGAAGTCGGTCACCAGCTCATTCGGCGCAGGACGAAGCGCCAGAGCCGCTCGGAATGCCTGGTAGACCGACTCGCTGTCGCCTTCACTGGCCTGCTCGAACAACCGCGCCAGCCGCTGGATCTCGCGTTCGCGCTCACCGTTCATGGATGTCTTCCTCTTCAGCATGTGGTCCGCGGCACGCCGGAGCCGCTCGCGCCCCTGATGCAGCCGGCGCCGGAGCGTGCCAGCCGGAATCTCCAGAAAGCGGGCGGCGGTGTCGGAGTCGTAGCCCTCGAAGTAGAAGAGGGATACGGCCTCACGCAGTCCGGGCGGAAGCTCGCGCACCAGCTGCTGAATCAGCGCCGCCAGCTGCAGCCGTTCAAGGACGATGTCGGGAGGCGCCTCGGCATCCGCCAGGACATCGAGCGTCCCACCGGTCGCGGAATCCCGGCTCTGACGGCCGAGGCGCGCCTTCCGGACGACGATCCTGCGCAGCCACGGTCCGAATCGATCGGGATCCCGCAGCGAGTGAAGGCCTGACCAGGCCTGCCTGAAGCCTTCCGACGCCGCGTCCTCGGCCGACGCGAACTCTCCGGTGATGCCAAAGGCCGCCGCGCGAGCCGCGCGCCAATAACGCGAGAAGAGCTCGCCGATCGCGGCCCCGTCTCCCTGTCGAGCCCGTTCCACCAACTCCCGGTCAGGTATCACCATCGTTACTGGCTATGTGTGCCCGGCGGGTCACATTGTTCACTGGTTCCCGGGGGTGCTCATACAATAGGCCGGCCGGAGGAGGACGGAATGGTGACCAGGAGCGCGGGGCGACGGATTCTGTTCGCGGCGGGCTGCGCCATGGTGGTCTGCGCCGGCGGTTTCAGTCCGACGAAGGCGCAGCAGACTCCGCAAGGTCGGGGCGGCGGGCGCGGCGGCGGCATGTCGACCGCGCTTTTCACGGCGATCGACGCCAACAAGGACGGTGCGGCCACGCGCGAAGAGCTGAAGGCCCGGTTCGACAGCTGGTACAGCGCATGGGACACCTCGAAAACCAACACGCTCACGCCCGAACAGATATTCATGGGATTGAGCACGGCCTTTCCAGCGACGACCGGTGCCGCCCCGCCCCAGAATCAGGCGCCGAGGCCTGACGATGTGAAGGCGATGATGGCGGCGCTGCCCGATGCGGCGCCGGTGAAACCGAAACAGCCGCGCAAGGTGCTCGTTCTCGCCCGGGCGGCCGGCTTCGTTCACTCGTCGATCCCGCTCGCCGGGCGCACGATCGAAGAGATCGGCAAGAAGACGGGAGCATGGTCCACGACCATCACCTACGACGCCGCCGATATCAATGATGAGAACCTGAAACAGTGCGACGCCATTTTCCTGGCGAGCACCACCGGTGCCTTCCTCGACGACCCGAAGGACGCCGCTGCCACGGCCGCACGCCGCAAGGCGCTCCTCGCGTTCGTGCGAGGCGGCAAGGGCCTCGCCGGCATCCACGCGGCGACCGACTCCTATCACCAGAGCTCGGCGCAGGCAGGAGGAGCGGGCTTCAACTTTCAGGTGATTCCGATCGCGATGCAGATGATCGCGGCCGACAAGAACAGCGATTCGAAGATCTCGCGCGACGAATTCGGGGCACTCGCCGATAGCTGGTACGACAAGCTCGACCCCGACAAGAGCGGCCGCATCGCGCAGGCGGACTTCCCGCAACGCTATGCCGCGCTGCCCACCCCTCCGATGCCCGCGGGGAGAGGCGGCGCCGGGAATGGCCAGGCGCCTGCAACGAACCTTGGTCCGGATACCGAAGTGGGCACGTGGCCCGAGTTCAACAAGATGATCGGCGGCTTCTTCAAGTTCCACTGGAACGACGGCCAGACAATCACGGTGAAGCTCGACGAGCCGAAGCACCCGCTGAACGCGCCGTTCAAGGGCGAGGGATACGTGATCGTCGACGAGACCTATACCTTCGGCCGCGCCGTCTACTCGCGCGAGAACCTGCGCGTCCTGACCAGCATCGACTATGCAAAGATGAGCGCCGAGGACAAGGCCAAGGAACAGAATCCGCGTCCGGATGGCGATTACGCCCTCAGCTGGATCCGGCGTGAAGGCAAGGGCCGGGTCTTCTACGAGGCGCACGGGCACAACGAGAAGGTCTACGCGATCAAGCCTCTCCTCGAGCACATCACGGCCGGTATGCAGTACGTTCTCGGCGACCTGCAGGCGGAAGACCGGCCGAGCAAGACGGCCACGAAATAGCGCGTCAGCAGTTTTTCAGGAGGCTTCATGATCAGAATGGCCCTACTTTCCTGCGCTCTCGTTGCTGGTGCCGTTACGGCACCGACGGCTGCGCTCGCCGCTCCGGCATCGAGCGTCACCGAACAGGCCCGTCAGGCCACGGCGGCCGACGCGGCCCCGTTCGTCGGCGACTGGTCGCTGACCCTGCAGGGCCCGAACGGGCCGGGCACTTTCGATTTGTCCGTGAAGGTGGAGGGGGAGAAGGTCCTCGCCGAGATTGCGTCGGAGCAGCTGCCGAAGCAGCCGATCACGAGCATCACGATGGCCGACAAGACCATGGTGCTGGGCTACTCGTTCACGTGGGAGGGCAATCCCGTCGAAGCCGTGGTGTCGCTGACGCCCGCCGCGGAGGGCAAGACCACGGCGCAGATCGACTTCGCTGGCGGCGCCTACGTCATGACCGGCACCGCCGCAAAGAAGGACAAAGCCAAGTAGGTCGCAGTCCGCGGACCGCGAGACAGTGACGCAGATCCGGCATTTACGCTGGTACATCGGCGGCCTGCTCTTCCTGTCGACGGTCATCAATTACATCGACCGGCAGACGCTGAGCGTGCTGGCGCCGTATCTGAAGGTCGAATACACCTGGTCGAATACCGACTTCGCGTGGGTGCTGATTTCGTTCCGGGTGGCCTACGCCGTGGGTCAAACCATCGCCGGGCGGATCGTCGACCGCCTCGGCACGCGACGCGGCTTGAGCCTGGCGGTCGCGTGGTACTCGATCGCGGCAATGGCCACATCACTCGCGGTCGGCCTGCGGAGCTTTGCCGCGTTCCGTTTCGCGCTCGGCCTGGGCGAAGCGGCCAACTGGCCGGGCGCAACCAAGGCTGTCTCGGAATGGTTCCCGCGCCGGGAGAGCGGCTGGGCGGTCGCGCTGTTCGACAGCGGTTCGTCGATCGGCGCCGCGCTCGCGCCGTTCATCGTCCTCGGTCTCTATCAGTCGTTCGGCAGCTGGCGCCCGGCGTTCGTCATCACGGGCACGCTCGGGTTCCTGTGGCTGCTGCTGTTCCTGTGGCTGTACCGCTCACCGGAGGATCACCCGCGCCTTTCTCCTGAAGAGCGCGCCGACATTCTCGCGAACCGCGGCGACCGCAGGCCAGGGAGCGGCTCATCACGCCAGCTGCCCTACCGCGTGCTGCTGCGCCTGCCGCAGACCTGGGGCTACGTCATTTCCAAGAGCTTCACCGATCCGGTCTGGTTCTTCATCACCGACTGGTTCGCCGTCTATCTGGTGTCGCGTGGCTTCAAGCTCGAGGAGAGCCTTGCCGGCTTCTGGGTGCCATTTCTCGCCGCGGATCTCGGAAACTTCTTTGGCGGGGGCGTCTCGAGCCTGTTGATCTCGCGCGGCTGGTCGGTGGGAGCCGCGAGGAAAGCGATCGCGGTGTTCGGAGGCCTCGGGATGACGTTCCTCGTTCCCACCGTCTACACCAACTCGTTCCTGGTGCTGGTGGGATGTTTCGCGATCGCGACCTTCGCGTACGCCGCCTTCTCGACGGTGATCCTCAACCTGCCCGCGGACATCTATCCAACGGGCTCGGTCGCCAGCGTCAGCGGGCTGGGCGGGACGGCTGCCGGCATCGGCACGATCGCCGCGATCTACCTCACGGGCCGGGTCAGCGATCGCTACTCGTTCGCACCCATTCTGCTCGGCGCCAGCGTCCTGCCGCTCATCGGCATGGCGGCGATGCTGGTCCTGGTGAGAAACACCAAAGAGTCTCGTGCGGGAATCCTGAATGAAGTTTGACGGACGCGCGCCTACTGCAGGAACGGGAACAGCTTCCTGATCATCGCGTCGTCCGGCCGCGTCCCGTATTCACAGATCTCGAACGCCTCGGCATATCGAACGGACTTGGCGCGTTCCGCGCCGTACCACTTCGTCAGCGTTTCGCGAACGGCCGGCGAGACCTGCCCGCCGCGCGTCTCTTTCAGCCACCGCTTGCGGTCCGCGGCTCCCTTCGGCACCTTCTCCAGCGTTCCGTCCACCCACGGCAGCCACTCGTAGAACTGCGACACGTGAGCGTCCATCATGTCGATCTTCTTGTCGATCACGTCGTCGAGCGCGACCGCCACGTCCGGACGAAACGCATTCGGCCGCTGGAAATTGTCCTGGAAATACATGAAGACCGGGTTCTTGCGAAGCGCCGGTGTGTCGGGAGTGATGTTCGGGACGACGACCATGTAGGCCGCATCCTGGACGAGGACGCCCGTGTACCGATGATCGGGATGGTAGTCGTTCGGCCTCGGCGCCAGGACCAGGTCGGCGTTCCACAGGCGGATCTGCCGGATGATGTCTTCGCGCGGCTTGAGCGTCGGAATCAACTCGCCATCGTGGTTGTCGAGGGTGATGTACTCGACGCCGGCCCGCTTCCCCGCCTCACGTGCTTCGTCACGCCGCCGCGCGGCGAGTGCGCCCCCGCCTTCGGTCTGATGGCCGGCGTCCCCATTGGTGACCGATACGAACCGTACGCGATGACCGAGCATGGCGAGCTTGATCGCCGTGCCGCCGGCACGCTGATCGCAATCGTCGGGATGTGCGCCGAAGGCGATGACGTTCAACTTGCCGTCGGTGGACGGCGCGAGCGTCCGCTGCGGCGCGGGCTGCTGCGCTGACACGGAGGTGGAGACAATCGCGACAACCGCGAGCGCGATCAGTCCAACCGATCTCCAGGTGTTCGTCGAGGCGATACGTTTCATAGACCCTCTGTAGAGTGGGGGGCGCCCACCAGGCGTGCGCGTCCGAGCGCCCTACTCTACGCAGGCATCTGCCGTCAGGCAAGACCCTTGGCTTCTCGCTCGGCGAGCAGCGGGTCATGGATGCAGATCGAACAGCACGATGTCCGACTCCTCGCGCGTCCGGTCGAACACGATCTCGCGACCGTCGGGAGAGATTGTGAAATCCCCGATGACGGACCCGCGTCGGAGCCTGGTGAGCTGGCGCTCGCCCCCGGTCCGCAGATCGAAGGCCCAGAAGTCCTTGTTCGAGACGTCACCCTTCATGATGACCAGCGTGTCTTCCCCCAGGAAGCCCAGACGCCGGGCGCCGCGCGAGAGCGTCAGATTCGGAGTCGGATGGGGCGCGCCATCGCTGCTGACGGCCTGCACCGAAAACGTCGTCCCGACGTCGGCGCCGGAGTAGACCAGAAAGCGGCCGCTCGGTGCCCAAATCGGATCGGTCGAGTACTCCTTCACGAGCAGGACCGGTGATCCTCCGCCGATTGGAATCTTGAATATCTGCGGCATCCCTTCCCGGTTGGCGGCCGCGACGGCCAGCCACTGTCCATCGGGCGACCAGGCGGGCGCGCCTCGTACGTCGACGCCGTCTGCAATCCGGCGGATCGCGGTTGCATCACCGTTCATCACGTAGAGCTCGGTCAGCCCGCGCCTTCGCACCACGAACGCGAGGCGGCCGTCGGACGCAACGGCCGACTCGGCCATGACACGCCCGTTGACGCCATTCCACAGCTCTGTGGCCGCACCTCCGGCGGCGAGCTTCCACAGGCCGTCCCGCCCGGCTTTGCTCCCGCGATAGAAGATGGATCCGGAGTGGATGCGAGGCGACAGACCACCGGCCGTCGGCAGCGAGAGCGGCGCGGCATCAGACTCCTCCATCACGCGATCGCCAATCGGGACGCGCCACAGGCCGCTGGTCGAGCGGGTTACGGTCGCGACGAGACGACGACCGTCGGCGCTCGCGGCAAGGGATGTGATCGGCTCGACTCCCGCGAACACGCGGTGAGGAACGCGACGCTCGACGTCCATGGCATGGATCCACGGGCCATATCCCTCGTCGTCGGTCGCCAGATACAGAAGCGTGCGGTTGCCGAGCAGCGTGGGAAAAGTCACGCGGCCGTCGTGAGACGTCACCCGTTCGGGCTGGCCACCTGTGAGACGGACACGCCAGATGTCGCTTTTTTCGAGCACCAGGCCGTGCACGAAGTAGATGAACCTGCCGTCACCAGACCAGATCGGGAAGTGATTGTGAAAGCCTTTGGGCGCTTCGTAGATCTTCCGCGGTGCGCTCGTCTCGTCGGGTTCCGATACGAACAGCGGATCGCCGTCTGACGGAGGGTGGTACACGATGAGCCGTCCATCGGGTGACCAGTCGAGCTCCGAGATATCCGAGATGTCCTTCAAATACGGTCGAAGCCGGCCGCCCAGCGTGGGAACCGCCCAACCGGCGTTGACCTGGCTGCCCCCGGCGGCATCGGGCACACGGCGCCAGAGCGTCACCAGTGTTCCGTCGGGCGTGAAGCCAAGCGTACGAGTGGCGGGATTCCGCAACTCCTCGACGCTTCCGTTGGTGAGGTTGTAGCTGTCGCCGGTCCCGAGCTGGCTCACCCACGCGTTCCACGATCCATTGCGGTCCGATAGATACGTGACGAATTTCCCGTCCCGCGAAATCGCGGCGTGAAGTTCGGCGCCCTCGAAATCGGTCACCTTCGAGACGCTGGCGCCTCCGAGGGGATCGCGCCAGAAATACTCCGATCGCTGCAGCTGCCAAGTAGCCGCGGCGGCGATGACGATCACGCTTGCGGCAGCCGCACCCGACCAGGCGAGCGGGATCGCCGGGCCGGACCGCTTCGGGCCGGCGAGTGCCGGCTCGGACGCCGCAGCGCCGCCGGTGGCTTCGTCGATCTCGAGACCCGCGTCGCCGATGTCGCGCAGGCGTCGCTTCGGATCCTTTTCGAGGCAGCGCAGGAGCAGCCGCCGGATGCCCGGCGGCGTGACCGCGGGCAGCAGGCTCCAGTCGGCTTCGCGTTCGAGGATCGCGGCGATCGTGTCGGACGTGGTCTCACCGTGAAACGGTGGACGCGCCGTCAGCATCTCGTACAGCACGCAGCCGAACGCCCAGATGTCGGTCCGCTTGTCGACCGCCTTCCCGCGCGCCTGCTCGGGACTCATGTAGGCAGCCGTCCCTTCGATCGTGCCCTCGCGTGAGGGATCGGCGCCCATCGGCAGCGTCTGCGAGCCGTCGTTTCCCGATTCCGCTCCGTCAAAGACCTTCGCCAGGCCGAAGTCGAGCACCTTGACCGTGCCGGCGGAGGTGATCTTGATGTTCGCCGGCTTCAGATCTCGATGGATGATCCCTTTGTCGTGCGCGGCTTCGAGCGCGTCAGCGATCTGGCGTGCGACCGCGAGCGCCTCCTGCTGGGACAGCGGGCCGCGAGTCAGGCGTTCGGCAAGCGTCGGTCCTTCCACGAGCTCGAGCACGAGGCCGCGGACGCCGCCGCTCTCTTCCAATCCGTAGATCGCGCCGATGTGCGGATGATTGAGAGTCGCGAGCACGCGGGCTTCCAGCTCGAAGCGTGCCACGCGGTCGGGGACCGAGAGAAACCGATCAGCGACGACCTTGATGGCGACGTCGCGCCCCAGTTTGGTATCGCGGGCCCGATAGACCTCCCCCATCCCTCCGGCGCCGAGAAGCGAGACAATCCGGTACGAGGCGATCTGCCGGCCGACCAGCGATTCCGGTCGGTCATCGGCCAGGACATGCGCGGCCAGTTCCGCTACCGGCGTGGCCAGAAAGGCGTCAGCCTTGTGCGCGTGCGCGAGCAGCGCCTCCACTTCCTTCCGCAGCGCCGCGTCGGTGCCGCAGGCGGCCGCCACGAACGCAGCCCGGTCGCGGTCGTCGCGATCGAGCGCGGCATCGCAGAGTTCCTCGATTCGGCGCCGGCGGTCGGGGTCCGTCACACGTCTTTGCCTTCGAGCTCGCGGAGCAACAGGAGTTTTGCCAGCCGCCAGTCCCTCTTGACGGTGTCGGGCGACACGTGCAGCACGTCCGCCGTCTCCTCGACGCTCAGGCCGCCGAAAAACCGCAGTTCGACGATCTGGCTCTTTCGCGCGTCGACTCTCGCCAATGCTTCTAATGCGCGATCCAGCGCCACGAGGTCTAACGCCGGATCCGCCGACGTGACCAGCCCCTCGTGCAGCGTCACTCTCTCGGCGCCGCCACCGCGCTTGAGGTAGCCCCGCGTCCGGGCGTAATCGACGAGGACCCGCCGCATGAGGCGGGCCGAGATCCCGAGAAAATGGCCGCGGTCCTGCCAGCGGATCTGCTTGGCGTCGGTCAACCGCAGGAACGCCTCGTTCACGAGCGCTGTTGTCTGGAGAGTGTGTCCCTTTCGCTCACGGCCCATGTATCCCCGGGCCAGCCGGCGCAACTCCGCCTCCACGAGCGGCAGCAGCTGCTCGAGCGCGCCATCGTCGCCACCGCTCCAGGCGTGGAGCAGCTCGGTGACCGCTCCGGGTGACGGTGTCTCCAACTCCGTGCGGGCAGTATGTACCCACCGGCCGCGATTCCTCCGACGTTTTCCCGGTGTTCACCCCTTCGACCGGGGTTCCCGCATTCCAGGGTACGGGCCCGCTCATCGCCCGCGGAGGATACCCACCATGAAGATTCGCGTCGCGAAGAAGGCGTACCTCGGTCTCGCCATGGCCACGGCGGCCTGCCTCGGCTTGGCACCGCCGAGCGCCGCACGGGAAGACAACCCCGACCAGGTGCTGGAGTGGAACCAGGTCTTCATCGACACGCTCATCGTCACGAACACCGCGAACTCCTCGAGCCAGCGGCTCGGAGCGATCGTCCACGCGGCGATATTCGATGCCTATAACGGCATCGAGCGGCGGTACGAGCCCCTGTTCGTCAAGAAGGAGGCCCCGGCAGGCGCGTCGCGCCGGGCGGCGGTGATCGCGGCGGCACACACGGCGCTTGTCAAACTGTTCTCGTCGAGAAAACCACAGCTCGACGATATCTACGAGGCGTCGCTCGCCGCGCTGAGCGACGACGGCGGGGATGGTGGCGAATCACGCACGCGTGGCATCGCCTGGGGGAACGAGGTCGCGCAGGCCGTCCTCGACTGGCGCGAGAACGACGGATTCAGCGGGATGTACGATCCCTTCAACGGTGGACTCGAGACTGGGCGGTGGCGGCCGACCCCGAGGCTCGTACCTCCCCCGCCCACCTGTGGCTCCATGAGCGCACAGGGACTGGCTCACACGTTTCCGTTTGTCCTCGTCAATGAGCTGCAGTTCCAGCCAGCGCCGCCCCGTGGCCTGCTGACCACCACCTATTCGGAGGACTTCAACGCAGTCAAGACGCTGGGGCGCGGAACCGGATCGACGCGCATGCCCGATCAGACGGCGCTCGCGCCGTTCTGGGAAGGCAACGCCAGCGTTCACTGGAACCAGGCCGCGAACCAGGTCGCCCGCGCCAATCATCTGTCGATGTCACAGAACAACCGGCTGTTCGCGTTGCTGAACGTGGCGATGGCGGACACCGCGATCACGGTCTGGAGCGCCAAGCTGCACTACGGCCTAATGCCCGCCGAAGTCACGTGGCGGCCGGCGACTTCGATCCCGCTCGCCGATATCGATGGCAACCCGGAGACGGCGCCGGATCCGTTGTGGCAGCCGCTCGTCAACACCCCCTGTCATCCTGAGTATCCGGCCGGGCATCCCAGCATGAACGGAGCGGCGGCAACCGTCCTTCTCAGCGCCTTCGCGGACAACCAGGTCTTCACATTGACAACCGGCTCGACGAGCCGCACCTACGCCAGCATCGCGCAGGCGCGTTCGGACGGGAACAACGCCCGGGTGTGGGGCGGGATGCACTATCCCAGCACCGTCGCCATCAGCGATGCCCTGGGCGAGAAGATCGCCACCTACGTCAACCGGAATTCGATGCAACGACGGTGAGAACAAAGGGGCTGGAATGCATGTCTCTCTGACCCCCGGAACAATCAATCAGCACTCTGAGAGGAGCCGTGCCATGCGCAGACGGGTGATCGGTCTCGTTGCCTGTGCGTGCCTCCTGCAGGTGCACGTCGCCACGGCGCAGGGATTGACCGGAGCGCTGATCGGGTCGGTCAGGGACGCTCAGGGCGAAGTCGTCTCTGGGGCGGTCGTCCGCCTGAGCTCCCCGGCCCTGATTGGTGGCGCGCAAACGCTGACCACGAACGAGACCGGCCAGCTCCGCTTTCCGGCACTTCCTCCGGGGCAGTACGTCCTCGATATCGAAGCCCGGGGCTTCTCGCCGTATCACGAGGAAGACATCCGGATCGGGATCAACGCCACCATCGAACGAACGACGGTGCTCAACCTCGCGGGGGTCGAAGAATCAGTGGTCGTCGAGGGCGCCGGCTCGCGTCTCGAAGCGCGAGGCAGCGGTTTCGAGACCCGCTTCGGCCCCGACGACCTCAAGCTGATCCCGGTCCGCCGGTTCAGCATGTTCGACTTCATCAGGGCCGCCCCCGGCATCTCCGCCACCTCGCCCGGCAGCGGCACCACGAACAGCGTCTCCGCCTTCGGATCGGGAACGAACGAGAACACGTTCACGATCGACGGCACCAACTTCACCTGCCCGTGCAGCGGCGAGGCTCGATCCGAGCCCGGCGTCGACTTCATTCAGGAGGTGCAGGTTCAGGGCGTGGGCGCATCGGCGGAGTTCGGCAACCTCCAGGGAGCGGTCATCAACGTCGTCACCAGGCAGGGAAGCGACCGATTCCTGTATGACGCCTCGTACTACGCACAGGCGGCGGCCCTGACGAGTCAGCCGGTGCATCTACCCTATCCCGGGCCCGGCCAGCCAACCAGCGGCTACGAGCGCGATCGGTACAACGACGCCACCACGAATCTCGGTGGTCCGGTGCTCCGTGATCGACTGTGGTTCTTTACGGGCTACCAGTACCTCCGCGACTACGACAGTCAGCCGGGGACCGACCCCGCTCACCCGCGGACCTACGAGCAGGACAAGTTCTTCGCGAAGTTGACGTGGCGAATCGCTCCCAGCTGGCAGCTGCTGCAAAGCTTTCACGACGAGCACTGGGTCAACCCCGAGCTGCCGACATCGACGAAGCCGTTCGAGGCGACCCAGCGCCGGCACGCGAGAGTGCCGGCCGTGACCTTCGGCCACCTGACGCACACGATGTCATCCAACACGGTTTGGGACGTGCGGGTCGGCCGCTTCGACTTCAACCGCGGCGACGATCCGAGCACGGGTACCCTGACGACGCCGAACCGGACCGCGCGCGGCACCAACATCCAGAGCGGCGCGCCGCAGACGTTCGGCGCGCTCATGCTGAGACGGACGACGGTGAAAGGCAGCCTGAACCACTACCAGCCGCGGCTCCTGGGCGCCAATCATCAGTGGCGCATCGGCGGCCAGCTCGAGAAGGGCGAGCACGAGCTGTCGTCGATCATTCCGACCGGTATCAGGTACGTGGACTTCGCCGGACAGCCGTTTCAAGCGACATGGAGCGAGCCCTCCATCATGGGCGGCCAGTTCATCACCACCGCCGCGTTCGTCAGCGACGCCATCACCGCGGGCGACCGGCTGACGATCAACGCCGGACTGCGGTTCGACCACAGCCGCGCCATCAGCCAGGATCTGCCGATGCTCGATGCAGAAGGGCATGAAACCGGCGGCGTCGTGAGCGGTCTCGGTACTCTCTATACGTGGAACGTCTGGTCGCCGCGTCTCGGGGTAACGATGCGCCTCACGGCCGACGGGCGCACGATGCTGCGGGCGAGCTACGGGCGGTTCAATCAGGGCGTGCTGACCGGAGAGCTGGCCCCATTCCATCCCGGCGCAACCTCGACCACCACCGGCACGTACAGCCAGGCAACTGGTGGCTACACGAGCAGCATCACCGTCGTCGATCCGAAGAAGAACCTGCTGTTCGATACCGCCACGCGCACGCCTCGCACCGACGAGTACTCCGTCGGCGCCGATCGTGAGATCGGTCACGGTCTCGCGTTGGCGGTCGCCTACATTCACAAGGATGGCGGTCACTTCATCGGCTGGACCGACGTCGGTGGCCAGTACCGCGAGGGCACGCGGCCGCTGCTCGATGGCGGGGCCGTGCCGGTGCTGGTGCTGGTCACTGACCCGGCAGATCGCCGCTTCCTGTTGACGAATCAGCCTGATTACTCGATGAGGTACAACGGCCTCGTCATCGCGGTCGACAAACGTCAGGGCCATGGCTGGCAGGCGTTCGGCTCCTACACCTACTCCATGACGGCGGGGCTGCAGGTCTCGAGCGGGGCAAACGCAGCCGCCTCGCAGGTCAGCACCATCTCGGGCTCACCGTCTCTGACGTTCGGACAGGACCCGAACAGTCTCACCAACGCGCGCGGCCGGCTGCCGAACGATCGGCCGCACATGCTGCGGGCCATGGGCAGCTTCACCGTGCCACGGACAGGTTTCCTGCTGGCTGCCAACCTGCAACACGTCACCGGGAAGCCGTGGGCGTCCACCGCGCAGATCCTGCTCCCACAGGGAGACACGCGCATCCTGCTCGAACCGCGCGGCACGCGCCGCCTCTCGTCGCAGACGATGCTCGATCTCCGCGTGTCGCGAGCCTTCTCGATCGGCGGCGTGACGCGCATCGAGCTGCTCATGGACGTCCTCAACGCGCTCAATGACACGGCCGAAGAGGGGCTGGCCTCCGACAACTACGCGGCGTCGAATTTCGGCCAGCCCAACGTGTTCATGGATCCGCGCCGCGCGATGGTCGGCGTGAGGTTCAACCTGGGACGGTAGTCACCGCCCTATTCAACCCTCAGCGCCTCGATCGGATCGACGGCCGTCGCCCGCAGCGCCGGAATGTAGCTGGCGAGGAGGGTGGCCCCAATCAACGCCAGGGCGACCGACGCGTAGGTCATGGGATCGATCGGGTTCACCTGGAACAGCAACGATGAAATGAGCCTCGTCGTCCCGCTCGCGGCGGCGAGCCCGATAGCGACGCCGATGGCGGCCAGGATCAGGCCGTGCCTCACGAACATCTGCCGCACGGATCGAGGCTGCGCGCCGAGGGCGATTCGGATGCCGATTTCGCGTGATCGCTGGGACACGGAGTACGAGATCACTCCGTAGATCCCCGCCACACCGAGCAGCAACGCCATCCCGCCGGCAATGCCGAGCATCACCAGCGTGAAGGAGGTTCGTGCGAGCGAGGCGTCGTAGATCTCCTGCAGCGTGCGCACACCAGCGAGGGGCAGGTTGGGATTGATCGACCAGATGGCTCGTTGCAGCTCGTTGACGAAGCCATTGGAGCCGGTCCGGCTGCTGCGCACCAGGTAGGTCAGGCTGCGCGTTGCAAAGGGCGGGTCGTCACCTTTCGCCGACGGCGTGAAATCCTTCATCAATATCGGCCAGTACGCGACCGTCGCCGCTTTCTTGTTCAAACCGTCGTCTCGCGTGTCGCTGACCACGCCCACCACCTCGCGCCAGAGGCCGGTCGTGTAAGGACGGACCCATTTGCCGATCGCGGCGGACGGCTCACCCCAGAGCTCGCGCGCGAGGTTCTCGGAGACCATCGCGACCGGCCGCAGCTCGTATGCGTCCGTCCAGGTGAAGTCCCGGCCCGCGACGAGCGACGCCCCGAACGTCTTCACGTAGCCGGGGGACACCATCTTGAACAGACGCAGCGGCGGAATCTGGGCCTCCGAATACGCCCGGTCCCGCGCGAACAGCGGATCGTGCCAGCCGTTTCCCGACATGGTCACGGTCGACGCCACCGCGACCGACGACACGCCGGGGATCGCGGCGACCTTGTCCAGGATTGCCTGGTGCATGCGCGCGACCGCCTCCGGCTCTTTCACATGCGACTCGGGGATGGACAGGCGCAAGGTCTGCACTTCCGCCGGCCGCGCGAATCCGGGGTGGACGCCCCTGAGCGCCTGGAAGGTCCGGATCATGAGGCCCGAGCTGACCAGGAGCACGAGCGCCAGCGCCACCTGGGCGATCACCAGCAGGTTGCGTGCGCGGTACCGTTCCTTGCTCGCGGTCGCGGTTCGTCCGCCGCCGCGAAGCGCGAGGCCAGGCGAGCCGCTCGCGTATTTGAGGACGGGAATGGCCCCGAAGAGCAGGCCGGCGAACACGGAGAGGCCGAGTGCGAACAGCAAAACGGGGATGTCGAGCGTGATGTCCTGGAGCCGCGGCAGGTTGCCCGGGGCCAGAGCAACCAGCAACCGCAGCGCACCGAAGGCCAACCCGAGCCCGACCGCGCCCCCGAGGAGGCCGAGCGTGACGCTCTCGACCAGCAGCTCGCGGGCAATCCGGCTCGATCCCGCACCGAGCGCCGCGCGAATCGCCAGCTCCTGCTGGCGCGATTCGGAGCGCACGAGAAGCAGGTTCGCGACGTTGGCGCACGCGATCAGGAGCACCATCCCGATGGTTCCCATCAGGACCCAGAGGACGGTCTTCACGTCCCCGATCAGATCGTCCTTGAGCGAGATGATGTTGGGCGTGATGCGCGCCTCTTCGAACATCTTGAGGTTGGCGCCGGCGAACGGCGGGAATTTGCCCAGCGAGACCGGCACCAGGCGCGTGGCATCGGCGTTCGCCTGCTCCAGCGTGACACCCGGTTTCAGACGCGCGATCGCCGTGTAACTGAACTGTCCGAGGAACACCTTGCTGCGATCGATCCGGTAAACCGTCACCAGCGAGACCCGGCGGTCGAGAAAGCGGAAGCTGTCGGGAAGGACGCCGATGATCTGGTTCTGGCGGCCGTCGACTGTCACCGTCCTGCCGATCACGGCAGGGTCGGCACCGAACTTCGATCGCCAGTAGCCTGCGGTCAGGACGACCGTTTCAGGAGTCGCGGGAGTATCGTCGGCCCTGGAGAACAGCCGGCCCAGCATCGGCTGCGCGCCGAGCATTGGCAGCACACCGTCAGTAACGAACAGCGCGGGCACTTCCTCGGGCTCGGCGAGGCCGGTCACACTGACGGTTCCGGTGCCCCAGAGCCCGACCTCCTGGAACACGCGGCCCTCTTCGCGGTAGGTGAAGTACTGGAACGGCGCCGCCCCGGCGCTGGGAAGACCCACGCCGGGCGCGGCGTGATCAATCGTCACCAGCTCACCCGACCGCGGATATGGAAGGGACTTCAGCAGCACGCCCTCGATGACGCTGAAGATCGCCGTGTTGGCGCCAATGCCGAGCGCGAGCGTGAATACCGTAATGCCGGTGAAGACCGGCATCCGCGCAAGACTCCGCAGGAGCTGTTTCAGCCGCATAGGGAATAGATACGGTGATCGGCGTCCAGGGTTTCCACCCGAATGTCAGGAGCCCTGATTCGACGACCCTGTGTCGCCAGACCGTGTCATCAACGGCAACCGGACGACGAACCGATCCTTCTCCACCATCCACACCGCCGCCCGCCCGGTGGCGATGCGAAAGCGTTCTCTGAGATTGTCGAGACCAATGCCGGTTGACGAAGCCGGCTTCGGTCCCGGCCGGAGATCGTTCTCGAACACCAGCGTGGCGTCCTCGACCGCGACCCGGATGTGCAGCGGATCGTCCGGCCCGGCGGTGTTGTGCTTGAGCGCGTTCTGGAAGAGCTCGGCGAGCGAGACCGGCGGCAGGAACAGCTCCCGAGCGTCCACGGGTCGAACCTCGATCGCGAGCCGCACGCCACCCGCATAACGGATGTGGGCCAGCGCACGATGCCGTTCGAGCGCCTCGAGCTCGTCGCCCAGCGGCACGAGGGACCGGCCGCGGCATTCGAGCACATACCGATAGGTCGCGCTCAGCGTCCGGATGAATGAAGCGGCCGCGTCACTCCGCTGATCCACGAGGTGCACGAGCGCATTCAGGTTGTTGAAAAGAAAGTGCGGATCGACCTCGCGTCCGAGGCTTTCCAGCTCAGTTTGGAGGCGCGACTGTTCCAGGCGCGCGCTGCGCATCCGATCGCTCTCCCAGTCGCGCAGCAGAAACACGGTCTCGTAGACGTGGGTGATGGCAATCACCAGGGCCACGACGGCAAACAGCGCCGTGGTGAGCGCGTACTGACGCGTCCCCGGGTCGCCGGTCGCTGCGCGCCAATTCCAGAGCAGGAGGAACGTGATCGGAATGGTGTAGAGGGTGATGAGTGCCAGCAGCACACCGAGACGGCGCCACGGCCGCAACAGCCAGTCCTCACGCCGCGGCAACCTGAAGTACAGCCGCCGGTTCCCCTCCCAGACGACGAAGGCCACCAGCGCGAACCACGCGTAGGAACCAATCAGCCCCCGGGTGGTATGGCGCGTGTGATCAATGAGGCCCGAGAGATTGACGACGAGCGCCCCCAGAATCGGGCTCGCCAGCACGCGCGGCCAGAAATCGTGCACATCGCGCGGGTCGAGTCGCATCCCAGCCCGGCCGTCGTTCATCCCGCGATTACGGTAACAGCGAAGAGCTCGGCTTCAACCGGGATGGGACCAGTGGTGTGACGAGGGTCGGGTACAGGAACGGCGGCGCCGCTACGGATCAGTGCGTCATCGCGTGCAGGACGACGTTGATCCCGAACGCATAGCCGTTCGGTGAGAACTGACGGAAAAACGCGAGCTCCTCTCCTTCGCGCTCCCACGAGTCCGCAATGTCGGTGTTGTGGGTCATCGCGACCATGATCCGCCCGTGGCGATCGCGAATGGCGCGGAAGTGGACGTCTTTGCTGTCCTCACCGCGCTCGGAGGTCGTGCTCCCGCCGACCGATCGCCAGAACTGGATGTTGGTGATCTGCGGCACGGCCTCCACGTTCATCTGGGTCCTGAACACCGGATCGGTGCAGGGGACGTCTTCGATCGGATACTCCGACGGGGGCAGGACGCTTCCGATCTCAGCGCTCCAGTGATCCCAGGCGGCGGTGCCCCAGAAGTCATCGACCCAGAGGAAGCCGCCTTTCAGCAGGTACCGCCGGAGGCCCTCGCGCTCCGCCGGCGTCAGCCCGATGGTGCCGACGTCAGACGCCATCGTGAACGCGCAGTTGAAGAGCGCCGGATCCGTGAGCCGCACGACCCAGTGATTGGGCTGGCCGCGTTCGTCACGGCTGACAGGCGTCTTCGTCAGTTCCGAGAGCCGCGTCATCAGGTTGATCTCGGCGTAGGGATAATCCGTGACCCAGCCCATCCCCATGGCTTCGGTACGGACCCGCTCGTACATGATCCGGCAGAAGGTGAAGTTGCCGTCCGGCATCGAGGGGGGCGCGAACCGGGGCGCGACCCGCCCTTCGCGGAATCCCCACGGCGCCTGCGCATACGCCGCCGCGCAGCCGATCGCGACGAGACCGATCGCGAGCCGAAGCGCACGGCGCCGCTCCATGAGGGGATTGTAGCCGGTCCGTCGCGAATCGCTAATCGCTGGTCCAGTGATTAGCGATGACGGGATTGGGGTGTAGACTCGCCCCATGCCTGTCCATTCCCTTCGGATTAATGGGCGAACACATCAGGTAGAGGGCGATCCGGACGATAGCCTGTTGTCCGTGCTGCGGTACGACCTCGGTCTCACCGGATCGAAGTTCGGCTGCGGCGAGGGGTTTTGCGGCGCCTGCACGGTCCTCGCCGACAATCAGATGACGCGGTCCTGCGTGATGCGGCTCGGCGCGGTCGGGAACACTTCCATCACCACGATCGAGGGCCTGGCGGTGAACGACCGCCTGCACCCGGTGCAGGAGGCCTTCCTCGAGGCCGAGGCCTTCCAGTGTGGCTACTGCACGCCGGGCATGGTGATGGCGACGGTGAGCCTGCTCCGGACGAATCCATCACCTTCTGATCAAGACATCGCGAAGATCATGGACCGCAACGTCTGCCGCTGCGGCACCTATCCACGAATCGTGCGTGCCGTGAAGCTCGCGGCTTCGCGCATGAAGAGCACCACTCCGGCACCGAGCGAGGTGCGGCGATGAACGACGACATCGAAGTCGAACGGTACGAGCTGTCGCGTCCGCCCGCCTATCGCTTCGACGTCGAGCGCCGCGACTTCATGAAGATCTTCGCCGCGCTCGGCGGCGGTCTCATGGTGGCGTCGGTCGGGCCGGCGGCGGCCCAGGAGTCCGGACGAAGCGGTCAGCAGGGCGTGAGCGCCGACCTGGCGGCGTGGATCCACGTCGGCGAGGATGGGCGCGTCACCGGCTACACCGGCAAGACCGAGATCGGTCAGAACATCAGGACGTCGCTCGCGCAGGCGATCGCCGACGAGCTGCGCGTGCCGCTCGCGAGCGTGTCATTGGTCATGGCCGACACCGATCTCGTGCCGTTCGACCAGGGCACGTTCGGGTCGCTCTCGACCCCGCGGATGGCGCCGGTGCTGGCGCGTGCCGCGGCGACGGCGCGCGAGATGTTGTTGGATCGTGCGGCGGCGTTGTGGAGCGTCGATCGCTCCGCACTCACGTGCCGGGATGGCCGCATCGCGGCGCAAGCGCGCTCGGCAGGGTTCGGAGAGCTCGTCAAAGGCCGGAAGCTCACCGGCGTCGTCCCTGCAGAGGCGCCGATCGCGCCACGCGAGGCATGGAACGTTCGCGGCACCGCACCGAAAAAAGTCGATGGCAGGCGCTTCGTCACCGGACAGCATCACTACACGCCCGACGTCACGCGGCCGGGCATGATGTACGGACGAGTGATCCGTTCCGAAGGCTACACGGGGACGCTCGCATCGTTCGACGATTCCGGCGCGCGGGCTGTCCCGGGTGTCGTCGTGGTACGCGATGGCGACTTCGCCGGTGTCGTAGCGCCGAGCGAACGTCTCGCGCGGCGCGCGGCGGCGGCGGTTCGCGCCGAATGGCGCATCCCGCAGGGTCTCCCCTCTTCGACAACGATCTACGACCACCTTCGGAAAACGGAGTCGGCCGGGGGTGGCCGAGGCACGGCGCCCTCGGAGTCCGGCGACGTCGCGGCCGCTCGTGCGTCAGCGGCTCGCACGTTCGATGCGACCTATCACATTCCGTATATCGCGCACGTGCCGCTCGAGCCTCGCTCGGCGGTGGCCGAATGGACGGACGGCAAGCTGACCGTCTGGACCGGTACTCAGCGCCCGTTCGGCGTGCGCTCCGAGCTCGCGACGGCCTTCAGAGTTCCCGAGGATCGCGTGCGGGTGATCGTGCCGGACACCGGCTCGGCGTACGGCGGCAAGCACACCGGCGAGTACGCCATCGAAGCGGCACGCCTCGCGAAGGCGGCCGGCAAGCCGGTCACGCTGGTATGGACGCGGAAGGAAGAGTTCTCTTACGGCTACTTCCGTCCGGCCGGGGTGATCGACGTGAAGGCTGGCGTCGATGCCGCAGGGCGCCTGATCGCCTGGGAATTCGACAACTGGAACTCGGGCCCCTCCGCGATCCAGACCCCCTACGACATTCCGAACCGGCGGATTCGATTTCATTCGGCTGACTCCCCGCTGCGTCAGGGTTCGTACCGCGGGCTCGCCGCAACCGCGAACCACTACGTTCGCGAGATGCACATGGACGCCGTCGCCCGTGCGCTCGAAGTGGATGCGGTGGAGTTCCGGATGCGGCACCTGAAAGACGAGCGGATGCGCGCGGTGTTGACGGCGGTTGCGAAGAAAGCGGGATGGCCCAAACCATCCGTGTCCGGACGTGCGCTCGGGATCGCGTGCGGTACGGAGAAGGGCAGTTACATCGCCACCGCGGCGGAAGTCAGTCGCGCCGCGAACGGGTTCACCGTGGAGCGCCTGATCGTGGCGTTCGAGTGCGGCGCAATCGTCAACCCTGACGGGCTGAACAACCAGGTCGAGGGCTCGGTGATTCAGGGACTCGGCGGCGCGCTGTTCGAAGCGGTCGAGTTCGGCGACGGCGCGATCGCCAACGGCACGATGGCGAAATATCGGGTCCCGCGCTTCAAGGACGTCCCTCCGATCGAGATCCTGCTGCTCGATCGAAAGGATCTGCCCTCGGCGGGCGCGGGTGAGACGCCGATCGTCTGCGTCGCCCCGGCGATCGGGTCGGCCGTACGTGGATTGGGAAAGGTCGCGAACGAGTTGCCGGTGCGCCTGGCCTGAAGATCGTCACATTTTCGAACGAGCCGCCCCGTCCTATTTTTCTCCTGAACTCCTGCCCCTCCTGTCATCCCAGAGCAGCGAGGTCTCGATGGACTTGAGATCCGACGCGCCTACGAGCATCATCGCCGCGTCGAGCTCTCCGCGCAGGATCTCCACGACACGGCCCACGCCGGCGCTGCCGCCGATCGCGAGGCCGTAACAATACGGACGCCCGATCAGCACGGCCGAGGCCCCGACGGCGATCGCCTTCACGATATCGGTGCCCCGCTGGATGGCGCCATCGACCAGGAGCGGGACGCGCCCCTGCACGCGATCGGCCACTTCCGCAAGCGCGTCTATAGCGGCGGGCGCGGTGTCGAGGTTCCGTCCGCCATGATTCGAGACGACAATCGCCTGCACTCCCGCCTGTATCGCCAGCTCCGCATCGTCCGGATCGAGGATCCCCTTGAGCACGAGCGGAAGCTTCGTGAAGGCGCGCAGCCACTCCACGTCCTTCCAGGTTGCCACCACGCGCCGCGGATTCATGACCTGCTGCCTGCGGTGACCGATGTCGTAGAGATGCGGAGTCGTCACCTCCGGCGGCAGCCGGAACCGCGCTCGTGCCTGCCGATTGCGCGGGCCGAGGACCGGCGAATCCACGGTGACGCACATCACTTCGCACCCGGCCTCTTCGGCCTGCCGCACGACGTCGCGGGTGAACTCCAGATCGGATTGAAAGTACAGCTGGAACCAGAGCGGCGATGTCGCCACGCGTGCGATCTCGCCAATCGGTGTGGTCGTGCCCATGCTCACGATGTAGGTGATCCCGGCCGCTGCTGCGCCACGCGCCGCTTCCAGCTCGCCATCCGGATGGAGGACCCGTTGGTAGGCCGTCGGCGCCAGCAGGATCGGAAACGCCAGCTCGCGGCCGAGCAGCGTCACGCGCGTGTCGACCGACGTGACGTCGCGCAGAACTCGCGGTCTGAGCCGGATCCGATCGAGTGCCTCACGGTTCCAGCGGACCGTGTGTTCGTCCGCTGCCCCGGAGGCCACGTACGCATAGGCCATCGGCGTCATCGACTGGCGGGCGACCTCCTCGAATTCGGGGAGGCTCAGGATCTCCCGGCAATCAACCTCGAGCGGCACACCTACTCCTCGATCATCGCGGCGATCCGCGCGGCGTAGTCCGGAAAGTACCGCTCGATGACCGGCAGCTCGAACCGGCTCAGGATGGATTCCTTCGGTTCACGTTCCAGCAGGAACCGGAATGACGCTTCGAGGAGATCTTCCGGAGAGGCAGCGGGTGCGTACCGCGCAATATCCGACGGCCAGACAGTCACTTCGTGGACCGTCGTGCCCCGGCCGTCATCGACGGTCACGTCGTAGATCCCCCCGCTCCTGTGTGTGACTCGGATGTTCGCCATGTGACCGGCGATTATTTCACGCGCCGATGGCGCCATTGTCGACGAAGAGGTCTCTCAGTAACATGTGGCCCGATCCGACCACTATGCGTTCCTTCGACGATCTCAGGCTCGAGACCTCCCGGCTGATCCTCCGTCCCCCGCGAGCGGAGGATCTCGATGCCTGGAGCGAGATGATGCTGGACGAGCCCACCGCGCGATTCATCGGCGGAGTGATGCCGCGCGCCGTGTGCTGGCGGGCGCTGATGACGATGATTGGCGCGTGGCATGCCGCAGGCTTCGCGATGTTCTCGGTGATCGAGAAGGAGAGCGGGCGCTGGATCGGCCGGCTCGGTCCGTGGCAGCCGGAAGGATGGCCTGGACCCGAAATCGGCTGGGCCATCGCTCGCGACTGCTGGGGCAAAGGCTACGCGGTCGAAGGCGCGATCATCGCGACCGACTGGGCCTTCGACACGCTGGGGTGGTCCAGCGTGATTCATTCGATCAACCCGGCGAACCTGCCGTCGCAGCGCGTGGCCCAGAAGCTCGGGTCGCGCAATCTCGGACCGGGCAAGCTGCCTCCGCCGTTCGCACACGATCTGGTCGATCTCTGGGGTCAGAGCCGCGCCGAGTGGCGCGAGCGCCGGGGTCAGTCGCCAACCGGGCAATGATGCTCCGGAGTGCGCTCGTCATCGGCGTGCTCCTGTCTGCTGCCGCTCTGCCGCGCTCGCTTCCGATCAAGTCAGGACTGGAGCTCGGCAACCTCGATCTCTCGGTCCGGCCACAGGACGACCTGTACCGCTACGTCAACGGACGATGGCTGGCGACGGCGGAGATTCCCACCGACCGTGTCACCAGCGGTTTTTCGATCGCGTGGGCCGCGATGTGGCGGCTGAAGGTGCGCGACGGCTATCTCCGGCAGTGGCTGCTGACCCTGCCGCATGCGCCTTACGAATATCGCGCGAACGGAGCGGTCAGTCATCTGCCGGGTTTCTACGAGGCGTTCGGAGTCAGCGCCGGCGACGGTCTGTTTCGGCCGCCGGCATCGCGAGCGCGTGTGGTGAGAGCGCGGTCTGTCACTAGAATAGCCACGGATCGGTCACAGCCGCAGAATACGAGGACATGCGATGAGCAACCCGCAAGAGCCAGCAGAGACACCGGCATCGTGGACGCGCCGCGGATGGTTGTCGGCAGCAAGTGCCGGGCTGATGGGCACCGCCTTCAGCGCGGATGCTGCCCCCGCGCTCCCCGACCGTCCGTCGTCCCAACAATCGAAGCCCGCACCGCTGGCGCTGACGGAGTTCGAGCCGAAGAGCATGCTGCATGTGGCCGAGACACGGGTCGCGCGCGCGCGGTTCCCGGTGATCGACTTCCATACTCACGTCTCCCGGCGGCGCGCACAGCAGCCGGCCGTGCCCGCCGCGGAGCTGGTGAAGACCATGGATGCCGTCAACCTGCACACGATGGTGAACCTGACCGGCGGCGCGGGCGAGGATCTCGCGGACGCGATCCGCAGCTTCGACCGGGCGTTCCCGCGCCGCTTCGTGTCGATGACCGAGCCGACGTGGACGCGCGCAGGCGAGCCCGGCTACGCGGCGTGGCAGGCGGACGAGATCAGCAAGGCCAAGACGGCCGGTGCCGTGGGCCTGAAGATCCTCAAAACCCTCGGGCTCTACCTGCGCGATGGAGGTCCGCAGGGCAAGCTCGTGCCGGTCGACGATGCGCGGTTCGACCCGATGTGGGAGGCGTGCGGGAAGCTCGGCCTGCCCGTGGCCATCCATGTCGGCGACCCGGAGGCGTTCTTTCTCCCCATCGATCGGTTCAACGAACGGTACGAGGAGCTCAGCGCGCATCCGGACTGGTCGTTCTACGGCAAGGATTTTCCCGGCTTCAAGGACATCCTCGCCGCACGCGACCGGGTCTTCGCCCGGCATCCGAAGACGACCTTCGTTGCGCTGCACGTGGGCCACTGGGCCGAGAACCTTGCGGCGGTTGGTGAGATGCTCGACAAGTACCGGAACGTGCACGTGGAGATCGGCGCACGGATCGGCGAGCTCGGCCGTCAGCCGCGAACCGCAGCGCGGTTCTTCGACAAGTATCAGGACCGCATCCTGTTCGGTACCGACGCGATCCCGCTCGGCACTCAGACACCGCAGCAGGTGTTCGGAGCGGACCTGTACCACATCTACTACCGCTGCCTCGAATCGGAAGACGAGTACTTCGACTACGCGCCGGCGCGGCTGCCGCCGCAGGGCCGGTGGCGCATCTACGGTCTCGGGCTGCGAGAGCCGATCCTGCGCAAGGTCTATAACGAGAACGCGCAGCGCGTACTTGGGGTCAAGCTGATCGCGTGACTGAGATCAGGAGGCTTTCGCGGGAGAGAGGGAGAGAGGGAGAGAGGGAGAGAGGGAGATCAAGGAGACAACGGATTTCAAAAACGGAGCAACGGAGCCAACGGAGAGAACGGATCCGCATTCCATCGCTCAGCATTCGACGCGGCGCCGGCCGGAACGGCCGGCTGGAGAGAGGACGGGATCTCGCAGGACACGCAAGCACCTGTGAAAAGACCGTGCTTGTGTGTCCTGCGAGATCCCGTCCTCTCTCGCGCGCAAAGCGCGCCCGCGTCGAATTGGGAAATCGCTCGGAGAGCGGATCCGTTTCCTCCGTTAGCTCCGTTGCTCCGTTTTGAGATCCGTTAACTCGTTCGCCTCGTGGCCTCCGTGGCCTCCGTGGCCTCCGTGGCCTCGTGCGTCAAGCGCTCCCGATCAGGATGCCTGACGCAAAGACCAGCGCACCGCCCACCACCACCTGCAGTGCCGCGCGCAGGAACGGCGTTTCCATGTAGCGGTTCTGCACCCAGGCGATCGCCCACAGCTCGACGAACACCACCGCCATCGCGATGATCGTGGCGGTCCGGAAATGAGGAATCAGGTACGGAAGCGCGTGCCCGAGACCGCCGATGGCGGTCATCACGCCGGAGGCGATGCCTCTCTTCAGCGGAGATCCGCGGCCAGAGATCGACCCGTCGTCCGATGCGGCTTCGGTGAAGCCCATCGAGATGCCGGCGCCGACCGAGGCCGCCAGGCCGACCAGGAAGGTCTTCCACGTATCGCCGGTCGCAAACGCCGCGGCGAAAATCGGCGCGAGCGTCGAGACCGAGCCGTCCATCAGCCCGGCGAGGCCCGGCTGCACCCACGTCAGCACGAACTGGCGGTGAGCCTCGGCGTTCTCGGCCGCCCGGGCTTGCGGTGGCAGGTGTTCGCGAAGCAGCCGCTCCCAGGTCGCCTCGTGACCTGATTCCACGGCAGCCAGACGATTGAGCAGCTGACGCGTGCCCGCGTCGCTGGTCCGTTGCGCGGCGCGATGATAGAAGTCGCGCGCTTCCATTTCCATGCGCGCGGCCTCCTCGCGGATCCGCTCGGGGCCGAGGTTCTGGATCAGCCACACCGGCCTTCGCTGATAGAAGCCGGCGACGTGCTCGCGTCGCACCAGCGGAATGGCCTCGCCGAAGCGCCGGCGATGTTCTTCGGTCAACCAGTCGCGATGTCCGTCTTCCTCGACCGCCATCTCCTCGAACACGCGCGCCGACTGCGGATAGTCGGCGGCCAGCCGCTGCGCGTACCAGCGATAGATCCGTGCGTCGTCTTCTTCGGACGAAATCGCGAGAGCCAGGACCTCCTGCTCGGAGAGATGCTTGAACTGCCGTCTGTGCGCGACACCGGGAATCATGGGATGCCTTTCCGTGGGGTCGGACCGCGGGCCTGACCCCCACACGGGGGCTTATTCTAGGCGGGGAATCAACTCGCGGTAGAGTTCGCCGATGCCGGACACATCACGGTCTGCGCGGACGCAGGCGACGGCCCTGTGCGCGATCATCGTGTCGCTTCTCGCCGCGCTGGCGATCGCCGCCGGGCGGCCAGCCAAAGACGGCCAAAGCGGGACCCCATTCGCCCTCGACGAGGCCACAATCGCCTCGCTGATCAGCGATCAGCAATCGGGACGGCGGACCGCGCGCGCCATTACCGAGCAGTACCTGGCGCGGATCGCAGCCGTCGACCGCAACGGTCCTTCATTGCGCAGCGTGATCGAGCTCAATCCCGACGCGGCGGCGATCGCGGAGGCGCTCGACGCCGAGCGCAAGTCGAAGGGCCTGCGCGGCGCGCTGCACGGGATACCGGTGCTGATCAAGGACAACATCGACACCGCCGATCGGATGTCCACGACCGCGGGATCCCTGGCGCTCGAAGGATCGATTGCCGCGCGGGACGCGTTCATCGTGTCGCGGCTTCGTGCCGCGGGCGCCGTCATACTCGGGAAGACCAACATGAGCGAGTGGGCGAACTTCCGCTCGAGACGGTCCACGAGCGGATGGAGCGGACGCGGCGGCCTGGTGCTGAATCCATACGCGCTCGATCGCAATCCGTGCGGATCGAGCTCTGGTACCGCGTCGGCGATCGCGGCAAATCTGTCGGCAGTCGGTGTCGGGACCGAGACGGACGGCTCGATCGTCTGCCCTTCGGCCGCTACCGCGCTGGTCGGGGTGAAACCAACGCTCGGACTCGTCAGCCGGTCGGGCATCATCCCGATCGCACACAGCCAGGACACTGCCGGTCCGATGACCAGAACAGTTGAGGATGCGGCGATTCTGCTGGACGGGCTGGCGGCAGCAGATTCCAGGGACCCGGCAACGACGATCGGAGGCCGCCGCCAGGTCGCGTACCGCGCCGGCCTCGACAGCAACGCGCTTCGAGGCGCCAGGCTCGGAGTCGCCCGCGCGCGATTCTTCGGCTACAGCGCCGTCACCGACAGGATTGCCGAGACCGCGATCGCCGCCATGAAGGCGCAGGGTGCAATCATCATCGATCCGGCGAACATCCCGAACGTCGGCAAATACGATGCGAGCGAGCTCGACGTGCTGCTCTACGAGTTCAAGGCCGATCTGAACAAGTATCTCGGCGCGCTGGGGCCCTCAGCTCGCGTGCACTCGCTCGCCGATGTCATCGCGTTCAACGAGAAGAACCGATCCCGCGAGATGCCGTTCTTCGGCCAGGATCTGATGCTGCGGGCTCAGAAGAAGGGACCACTCACCGATAAGGCCTACCGCGACGCGCTGAGCCGCAACCGGCGGTTCTCGAGAACGGAAGGGATCGACGCGGTGATGGACAAGTACCGGCTCGACGCGCTGATCGCCCCGACCGGCCATCCAGCGTGGACGACGGACCTGGTCAATGGGGACCACTTCGTCGGATCGAGCACCACGCCGGCGGCGGTAGCCGGCTATCCGAGCGTCACCGTCCCCGCCGGAAGCGCGTTCGGCCTGCCCGTGGGGATTTCGTTCATCGGACGAGCGTGGAGGGACGACTTGGTGCTGAAGCTGGCGTATGCGTACGAGCAAGCGACCAAACACCGGCGGCCGCCTGCGTTCGCGGCGACCGCCAACCTGCAGGCAGCACCGAACCGCGAGTGACGCTGTGTCGGGGCTGGGACTGGGGGCTGGGGACTGGAAGGCGGTGGTACTTAGAGGCCACTGGGGCAAATCGAAGCGGCTAGTAGTTGCCTCTGGGTACCACCGGCTCCAGCCCCGAGCCCCGAGCCCCCAGCCCCGACGAGTTTTTAGAACAGCGCCGTAACGTCGATGACCCGTTCCGACCCGACGCGGTAGATCACCGCGTGGCCGTCAATCACGCCGCGCGCGCAATCGGAGGGGAGCGGCGCGAGACGCCACTCGACTTCGAGCGGGAACGCTTCGATTTTCCTCTGCCAGCCCTCGGGCAGCTGCTCGCCGCGCGCGATCTTCTTCCGGAGCCCCGGTGGCAGCGACCGGTATCGCGGCGCGTAGTAGTCGCGAACCGCCTGCTGCTCGGCGATCGAGAAATGGACGTAGGTCGCCTCGAGCGGTGCTTCGGTCGTAGCCGTGTCCTTCTTCGCCCCTCTCTTCGAACGCGAGTCGTCAGACTTCTCGGCCGTGAGCGTCACCGTGGCTGCAAGAGTCAGAGCCGTGACGAGGAATAGGCGCTTCATGGGTCTCTCCGGGGTCTGCTGGGAGTACGGCAGCTGTCGCAAGCGTGTTGCCAGCCGTCCCGGGCGGCTTTTCCCAGGAAATCCCGAGCAATTCCGCGGCTGATCGGGAGGAAGGCGCGCCGGTCAGCTTGCAGAATCGTGCCCGGACGCCAGATCTGTCACCCCTATCGGACCGCCGTGCGCGGCGTTGTCGGGCCACGGTTCCCCATCGATTCCGCATCGAATCTCAACGGCTTCCAAAGGACTTCGGCGGCGGAACTTCCTATCCTCCCTGGCAGCACTTCAAACCGGTTACCTAAACCCCGAGAGCTACGACCCCAGGAGACGTCAGTTGCTAGAATGCGCCCCGAACGTGGCGAGGTGCTATCGGTTCGACCAGTTCGCGCTGGATAGCGGCACGCGGCAGCTGCTGCGTGACGGCAAGGAAGTGCACGTGTCGCCCAAGGCCTTCGACCTGTTGTGCGCGCTCGTCGAGAACCGGTCGCGCGCGATGGAGCGGACCGAGCTCCATCAACAGCTCTGGCCGGACACGTTCGTCCTCGATACGAACCTCGCGAGCCTGATCGCCGAGGTCCGGCGCGCGCTTGGTGACTCGGCCGAGGAACCCACGTTCGTACAGACGCTGCATCGCTTCGGCTACAGATTCATCGCCGCCGTTCACGAGGACATCCCCGCAGACGAGGAACCCGTGACGCCGCATGTCAGGTACTGGCTGGTCTGGGAGACCAGGCAGATCCCGCTCGGTAACGGACCGAACGTGCTCGGGCGCGCTCCCGACGCCGGTGTGTGGATTGATGCTCCGGGCGTCTCCCGGAGCCACGCGCAAATCACCGTCGCTGGTCGCGACGCCACGGTCGAGGATCTCGGCAGCAAGAACGGGACGTTCGTGAAGGGAGAGCGCATCACGGCGCCGTACCACCTGGCCGATGGCGATCAGATTCGGCTCGGCTCGGTGGTGATCACCTTTCGAATTCCGCCACCGGCCGGCTCGACCGAGTCCGTTCAGTCGCGGTGAGGTCCTTCAGTCGACATCGCCGAATCCGCTGAAACCGCCGCCGAAGCTCCACGACGCGCCCACCGCGAGTGACCGCGCTGCGTGTGCGCCGTCCTTACCCGACAACGTCGATATCCAGACGCCGTAAAGGTCGATCTTGCGGGTCAGGGAGATCGTCGTGCCCCCGCCGGCGTTGAAGTAGTTGCCCACGATGAACCGGTCGTGATGTTCCCAGTCACCGAGCAGTTCCGGAGCGAGCGGCCCCTTGATCCTGAACTGCCAACCGACCAGGCCCCTGACGGTGAGCCGGCTCGTGACCGCATAGCCCCCCTCGAGATCCAGCGTCCGCTTCGTCGGCACGGGGCCGCGCCCGATCTCTTCTCTCAGCGTCCTGCCATCAATCAGCTCGGAAACGATGAACGGCGTGTCGCCATCGACGGCGGCGTCGAAGACGGTCACGATGTTGGGATGGTTCAGCGCGCTCGCCGCGCGTGCTTCGGCAATGAACCGGTGAACGCGTTCAGGATCCGCCTCGGATCGCTGCCGCAGAACCTTGAGCGCGACCTCGCGCTGCAGGCGGGGATCCCAGGCCCGGTACACGTGGCCGCCACCCCCTTCGCCCAGGAGCGTGAGGATCTCGTACGGACCACGTTGCATGGCGGCGCGATCATACTCTCCCGTCGCGCGCGAGGACTTCAGTCGCGAACGCGGGCGCGGGTCAGCGCACGCACTCCTGTTCGACGCGATCCGCGAGCTGCGGCCGCTGGAGGCGCAGGCGACGAAGCCGCTCGGCCATGGCGGGCTCGGAACACCGCCAGGGCTGCGGCCGGCCGAGTGTGATCGAGGCCAGAGGGCCCAGGTACAGCACAGCGTCGAACTGATCTTCCATCGGCGCCCGCCATTGCGCTGGAATGTCCTGTCCGCCGGGACCGAAGAACTCGGTCAGGTTGATCCCGCCGAGGGTTGTGCCACGCAGCCGCGTCAGGCTCGGCACCGGCCACCTGGCCACGTCCGCTTGAAACGCCGACAGCTCCGCGGCGGCGTTGGTCCAGATGGTGAACGGCTTGACCTTCGCCTCTTCGAGGAGGGTCACCATCGATTCGCTGATCACCTTCCGGAAGAAGTGACCGGCGCCGTAGATGGCCAGCACCCGCCGGTTTCTGGCCAGCACTTCTCGGCGGATCAGGTCCACGGCAAAGGCGTCCCGCCCGGAGGCGGGCGAGGCGTTCCAGGCCTTCATGTCGTCCGGGGTTCGCATGCGGTCCCAGTCGATCGGAGGCTCACCGAGAAGGACACGGATGCGCCGGTCCTGCGGCAGTGATGCATTGATGCCGCGGACCACCGCGAAAAGTTCCGGCACGTCGAGCGATGCGACCTGCTGCTGCGTCGTGTCGAGTCCGATCCGCTGCAGCGACTCGCGCGACACCGCTTCGCCACGGATGTAGCGATCGAGGGCCTCCTGATGACGGGAGTTGCCGGACTCGATGAGGATGTCGTTGACGAGACCCGCAAATCGCGGATCGCGGATCAGAGCCAGGTGAAAGGCCTCGCCCTGGCGATTCCCGTGCGCGTCACCAATCGCGACCACCTGATGGTCGCGAAACGCCTCGAAGATCGCGGTCCTGGCATCGAGCGGCACCGCGGGCCCGCGAGCCGCCTGGGGACCAACCAGGACGGGGGTCGCCGTCAGGAGCAGAAACATCAGCAGGTCTGAACGCATAGACCGGAACTCTACTACCGCCGGGTCACCGGTATCGAGAGCCGCCACTGATCGGCACGAGGACGCATAGAATGCCGCGGGACGATCACGTCTGATTCGGGACACATGACGCCGCTACGCACCATCACTTCCACCGCCCCGATTCGAATCTGCGACAACGGCGGATGGACCGACACCTGGGTCGCGCGCCGCGGCAAGGTCTTCAACATCGCAGTCCGCCCGCTCGTCACCGTCCGGATCGACGTGTTTCCACCAGGCGCGCGCGAGGAACGGGTGGTCCTGAACGCAAGGAACTACGACCTCCGGTATGCGCCCAGTCTCGATTCGCCAGAGTGGGGGCCTCACCCGTTGCTCGAGGCGTCGTTTCGCGAGGTCAAACCTCCAGCCAACGCCGATATCGAGGTCACCATCCGCTCCGATGCGCCGGCTGGCGCCTCGACCGGCACCTCGGCGGCGGTGCTGGTGGCGCTGCTCGGCGCGCTCGATCGGGTCGCGGGCGTTCGGCGTGGCCCGCAGGAGATCGCCAGCGCCGCCCATCGCGTCGAGACCGTCCACCTCGGCCAGCAGCAGGGCATCCAGGATCAACTCTGCTCGGCTTTCGGCGGCACGAACTTCATCGAGGTGACCGAGTACCCCTTGGCGGTGGTCTCGCCGCTCGCGATGTCCGATTCGCTCCGGCACGAGCTGCAGCGGCGGCTGGCGCTCATTTACCTGGGCCGGCCGCACAGTTCCGCCCCGATTCACGAGCGGGTGATGCGCGAGCTGGAGCGGCGCGGGCCGGACTGCGCCCATCTCGAAACCTTGCGTGCGGCGGCTGAACGCGCGCGGGACGCGTTCATCGCGGAGGACTTCGACGCGCTGGGATCGGCGATGCGGGACAACACGGCGGCACAGGCGGAAATGCACGCCGATCTCGTCCACCGTGATGCCTGGCGAGTGATCGAGATCGCCGCCGCACACGGCGCGGCCGGCTGGAAAGTGAACGGCGCCGGCGGCGACGGCGGCTCGATTACCCTGCTGTCGAGCGCACGGCCCTCGGCGAGACGAGCGATGGTCCGCGCGATCCTGCAGGACAATCCGTCGCTCGTGCCGATACCGATCGCGATCAGCCGACAGGGGCTGCGCGTGTGGTCGGACTGATTCGCTGGTTCGGGAAATGGGGTTAAGTGGGCGCCGGCAGGACGCGGGTTTGGGCAATGGGGTTAAGTGGGCGCCGGCAGAGGCGCGGGTTTGAGCAATGGGGTTAAGTGGAGGACTGGCCGACCCCGTTCATCAATATCAATAGTGAGGAGTAATGCGCATGGCTAACGGTCGAATTCGAGAGTGGTTGGGCGTGTTCGCTGCAATCGCCGTCGTCGCCGCGGATCTCGGCGGCCAGCCCGCAGCAACGCCGCCAAACCTTTACAACACGGTCAAGCTGAAGCTGGCCGAAGGGAAACAGGTGGTCGGCGGAACGGTATTGCTCCCCGATCCCGACCTGTATTGCGCGATGGCCAATTCAGGTTTCGACTTCACCTGGATCGAGATGCAGCACAGTCCGCTGACCTATCAGGATGTCGCGCGGATGATCCTGGCCTGCAAGGGGGCGCCGGCGATTCCGTTCATCCGTGTTCCCGACGCCACCGAAGGGGATATCCAGAAAGCCACCGATATCGGCGCCCTCGGCATCATCCTGCCGATGGTCGACACCGTCGACAAGGCGGCCGCAGCGGTGAAGTTCGCGCGGTATCCTCCAGCCGGCCGCCGCAGCCAGGGCAATGGCCAGTACGGCCCGCTCTGGGGCAGCGAGTATCGCGCCACTGCCAACAACAACATCATGATCGTCGCGATGATCGAAAACCCTGCCGGTGTCGACATCGTCGACAAGATCGCCGCCGTGCCAGGCGTCGACGTGGTGTTCGTGGCGAGCACCGACCTCTCGAGCTTCTCGGGATTGAAGCAGGGAGATCCCAAGTACGAGGCTCTCGTGACGAAAGTCCTCGATACGACGACGAAGGCGGGTCTGAAGGTGGGCGGACCCCTGGCCTGGAAGAACAGCCGCAAGGGCTATGCCTTCTTCCAGGGCCCGACCGAGGCGGCGCTGATCAGGTGCGGGACCCGCGTCTCGCTGGGCCTGCAACCTTCCGGCTGCCCGAGCGGCGGCGTCGCGGCGACGGAGGGCAGCGAGAAGTAGCGCTCGTTACTCTCTCTTCACCGCCCACTTGAAGCCGCGGGTCAGGAGATCCTGGTAGACCGGGTCCGCCCACGTGTCTGCGCCATGCCCCAGCGTGGTGCCGAAGACGCGGGTGGTCCCGCCATACTCACTGGCCCACACCAGCGGATACTCCTTTTTGTCTTCCGGACTGACCGCGGTCGCCAGCGCGGTCGTATGCGGCCAGATCTTCTCGATCACGTAGAGCTCGTCGATCGGTGTGATCCAATCCTCCTTGAAGCCCTTCATCGCGCTGTGGTCTTTCGCCGCGATCTTCACCGGAATGTTGAACGGCTTCGTGTGCTGCCGCGAGGTGACGCCGAGGAACTCGCGCCAGTCGTCGATGGTCGCGGCACGGTAGGAGTGCATCGCGCAGTGAATCACCATTGCGGGTGGACCGTGGCGGTGGGCGCCCGTGATCTGCCGGATGTACGCCGGATCGTCCACGTCCGCGAGGCACTCGTTGTGAACGACGATGTCGAAGCGCCTGGCCCAGTCGGGACTGGCGTACACGGGCATGGTGCCCCTGGTGCCGCGGCCGCCCTGCACCACGACCGTCCAGTCGACCGGTAGCGCCTTCCCTATCGCATCCATCATCACCTTGGCTTCACCGGCGTAATCGTGGCAGCAGCCGCCGCTCACAATCAGGGCATTGATCCGTGGTTGCCCCCTGAACGGATCGCCACCACCTCTCCCTCCACGTCCTTCGGTCTGCGGCGCCGGAGCTGCCGTGCCCTGCGGTGCCTGCCCCGCGAGCGGCGACAGCGCGAACAGGAGCAAAGCCGTTGTGATCGCTGGAAACCATCGCGTGCTCATGAAGAGTGCCTCTCCAATCTGGAAACGCCCGCAACAGTATGTCCTGAACAGTTGGGAGTTGATCGCGAAGGACTAAAATGTTCAGGTTCGCCCTTCGGACGAGAACGTATGAGCTGGGCCCTCCGCGCCGGGGAAGTGCTGGCGCACTACCGTGTGGTGTCGCCGCTTGGATCGGGCGGCATGGCGCAGGTGTATCTCGCCGAGGACGTGCGCCTGGGACGGCGGCTCGCGCTCAAGATCCTGTCGCCGCGTGGCGCGCGCGACGACGAGCGGCTGCAGCGGTTTCAGCGTGAAGCGCGCGCCGTCTCGGCGCTGAACCATCCCAACATCCTGACCGTTTACGACGTCGGCCACGACCGCGGGATGCAGTTCCTCGCGACCGAATACGTCGACGGCATCACGCTGCGCGCCGTGCTCGAACGCGGCCCGCTCGAGCTCGCTCAGGCCCTCACCATCGCCGTCCAAATCGCGCACGCGGTGGGCGCCGCGCACGGCGCCGGCGTGATTCATCGCGATCTGAAGCCGGAGAACGTGATGATCCGGCCGGACGGGTACGTGAAGGTGCTGGACTTCGGCCTTGCCAAGCTCGCGGGCCGGGAAGGCGCCGGCTTCGGGCCGGAAGACGAGACACGCATCCTCGAAACCCGCGACGGTGTGGTCCTGGGGACGTTCAAATACATGGCGCCGGAGCAGGCTCGTGGAGCCGATATCGATCCGCGTGCCGACCTGTTCGCGATGGGCGTGCTGCTGTACGAAATGCTGGCCGGCCAGCCGCCCTTCACCGGCGGCAGCGCCGCCGACATCATCGGCGCGGTTCTGCTTCGCGAGCCGGAGGCGCTCGGACCAGCGGTGCCCCCGGAGCTCGGGCGGATCGTCATGACCGCCCTGCAAAAGGATCGCGCCGACCGGTATCAGCACTGCGCGCTGATGCTCCAGGATCTCATCGCGTTCGAGCGGGCGTTCTTCACGGCCGGCGATGTCACGCGATTCGCCAGCGTCGCGACGCTGGTCACGCCCGGTGCCGACACGGGCAGGATCCAGTCAGCGTCGAGCGATACGGTCGCCGCGCTGCCGGTGCCGGCGCGGCCGCCGCGGCGCCGCCGCTCGCGCAGCATCGATTCGGTCGCGGTGCTGCCGCTCTCCAATCAAGGCGCCGATCAGGAGCTCGAGTACCTCTGCGACGGGTTGACGGAGATCCTGATCAACAACCTGTCGCAGATTCCGCGGCTCCGGGTGATGGCCCGCAGCACCGTCTTTCGCTACAAGGAGCAGCACGCCGACCCGATAGCGGTCGGACGAAGCCTCGACGTCCACGCGGTGCTCACCGGCCACGTCCTGCAGCGGGCCGGCGCTTTCGTCGTTGGTGCCGAGCTCGTCGACGTCGGAGACGGCTCGCGCCTGTGGGGCACGGTCCTGACGCGTCCAGCCGCGGACGTCTTCGCGCTGCAGGCGGAGATATCGGAAGAACTGACCAGCGCGCTGCGGCTCCGCTTGAGCCGCGACGAGCGGAAACGCCTGGGCAAGCGCCACACGGTGAATGCCGAGGCCTACCAGTTGTACCTGCGCGGCCGATACTTCCTGAACCTCCGGACCGGTGATTCGCTCAAGAGCGCGCGCGCGCTGTTCGAGCGCGCGGTCGCCGAGGATCCGAAGTACGCGCTCGCCCATGCCGGGCTGGCAGACTGTTGTGCGCTCATCGCGGTGAACCTGCGCGCCTCGTCCGGCAACAGCCTGGTAGACCAAGCTCGTGCGGCGGCGTTGAAGGCGCTGGAACTCGATGAGACGCTGGCTGACGGGCACGTTTCGCTCGCGTTCATCAGATCCCGGTTCGACTGGGACTGGGCTGGCGCAGAGGCCGAATTCAAGCGAGCACTCGCCCTCAATCCGGGCCATGCGCCGTCGCGACAGTGGCATGCGATGTTCCTCGCGTCGCGCGCACGGTTCGATGAGGCGCTCGCGGAGATGAAGCGGGCGCTCGAGCTCGATCCGCTGTCCTTGATTATCCAGAGCGGGATCGGCCGGATTCTTCACTTTGCCGGCCGCCCGGACGAGGCAGCGATCCAGTACGAGCATGTACTCCAGACCAATCCCGGGTTCGCGCAGGCGCACATCGACCTGGCGCTGACGCGGATGGCACGAGACGAGGTTCAGCTCGCGCGCGCCGAACTGACGCGCGCACAGGAGCTGCTCGGGCCGCTGTCGACGATCCTGCTGCTCGATGCGTGTTGTGCGGTGCGTGAAGGGCGGATCGAGATTGGACGCAGGGCGTTCCGCGACCTGGAGGAGCGCTACGCGCGTGGCGCTGCCGGCGCCGACGATCTCGCGATGCTCGCCGCAGTGCTCGGCGATTGGGACTGGGCATTGAAGTGGCTGACCGAGGCGTGCACACAACGGGCACCGTTTCTCGGCTACGTCGACGTGGAACCGGCGATGGCGCCGCTGCTCCAGGATCCGGCCTGCCGTGCGCTCCTGCGCCAGCACGGGTTCCGGGCATGACGCGCGACCGGGAGACGGCGCGGCGGCTGCTGCGGGAGTAGGAGGAAAAGCGCTGTTTTCTCACTAATCTCCTGTCCTCCTGCCTAGAATCCCAGCGCCACGAGCAGCCCACTTGCGACTGAAAGCAGCCCGACGACCGTGAGAGCGGAATTGATTCACAGGCTCTTTTAGCCGGAAAGCTGTCGCCGGACCCGTTCGAGGCGAGCGAGGTACCAGAGCAATCCGGCGTTAAGACAGAGACAGCCGAGGCTGACAGCCGCAGCTGGCAGGACGACCGTGTCATCGCCGCCCAGCCACGCATTCATCGTTGCCGTGAGCAGCCAGAGCTGCAGGATGACGATGATGAGCACGAACGCCAGCATGCCGTAGACGATCGTCGTTCGCTGATCGCGGCTGAACGGACGGTGGGCAGTCGTCCTCATACCGTTCTTTCCTCCACGCCCACGGCGTAGATCGTGCGGCCGCGGATGTCGAGCAGGATCCGCGGCAGCGGACGACGCGGGGGACCTGCAGTCGGCGCACCGCTTCTCAGATCGAATCGGCCCTCATGGCAGGGGCAGAAGAAGATGCCTTCCTCTGGCCGCGGGATCACGGCGCACGAGAGGTGTGTGCACTTCTGGCTGAACGCCACGAATTCAGTGTCGGACGTTCGCACCAGCAGGCACGGGTCGTGCTCTGCCGGATAGGTGAACACGATCGTCCCGCCGACCGCCACGTCGTCGACTGACGCGATCCGCCGGATCTCGTACGATCCGTTCTGCCGCCGCCACCAGTTCTGTGCAGCGATCCACAACTGGCCAACCGCAAACGCCGCGCTCGTCAGGACCATGAACTTCATGAAGTCCCGGCGCTCGACGTATTGATCCTGGGGCCAGTCGATCGGGAAGTCCTGTCGCCACGCGGGCTGGGCGTCAGCGGGGGCGAAATCGGGTGCAATCGTGATCTGTTCGCGCTCGACGAGCGGCCCATACAGACTCGCCGGCGCCGTCCCGGTCAGCCCCTCGCGACCCGAGGAATTGACCTGTGGATCGATCGGACTGCGGGGATCGGCCGTCACCTCGCTCATCGCTACACCTCCACCCCGGCGTACGGATCGCTGTCAGCCACGACCTTGAGAGTCACCGCGCGGTTCCTCGGTTGTTCGTCCATCGCCGACACCACGTCCAGGATCGGCGCCCGTGCCGCGATCTGACGAGGCACCATCACGTGCACCTGGGTGGTGATGGTCTGATTGCCGAACTGGAAGGTATTGACCGGCGCCGACAGCGGCCGCAGCTGGGCGATCTGCTCGCGCGTGCCGAAGAAGAGCGCCTGGCTCGGACACACGGTCGCGCACATCGGCTTCTTGCCGACGCTGGACCGGTCGTAGCACATGTCGCACTTCATCATGATCTTGCGGTCTTCGTACAGCTCCGGCACGCCGAAGGGACAGGCCACGACGCAGTTGCCGCAGGCGATGCACCTGGGCTTCCGCGCCGATTGCACCACGCCGTCGCCGGTCCGCTTGATGGCGTCAGCCGGACAGACTTCGGCACAGGTCGGCTGCTCGCAGTGCATGCACACGACGGGCACGGTCTGGACGCTCTCCTGGCGATTGACGTACTCGAGGTGGATCATCGACTCGCCGCGATGCGTGTCGCACTCCGTGCACGCCTGCACGCACGCCTGGCACCCGATGCATCGGTTCGGATCGATGAAGAAGTGCAGGTAGTCGGGCTTGGCCATGTCGTGTCGTCCGGCTATTGCTGCGGTTCGAGCACTGCCGCGTATTCGGGTGGCGCATCCGCCTTCCCGACCCGGCAGCCGCACACCTTGTATTGAGGGATCTTGCTGATCGGATCCTGTGCGGCAACGGTCAGCTGATTCGCGCTCTTCCGGCCGGCCCAGTGATAGGGGATGAAAATCGTGTCCGGCCGGATCGTCGTCACCACCTGTGCCCTCAGCGTGATCGTGCCCCGGCGCGTTTCGGCAGTCGTCCAGTCGCCGTCCGCGATCCCCAGCTTCGCCGCGAGCCGCGGATGCATCTCGATGCGAGGCTCGGCATACTGGCGAACCAGCGGACCGATGCGGCGCGTCTGCGTGCCCGACAGGAACTGGCTGACGACGCGGCCGGTCGTCAGGTAGATCGGATACTCGTCGCTCGCGTCGTCGACGGGCGGTCGGTACTCGGCGACGTTGAATCGTGCCCGGCCGTCGGGAAAATAGAAGCGGCCGTTCCCCTTCGCAACCGGGTTGTAGCTTCCGGCTTCGAACAGGCGTGGCGTCCCCGGATGGTCCTCGACGGACTCGCCGGTCCGGGGATCCTCGCTGTAGCAGGGCCAGAACACACCGAGCTGTCGCGTCACCTTTTCATATGTCACGCCCGAGTAGTCGGCAACGCCGCCCTTGCTCGCGATTCGAAGCTCCTCGAAAATCTCGCGCGGCTCCGTAAACGTGAAACCCGACGGCCGGCCAAGCGCCTTCGCGATGTCCTGGATGATCCGCCAGTCTTCCCGCGCGTCCCCGGGACACTCCACGGCCTTGTTGATCTTGATGATGCGGCCCTCGACCTGGGTCACGGTGCCTTCGTCTTCCTCGTGCAGACTTCCGGGCAGCACGATGTCCGCGTGCCAGGCGGTGTCATTGAGGAAGAAATCGATGGCGGCATAGAACTCGAGCTTCTCGAGGCACCGGGTCACGAAGGTGTTGTCCGGGAGTGAGACCTTGGGATTGAAGCAGATCGAGATCAGGCCTTTGATTTCGCCGGCGTCGATCTTCCGGAACATCTCGTACGCGTCGACGCCAGGACCCGGCAACTCGCGCTCGTCGATCCCCCAGACGCGCGCGACGTAGCGACGATGCTCGGGGTTGCTGATGTCGCGCCAGCCCG
>Ga0114129_10000747_pt1 | contig 41299 bp, 27 predicted proteins | sample RhiMetdeltSRZDD1_FD_80071 | JGI IMG/M metagenome (GOLD analysis project Ga0114129, IMG submission 80071) | Populus rhizosphere microbial communities from Tennessee, USA - Rhizosphere MetaG P. deltoides SRZDD1 (version 2) (version 2) | ecosystem: Host-associated > Plants > Roots > Rhizosphere >...
ATGCGAATGCGACGTCCTCGCAGGCGGACATCCAGCCCTGCGCGCACGCGCGCGTGTGGAGATCGAAGGGCGTCTGCCCGCGAACCGGTCCCTTCCCTTCCTGCAGCAGGATCAAATAGTCCGCTAATCGCGGGGGGCCGCTCGCCGGCGCGCCGACAACGCCTGACGCCGACGCGCGGGCGTTCTGACAACCGGGCGTGAAGCCGAGACTGCACGATCTTTCGAACAACGTGCTCGCGGACTGCTCGCGCCGGGCGAGACCGCGCGAGACGAGGATGCCGAGGTCGTTGCACGCCCATCCCGACTCGCGGCAGTACGTCGCTTCCATCAGCGCGAGGGTGTGGCACGCGCCGGCGCGCTGCTCCGCGCACGCACGCTGCCAGAACGGAATCCAGTGGCCGCGGTGCGTATCGCCGACGCCGTCCGCGGCGCTCATCGCGATGAACACCGCCGTCCACACGCCGATGTACGCGAGGTTGCGGCGTCGGCCGGCCAGTCCGCGCGCGATCGCCGCGGGATCGAGCCGCCGCAGCGCGGACGAACGCGCGAGGCGGTCAATCAGCATGATCGAGAGGTTCAGCAGCGGGACCGGCAGCAGCTTGTCGTAGAACGTCGGAACGTCGAACCGGCCGAGCAGCGCGTAGAACGCCACCGTCCCGAGCCCGTACAGCACGCCGAACAGGATCCGGCCGAGCTCGGTCCGCGGCGACGTCGACGGATCCGTGAACAGCAGATGCATGCCGAGGAAGACCGCGATCGGGATGTACGAATCGACGAAGAAGTACGTGTCGGTCACCGCGTAATACAACAGGCCGAACAGATACGTCGTCACCGCCGCCGACATCGTCATCGACGTCACGCCGAACAGGAGCTGCCCGGGGAGGCCGATCAGAAACAACATCAAATAAATGTTCGGCGGCCGGAACTGGGTGTCCGCGATCTCGGGCCCCCACGTCATCCCCGTGCTGCCGGTGAGGATCAACGCGAGCGAGAAGATTGCGAGCGGAAACGACGACGGGTTGAAGATGTGCGCGGGACGGCCGTCCTTCTCCCAGCGAATCAGCTCTTTCGCCGCGAAGCCAACAGCGATCATCAGGAATTGGAGGTAGAACCAGTCCGGCTTGAACCACAGAAAGAGGTTGATGCTGAAGACGACCGGGAACGGACCGAAGCCGAGCGTGTAGACGTCGCGCCGCGACCACGCGAGCAGGATGTCGAACGCGTAGGCGAACAGCAGCTGCGCGACGAGCAGGTGCCAGCTCGCGTACACGTCGCGCCAGTACCAGCCCCAATACAGCAGCACCGACCCCTGCGCGCAGGCCTGCAGGTAATGCTGCTTGCGGAGCACGATTTCGAGCGTGAGCGTCCGGAAGCCGCGCCCGAGCGCGCGGGCCAGCGCCACCGTCCACACGGTGAGCGCGGCGACGGCCACGGCGAACGACCAGACCAGCTTCACGTTCTCACGAACCGCCGGCAGCGCGACCATCGCGGCGAGCGCCGCGATGAAGATCGCCGGCAAGGCGAGCGCGCGCGCCGGCGCGAGGTTCGTGATGCGACGGGTGCGCGGCGACTCGAGGGCCGGTGGACCGGCCGGCGCCTGGCGCGCACGTGATGGGAGCGCAACGGCAGTCATTCGATGGCGCGATTCACGGCTGACGTGCGTTCGGGCCGAGCGCCTTGACCGTCAGCGTCACCGCTGTGTTGGGCTCGAGACCGAGATGCGGATTCAGCACGATCTCGCCGTACCGATTCACGCCCGCGCCCGAGACGTGCTCGATGATCGGCGCCGGACTGTGGACGAAGCCGATGAGGACGCCGTCGAGATTCGCGAGGTAACGGCCGCCAGGCACGATCACCGAGCCGGTGTAGACCCAGGTGCCGACCGGGATCGTCTGCTGCGCCGCTTTGTCGAACAGCAGCTGCTCGGCGGGCACGCGCACCTGCTCGGCGCCACGTTTCCAGGCCAGCGTCAGTGATACGCGATCGCCTTCAGGCGGCACCGGATCGAAATGCCGCGTCGGCGCCCGCGAGTGCGTGACGTCGAGGCCAATCAGCAGCATCGCGACGTTGAAATCGATGCCGTCGGTCTCCAGCGTCACCGCGCTCTCGTACGCCTTGACGCCGCCGCGCGTGTTGGCGACGAATTCCAGCGTGCTGACCGGATTGATCTTTCCCGGCACCGACACTTCGCCCCTGGCGGTATCGATCGTGATTTGCCCGAGCTTGAACAGGCTGTCGCCGATCTTCTGGACCGGCTCGCTCGGCCTGGGCGGCTGCTGGCCGGCGGCCGGCGCACTCGCCGCCACGCATGCGGCAGCCAGCAGCGCATAGAATCCATTCACCGTGGACATAAACTAATCAGAATAATCGCGCCTCGAATCCGCGTCCGATCGCCGCGCGATGCGCGAACGTGAATTCGACTCGTGACCCATGAAAGCGCCGTGCCGCTAGCACTTGCCGGATCACTCGGTCTGAACGCGAGAAACGTGATCGATGCGACGCGCGATCGTCGCGTGTTCGCCTGACAGGGTGACTAAAGTCGCAGCCGCAAGTGACTGAAATCGCGCAACTTCGCGCTTGACTCCTGTTCACTTCTTCGCCAACATGTGTGCTCTTTCCAACCAGATCTCTGTGAGGCCATCGATGCGCGTCCGCGGCACCGGTCTGACCCTCTTCACGCTGTTGTTGACGTCTGCGACCACGGCGGTCGCCGCACCGCCGATCAATCGGGTCAACGTGATGCCCGATCGGCAGGTGCGGCCCGGCGTCAGCCTGCCGGTGTTCGGCAGCGCGGACGGCGGCACCGGCGCGCACAACGCGGACGGATCGAAATACAAGTGGGAGTTCACGTTCAATCCCACGTTCGTCTCGATGTCGCCGGCGGGCGATCTTCCGTTGACGAACCTGACGAACGACCGCTTCATCTCGGTGAACAAGACGTTCACGCTCCTGGGCGGCGTGACGCGGCAGAGCGTCACCGCCACGCTGACGGTCGTCGGCAGCGACAATTCCACGCGGGCCGCGTCCGTCCAGATCGACATCGTCTCGAACACCGATCCGATTTCCAACACGCCGCTCGGCCAGCTTGCCGTCGACACGAACATCACGATCGAGAACGCGCTTCGCGCGGCGTACCAGTTTCAAACCGTCTCGAACGGCGGCTGGGATCAAAACAGCAACAACACGGCGTTCGTCGGCAACATCAATGACTGCGCGACGACCGCGATCAACGTCTGGGCGTTCTCGAACAGCGGCCACCGGCCGACGAACGGCACGGCGGACATCTACGCGCCCTGGGTTCAGAAAGGGATCGACTTCATCCTGAGCATGTCGTCGCTCGTGACCGTGTCGTCGCTGAACGCCAACCTCTTCGCGAGGGTCGGCGCGCAGGCCGTCGACGGCAACGGCAACGGCCGCTCGATCGCGCTGTGTTCGACCGGCAGCCCTGAGGGATACGCGTCACCGATGGCGGCGGCGGCGATCGAGGCCGCGTACAGCGCGAACCCCGCGTTGCTCCACGCGACCGGTCAGCTGGCCAACAACAGCTACTTCACGATCATTCAGGATGCCGTCGACTGGATCTCCTACACGCAGATGGAAGGCGGCGGGACGGGCGGCTGCGGCCCATCGGACGCGCGCGGCGGCTGGCGATACTCGGTCTCCAATTGCGACGGCGCCGACACGTCGGTCGAGAGCTGGAACTACGTCGCGCTCGAAGGGTTCGAGGAAATCTTCGGCGGGACCGTGAACGAGAACGTCAAGCGTGAAATCGAGATCCGCCTCGACACGAGCGAGTTCGACGGTAACGGGACGCTCGGCAACAGCACCTACGGCCGGTTCGGCTATAACAGCGATACGAGCTTCGTCGGCGGCTTCGACCAGGCCAAGACCGGCGGCGGCCTCTCGGGCCTCGCGTTCGTCAGCAAGAACGGCCGCGTCGGCTATTACCTGGATCCGGCCGGTCCGGGCTCGAATACCCCGACGCTGCGAAACTCCGGCGGTCCGAACAACACGCGGGGATCGTTCGGCGACATCGCCCATCGCAAGACCGCCGCACAGCGACATCTCGGCTTCGCGTGGGATCAGGATGCGTGCTGCAGCTGGGGCGGCAACCGCGGCAACTTCTATTCGATGTGGACGCAGGCCCGCTCGCTGCGCCTGAACGGCGTCACGCAGCTGTTCAGCGCGAAGTACGGCACGGGCGGGACGCTGTTCGACTGGCAGACCGGTGAGAAGACGACCGCGCAGGGCCAGGTGCCCGGGGCCGGCGATCCGCTCGAGGGGTATTTCAACTATCTGGTCCGAACCCAGCAGGGCGATGGCAGCTGGGCGAGCTCGACCTTCAACGGCAACTACACGCGCAACATGAACACCGCCTGGGGCATCCTGATCCTGCAGCCGAAGGTGTTTCCGGCGGCGGGCAACTGCACACAGGCGGGGGCAACGCTCGTCAATCCGATGTACCCGCTCGATCACGGCCTCCGGCAGGTCAACATCACGGGCGTCCGTGCCGGCGTGACCATCGAGCAGATCTGTCAGGACGAGGATCCCAACTTCGAACGAATTCCCGAATACGCGGTAGACGGGGCCGGCCTTGGTACGGCGACGGCACTCGTCCGCGCCGAGCGCAGCGGCACGCGCACCGCTCCGGGCAACGGCCGCGTGTACACGATCAAGTTCAGCTCGCCCGAGCTGCAGTGCCTCGGCACCGTGAAGATTGGCGTGCCGCTGACCGCCACCGGCAACGCCGTCGATGACGGACCGTCCTGGAACTCGTCGACGGGCGCGCGTGACTGCGTCATCGGCGCGACGGGTCCGCGCGTGACTGCCGCGGCCGCCAACGGCACCGGCGGACCGAGCCCGGTCGATCGGGTCACGCTCACCTTCAGCGAAGTGATCGATCCGAACTCGTTCTCGCTCGCCGATGTGGTGACCCTGACCGGACCGTCCGGCGCGATTTCCCCGTCGTCGATCAACATGGTCGACGCGACCCACTTCGCGGTGGTGTTCCCGCAGCAGACGGTGCCCGGCAACTACTCGGTGACCGTCGGTCCGCTGATCGCCGATCTCATCGGCAACACGATGGACCAGAACGGGAACAGCCTCAACGGAGAGGTCCCGGGCGATCGGTTCACCACGAGCTTCACCATCGCCAATCCGCCGGCGATCACGAACGTGAACCCGAACAGCGCGCAGCAGGGCGCGGTGAATCTGCCGGTCACGATCAGCGGCAACTTCACGCACTTCTCTCTCGGCTCGATCGTGACGTTCGGCGCGGCCGGCATGACCGCCGGCTCGCCGACGGCGGCGACGGCGACCAGCGTGACCGTTCCGGTCAGCATCGCCGATCCGACCCCTATCGGCCTGACGTCGGTGACGGTCTTCACCGGCGGTGAGACGGTCTCGCTGAACAACGCGTTCAACGTTCTGGCGGGTACGCCGATCATCACGCGGTTGAGCAAGACGAGCGCGCAGCAGGGTGACGCCAACGTCGCGCTGACGATCACCGGACGATTCACGCACTTCAACAACAGCTCGATCGTGAGCTTCAGCGGGACGGGAATCATCGTCGTCGGGCCGCCCAGCGCGGTCACGCCGCTGTCGCTGACCGTTCCGATCACGCTCGCCGACGACACGCCGCTTGGCCTGCAGGGCATTCAGGTCGTCACCGGTGCTGAGGTCGTCTCGCTCGCGAATGCCTTCAACGTCCTGGCCGGAACGCCGATCATCACGCTCATCAATCCGAACTCCGGCCAGCAGGGGCAGCAGAACGAGTCCGTCGCGATCACCGGCCGGTTCACGCACTGGGTGAACGGCACGACGACGGCGTCGTTCGGCGCCGGCGTCACGGCGTCGCTGACGGTCAACTCGCCGACGAGCGCGACCGCCATGGTGAACATCGATCCGTCGGCGGCCGTCGGGCCGAGGAACGTTACGCTGACCACCAACGCGGAAGTCGTGACCGCCGCCAACGGCTTCAGCGTGACGCCGGGCACGCCGGTGCTCACGCTGGCGAACCCGAACAGCGGGTCGCAGGGCCAGACGAATGAATTCGTGACCCTCACGGGTCAGTACACGCACTTCCAGCAGGGCGTCACGACCGCATCGTTCGGCGCCGGCATCACCGTCGCGCAGCTCACGGTGAATTCAGCGACGACGGCCACGGCGAAGCTCAATATCAATCCGACGGCGACAATCGGGTTCCGCAACGTCCAGGTGACGACGGGCGGCGAGGCGGTCGGGCTGACCAACGGCTTCCAGGTCACGCCGGGCGTCCCGATCATCACGCAGGTGAACCCGAACACCGGCAAGCAGAACCAGCAGAACGAGGTCGTCAACATCACCGGTCTGTTCACGCACTTCCTCCAAGGTGTGACGACGGCGTCGTTCGGCGCGGGGATTACGGTCAACAGTCTGACGGTGAACTCCGACACCACGGCGATGGCCTCGATCACGATCGACCCGGCGGCGGCACTCGGTCTGCGAAACGTCACGCTCACGACCAACAGCGAGGTCGCGACGATGGCGGACGCGTTCACCGTGCAGCCGGGTCTGCCGGTGCTCACGCTCGTCAACCCGAACAGCCGGCAGCAGGGTCAGGCGAACCAGGTCATCAACGTCACCGGCCAGTACACGAACTTCGTGCAAGGCACGACGTTCGCGTCGTTCGGAACCGGGGTGACAATCGTCAACATCAGCGTCGGCTCGCCGACGACCGCGGCCGTCACGGTCACGATCGCGAACAACGCGCCGCTCGGCACGCGCGCGGTCACGATGACGACTGGCGCCGAGGTCGCCACGCTCGCGAACGCGTTTACGGTCAACCCGGGCACGCCGACGATCACGCTGGTCAGTCCGGCCAGCGGCCAGCAGGGCGCGACGAACCTGCCGGTGACGATCACCGGCCAGTTCACGCACTTCGATAACACCTCGGCCGTCACGTTCAGCGGCGGCGGCGTCAGTGCCGGCGCGCCGACCGCGGCGACGTCCACGAGCATCACGGTGCCGGTCACGATCAACGGCCTGGCGACGCTCGGCCAGCGCGATCTGCAGGTGGTCACCAGCGGCGAGACCGTGTCGCTGGCCAACGCCTTCAATGTCGTCTCGCCGGGCACGCCGATCATCACGCTCGTCAACCCGAACGTCGGCCACCAGTCGCAGGCGAACCGCAACATCGCGATCACCGGTCAGAACACGCACTGGGTGCAGAACGACACGGCCGCCAGCTTCGGCACCGGCGTCACGATCAACTCCGTGACGGTCGCCGATCTGACGCACGCGACCGTGAACATCAGCATCGCGGACGATGCCCCGCTGGGCGGCCACGACGTCACGATGACGACCGGCAGCGAAGTCGTCACGCTCGGCGGCGGCTTCACCGTGAACTCGCTGAGCGCGGTCGCCACGATTCAGCTCGCGCTCTCGCAAAACATCGTCAACGCGTCCGACGAGTTCACCTATACGGTGAACATGTTCGACGCGCTGAACAATCCCGTGACGCCGCCCGATCCGCCCGACTGCGCGATCGTCGCGGGAGCGGGCACCACCGGATCGACGCCCACGCTGCCCGGCTCGAGCACGGTCCATACCTTCAGCGATACGCGCGGCGGATTCAACGTGCTGTGCGCGCCGCATGCCGTGAGCTCGCCGAACGCATCCCAGTCGTTCGTGGTGGTGGATCCGCCGGAGCTCGACGGGAACGGCAACCTCGTGCCGAGCCAGGCCGGCATGTTCACCGGGTTCTCGAAGTCGGTCACGGACGCCCAGAATGCGCTGGCGGCCATCCAGACGGCGCTGACGAACGGATCGCTGTCCGACATCCCGGGCCTCGCTGCCCAGCTCGAGGCGGCGCGGTCGTCGAACGACTACCAACTGCTGCGTGCCAGCGTGCCGTTCGCGCCTGAGAACGGCTTCCCGCTGACGCCTGGCGAGCTCACGGGACGCGGCTTCCCGCCCGGCCCCGGCGACAACTCGTTCTTCAACGACGCGAGCCAGCTGATCAACGCGGTCCAGCAGGCCACGACGTTCCTGAAGGGCCTCGACATGGCGGTGTTGACGGACGCGCAGTTCGCGCAGGTGCAGGCGAACAACGCGGCGATCTCGGCGCTCGCGACACAGTTCGCCGGACGCACGCCGACGTTGAATGGCATCGTCAGCGCGTCGGGTCGAATCGACGTGCTGCTCGCGCAGACGATCCCGACGTATTTCGACACGCTGGCGACGAAGCTGCAGCAGAGCCTGCACGTGAACGGGCTGGCCCTGAACAACCTCGGTCCCGCGGGCGCGTACCTCGCGCTGGCGGGCCCGAACCCGTGGGGCGGTTCACCCGCCGGCTTCTACGACACCGCGCGGCCGGCCTTCATCGGTCTGCTGATCGGCATGATCGGCGAAGGCAATTTCGCGTGCCAGATGATCAACAAGCTGTACGGGGACGCGTTCAAGTACATCGAGAACGCGGCGATCCTGATGGCTGGCGCCGACCTGCTGAAGGGATACCAGAACTTCGCCGGCATCGACTTCATCGATACGGGCGGCGATCCGTTCAGCGGCTTCTACTTCTTCCACGTGCCCGGAAGCCTGATCGAGGGCACCGGATTCAACTCGTTCCCGTCGCTGAACCAGGTCTGGCTGATCGGTCCGAACCAGATCAACGCCGCGAGGGACGTCCTCGATCTGTTCTCGAACCTGCCGACGCCGCCGAACTGGAAGAGCCTCAAGGAGGTGTGGAAGTTCTTCGAGGACGTCTACAAGAAGATCAAGGATGCGGTGGCCGCCGGCAACAACGCCGTCGACGCGGCCAAGCAGACCGACCAGCCGCCCGATGGCTTCTCGCCGTTCGGCTTGTGCGTGCTGAGCGATCCGTGCCAGGACATCATCTGGAGCAACGGGTTCAACAGTGTCTACAGTCAGGGACTGATCCCGGCGCCGGTCATCGTGGTTTACAAGAACCTTGAAAACGGATCGTTCCAGGTGCTGACGGTGAACTTCTTCTCAGCGCCGTAGCGCAGTCCAGGGTCGGCCGCTCTCACGGCGGCCGACCTGGAGATTAAGGTTTCGCGCGCGCCGCGCCGAGCGCGCGCTTCACGGCATCGATCGGGACCGCGAACCCAATCCCGGGCACGGCGATGCCGCCGGCCGCGGCGGCGCTGAGGCCCACGACCTCGCCTTTCAGGTTGACCAGCGGACCACCGGAATTCCCCGCGTTGATGGCGGCGTCGGTCTGCAGGAACCCGTCGTAAGGGCCCGAGCCGATCACGCGACCCGTCGAGCTGATGATGCCCGCCGTCACCGTCTGATCCAGCGCGAACGGGTTGCCGATCGCGAGCACCCACTCACCCACGCGCACCGGCGGGGCCGCGGAAGGCGGCAACGCCGCGACCGCGAGCGTCGTCTTCGGATCGATTTTGAGGACCGCGACGTCCGCCGGCGCATCCTTGTGCACGACGGCGGCGATGTATTCGTCGCGATTCGACAGCCGGACGATGACGCTGTCGGCCTGCGCGACGACGTGCTCGTTGGTGGCGATGAAGCCGTCCGCCGTGAGAACCACGCCGGACCCGAGGCTGTCGGAGCCGGTGCCGGCGACGAATCCGCGGGTCGACGAGCGCTTCGACACGTTGACGACGGTCGGCCGCACCCGCTCGGCGATCGCGACGAACGCCGGGACGTTCGGATCGGTGCGTGCGGTCTGTGCGGTCGGCCGGGCCTGTGCCAGGCCCCAGGCATGAAGGAGCAGGTCGCCTCCGGCGAGCGCGACGAGCGCCGCCGTCAGCGGCCGTGAATCGTTGAAGCGGAAACGCATGCACCCTCGTCTCTGACCGCTCGGGCGGTCGGGACAAGGTAGCACGCTCGTGAGTGGCGACCGGTCGTGGCTGGTAACTGGCTAGCTGGCCTTCCGGCGCTGGCGCCACCGGCGGGCCGCTGTGGCCAGCGCGCCGATCGAGAACAGGCTCAGCGTGGCCGGCTCCGGAACCTCACCGCTGTTCGGCGGCGGCAGGACGATCGGTTCCGCCGCCGCGAACCCGCTGTGAATCGTGATCGCGTCGCCGCCACCACCATCAAAGAAGATTCCGACCAGCTGCGCGATGTCCGACGCGTTCTCCTCGACGAGTCCAATGGCCTGGAACTTCTCCGCGCCGGTGACAAACGGCGTTCCGACAATCTGAGTGGTGGTTGCGCTGGTAAACGCCGCCGTCGTGTTGAACGCATTCGTGATCGCCGCGCTGAATCCTGCGTCCGCCGCCGTGATCAATCGCACGAAGGTTGATTGGATGATGACGATGTCGCTGATGTGGGCGTCGTCGGCGTGGCCGTTGTAGGTGGTGCCCGTCTCCAGCACGAATGTATACGCCGGAAGCCATGCCGGATCGAAGAAGCCTAATGCAGCGGGCGAAACCGTCACGTCACTCGCGAAGTCACCAGCCGGGTTGCTTTCGTAAACGTCGCAGTGCAAGTTCAGATTGATATCGGCCGTGCAGGATGAAACCGGGATCGGGCCGGCCTGCGCGGCACTCGCGCACAGCAGCAACCCGAGACCGCCGAGGACCGAAACGGCGAACCTGTACATGAAAACTCCCCCCTCCGGATGCGGCCGAATCAGCAATTCTGTCGCCACCCCATGAGTCGGATCGGTGCGATGAACCCGCCAGCGATCGTGACGGTAACAGCCTGTGCTGCAATGCGTTGCAGCAGTGGACTCCATCCCGTTCGAGACCGCGCGAGGCCGCCGAATCGCGCCGCGCCTCGGGCGCGGACGCAACTACATGACTAAAGGCGTCCCTGTCGGCGACTACTCATCGGTTCCGGCACACTCGCGGGACGATAATCGCGGTCCGCCGGCAAGGGTTCGTCGCGAACGGGCGTCCGACCGGCTGTGTGTGCAGAGTCTAGTCAATTCGGCCGCGCCATTCACGTGAAATAACGCAGGCATTTTTCGTTTTGGCCTCGATCGCGTGTGACAGCGTGTGCAGGACTGGTCGTATTTCGAACAGCGTAGGCGCACACCCGATGTCATCGCCTGCGATGGACCTCTGATCGTCGCGTCTGGCACCCCGGTTGCGACGCTGCGCCTGCCGCAGCCAGCATCAGCAACCATGGCCTGGGTCAACGCCCTTTTCGTCGAGATCGCTGTGGTCCTCGTGGCCGCGCCGCTGGCCGGCGTCGCGCTCGCGCCGCGTCGCCTCGCGAAGCCCGGCACCGCGGCGGCCCGCGCCTGGCGTGCGCTCTGGCCCCTTGTCGCCGGCGCCGCGCTGGTGACGATCGGCTCCGCGGTTGCGTTCGCGATCCTCACGAGCGGCGTTGGCGCGGCGCGCATCGCGGCCTCGCACGTGGTGCTGTGGACCGCGGCCATCGCGTTGTCCGCGATCGGATCGTGGTGCGCGACGCAGTTCATGGATCCGCTTGACGCCGCTGGATGCGCGCTGGCGGCGACGATGACCCCGGCCCTCGGCGTGCTGGTGGCAGGGCCGATGGCGATCCAGGCGCCGACCGGCGTGATCAACGCGTCGCTCGTCGCGAGCCCCATTGTGGCGATCGCGTCCGCCGCCGATATCGATCTCTTTCGAACGCCGCTGCTCTACCATCTTTCGCCGCTGGCGCACACGCGCTTCGACTATCCGTCGTGGAGCGCCGCCGCCGCGGTGTACGTCGCCGTCGCGCTGCTGTGCAGCGCCGCCATCGCTTTCAGATGCAGGCCGGGTCCTGCCGGACCCGGCATTCCATCGACGCGTTCGCACGTCGTCGCCGGAGGATTCGTTTCATGATCCAGCTCTCGCGTCTCTCGCTCGTTCTCGCGTTCGTGCTCCTCTCGCTCACCGGCGCTCCAGCGTCGCTTTCCGCTCAGCGCGCGGGCACCGCGGCGCCGCCCGCGGGCGTGTCCGCGGATCTTCGACAAAAACTGAACGACAGCCTCGGCCGCGCGGCGGCGTATCTCAAGAGCCAGCAACGTCCTGACGGCATGTGGGAAAACCACCCCGGCATCAGCGGCATGGCCGCGGCCGCGCTGCTGCGGCAGCCAGGCGTCGCGAGGACGGCACAGATGGCGACCGCCGGCAAAACGCTCGACGCGCTCGCGAAGCTCGCGAAGCCGGATGGCGGCATCTACCAGAATCAGATCCCGCACTACATCACCGCGGTCTCGATCATGGCGTTCGCCGCCGGCGGGCGGCCGCAGGACAAGCCGCTCGTCGAGAAGGCGCGCCAGTACCTCGCCGATCACATCCTCGACGAAGGTGAAGGCGTCCCGCCGTCGGACAAGTTCTACGGCGGTCTCGGGTACGGCGGCACGAGCGACGGCGGACGCGCGGACATCATCAGCCTCGAATACGGGCTGCGCGCGATGAAGGAAGCCGATCTGCCGGCGAACAATCCGGCGTGGGAAAAGGCGATCAAGTTCCTGCAGCGCACGCAGAACAACAGCGAAACGAACGATCAGGGCTGGGCGACCAACGACGGCGGGTTCATCTACTACCCGGGTTTCAGCATCGCGGGCGGGACGCGCTCGTACGGCAGCGCGAGCTACGCGGGAATTCTCAGCTACTCGTGGGCGAACGTGAAGAAGACCGACGCGCGCGTGCAGTCGGTACTCAAGTGGATCCGCGACAACTACACCGTCGACGAGAACCCCGGGCTCGGGCAGAAGACCGTTTACTACTACTACATGGTCTTCGCGAAGGCGCTGCAGGCGCTCGGCGATCCGACCGTCGTCGACTCGAAGGGTCAGCGGCACAACTGGCGCGAGGAGCTGGGCCGCAAGCTGATCGCGCTGCAGCATCCGGAAGGCTACTGGGTGAACGAAGTGAAGGACGAGATGCAGGACAACAAGGTGCTCGTCACCACGTTCACGATGATGGCCATCGAAGCGATCCTCGGGTGAACGTGGGATTCCCCGGACTCCTCGTCCCGCTGCTGACGCTCGCGGTGGCGGCCATGCCGCCACCCGACCGGACGGCGATTCAGCTCCACGCGGAGGCCGGTATCGGCGGTCTCGGACGCGCCGGCCGCTGGGCGCCGGTTCGCGTCTCGATCGAGAGCGATCGCGACGCGATCGACGGCGAGCTGATCGTCCAGTGGGGCGACGCGACGCTGCACCGCAGGCTCGCGCTGGCCGCGCCGTCGCGCAGCGTCTTCGAGCTCTACGTGCGCACGCCGGAGCCGCGCGGAACGGTGATGGTTCGACTGCGATCGCGCGGCGAGGATCTGCAATCGATCGAAGTGCCGATCCGTGTAGCGGCGATGGACGGCCGTGTTGTGCTTTGTATTGCTTCGTCCGTCACGGAGAACCAAGCGAACCCTCCGAACTGGGGGAAGAATGAACACCCTCCAACCGCATCGGAAGGTGACGGCGAAGATCGCAGCCCCAACGGCTGCAGCACGTGGGCGACGATCGATGCCCTGCCGAAATCGCCGCGCGGATACGACGCCGTCGACGACGTGGTGTGGCGGGCCGGACCGTCGTCAGCGCTCACGCGAGAGCAGCGCACGGCGCTCGACGCGTGGCGCGGCCAGCGCGAGGCCGACGCAACGGCATTCGGGTCGCTCGCACCGCGCCCGCTCATGCCTGCGCACCTGCCAATGCTGCCGCGCACGTCCTGGATCGCCTTGAGCATCTGCGCGGCGTCGCTCATGTTGATGGCCGGCGTCCGATGGCTTGGACGTCGCGATCGTCTGCGTCCGATCGCATCGCTTGCAGCGTTTGCGATCGTGGCGGTCGTCGGATCGACCGCGAGCATGCTGGACGGACGCGTCGGTCCTGGCTCCAGTGTCCTCGTCCGTCACGCCACGACGGTCCGGCAACTTTCGGGCGGCATCTCCACCGTCTCCACACGCGGCATCGTCGAGTTTCCGGCGTCCGGCGAATTCTCCGTCGGCGGCCGTGTTGTCGACGGCGTCATCGACGTGAAGCCGGCCGGCGGCGGCGCCCGCTCGGAGCAATGGCTCGACGAACGGGGCTATCCGATTCTCGCCGGCACCTTCGGTCTCGGCTCACGTCAGGAAATTTCGCTCGAAGGATGGTCCGAGTACGCGCCGCTCCAGCTCGTGCGGGCCGATCGGATCGTCCGCCTGTCGAACACCTCGAACGTCGACGTGCGCGACTGCCGCAGTCCCGACGGTTTTTCGCCGTCGCACGTGACCCGGCTTCGGCCGGGCGAGTCGGTTGAACTCGAGGAGCTCGAGCCGACCGTCGAGCCGATCGTCACCTGCGCGGTGACGGAGCCGGCCGTCGATTTCTTCGAGCCGCGCGGCGCCGTTCGAACCGAAGGCACCACGCTCGTGTCTGTTTACGTTCCTCCGGCACACGCACCCGCCGTTGTCGACGCCGCCGGCGCTGCCCACAGGGGAGCGACGCCATGACCGGTGCGAGCTCGACGATGCCGGTGGCCGTTGTCGCGCGGGGGCTGACCAAGACGTTCGGTCAGCGCGCGGCGCTCGTCGATCTCGATCTCCAGATCGGGCGCGGTGAATGCGTCGGACTCCGCGGCCGCAACAGCGGACGCACGACGCTCCTTCGCATCGCGGCGACGCTCGTTCGGCCGTCAGCCGGCACGCTCGCGATCTACGGTGCCGACGTCGTCAGGCGGGTGTACGACGTCCGCGGACAGCTTGCCTACGTCGGCGGCGATGCCGCGCCAACCCGAGGCCTGCGCGTCAATGAATACCTCCAGATGATCCGCAGCGCGCGCGCCGGCGCGCACGGGTCTCTGACGGTCGCGGACACGATCGATCGGGCGAGTCTCGCCGCCAGCGCCGACGTCGACAGCCTGAGCGCCGCGCTCCGCCGCCGGCTCACGCTGGCGGCTGCGCTGATGACGCAGCCCGACGTGGCGCTTCTCGACGATCCGTTCGTCGGTATGGACGCGATCGCGCGGGCAGGTTTCGTGGACTGGGTGCTCGAGGCTCGCGACCGCGGCACCACCATCCTGATCGCCTCGGACGACGAGGGCGACATGAAGCGGGTATGTGATCGTGTGATTACGCTCGCGGGTGGACGGATCCATTGATGCGAGCCATCTTCCACCGCGAGCTGATCGTCATCGCGCGACAGCCGGCCATCGCCGTCGCAGGAGCCGTGCATCTCGTCCTCGTGGCGGCCTTCGCGATCCTGTGGCGGGACGGCGTGCCGGTGCTCCCGGGCTCGAACGTCTACGACCAGGCGCGGCTGATTCAATCGGCGATCCTGATGGTCCTGCTGCCGTGGGCGGCCGCGCGGTCGGCCGCGACCGATCAGGGCAACGACCTCGTGCTGCTGTCCGCCGTGACGGCGCTCCGGCCGTCGCGCGTGCTGGCCGCGAAGACGATTGCGATCTTCGGAGCCCTGGCGCTCATCGTCTTCGGCGCCGTCCCCGCTGTCACCATCGTGCGGCAGATCGCGGCCGTGCCGCCCGCGCGCGCGCTGTTCGATTCCCTCTCGCTGCTCGGCGTCGCGATGCTCGTGGCCGCCTTGACCGTGTCGTGGACCGCGATCGTGCGGGGGCGCCTGACCATCTGGGTGACCGCCACCGGCTCGACGGCCGCCGCCATGACCGTTCTTTTGCGATCGAGTTCACCGGAGGCAACCGGCGCGATCGCGGTGGCGTTCGCTGCGATAGTCATCGCCGGCGTGGGTGCCTGGCTCGATCGCTCTACGAGGTACATGGCAGATGCCGCCTGCTGACCTCTTCGTGCGCCAGCTCGCGCGGTTTCAGCGGCGGCTGCGGCTCGTCATGTCGGCCGAGTACGCGGTGAAGTCGATCGCGGTGGCGATCGCCGTCACGGACGCGCTCGTCCTGACGTCGGCGCCCGGCACGCGGCTGACCGCGGTGTATCTCGCCGGATCGGTCGTCGTCGGTCTCGTCGCCGCTGTGGCGCTCGCGTGGCGGCGCGCCGGCCTGTCGCGGACGGCTGCGCTCCTCGACAGACGGCTCGGGCTCGACGACCAGGTCGTGACGGCGCTGCAGTTCAGGACGGACGGCGATCCTGTCGCCGACCTGATCGTGACACGAGCGACCGAGTCTCTTGTCGGCAACCCTTCGAGCGTCTTGCCGTTCGAGTCGCCTCGCGCGCGCTGGGCGCTGGCCAGCGTCGCGGGCGCGATCGTGTTTTTCGTTGTGATCGAGCGACTCCCTGTCGATTCCGAAGCGCTGGCGCAACTCGACTGGAGCGCGAAGGCTTCAGCCGAGCGCGATGCGAGCGCGAACACTCACCGCTGGAGCGCGAAGGCCCTGGCCGAGCGAGACGCCTCGAACGTGATTGCGCCACGCTCGACGGCGAAGGCTTCGGCCGAGCGAGCGAGCGCGAACCCCGATTCCTACCGCTGGAGCGCGAAGGCTTCGGCCGAGCGTGAGAACGCGAACGCCGACTCCTACCGCTGGAGCGCCAAGGCTTCGGCCGACCGTGAAAGCGCGAACGCCGACTCCTACCGCTGGAGCGCGAAGGCTTCAGCCGAGCGTGAGCGCGCGAACGCCAACCGCGCGGGCAACGGAGCGCGCGACGCCGGACGCGACGGCCGAGGCACCGGCCGCGGGAATGGAGCGCCAGGAGGATCCGGTCGCGAATCCGGCGGCGTCGCCTGGAGCTCGACGACTACGAAGGAGCCGGGTGGCGTCGACGCCCATGACTCCGGTGGTTCGTACGCCGAACGGTATCGCACCGCGAAAGCCGCGGCCGAAGCGGCCGTGGCACAGGACCGCGTGCCGGCGCGTCACCGCGCGTTGATCCACGACTACTTCCAGGCCATCCGTCCGAGGGCCGATCGATGACGACCGCCGCCGCCGTGGAAGCGCAGGCCGCCACGTTCCGCGACTGCTTCAACGGCCTGAAGACGGAGATCGGACGCGTCTTCGTCGGACAGCCGGCGCTCGTCGACCACCTGCTCCTCTGTTTCTTCTGCCAGGGCCACGCGCTGATCGAAGGCGTGCCCGGCGTCGGCAAGACGCTGCTCGTGCGGTCGCTGAGCGACGCGCTGAACCTGCGCTTCGCGCGGATCCAGTGCACGCCGGACCTGATGCCGGCCGACGTCACGGGCACCAATGTCCTCGTCGACACCACTGGCGGCTCGCGCGCGTTTGCGTTTCAGCCGGGACCAATCTTCGCGAACGTCGTGCTCGCCGACGAGATCAATCGCGCGACGCCCCGCACGCAGGCGGCCTTTCTCGAGGCGATGCAGGAGCACCGCGTGACGGTGTTCGGCACGACGCATCGAATCGAGGAGCCGTTCTCGGTGTTCGCGACGCAGAACCCGATCGAGATGGAAGGCACGTATCCGCTGCCCGAAGCGCAGCTCGATCGGTTCTTCTTCAAGCTCACCGTTCACGTACCGGACATCGATGACCTCGCGGAAATCATGATGCGGACGACCGGGGCGCAGCAGGCGCAGATTACGCCGCGCTTCGGGGCCGACATCGTGCGTTCGCTCGGCGGTCTCGTCAAGCAGGTCAAAATCGCCGACCCGGTCCTGCGGTTCGCGCTTCGCCTCGTTCGAGCCACGCACCCCGAGGACGCCGGCGCGCCGCACATCGTCCGGCAGCACGTGCGGTACGGCGCGAGTCCGCGCGCGGCGCAGGCGATGATTCTCTCGGCCAAGGCCCTCGCGCTCCTGGCAGGCCGGTACCACGTCGCCACCGACGATCTCCGGCGCGTCGCGCGGCCGGCGCTGAATCATCGCATCGTTCGAAACTTTCACGCCGAGATGGAACGCGTCACCGCCGAAGCCATCGTCGACGCCGTCCTCGCGGAAGCTGGCGACGAATGACGGGGCGTGACGTGCTGACGGCCGACGACGCGTCGCAGCTCGAGCACGTCGCCTTCGGGCCGCTGTCACCGCGGCCGTCGGCGAGCGCCGCGGGCTCGCGCGTCGGGCACGCGCGCGGCTTCGGTCTCGAGTTCCAGGATTTCAGACGGTATCGGCCGGGTGACGACCCGCGATCGATTGACTGGACGATTCACGCGCGCCTCCAGCAGCTCGTCGTCCGGACGTATCGCGCCGACGCGTCGCTGCGCGTGCATGTTCTGCTCGACGCGAGCGCGTCGATGGCGCTCGGGACGCCCGACAAGCTGGCGTGCGCGAAGAAGCTCGCCGCAATGCTGACGTACGTCGCCGTGCAGGACCGCGACGCCGTCGGCCTGGCGACGTTCGCGACGACGATCGGGCGCCGCGTCGCGCCCGGCGATGGACGAGCGCAACTGCACCGGATCCTCCAGGCGCTCGCGGACGAGCGCGCGTCGGGCCGCTCGTCGCTGAACCGTGTACTGACGGCCTACGCCGACGCGATTCGCGGCCCGGGCCTCGTTGTCGTCCTCTCGGACTTCTTCGAGCCGGCCGGCGCGTGGAACGGCCTCGAATACCTGATTCATCGGGGGCTGACGCCGGCGATCGTGCAGATCGTGGCGCCCGAGGAGATCGATCCCTCAATCGACGATGACACCGAGCTCGTCGACGTGGAGGATCCGGGCGCCGCGCCGCTGGTCGTCGACGGACGGAGCGTCGCCGACTACCGCGCCCGCTTCGCGGCGCTGTCCGAGAGCCTGGCGGCGTTCTGCCGCGACCGGCGGTTGCCGTGGATGCAGGTGCAGTCGTCCTTTTCCACCGCGCGTCTCCTTCACGAGTGCGTACAGGCCGGCGTGCTGGCCGGCCGCGGATAACCGCGTGCACTTCACGAATCCTGCGGCGCTGTGGTACCTGCTTGCGCTCGCGATCCCGCTCCTGCTCGCGCGCCGGCGTCGACCGCCGATCCGGCGGCCGGTGGCGAACCTGCACCTGTGGCGCGCGCAATCGCTGCCCGCGTCCGCCAACGTAAAGCGCCGGCCGCCCCTGCATTGGATTACCGCCGTCCAGATCGCGTTCATCGGCGCGTCGATCTTCGCACTCGCCGGACCCGTTCTCGAGCGACGCAGCGGCATCGCCCTCATCGTGGACGTGTCGGCGAGCATGGGCGCCGACGACCGTTCAGCCGCAGCCGGTGCAAGCCGGGCTTCCACGACGCGGCTCGCCGAAGCGATCGGGCACGCTCGCGCCATCGCGGGCAGGTTGCCGCCGCGCTCGCGCGTGCGGTTGATTGCCGCCGGCGCGTCGCCGAAAGATCTGGGTGAGTACGTCGCGAGCGACCCCGCCCTCGGGCGGCGGCTCGATCGACTGTCTGCGACCGCTGCCCCGGCCGATCTGCCGGCCGCCATCGCGCTCGCCACGACGAGCGGCATTCAGCCGGCGAACATCCACGTGCTGACCGACGGCCCGCCCCATGCGGCCGCGAGTGGGCGTTCCGACGTCGCGTGGAAGATCGTCGGACACTCCGTGAACAACCTCGCGGTCTCGCAGCTCGTCGCGCGTCGTGCGACGACAGACGGCACGGACGGGCAGCTGCTCGTCGAAGTCAGGAACCACGCGACGGTTGCCCGCGAAACGGAGATCGAGATCGCGCAGGATGGCCGCGTCGTTCGGCGCGCGACCGTTCGCGTTCCGGCGCACGGCGCCGAGACCGTCGTCAGCCGGATGCCGCTCACAGGCCGAGTATTGAGCGCCCGTCTGGTGGACGCGGCAGACACGAAGAGCGACGACGCGCTGGCTGTCGACAACGCGCGATTCGCGCTCATCCCGCCGGCGCAGCGCCTGCGCGTCGCGGTGTTCGAAGCACCGGCACCTTCGCAGGCCGATCAGCGCGTTCGCAACGACTCGACCGATACGCGCGACACGTTTTTCACGTACGCCCTGAGCGTCAATCGAGATGTCTCGATCGAGAGGCCGCGTCCGGAAACGCTTCGCGACTTCGACGTCATCGTCTGCAATCAATGTGGCGAGCTGCCGCCGACCCGCAGCAGCGTGCTGATGATTCCGGCGGCGACGGCCTCGCTCGAGCCCGGGTTATTGACCGTCGACAGGCCGGAGCATCCGATCGCCGCCGCGATGGAGGTCGACGGCGTCGTCGCGAAACCGTTCGCGGCCACGGCCGCCGCGGACGACAGCGATGTCATCCTGCGCGCCGGCGGCGTACCCATCGTCATCGCATCCGAACGGCACGGACGACGCGTCGTCGAATTCCGCTTCGACGTCACCTCGTCACCACTCGCGCTGACGCCGGCTTTTCCGATTCTGATCGCCAACACGATCGACTGGCTGGCGCTGCGTCACGCCAACCGCGGCGGGCTCGTCGCGGGTGAGCCGTTGCACTGGCTGCTCGGCGACCGGACGTCGGTCCACGTCACCGGACCAGATGGCCGCGCGCTTGCGACGCGCGTTCACGAGAACGAGCTCACGACAATCGAGACCGAACTTGCCGGCGTGTATCGCGTGCACAGCGACAGTGGCGACGAGGTCTTCGTCGTGAATCCAGCTGTCGACAGCGAGTCGGACCTGACGGTCACAAACGGTTCGCAGTCTATTCCGCAACCGGTCGAACGCGGTCAGTCGAGTTCGAATCAAACGCCGATCGCGCAGTTGTTCGTGCTCATCGCGCTGGTCCTGCTCGGGATCGAGTCGTGGTATCGCTGGCGATCGATTGCGAATCGCTCGGCTGAAGCCTTCGCGCTCCAGGCGCGTCGAGCGCCAGCGCTCCGGTGGCGCGTCGCGACAGCGGTCTGCCTGCTGCTGGCACTTATCCGGCTCGCGGTGCCACTCGGTCGTGGGCCCATCGTCGCGGTCGCGGCGCTCGACCGATCGGCGAGCGTTTCGCCGGCATCGCAGCGGCAGTCGGTCGCTCGCGTCAACGCGATGGCGGCGACGATGCGAGCCGATGACCGGATGGGCGTCGTGGCATTTGGCGGAGATGCGGTCGTCGAGACCGGGGCGGCCAGTCAAGCGCATCTTGCGGCAATCGCGGCAACCGTCAATCAGGCGGCAACCGATATCGAGGCCGGGCTCCGGGTCGCGCGGCAGACGTTGCCGGCGGATGGCGAACGTCGGATCCTGCTTTTCTCCGACGGAAAGGAAACGACTGGTGACGCACGGCGGCAGGCCGAGTACGCCGTCGGCGACGGCATTCGCGTCGACGTCGTTCCCGCTGTCGCTCGACGAGGGCGCGAGCGACCGCGCATCGGCCGCGTTGTCGCTCCCGTCATCGCACGCATCGACGAGCCGATCGCGGTGTCGGTCGACATTCAGGGATCGGCGCACGCGACCGCCCGGCTGATCGTCTACCGGGACGACCAGGTGGTCAGCACACGTCCGATAACGCTGCCGCCGAACGGTGAAGCAACCATCAGCTTCACCGACCGCCACCGTCAGGCCGGAGTACACGTCTATCGCGCGTCGATCGACTCTGCAGACGACGAGCCGGACGAAGGCGCGGCGGGCGCGGTACTCGTTGCGACCGGCGAGTCACGCGCGCTGTACGTCTCCGACGCCGCCGGCTCCCTGCCGTCCGTTCTCGCGAGCGCCGGGTTCCACGTGACGCTCGCCACGCCCGGCTCAATCCAAATCGGCGGCGCACGACTGGCTGACTACGACGTCATCGTCGTCGACGACGTACCGGCAGAGCGTTTGACGTCCGCGGAGCTGTCGGCGATCGCCCGGCACGTCGAGGATGGCGGCGGCGGACTGCTGCTCCTCGGCAGCTCGCGGTCGCTGAATGCGAGCGGCTACCCGGCGGGACCGCTCGGCAGCGCGCTGCCGATCGACCTGCGGCCGCGGAACGGACAGCGCGCGCCGTCGGCCGCGCTCGCGCTCGTCGTCGACAAGTCGGGCAGCATGGCCGATCTCGCCGGCGGCACGCCGAAGATCGAAATCGCGCGTGAGGCCATCCGCCGCGTCCTCGACCTCGTGCCCGCGAGCGATTTCGTCGGCGCGATTGCGTTCGACACCGAACCATCCGTCATCACGCCGCTCGCACGCGCTCACGAACCGGGACCGATCGTGGAGAAGCTCCAACGGCTGGACGCACGCGGCGGCACGACCATCGCGCCGGCCGTCGAGCTCGCGCTGCGCTGGCTGCGCGACCCATCGGTCGCCACGCTTCCCCGCCGTCAGATTCTCCTGGTCACCGACGGCCGGACGTCGCCGGCCGATGCCGCAGGTCTGCGCGCCGCCGTCAACGGCAGCGGCGTCCAGGTGTCCGTGGTCGCCACCGGACAGAATGCCGATCGGAACCTGCTGCGGGAGCTCGCGGAATCCACCGGCGGCCGCGCGTACTTTCCCGGCGACATGCGCGAGCTGCCATCGATCGTCGCGCGCGAGGCGACGCGGTCGGCCGCCGGCGCGACCGTCACCGAACGATTCCGTGCGCGAGCGATGTCGCCACATCCTGTCCTCACCGGCATCGACCTGGGCTCTTCCCCGCTGTTCGACGGCTACGTTGTCGGCGCGGCAAAGCCGGGTGCGACCTCGATTCTCAACTCGCACCTGGACGATCCGATTCTCTGTGCATGGCGCGCGGGGCTCGGCAAGGTGGCCGTGTTCACGGCCGCGCTGCCGCGGTGGTCGCAGGCGCCGCGGCTGTGGGCGCAGACCGCACGATGGTTGAGTCGTCAGGCCACCGACCGATCGCTGAACGTCGAGCTGACCGAAACGGGCCGCGGCGTTCACATCGCGGTCGACGCCGACGCTCGCGACGGCGCATTTCCGGATCTCGTTGACGCGCACGCGATCGTGAAATCGCCGGATGGCGAGCCGCGGCAAATGCCCCTGCGCGCCACCGCGCCCGGGCAGTACGCGGCCGATCTGGCCGCCTCACGTACGGGACCGTACGTCGTGACCGTCGAAGCGCGCGACCGCGAGCATGGAGTCGAGCTGCGCGAGACGCGCGGGCTGTTCTGGTCCGCGGATCGGGAGCGGCGGACGCGCGGCACCGACCTCGGTTTCCTGAAGCGGCTGGCGGAAACGACCGGCGGGCACGTGCTCGATCCCGCCGAGGACATCTTCGCGGGCCCGCGACCGCTCGCGTACCGCGACGTGTCAGGGCTCGCAGCGGCGGCGGCGCTGTGGATGTTTCTCATCGAGCTCGTCTTTCCGGGCGGAATCGATTGGCGGCGATTGGCGGTAGCGCAGTCTCGCCGTAGCTCGCGCGAACAACGAGCGAGCGGAGGCGGAAGGGCTGCTGAAAAAACGGTGAGGGTCACGAACGTATGACTTCCTGCGATCGATCGGCGGCACGGGTCTTGGCGATTCTCGGGATGTTCGCGGTGGGCGGCGCCCCGCCGGCGTGGAGCCAGGTGACGGCCGGCACGCTCGACGGCTCGGTGAAGGATCAGACCGGCCAGCCGCTCGCGCGCGCAACCGTGCGCGTCGCTGACGATCGCCACGGCGTCGCACGATCCGCCGTCACGGACGATGCCGGCTTCTATCGCATCGTCGATCTGCCGCCATCCGGCTACGTCGTCACCGCGTCTGCTGTCGGCTTTCGCGAAGCGCACAACCAGCTGACGGTGCGCGTCGGATCGAAGTCCCGCATCGACTTCGAGCTGCCGCTCGCGACGCTGGCGCAAACCGTCGACGTTCCTGCCACGGTTCACCCGGTGCTCACCACGTCCGGCGATCTGGGGATGGTGCTGGATCGACGCCGGCTCGAGGGTCTGCCGCTCAATCGCCGCGACTTCCTGCAGTTGTCGCTGCTGGCGCCCGGCGTCGAGGGACCGGTGGAGAGCTCCGAGCTCTCGTCGCGCGGAGCGGTGGCGATTCACGCGAACGGCGGGCGCGAGGAGTTCAACAACTTCCTCCTCGACGGCGTCGACAACAACGACCCGTACGTGAACCGGTACGTCGTGCAGCCGTCGGTCGACAGCGTCGACGAGTTCAAGGTGGCGACCAACAGCTACAGCGCGGAGTACGGCCGCAATGCCGGCGCACAGGTGAACGTCGTGACGCGGCGCGGCACGAGCCGGGTCGAGGGGTTCGGCTACGAGTACTTCCGGAACGACGTGCTCGACGCGCCGACCTACTTCGAGGAGTCGGGCAAGCAGCCGCTGACGCGCAATCAGTTCGGCGGCGGCATCGGCGGCCCGCTCGTGCCCGACCGGACTTTTTTGTTCGGCACGATCGATCTGCTCCGCGAGCGGCGCGGTCTGAGCCGGCTTGGCACCGTCCCGGGCGCTGCGGCGCGCAGCGGCGACCTGTCCGCGCTCGGAAAACCGATCGTCGATCCGTTCACCGGCGTGCCCTTCGCGAACGGCATGGTTCCGCAGACGCGAATCTCACCGCTCGCGCGGCAGGTGCTCGCGCTCTTTCCCGCCGCGAACCGCTCCGGCGCGACCAATTACCTCGGGCAGCCGATCGGACGCGATCGCAACACGCAGGGCACGGTGCGCGTCGACGACCGCCTGTCGCCGGCGGACACGCTGACGATCAGGTACAGCGCCGCCATCGTGCACCTCTTCGAACCCTATACGGAGGGCACGGGCGTCACCGCCGGCTTCGGCAGCCTCGTCGACGACCGGACCTGGAATACGATGGCCCAGCATCAGCACGTCTCGGCTCGAGCGGTGAACTCGCTTCGCTTCGCGGCAAACGGGTTCGGCCGTGACGTGTTCACCGAGAATCACCAGACGAACGTCGGCGCGGCTTGGGGCGTGAGCTGGCTGAACGTCGCGCCGGAATCGTTCGGCTATCCGATCGTCGACGTCGCCGGCTATTCACGCGTCGGCGACGCCTTCTCGCTGCCGATTCTCCGGAACACGACGACGTATCAGGTTGCGGACGATCTCTCGCTCGACCGCGGCAATCATCTCGTGAAGATCGGCGGCGAGGTCCGGCACATTCGGCTGAACAGCAAGGTCGATCTGTTTTCCCGCGGCATGATCTCGTTCACCGGCGCGTTCAGCGGATCCGGCATCGGCGATCTGCTGCTCGGCCTGCCGACCTTCGGCATCCAGGCGCAGGCTGACAACCCGATTCGGATGCGGACGAACGCGTACTCGACCTACGTCCAGGACGAGTGGCGCGCGCTGCCGAATCTGACGGTGAACGCCGGTCTCCGCTATGAGTACGTCGCCCCGCCGACGGACGCCAACGACGGCATGACGGCGCTGAACCTCGCGACCGGACAGCTCGCAAAAGTCGGCACCGACGGCATCTCGCGATCGGGACTGAGTCCGGATCGCAACAACCTCGCGCCGCGCGCCAGCGCGAGCTGGAACGTCTCACGGAGCACGCTCGTCCGCGGCGGCTACGGCGTGTTCTACGACTCCGGAATGCTGACGGTGAACACCGCGCAGTACTTCAACCCGCCGCAGTTCAACCTGCGCGTGTTCGTCCCGGGACCGCAGGGGCTGCTGTCGCTGGCGAATCCGTTTCCGCTCACGAGCGGCTTCACGCCGCCGCCGACGCTCAGCACGCTCAGCCCCGACGTCGTCGCCGCGTACCTGCAGCACTGGAACGCGGCGGTTCAGCGCGAGGTGCCGTCGATTGGAACGGTCACCGTGGCCTACGCCGGCTCGAAGGGATCGAACCTGGTTCGGCCGCGCAATCTGAACCAGGCGACGCCGGGGCCAGGCGACGTGCAGGGACGCCGGCCGAACCCGAGGTTCTCGGACGTCTTCTTCGTCGAGAGCGAGGGCCGGTCGCGCTTCGATTCGCTGCAGGTCGCGTTCGACCGGCCGCTGACGCGGAGCGTGTCGTTGTGGGCTGCCTACACGCTCGCCAAATCGAACGATGACGCGTCGGCGTTCCTCGGCACGCCGGCCGACAAGAACCTGCCGCAGGACAGCCGGAATCCCGGCGCGGAGTGGGGGCCGTCGAGCTTCGACGTGCGGCACCGCCTCGCGCTCGCGTACATCATCCAGCTGCCGCAGGACAACGTGGTGACGCGCGGCATGCAGATTCAGGGCATGACGATCGTCCACAGCGGGCAGCCGTTCACGCCGATCCTCCGCTTCGACAACAGCAACACGGGCAACACCGGCGGCAGTACGGCCGGATCCGATCGTCCGAACCTCGTCGGCGATCCCGATCTGTCCGATCCCACCGCCGATCGCTGGTTCAACACGGCCGCATTCGCAGTGCCGGCGCGATACACGTTCGGCAACGCCGGACGGAATTCCGTGCGCGGCCCGGGGTTCGCCTCGGTCGACGTCGCCGTCGCGAAGCAGCTTCACGCGGCCGGCCGCAGCGCCGTAACCGTCGGCCTGCAGGCATTCAACGTGTTCAACCGCGCGAACTTCGATTTGCCGGAGCATTTCGTCGACGAGCCGGCGACGTTCGGACGGATTCTGTCGGCGAAGGCCGGAAGAGAGTTGCAGCTGACGGCGCGCTTTGCTTTCTAAGCGGTCAGCGTTCAACGGTCCGCGGGCATTTTCTTGCGGAGCGTTGCCCGGTTGACGCCGAGGATCTCGGCGGCCTTGACCTGATTGCCGTTTGTGATCGTCAGCGCTTCCTGGACGAGCGTCACCTCCACGAGATCCACGATCTCGTGGAACGGCGACGAGGCGGACGGCGCGGAGCGCTCGACGAGCCGCTCGTGCAGCGCGGTCCGCGCCGTGCGCGCGAGCGCCGACTCGACGTCCTGCCGCTCGAACCGCGCGTCGCCCAGCCGCTCCGCAATCTCGTCGAGCGTGATCACGTCGCTGCGCGCGACGATGCACGCGCGCTTGATGACGCGCTCGAGCTCGCCGACGTTGCCCGGCCACGGATGCTCCTGCAGCCGCGTCGACACGTCGTCCGCGACGCCTTTGATCGAGCGGTCCAGCTCCTCGTTGAAGCGCTGGATGAAGTGGCGGACCAGCAGCGGGATGTCGTCGCGCCGGTCGCGCAGCGGCGGCAGTCGGAGCGTGATGACCGACAGCGCGTCGTACAGCTCGCGGCTGAACGATCCGGCGCGAACGTCTTCGGTCAGGTTGCGGTCGGTGGATGCGAGCACGCGCGCGTCGAGCGGCTTCCCCGCCGACCGATCCGCGCTCAGCGCACGGGCCAGGCGCGCCTGCAGCACCGGCGACATACGCTCGATGGCCGCAACGTGCAGCGTGCCGGTGCCGGGCGCCGTCAGCGCGGCTTCGAGATCCGCGTCCGGCATCATGGCGCCGTCCACGGAGACGTACGGCCGGCTGGCGCGCGCGCTGTTGTCGTGAATCGTCCGCGTGACGAGCTGCTTGCCCGTCCCCCGCTCTCCGGTGATCAGCGCCGGCACGTCGTTCGTCGCCAGCCGGCCGATCATCTTGTAGACCTCGTGCATCGCCGGCGTCTCGCCGACGAGCCGCACGCCCGCCGCGAGCGCCGCGTCGTGACCGGGCGCCTGCGTCTTGTCGCGGACCCGCTGCGCCGCGAGCGCCTTGGCGATGACGCCGCGGAGCTGATCGAGGTCCAGCGGCTTCGTCAGGTAGTCGAACGCGCCGGCCCGGATGGCATCGATCGACGTCTGGCTCGTGCCGTAGGCGGTCATCATCACGACGTAGACGTCCGGAAAACGGCTCCGCAAATCCTGCAGCGCCTGCAGGCCGTCGCGGCCCGGCATCCGGATGTCCATGATGACGACGTTCGGCCGGCGCTCGGCGATCAGCCGCTCGGCTTCGGCCGCATCGCTGGCGATCCGGAAGTCGTGCTCGTCGTGGCGGAGGAAGCGATGAAAGGCGGTCGCCATCGACTCGTCGTCGTCGACGACCAGAATGTCAGCCATGGATTGGCAGCGATATCGTCACCAGCGTGCCCCTCGGATCCCGCGGCATCAGCCTGATTGTGCCCCCGTGATTCTCGACCACCGCTTTCGTGTTGACAAGCCCCAGGCCGACGCCCTCGCGCTTCGTCGAGACGAACGGATCGAACGCGCGGTCGGCGACGCTCGGATCCACGCCTACGCCATCGTCGCCCACCTCCAGAGCCAGGCTCGACGACGAATCCGCGCGCGTCGCGACGGTCAGGATGCCGCCCTGCGGCATCGCCTCCGCGGCGTTGACGACGACGTTGAGGAGCGCCTGCTTGAAGCGCTCCGCGTCGAGCTGCAGCGGCGGCAAATCGGGAGCCAGGTCGAGCGACACGGCGATCTTGCGATGCGAGAGCTGCGGCGCGAGCTGCCCCAGCACGGCGCGAACGACGTCGTTGAGCCGCTCGTCCCGCAGCTTCAACTCGCCGGGCTTCGCCAGCTCCAGCAGTCCGCGAATCACGGACTCGAGCTGATCGACATCGTGCAGCACGGCGTCGACCAGCTCACGGGCGCTTTCGTCGCCGCCCGGAGTCCCTGACGTCAGCTGTGCGCGGAGGAGCTGCGCCTGCATCTTGATCGACGACAGCGGGTTGCGGATGTCGTGCGCGACGCGTGCGGCCAGCAGACCGGCAACCGCCAGCTTTTCCGATCGGACGAGCGCGTCCCGCGCCTGATCGAGCCGGTCCAGCATGTCGTTGAACGCGGTCGCGAGCCGGCCGATCTCGTCGTCGCCCGCCGGCGCGCGCCGTCGCGATCCACCCGGCGACACATCGTGCGTGAAGGTCACGAGGCGCTCGATGGGCGCCGTCAGGCGGCGCGCGACAATCTGGCTCACGAAGACCATGACGACGAGCCCCAGGCCCGCCGACAGCAGAATCGTCCGCGTCATGGCGGCCGTCGCCGCGTTGACCTCCGACGTTCGAGCGATCAGCGCCACGATCGTATCGGGCTTCGCGGCCACGCGCCGGTACGCGAGGTAGCAGGGCACGCCGGCACAGTCGCTTTCCTTGATGATCGTGGTGCCCTCCGCGGCGGCGAGCGCTTCGTGCGTTGCGTCGGGCGCCGTGACCTTCGAGAGGAGCGCGGCGCTCTGCTCGCCGTCGAGCGTGCTGGCCGCGATCGATCCGGCGGTCGTGTACGTGATGACGTCCGCGCCGGTGATCTCCTTCACGGTCCGGAGAATCGCCGCGTTCAGCGCGAAGTCGCTGCGGCTGACGTTGGCCGACGTATTGAGCAGCTGCGCGACGACGCGCGACTCGAGCGCGCGCCGGATCAGCGAGAGCGCGACGAAGGCCGCGACCGAAGTCGTGACGACGGCGACGAGGACGAAGGGGACGACGATGCGGTGATGCAGGCGCAGCCGTCGCGCGGGCAGCATGCGCACCAATTATCCGTCGAGCCGGGGGTCAGTCGCTCTCGACGCGGCGAATCTTGCGGGTCCGCTGGCGGTACTCGAACCGGCCGCACCCGGCGCGGCACGCGAAGTAGTCCCACTGCTCCGCGTGACGCATGCTGACCCCGCCGATGTAGCTGCGCTCGTACTCCAGGAGCCTGTCGCACAGCGGGCAGTGCAGCGTCGGCGGCTCGGCGGGCGGCGTCGTCGTGGCTCCGCGCCGGTGCACGCGGCTCAGGATGGCGCGGTGTGAGGAGGCAGGCGACGCCGCGCGCTCTCCCTCCGGCTTCGGCTCGACCGCGCGCACGTCCGCGTCGCCGCGAACCGAGCCGCAACCGATCTGGCGCAGCGCGTCGAGAATCGACTCGGGCCGACAGGGCTTGACGAGGACGCCATCGGCGCCAATCGCGTGCGCCTTCTGCTCCGACATTCGAGCGTCGGCGGTGACGATCAGAATTGGCGTCCGCAGTGTCGCCGGATCCGTGCGCAGCAGATGACACAGCTGATAGCCGTCGATGCCGGGCAGACGCGTCTCGGTCACTATCGCGTCGTGCGGCTGAGCGAGCGCCTTTGCCAGCGCCTCGCGCCCGTCTTCCGCGACATCGATCTCGCACCCGGCCAGCTCCAGGTAGCCCGCGTAGAGATTGCGCGTGTCTTCGTGTGGATCGACGAGCAGCACATTCTGCATCCGGGACGAGTGCAGCTCGCGCGGCGGCGGGTTGTACGGAGACGTGTCGCGAAGCATCTGGTCGGCCCCCCGCGCTGGCGAGACCAGCCTCGCAGAAGCGCGAGAACGGTCTCCAGGCAGACCATCCCATGTACGCGTGCCTGGCGATATCCGGGGAAACCCGTACGGGGATTTACTGACGGCGGTGGGTGGAACCGCCCCAAAGCAGGCGTGGACGCTACTTCGAGGCGATCAGGAGCGGCTCGCGTTCGGCATCGGGAGCTGCCCTTCTTCGAGCGCGCGAATCGCCATCCACACCGACTCGTCGATCTGTTCGCTGATCGCTGCCAGCAGGCTGTTGACCGAGTACGCGTGGCCGGTGTGACAGCGGAACCGCGTGTACGGCCCCTCTTTGAGCTGGAGCAGCACGCCGCGGCATTCAGGGCACGCAAACCTCGACGGCTGGCCAACCCGCTCGAGAGCCGCGTCGATGGGATTCTGCTCCGTGGCGATCTTCACTTCCACGTTGATTTGGTCGGGCACCGCGAGCTCGTCGGGCACCTCGGCCGGCACGCGCGTCAACTCGACGAGCAAAGGGGCAATGCCTGCAAGCGGGACGACGTGATCCACATTGACGTGGTTGAGCGCGTTCTGTGGCATGCCCGGATACAGCGCTTCATCAGGATCCTGAACAATCGCCGTGCCGCCCGTCTGTTTCACGGTCCACAGACCCGCCGTGCCGTCGTCGAGGCTGCCGGTCAGGATTACGCCGATGACGCCGGGACCGTAGACCTGCGCGGCGGATCGAAAGAGCGGATCGATGGCGGGACGGAAGCGGTTCTCGAGAGGCCCTTTCATGACGCGGAGCATCCCGGGCTCGACCACGAGGTGGAAGTCCGGCGGCGCGACGTAGATGCGGCCGGGTCTGATGCGCTCGCCCCCGATCGCGTTTGTCGCGTGAAGAGGACCCGCGCGCGAGAGAATCTCGTCGAGGACGCCGGGCGCCTGCGGCGCGGTGTGGACCACCACGCAGACTGGCGCGGGAAAATCGGCCGGCAGGCCGGCGACGAGCGTCCGCAGCGCCTCGATGCCGCCTGCCGATCCGCCGATGACGACGAGTTGATTCGTGCGCACGCGCCGCCAGGTTTCTATACTACGCTCGTATCCTTGAACCGGGTGCCTTTATGACGACGGACCTGTACGCAACACCTGAACAGGTATTGCCACCCTCACCGGGGTCGAAGCTGTTCGTCGTCGGGCTCGGCGCGTCGGCGGGCGGCATCCGGGCGCTGAAGGAATTCTTCTCGCGCGTGGCGCCGCAGAGCGGCGCCGCGTACGCGGTCATCCTGCACCTCTCTCCCGATCACGACAGCCGTCTCGCGGAAGTGCTGCAGACAACGGCGCCGATGCTGGTGACGCAGGTCACCGCCAGCACGCCGATCGTGCCGAATCACGTCTACGTCGTGCCGCCGAACAAGAGCCTGAGCATCGCCGACGGCATGCTGACCGTCGCCGAGTTCACGCGCCGCGAGCAGCGGCGCGCGCCCGTCGACGTGTTCTTCCGCGCGCTTGCCGACACACACGGCTCGCGCTCCGTGTGCGTGATCCTGTCCGGCACGGGCCCGAACGGATCCGCCGGCCTGAAGCGGATCAAGGAGTACGGCGGCCTCGTCATCGCGCAGGATCCGAACGAGGCCGAGTACGACGACATGCCGCGCAACGCGATCGCGACCGGCCTCGTCGATCTCGTGCTGCCGGTCGGCTCGATGCCGGAAAAGATCGCCGCGTACTTCGAGCGCGTCCGCCGGGAGGACGACGAGGCGCCGGCGGCCGTGGCGTTCACGGAGGACCCGGAGGCGATGCGCGAGGTGCTGACGCTGCTGCGCGTCCGCACGGGCCACGATTTCTCGAACTACAAGTCGGCGACGCTGCAGCGGCGCGTGGAGCGGCGGATGAACCTGCGCGCGGTGACCGGCGTCGGCGCCTACGCGCGCCTGATTCGCCAGGAGCCCGACGAGGCGGTCGCGCTGATGAAAGAGCTGCTCATCAGCGTCACCAACTTCTTTCGCGACGCGACGGCCTGGACGTCGCTCGAACAGCGGATCATCCCGCGCCTGTTCTTCAACAAGAACGTGCAGGATCAGGTGCGCGTCTGGGTCCCGGGATGCGCGACGGGCGAGGAAGCGTACTCCGTCGCGATGCTGCTGGCGGAATACTCGGCGGCCTCGGTCGATCAGCCGTCCATCCAGGTGTTCGCCACGGATCTGGATCAGCAGGCGATCGCGACGGCGCGTGAAGGATCGTACACGGAGGCCGAAGTCGCCGACGTCTCCGAAGAGCGGCTGCAGCGATTCTTCCACCGCGAGACCCGGGGGTTCCGCGTCCGGCGCGAGCTGCGCGAGCTCGTGCTGTTCGCGCACCACAACGTCATCAAGGATCCGCCGTTCTCGCACCTGGATCTGATCTGCTGCCGGAACCTGCTCATCTACCTCAATCGCACCATTCAGGAGCGGGTCATCGAAACGTTCCATTTCGCGCTGCGGCCGGGCGCGTATCTGTTCCTCGGCACGTCCGAGTCGCCCGAGGGCACGAACGATCTGTTCCTGCGCTTCGACAGCGACGCGCACATCTACGAGAGCCGCACGGTCACCAGCCGGATCGCGCTGCCGATGATCGATGCGCCGGTGACCGTGACGCTGACGCCGCCACGCCTCCCCGAGCGGCAGCCGGATCGCTTCTTCCCCGCCGATCTGCACCAGCGGATCCTCGAGCAGTACGCGCCGCCCTCGGTGATCGTCACCGAAGAGCACAATGTCGTGCACATGTCCGAGCGCGTCGGCCGCTACCTGCAGATCCGCGGCGGCGAGCCGTCGCGGGATCTCCTGATGCTCGTACGGCCGGAGCTGCGCCCCGATTTGCGCACGGCGCTGCACCAGGCGGCGACGGAACGATCGCCGATCGACGTGCGGGCGATTGCGGTCCCGTTCGAGCAGGGACTCCAGCGGGTGGACATCTCCGTCAAGCCGATCCTGCGCGACGGCGATCCGGCGCGCGGTTTCTTCCTGGTGTCGTTCGACGAGGGCGCCGAGACGGCCGGGGAGCGCACCGAGCCGGTGACGCTGACGAGCCCGGCGGACCCGATCGCCCGCCATCTCGAAGAGGAGCTGACGCGCGTCAAGGGACAGCTGCGCGCGACGATCGAGCAGTACGAAACACAGGCGGAGGAAGCCAAGGCCTCGAACGAAGAGCTCCAGGCGATGAACGAGGAGCTCCGCTCGGCGGCGGAGGAGCTCGAGACGAGCAAGGAGGAGCTGCAGTCGGTCAACGAAGAGCTGACGACGGTGAACCAGGAGCTGAAGATCAAGATCGAGGAGCTCGGGCTCACCAACAACGACTTTCAGAACATCATCAACGCCACCGACATCGGCACCATCTTCCTCGATCGCTCGCTGTGCGTGAAGTTCTCGACGCCGCGCGCGCGCGAGGTCTTCAACCTCCTCGACAGCGACCTCGGCCGGCCGCTGTCCGATATCACCAGCCGGCTGCTGTACGACGGGATCCACAAGGACGTCCGCCTGGTGCTCGATCGGCTGTCGAGCATCGAGCGCGAGGTGCAGACCGAAGACAGCCGGTGGCATCTCATGCGGACGCTGCCCTATCGCACCAGCGACAACCGCATCGACGGCGTGGTGATCACGTTCCAGGACATCACCGAGCGGCGCCTCGCCGAATCGCGCGTGCGCACGAGCGAAGAGCGCCTGCGGCTGCTGATCGACAGCGCGCTCGACTACGCGATCTTCACGACGACCGAGGGCGGCATCATCGACTCGTGGAATGCCGGCGCGCAGCGGATGTTCGGCTACGCCGCCGACGAGATCGTGGGCGCCCGCGTCGACACGCTGTTCACGCCCGAGGATCGGGCGGCGGGCGTGCACGTCAGGGAGCTGCAGGAGGCGAGCCGCAGCGGCCGCGCCGCCGACGAGCGCTATCACGTCCGCAAGGACGGCAGCCACGTCTACTGCAGCGGCGTCACGCGCCGGCTGGGTGGCGGCGGCCTGGGGTTCGCCAAGATCGCGCGCGATCTGACGGCGCAACGGCAGGCCGCCGAGGAGCTGCAGTTCGCGCACAACGATCTCGACGCACGCGTCCGACAGCGGACCGGCGAGCTCGAGGCGAGCGTCCGGGAGCAGGAGGCCGCGAAGCACGCGGTCACCATGCTGGTGCACCGGCTGGTGACCGCCCAGGAAGACGAGCGCCGCCGCATCGCGCGCGATCTCCACGATCATGTCGGCCAGCAGCTCACGACGCTGCGGCTCACGCTGGAGCGCGCGCAGCAGACGAACGCGGACCACGCCGAGCTGGAGCGCGCGCTGACGCTGACGCAGCAGCTCGGACACGATCTCGATTTCCTCGCGTGGGAGCTGCGGCCCAGCGCGCTCGACGAGCTGGGGCTCGCGGCGGCGCTGCCGCGGTTCGTCACCGAATGGTCGGCGCACGTCGACATCCCGGCGCAGTTCCGCTTCAGCGGGTTCGAGGCAGGACAGCTGCCGCGCGACGCCGAGGTGGCGTTCTATCGCGTGACGCAGGAAGCGCTGAACAACGTGTCCAAGCACGCCCACGCGAGCCGCGTCGACGTCGTCCTCGGCGCCAGCGACGGGCACGTCATGCTGGTCGTCGAAGATGACGGCGTCGGCTTCGATACGTCCGCCGACCTCGCGCAGGGGAACGGGTTCGGCCTGGCCGGCATGCGCGAGCGCGCCGCGCTCGTCGGGGCGGCACTCCACGTCGAATCGGCGCCCGGAAAGGGCACGTCGGTGTATCTCCGGCGTCCCGTGACCCTCCCCCAGCAACGGGAGCGTGAATGATTCGCGTGCTCCTCGCGGAGGATCACGAAACGGTGCGCGAGGGTCTGCGCCTGCTGCTGAACGGGCAGGCCGACATGCAGGTGATCGGCGAAGTCGGGGACGGCCGCGCCGCCGTCGAGCGCGCCGGCACGCTGAAGCCCGACGTGATCGTCCTCGATCTCACGATGCCGGGGATGAGCGGCCTGGCCGCCGCGCAGGCGCTCAAAGCATCGCCGGCCGCCATCGTCGCGCTGACGCGGCACGATGACGACGCCTACGTGAAGGAGCTGATGGCGGCGGGGGCATCGGGATACGTGCTGAAACAGAGCCGCTCGACGGAGCTGCTCCACGCGATCCGCGTCGCGGCGTCCGGCGGGAGGTATCTCGATCCGGCGCTGCCGCCGCCGGAGCAGCCGCGCGATCCGCGCCGCCGCACGAGCACGCCGCGGATCACCGATCGGGAGACCGAGGTGCTGCGCATGATGGCCGCGGGCCACAGCAACAAGGAGATCGCGTCCGCGCTGAACATCAGCATCAAGACCGTGGAGGTCCACAAGGCGAACGCGATGCGGAAGCTCGGCATGCGCGGGCGCGCCGACGTGGTGCGCTATGCGGTGCTGAACGGGTGGCTGAAAGATCCGTAGCGCGGCTTCGAGGCGGGCGGCCGGGCCGTCCGCCTACCACGGCGATAGAATGCGGCATGGTGCGATCACGGCGTGAGTTCCTCCGATCGCTCGGCGCAACCGCCGCGTTGGCGGCGTTTCCCGCGCAGCCGCCGCGAATTCGGTTTGCGGCAATCGGCCTCAATCACGGCCACATCACCGGACAGGTCGATCACGTCATCCGCGGCGGAGGGCAGCTCGTGTCGTTCTTCGCGAAGGAGCCCGATCTCGCCGGCGCGTTTGCGAAACGATATCCAGCCGCGAAGGTCGCCGGCACCGAGCGCGAGATTCTCGAGGATCGATCGATTCAACTCATCGTCAGCGCCTCGATTCCACACGAGCGCGCACCGCTCGGCATTGAGGCGATGCGCCACGGCAAGGACTTCATGGTCGACAAGCCGGGCGCGACGACCGCCGATCAGCTCGCCGAAGTTCGACGTGTGCAAGCCGAGACGAAACGCATTTACACCGTGCTCGTCGAACGGCTCGAGAGCAAGGTGCTGACGAGGGCGAGCGAGCTGGTGAAGCGCGGCGCGATCGGGAACGTGATCCAGACGGTCGGTCTCGCGCCGCATCGCATCAACGCCGCGACCCGTCCCGCGTGGTTTTTCCAGCGCGAGCAGTACGGCGGGATTCTGTGCGACCTCGCGTCGCACAACCTGGATGCGTTTCTGCACTTCACAGGCTCGACGCGCGCGGAGATCCTCTCGGCGCAGGTCGGCAACGTTCGGCATCCCGAATCTCCGGGCCTCGAGGATTTCGGCGACGTCACGCTGCGCGGCAACGGCGGGTCGGGGTACATCCGCGTCGACTGGTTCACCCCGGGCGGAGTCGCCGCATTCGGCGACGGACGGTTGACGATTCTCGGCAGCGACGGCTATCTGGAGCTGCGCAAGAACGTCGACATCGCCGGCCGTCCGGGAGGCGACCACCTGTTCGTTGTCGATCAAAAGACGGCGCGGTACATCGACTGCAAGGCCGTCAACGTCCCGTACGGCGAGAAACTCGTCGACGACGTCCTCAATCGCACCGAAACGGTGATCGCGCAGTCCCAGACGTTTCTGGCGATGGAGCTTGCGATCGCGGCCCAAAACACAGCGCGCCGGTTGTGACGCTCCTGTCGGGAGGGGAGGGCTGCTGAGGGGCTGAGAACGCGCGTTATGTCGCGGTTGCGTTTGCCCATGACCCTGGCCGAAGTGCAGTACGAGAACGTCGTTCGGGTCGATTACTCGGCACGGCCTGCCCAGGAGCCCAGCACTCTCACGCGCTGAACGTCAACAAGCGTTAGAATCCGCGGGCAGATGGAAAAAGTCGTCTTACAACACTCGCCAATTCACGGACGAGGAGTGTTTGCGGCCCGGCGCATTGAAGCGGGGGAAGTCATCATTGATGGATGCAGGGAAGTATTGAGCGATGAAGCGGTCAACTCTCTTCCGACAGAAGAGCGGATTTTCCTTGCGGTCGTGGACGGGCACAACATCTTGATGAAGCCGCCCGCGAGGTTCGTCAATCACTCCTGCAATCCGAACGCCCGCGGTACTGACCGGCACGATGTCGCCATTCGGGTCATTGAAGCGGGCGAAGAGGTGACGGTGGATTATGTTGCCGAACAGGTGCCCGGACTAAGGCTTGAGTGCCACTGCAACGCGCCGAATTGTCGCGGATTACTCGTTGTTCCGTCTACGTCTGACGAATGACTTCTGTCGTGAGGGGGGAGGGGCTGCTGAGGGGCTGAGAACGCGCGTCATGCTGACCGCGAGATGGCCCTAATGTTTTCTATCGTCACGGACGAAACTGTGCAACGCGCAGCTGTAAAGCTATTCAGCCGTCACTGCGAGAACCATCGCGCGATAACTGGCGGAGAGAGCCTTCGCCTGATGCGCGAGCATCTCAATACCCGCGACCAGGTGCAGGGGGCGTACAACGAATTGCGCGAACGGATTGACCGCCGGCTAGAGTTCCCCGGCCTAATCGGCTAGCGTAGCTTCTGGGGAGCAGCGGACCAGCGATGGCCGCAGAGTCTACAGATGAACCACCGCAGGGAACTACCGGTGTTCTCGTCCTCTTCGACACCCGTCAATCGACGACACTTCGGACACGGCGGCAACGGCGGCGGGTGAACTGTCATTGCCTGGTTCTGCGCACAGCTCATGCCAGCGCCCACAAACTCGGCAGGAGTCCGCGGCACCAGAATTGCGGATCTGTCGCGACGGTGCAGCTATGCCGTGGAAATGCCCGGCTTGCCAAACTCAGATCGCGCATAACGGCGATGCGCCTGAGCCGAAGCGCGTCTACAGGTGCCACGTCTCCGCCTGGAGTTGACGCTCGACGAAACCACACACAAGCTGACCGTGACGGCCGTCATTCGCCGCGTGACTGACTCCCAGCCTTAGGACTCTTGTCGAGTTTCCCTGATTCTCTATCGCGCACGAGCGCCATATGATGAACGCGCCCTACCGTCGTACTGTTTGAGCTTCCGATGGAGCGTCCGCACGATGCGCAAGGCGGAGGTGACGGTGCAGGCATTCAGACTCCGGCCGATCATGAAGCAAGGGACGGCGGCGAGCATTAACGAAACGTGGACACACTATTCGTCCGTCGAGGATGCACGCGCGGGCGCTAAGTTGATGTATCAGAACGATCGCGTCCTGCGCGTGATGGTCGTGACCGACAGCGTTGGATCCTTCGTGGAATGGATCGAGCGATGAGCAAGCGCGATGTGTCGGCGCCTATGGGCGCACGGGAACCGCTGTCGTGAGTGGGAAGGGCAGCTGAGGGGGCTGAGAATGCGCGTTATGCTAACCGCGAGATGGCCCTAATGTTTCCTAACGTCCCTGTAAAGAGACCGACCAGAGCCGATTCGTGTGCAGCGCGAACTCTATGACGCTATCAGGAAGGTCGAAGGCCATCACTGGTGGTATGTCGGCTTCAACCTCGACTTGTTGAAAACGCATGGGCACCAAGCGTTCGGCGCTGACATCTCCGGCGATGCCGTGCGCTTTTGCCGCGAGCGCGGCACGCGCTTTGTCGTTCAGGCCGACGCCGCCCGGCCTCCGTTCAAGAACGCGAGCTTCGATCTGATGCTTGCACTCGATGTCAGGAAGGCGCGCGAATCGTGACTGGACGCGCGACGGTGTTGAGCGGTGCCGCCCTGGCGGCAGGCGTCGCCGTCGCGATGTGGGTGAGATATCAGTACGTGCTGCTGTACGGCGGGGGCGGCGACTATCTCGGGTGGGCCGACACACACTACTTCGGCGGCATCTCGCGGTTCTATGTCGACTCGGCGATCGGCCTGGCCTCCGGACGAAGGTTCGAGACCGTGGCGTATCCGCCGGGTTATCCCTTTGTCCTGTCGCTGTTCGTTCGCGCGGGTGCCGCGACGCCCGGAGCCATGAGACAGTGGCAGATCGTGGTCGACAGTGCCACGGTGGTAGGGATCTTCGCACTGATGCGGGCGTGCGGCTTGTCCGCCGCAGCCTCCGTGGGAGGCGCCTGGACTTACGCGGTGTTTCCGCTTTGGGCGGCCGGTTCGGTCTTTCTGCTCGCGGACTCGCTGGGGCCGTCGTTGTGCGTACTCGCGCTCCTCGCGGTTGTCTGGGCGCACGCCGGCGGTCTTCCACGATGGGTGATTGCGGGCGTCGTGGCTGGACTGGCTGTGTTGGTCCGCCCCGATCTTTTGACACTGATCGCTGTCCTCGCGCTCTTCGCCGCCGTTCTGGGACCTCACCGCGGGAGACAGGTGGCGGCGTTCGTCATCGGTGTCGCGCTTGTCCTTGGCCTGTGGGGTTTGCGGAATCGAGTCGCGCACGGAGCCTGGGTATTCACATCGGCGAGCACCGGCACGACGCTTTACGAGGGACTGGGCGATCTTCCGAACACGTATGGCTACGTCACGGACGACTCCTTCGCGAACCATCTGCTCCTGAGCCACGGGATCGCCGGTGGTCCGGGGACGCCCGAAGCCAACCGCTTCTTCACGCGGGAGTACCTGCGAGCGCTGCAGCAGCATCCGGCGCACGTGGCGCGAGCCGTGGCGCTCCGGTGGCGCCAGATCCTCTTCACGTCGGATCATCTCCAGCCGCTCTACTTTGGCCGCGTGCGCGAATGGCTCGATCTGCTCGGTGTCTGGCTGTCAATCGCCGCCGTCGTCGTCGCGAGACGTGAGGGCCGGATGCTCCTCGTGGTTGGCGCGCCGATCCTGTCGGCGCTGTTCGGGATCGGGCTCATGCACTACGAGCCGCGCTACGTTCGCTACGTCCAGCTCGCTTATCTGTGTGCCGGCCTGATTCTCGCGGACCGCGCGTGGGGATCGCTGAAAGACGTCGTGTCACCACGCATACGACTGACGCTGGTTACGGCCGGCGCGTTCATCGCCGCCCTGTATTCAGCGAAGCAACTGCTGGATCTTCACCGAGACGCGCTGGCGGCGCTGCGGTTCGTCAAGTGATGCTGATCGGCATCCTTGGCCTCTCGCTGCTCATGGCCGCCACACCCAATCTGCGGCCTGGCGACTGCGTCGTGTTCGCTCCATTGGAAGGCAACGACACCGTGGTCGGCGGCGCCGAATGCAGCCGTCGCACGCTACCGGCGTCAACGTTCAAGGTTCCTCACGCGCTCATCGGTCTGGAGACAGACGTCATCAGCGATCAGACCGTCATGAAATGGGACGGCGAACAGATGGCCTTTCCCACGTGGGAGCGGGATCAGTCCCTGGACTCCGCCATCAAGTGGTCCGTGCTCTGGTTCTTTCAGCGCATGGCCGCATCCATCGGCCGCAAGCGCGAGCTGGAGTACCTGCGCGGGTTCAACTATGGCACGGCGACCTTCGCACGCGACGTGACTCGCTTCTGGTTGAATGGCGACCTCACCATCTCGCCAATCGAGCAGGTCGCGTTCCTGCGCCGCATGTTCTCGTACCAACTGCCAGTGGATCGCCGGCATGTCGACACCGTGAAAGCCGCCTTGGTCATGCCTCGCGGGAAGCTGTTGAACGCCTCTGGACGGCACGACTTCGCCCTACGGTGGCCGGCCGACACGATCGTCCGAGCGAAGACGGGCAACGGAACTGTGGACGGTGAGCGCGTCAGCTGGCTTGTGGGCGCGCTCGAGCGCGCCGGACGACAGTACATTTTCGCGAGCCGCGCGCGATCCGCGACGCGGTCACTTGACACGACAGCTGGCGCCGATCTCGCTCTACGCCTGCTCAATTCGGTCAAGACGGAACGTGCGGCTCACTAAAGCGCCCACCCATGGGCCACATTCGGAGGTTTTGGTGTGTCCTATCACCAGAGAGTCGCCGATGGCGGCGGCGCCGTCGGCGATCAGCACGTTGATGCCGCCGTAGCCAGCCTCAGCGCGCGCCGAACGTCCGACACATCAGCCGTCTTCATCGCGCGCATGTTCGGCGTCAGCGAAAGCGAGACTCGCCGTCGTGTCAACGAATTGCTTGTGGCGCTCGACCTGCCCACGGCGCGCAAGAGACTCGCCGAGTACTCGACGGGCATGCGCAAGCGCGTGGCCTTCGCCGCGGCCGTGATTCACTCGCCCGAGGTGTTGTTCCTGGACGCGCCGTTTGAAAGCATCGATCCGGCGGGCGTCGCCGTCATGAAGCGATGGCTGCGCCAGTTCACGGAGCAAGGCCGCACCGTCTTCATCACCAGCCACGCGCTCGACACCGTCGAGCGGTTATGCGACCGCGTCGCCATTATCGCGCCACCGGGCAAGCTGGTCTGGGACGGCGATGTCACGGCCTTGGCTCGCGGGGACCTCCTGCAGCATGGCACTCGGAGCTTCAAGTCTCTGGAGTTGCTCTTCCTGGATCTGACTGGGCAGCGGCATGCGGATTTGGGTTGGCTGTAGCAAACGCGCCCAGCTGGCGCAAATCCTCGATCTTTTTAAGGAGGATAATCGGCTCATCTCTAACGACGTCGGCGGTGTCAAGACACACCTTCTCCGTTCAGGCCGCCGGAGCCGGCTCTCAATAGCAAAGAGTCGGCGGAGGCGGCCGTCGCTGTGTCGCGGCCGTGTTCGGTGTCCACACTTCGCGCTCGATCCGTGTCACTGCATCACGACGGTGTCTGCACCACACATCTCTTCGGTCACCTGCGGACCATGATGACTCGTGCGAACTCCCTCCATGCGAGGGAGGCGGGTCGCCCAATCAATGTTGCGGCCACTCGAGGACCAACGCCGATACGGGCATC
>Ga0114129_10000749_pt1 | contig 41270 bp, 38 predicted proteins | sample RhiMetdeltSRZDD1_FD_80071 | JGI IMG/M metagenome (GOLD analysis project Ga0114129, IMG submission 80071) | Populus rhizosphere microbial communities from Tennessee, USA - Rhizosphere MetaG P. deltoides SRZDD1 (version 2) (version 2) | ecosystem: Host-associated > Plants > Roots > Rhizosphere >...
GAGAGCACCTCGGTGATCGCCGAGCGCAGCTTGGACTCGATCGCATCCCGGGTGAACGCGTCCGGCACCGAGATCAGCGCGGTGTCCTCCATGATCGCCCGGAGCCGGGTCAGCCGGAGGTACGCCCGTTGTTGCGGGGAGACGATCTCGTCCGCGAGCTCTTCCGTCGCCGAGGCCCAGACCGCGGCGAGGTCACTGACACTGTGCGTCATGACGGCGTCCCGTCCGGTCCGGCGAGTCCGGCCCGCCGTGGCGACCGGGCGCTGAGCGGCGGCAGGGCGCTGATCAGTGCGCCGGCCAACGTACTGTCGTCGCTACGCCCGGCCATCGCCACCACCCCAACCCCCTGTGCCTGCCCCGCACTGCCGCCCCGCCTCGGCCGGCCGACGTGCCCAGCCGATGTGTTACTCAGACTCTCCACAGGTTTTCCACAGCCTGTGTATCGACCGGTCACGGCGCTCACCCCTCGCGGTCGCCACCCCGCGCGACCGCGCCGCGGATGCCAGTTGTGGTACACCTGCCGAACGACTGACCACCTCGCCCGGTTTTGGGGCAAGAAAATCAGGCGGCACGTACCGTCCGGCGTTTACCGGCAATCGGGCACGCTAACAGCGTTGTCCGCAACCGTTCAACCGTTGTCCACACCTTCGGGTGTGCGACCGGTGCATAACGGGGCACGTTGCCGCGCACCGGCGGACCGCGTACCGTTAGTCGGCCGTGCCGCGCACCCGGGTACCATGGAGCGCGGCCATCGCCGCGAGATGATCGCATCCTAGGAGACCAGACGTGAGCAAGCGCACGTTCCAGCCGAACAACCGCCGGCGCGCGAAGACCCACGGCTTCCGGCTGCGCATGCGCACCCGCGCCGGTCGTGCCATTATCTCGGCCCGCCGCGCCAAGGGGCGCACGCGCCTCGCCGTCTGAGGTAGGGCACGTGCTGGCCGCCGCCCAGCGACTCCGCCGCCGCAACGAGTTCACCGCGGCGGTCCGTAGGGGTCGGCGGGCCAGCCGAGGGACCCTGGTCGTGCACCTCCATCAGGACGACTCGTTACCGGCGCGACCGCGCGCCGGTTTTGTCGTGCCCAGGGCGGTCGGCGGCGCGGTCGTCCGGAACCAGGTCAAGCGCCGCCTCCGTCACCTTGTCCGGGACCGGTTGGCCGGCCTCCCCGACGGGACCGTCCTGGTGGTCCGTGCGCTGCCCGGGGCGGGCGCGATGCCGTACCAGCAACTGGGCATCGACCTCGACGGCGCGCTCGCGGCCGCGCGGAGGCCGAGATGACCGCCGCCTCTTGGGGTGCCCGCATACTGGCGCTTCCCATCATCGCGTACCGTCGGTGGATAAGCCCGGCACTGCCGGCGCGCTGTCGGTTCCATCCGTCATGCAGTGCGTACGCCTTGGAGGCCCTCGCCACGCACGGCGCGGTACGCGGGACCGGCCTGGCGATCTGGCGGCTGCTGCGCTGCCACCCGTTCCACCCCGGTGGGTACGACCCGGTGCCGCCCCCACGTCACCAGCGTGCCGACATTGACCTGACTGGAGCTTCGAAGTGAGCTTGGACTGGATCTACTGGGCGATCTCCCAGATCCTGCTCTTCTGGCATTCGGTGTGGTCGTTCCTGTCCGGGAAGACGTTCCTCGCCACCAACTGGGACTGGATCCTCGCGATCGTCTTCCTGGTGGTCACGGTCCGGGTCATCCTGTTCCCGCTGTTCGTCAAGCAGATCAAGTCGCAGCGGGCGATGCAAGCGCTGGCGCCGCAGATCAAGGAGCTGCAGGAGAAGCACAAAGGTGACCGGGAGACGCTCCAGAAAGAGATGATGGAGCTGTACCGGAAGGAGAAGGCAAATCCACTCATGGGCTGTTTGCCCATGTTCCTTCAGATTCCGGTCTTCCTTGGCCTGTTCCATGTGCTTCGTCGGGTTTACCCGAGTAACCAGGCCAAGACCCTTTACGGCTGGTCGGTCGACCAGTTCGAGAGCGCCTCGGCGGCGAAGCTGTTCGGTGCGCCGATCTGGGGCACGTTCGGCAGTGGCAGCATGAACGTCAAGCTGGTCGCCGGCCTGCTCGTGGTCATCATGATCGCGACGACGTACCTGACCAGCAAGCAGATGATCCTCAAGACCGGGTGGGCCGAGGATCCCAACCAGCGGTTGATCCAGAAGCTGATGCTGTACGGCATCCCGGCGTCCCTGCTGATCTCCGGCGGCATCTTCCCCATCGGTGTGGTCATCTACTGGGTCGTGCAGAACCTGTTCTCGATGGGCCAGCAGTTCTGGGTGCTGCGCAAGTACCCGCCGCCGCAACTGGCCAAGAACGGGACGGGGACGCGGACCACGTCCGCCGGCAAGGGCTCGACCGGCGCCCGCGCCGCGACCGGCCGCGCCGCGACCGGCGCGAAGTCCGGCGCGAAGTCCGGCGCGAACGCGTCCACGCGCAGCCCGGAGGACAAGCTCGCGGCGGCGCGGGCCCGGCTGTTCGGGCGGGCGAAGCAGGACGCGCAGCCCAGCTCCGAGGCAGCCAAGGCCACGCCGGAGGTCGACGCCAAGGCGCTCGCGCCCAAGCCCGGCGCCAAGCCGGTCAATCCGAAGAAGGGTGGCGCGAAGCAGCAACAGCAGCCGGCGCGCAAGCCGGCCGCCGCGAAGGGCGCGACGCCGAAGACCGGTACGCAGAAGGGCGCACCGCAGAAGGCGGCGACACCGAAGGCGAAGCGCCCCACGGGCTGAGCGTGACAAGCTTCCGGGTCGCCGAGGCGGCTCGGCATCCACTGGAGTTGGACCTACGGAGATGACCGTGACCGATACGAGTAGCCCGTCCGTCGCCGACCCGGAGGTCAAGCCGAACGGCGAGCTGACCGACGAGGCGACCGACGAGGCGACCGACCAACCATTGGCGGTACCGACCGACGCGGATCTGTTCCGGGAGAGCGAGATCGGCGCGGACTACATCGAAGGCCTGCTGGACATCCTCGACTACGACGGCGACATCGACGAGCTTGTCTCGGCGGGCCGCCCCGTCGTCGAGGTGGTCGGCAACCGGCTCAACCCGCTCGTCGGCCAGCGGGGCGCGACGCTCGAGGCGCTCCAGGAGCTGACCCGGCTGGCGATCTTCCGGCAGACCGGGTCGCCGAGCCGGTTGCTGCTGGACGTCGGCGGGTACCGGGCCGCGCGGCGGAAGGAACTCGGCGCCGTCGCCAAGAACGCGGCCGAGAAGGTCAAGGAGTACGGCGAGGCGGTACGCCTCGAGCCGATGTCCGCGTTCGAGCGCAAGTGCGTCCACGACGTGATCAACGCTCTGCCGGGCGTGGCGAGCGAGTCCGAGGGGGTCGAACCGAACCGCCGCATCGTGGTCCGGCCCGAGGACTGATGCCGGATCCGTGGTACGCGCCGCCGGAGTCCCTGGAACCGGCGGCGCGCCGGCTTTTCGGGCCCCGGCTGCCGCTGGCCGCGACCTATGCCGGGACGCTCGCGACGGACGGTGTCGTACGCGGGCTGATCGGTCCGCGGGAGGCGCCGCGGATCTGGGACCGGCACCTGTTGAACTGCGCGGCAGTGGCGGATCTCATCGCCTCTGGGGCTTTTGTAGTTGATGTCGGCTCCGGTGCTGGTCTGCCCGGTATTGTGCTTTCAGTGGCCCGGCCGGACCTCACCCTCGTCCTGGTCGAGCCACTGGCACGACGGACCAACTTCCTCACCGAGGTGCTCGGGACGCTCGGCCTGGCGGACCGGGTGACCGTGGTACGCGACCGAGCGGAGGCCGTGACGCTGCCGCGTCCGGCGGACGTGGTGACGGCGAGGGCGGTAGCTCCGCTCGACCGGCTCGTCGGCTGGTGCCTGCCCTTGGCCGCGATCGGCGGGCGGCTCCTCGCGCTCAAAGGGGCATCGGCGGCGGACGAGATCGCCACGCACTCGGCTGCGGTCGGGCGGCTGGGCGGCGGGGTGCCGAGGGTACGGGTGTGCGGAGTCGGGCTGATCGATCCGCCGACGACCGTTGTCGAGGTGGTCAAGGAGCGCTCCGTGGCGCCGAGTTCGTCGACCGGGTCCCCGCGCGCGGTCCGGCGACGTGGAGGTGCACAGAGGCGTTAGACGGGCCGGGCCCGGCATTCGGTCGGGTGGGCCATCGTCGGTACGGACGAGTCTTGTCCGTCGGCAAGGACTTGTGTCCGGGTTCGTGGTCTTTGTTCGTGCGTCTACGCGGATCGATCACCGTCAGGTGCATGTCGCCCGTGGCACCACCCGTCCCAGGGCCGTAGGCTGGCCGCGCGTCGTGTGTGCGGACGGCACACCTCTAACCGAATCGGGCAGGGATGACACGGTGCACGAGAACGGTGTGTACGACGAACGGAGCGTGATCGCGTCCGGTGGGCAGGCCTCGGCCGGAGGGGCCCTCTCGGGCGGAGGTCTCGTCCCCAGCACGGGTCTCCCGGCGGTCGGGGGCGGCATCACACCGAGCGGGCAGGCTGTCAGCTACGAAGGCTGGGCCGTCGGCCGGTCCGCTGCGAGCGCCTCGCCAGCGGGTGGCTCACTTCCAGCTCCTGGGCTCTCGTCGGGCGGGCTCTCCTCGTTCGGCCGTGCCCTCTCGTTCGGCGAACCCTCGATCGGCGAACCGTCGATCGGCGGCTCCGCCGGACCTCAGCCGGTGCCACAGCCCCGGACCGGGAGCGGCTACCCGATGCTCGCCACCGGTGCGGCCGCGGAGTCGGGCGGTGCCGGTAGGCCACATCCGGTCGAAGGCCCACCGACTGCCGCCTACCCCCTGATCACCCCTCGGAACCAGACACTCGCGGACGCGGAGGCGCGTGGGGTGACGCCCTCTCCGCGACCGCACCCCTCGCCGGCTCGTGTCGAGACGGAAGATGCCGTGGCAGAGACGTATGTTTCACGTGAAACAGAAGACCCGCCCCTCGCCCAGGAGGCCCAGCGGGCCGTCGAGATTTTGAATCCGAGTGGTGAGATAACAATGCCGAGGCCGCCGAAGACCCGCATCATCTGTGTCGCGAACCAGAAGGGCGGTGTCGGCAAGACCACGACCGCGGTGAACCTGGCGGTGGCCCTCGCGCTCCATGGCAACCGGGTTCTGGTCATCGACCTCGACCCGCAGGGCAACGCGTCCACAGGGCTGAACGTGCCGCACCACGCAGGCGTGCCGGACGTCTACAGCAGCCTGATCGACCTGACGCCGCTCTCCGAGGTCACCCAGGCGGTCGAGGGCATCCCGAACCTCAGCTGCGTCCCGGCAACCCTCAACCTCGCCGGCGCGGAGATCGAGCTGGTGTCGGTGGTGGCTCGCGAGTCGCGGCTTCGCCGGGCCATCGAGGCATGCCCGGACGAGTACGACTACATCTTCATCGACTGCCCGCCGTCCCTCGGCCTGCTCACGGTCAACGCGCTCGTGGCGGCCGAGGAGGTGCTGATCCCGATCCAGTGCGAGTACTACGCGCTGGAGGGTGTTCAGGCGCTGACCGACAACATCGCGCGCGTACGGTCGTTCCTGAACCCGAACCTGGAGATCTCCACTGTCCTGCTCACGATGTACGACCGCCGGACCCGTCTCGCGGACGCGGTCGAGCAGGACGTCCGGGCGCATTTCGGGGACCGGGTGCTCCAGGCGGTGGTCCCTCGGAACGTCCGCGTCTCCGAAGCGCCGAGCTACGGCCAGTCGGTCATGACCTACGACCCCGGTTCCCGTGGTGCGATGAGCTACTTCGAGGCCGCGCAGGAGATCGCCGAGCGTGGCGCCAAACAGGTCGCCGGACAGAGTGCATAGGTTTCGGTAAGTGCTGGGAGGGGTCGCATGAAGAGCCGACCGAGGGGCGGGCTGGGCCGAGGGCTCGGCGCTCTGATTCCCACCGGTCCGGTCTCCCCCGGTCCGGCAGCGCCGGTCGAGTCCGACGGCGGGGTTCCCGGTACCGGCATCGAAGGCGCGCCCGCGGCGGGTCCGATCGCTGTCTCGCCCCCGGCGCCGGGGGCCGCACCCGGTTCTGCGCCCGGACTCGCCCCGGTGCCGGGTGCCCGGTTCGCCGAGGTGCCCGTCGCCGCGATCGAGCCCAACCCCAAGCAGCCGCGGACCGTCTTCGACGAGGAGTCGCTCGCCGAGCTGAAGGTCTCGATCGACGAAGTGGGCTTCCTCCAGCCGATCGTGGTGCGCGAGACGGGGTCGGATCGCTACGAGCTCGTCATGGGCGAGCGCCGCTGGCGTGCCGCGCAGGCGCTCGGTCGTGAGGTGATCCCGGCGATCGTCCGGGACACCAAGGACGACGCGATGCTGCGTGACGCGCTGCTGGAGAACATCCACCGGGTCGACCTGAACCCGCTCGAAGAGGCGGCCGCGTACCAGCAGCTGCTCGAGGAGTTCGGCGCCACACACGATGAGCTGGCCAGGCGGATCGGGCGTAGCCGGCCGCAGATCTCGAACACGATCCGGCTGCTCAACCTGCCGGCGGCCGTACAACGGCGGGTCGCCGCGGGCGTGCTCTCGGCCGGACACGCGCGGGCGCTTCTCGGCCTGGAGGACGCCGGGGCGCAGGAGCAGTTGGCGCATCGCATCGTGGCTGAGGGCATGTCGGTGCGCGCGACCGAGGAGGCGGTGGCCGTCGCAGCGGCGAGCGGTGCATCGGCGAAGCAGGCCGCCACGAAGCGGCGCGCGAAGCCGCACTCCCCCGCGCTGGCCGACCTCGCGGACCGGCTGTCGGATCGGTTCGACACCCGGGTGAAGGTGGACATCGGCCGGAGCAAGGGCAAGATTGTCATCGAGTTCGCGACCGTCGACGATCTGGAAAGGATCGTCGGGATCATCGGGGTACCCGACGCGCCCCCCGGCGACTAGCCGGATCGGGGCGTATAGCGCGGAGCGGCGGCTGGAGAGCCCCGCTCCGCTGTGTTTCACGTGAAACGGGCCGCCCCGTTCGTGTTTCACGTGAAACACGGCCGATCCGGAGGCTGAGTTATCCACAGGCCCACAACGGCCCCAGGCGCGGAAAACGTGCCGGCGGAGCCTCTCCTGTGGATAGACACTGTGGACAGCCCCGGTGGTCGACCCCCGACCACCGGCCGTCCGGATACTCTTTGCCAACCAGCAGCGACTCCGGCACGCGCATCGGCGTCCGGACGGCCAGGGCCGAGTTCGGCCTCGGGATTGGCAGGTCCCCTCGCGCGGGGGGCGACACGATCACCGTGCTCCGCTAGGGTCTGATCGTGCCCGACACCCCCCGCCTTCCGGATTTCACCACCTGGCCGTCGTTCCCCTTCGAGGGCGACTTCCGTGTCAAGCCGATCGAGGCTCCGGTCGACGTCGAACCGCCTCGGACAGGCGAGGACCCGAACGACTGCACCGCCTGTGCCGCCGCCGACGACGCCTACATCTACGTGAACGAGCGCTGGCGGGTACGCGCCATGGACCGCCCGACCGGCCTGCCGATGGTCCTGATCCTGGAGTCCCGGACCCACCTCGATCTGGGTGACCTACCGAACATGCTCGCCGCTGAACTCGGCGTGATGACGGTACGGCTGGAGCGGGCCATCCGGTCGCTGGATGGTGTCGCCCGGGTGCACGTCAACCGGTGGGGAGACGGGTCGGCGCACCTGCACGTCTGGTTCCTGGCCCGGCCGTACGGGCGCCTTCAGCTCCGCGGGACGTTCCTGTCGCTCTGGGACGACATCCTTCCACCGATCACCGAGGACCGGTGGCGCGAGAACCTGGCGATGGTCGCCGCCTGGCTCGCCGAGTTCGGCGGAACCCCGCTCGCCCAACCGCCCCGGATCGACTGGAAGGCCCCGTCGAGCTTCGTCGACCAGCCGCAGCCGGTGGCCGCCGAGGACGCCGGCGACACGCCCGGGGACAGCGCAGAGGTCGACGCTCCGCAGGAGCCGCCGAGGACCGAGTCGCGGGACGGCACGGCGAAGGGAGCCGCGGCCAACGCCGGACCGGCCTAGAGAACCCGCCCGACCAGGGCGCCGGTCAGGAGACCCGGCCGGCCGCCCGCTCGACCAACCGGGCAAGCACCTCGCCGAAGTCCAAGCCGGCGGCCTGCACCGCCATCGGCAGCAACGACGTCTCCGTCATGCCCGGCGAGACGTTGACGCCGAGCACGTGGGCGGTACCCGACTCGTCCACGATCAGGTCCACTCTCGACAGGTCCCGCAGCCCGAGCGCGTGGTACGCGGCGAGCGCGAGATCCGAGACCGACGCCGCGACGTCCGGCTCCAGCCGGGCGGGCACGTGCCACGTCGTCAGTCCGGCGGTGTACCGGGCCGCGTAGTCGTAGACGCCGTTGCGCGGCACGATCTCGACCGCCGGCAGCACCACCGGCCCGCCCGTCGACCTATCGTCCACAATGGACACGGCAATGTCCGAGCCGGGAATGTAGCGCTCGACCAGAGCGGTCGAGTCGTACGCGAAACAGCCCACCATCGCGGCCGGCAACGCGGAGGCATCCCGGACGACGGCGGCGCCCAGTCCTGAACCACCCTGGGCCGGTTTCACCATCAGCGGCAGACCGAGCCGCTCGGCGATGCGGTCGAGCACGGCTACCGCACCCAGCTCGGAGAACCGGTCGTGTGGCAGTGCGACCCAGTCGGGCGTACGGATGCCCGCCTCCCGCAGGACCGCCTTGGCCGAGGGCTTGTCCCAGGCGAGCCGGGCGGCGCGAGCGTCGCAGCCGACGTACGGCACGCCGCACAGGTCGAGCACGCCGCGCAGCGAGCCGTCCTCGCCGGTGGCACCGTGCAGCGCGATGATGACCGCGTCCGGCGGATCGACGGAGAGCGAGGGCAGCAGCGACGCGTCCGCGTCCCGCAGCTCGGCCTCGACGCCGGCCGACCGCAACGCGTCGAGCACCCGCCGGCCGGAGCGCAGGGAGACGTCCCGCTCGTACGACAGTCCGCCGGCCAGGACCAGAACGCGTGCTTCAGGGGTACCCACGGATGTGCATCATGCCAAGTCGGGGCCTGGCGCATCGGCACCGGCATGCCCACGACGGCGGCTTGGCGGGGCCAGTCCTGCGCCGGTGCCGAAGATCGCGTGCAGCGCGAGCTCCTGCTCGACCACACCGGCCAGGCGCCGCACGCCTTCCCGGAGCCGCTCGGGTGTGGAGAACGAGAAGTTCAAGCGCATATTTTGTGATCCAGACCCATCCGCGTAGAAACCGGTGCCCGGTACGTACGCCACCCGGGCGGCGATCGCCCGCGGCATCATCGCCTTCGAATGCAGGCCCGCCGGCAACGTGGCCCACACGAACAGCCCGCCGCCCGGCCGGGTCCAGGTCGTGCCCGGCATCAGGTCGGTGAGCCCGTCGAGCAACGCGTCCCGGCGCTCGCGGTAGATCTCCCGGTACACCTTGAGCTGCTCCCGCCACGGCATCGTCGACAGGTACGCGGTGACGGCCGCTTGCGCGAACGCGCTGGGGCACAGGATCTGTGCCTCGGTGGCGATGACGAGCTTGTCGCGTACCGCGTGCGGAGCGAGGATCCAGCCGACCCGGAAGCCGGGCGCGAACGTCTTCGAGAACGTCGACAGGTAGAACACCCCGTTGCGGCGCCGGGCCCGCAGCGGCAGCGGCGCCTCGCCGTCGAAGCCCAGCTGGCCGTAGGGATCGTCCTCGACCACCAGCAGACCGGCACGCTCGCAGATGTCCAGCACGCGCTCGCGGCGTTCCTCGGTGAGCGTGACGCCGGCCGGGTTCTGGTAGGTCGGGATCGTGTAGAGGAACTTCGCCCGCCGGCCCTCCCGGGCGACCGCGGCGATCGCCTCCTCCAGCGCCTCCGGCACGAGCCCGTCGGCGTCCATCGGCACATGGATGACGCGGGCCTGGGCGGCCTGGAAGACGCCGAGCGCCCCGACGTACGTCGGGCCCTCGGCGAGCACCACGTCGCCCGGGTCGAGGAACAGCCGGGCGATGAGGTCGAGTGCCTGCTGGCCGCCGACGGTCACCACGACGTCGTCGGGCGAGCCGGTGATACCGGAGAGCGCCATCACCTCGCAGATCCGCTCCCGCAGCTCGAGGGTGCCCTGTCCGATGCCGTACTGCAGCGTGGTCGCGCCATTCTCGGTGCCCAACCGGGCGAGCATCTCGCCGACGGCGTCCAGTGGGAGCGCGGAGACGTACGGCGCGCCGCCGGCCAGCGACACGACCTCCGGGCGGCTGGCGACCGCGAACAGGGCGCGGATCTCGGATGCCGTCATGCCGGCGACCCGTTGCGCATACCTGTCCGTGTAGTCGTCGAGCGTGGTGCCGGTCATGACGCGCCTCCGCGTGGGCCTTGGGAGAGCCGCTGGTCTGTCGATGGTAGCGATCCGGTATGCCGCCTCCGGGGCGAGTTCCACAACGAGGGACCGACACGGCCCGACCTCTCCCCTGACGCGAAGTTCCAGCGTAGGATCTTCCACTTGGGGGAAGCCTAGCTTTGAGGGGCGTAGGGCACGCTGTGGGGATAGGACTGCGCCGATGTCGCGACGCCTGGTCAATCTGACGCTAGACACGCTCGAAGATCTACCGCGCCCTTGCCGGCAGTGCGTCTACTGGGAACTCGACCCGGTGGCGGCCGAGCGCGCGTGCGCGGCCGGCGATCCCGAGCTGGAGAAGGAGGCCTGGGTCAGCCAGACCCTGCTGGAGTGGGGCTCCTGCGGCAAGTTGGCCTATGTGGACGGCATGCCGGCCGGCTTCGTGATGTACGCGCCACCGGCGTACGTTCCGCGGTCGATGGCGTTCCCGACCTCGCCCGTCTCGCCCGACGCGGTGTTGTTGATGACCGCGCACATCGTGGCCGCGTTCGGTGGTGGCGGGCTCGGCCGGATGCTGGTCCAGGGCGTCGCCCGGGACCTGACCAAGCGGGGCATCAAGGCGATCGAGGCGTTCGGTGACGCGAAGTACGGCGAACCGGGTACGCACGGGCGCTCGGACCCCTCCGAAGGGTGCGTGGCCCCGGCCGACTTCTTCCTCTCGGTCGGGTTCAAGACCGTCCGGCCGCACCCGCGCTTTCCCCGGCTCCGGCTGGAGTTGCGCACCGCCCTGTCGTGGAAGACGGACGTCGAGTACGCGCTGGAGAAGCTGCTCGGCTCGATGAGCCCGGAGTCGTTGCTGCGTCCGGTCCGGCCGGCGATCCGCTCGATGTCCTGACCGGGCGCGGCCGCGTGGCCTGGCAGCGCGGCCCAGCGATCGCGGCCTAGCGACGGGCCACCACCGGCGTTCCGGCCAGTGCCCGGATCGCGCTGACGTTGATGGAGCCGGTCTCCACATCCTGCTCGACCGGGAAGTACATGCGTTGCACCGCGGCCACGATCGCCTCCACCACACGCTCCCGGAACAGCGGGTCGATCAGCCGCGCGCGGTCGGTGGGTGAGGTGAGGTACCCGACCTCGACGCGTACCGCCGGCATCCGGGTCACCCGCAGGATCTCCCAGTCCTTCGCGTGGGTCTGGCAGTTGCGCAGCCCGGTCCGTACCACGATCTCCCGTTGAACCAGCCCGGCCAGCCGCTCGCCCACGGTCGAGGTGACCCCGCCGGTCGTACCGAAGTGGTACGTCGCCACGCCCTCCGCCGCCGGGTTCGGGTGGCCGTCCACGTGCAGCGAGATGAGCAGGTCCGCGCCCAGCTCGTTGGCGAGCCTGGCCCGGTCGAGAGGGGACAGCTCCGCGGCGGGTGCCGGACCGCGGGTGAGGTGTACCCGCATGCCCGCCGCGCCGAGCCGGCCCTCCAGCCGGGCGGCCAGGTCGAAGACGATGTCGGACTCGCTCCAGCGCAGCCGGCCGTCCGGCACGACCACGCCGTAGTCCGACCCACCATGTCCAGGATCGACAACGATCGTTTTATCGACGAGCGCGGGGCCGGACTGGCGGAACTGTTCCGCCTCCCGCAACAGCTGCGGCCGGCCGCCGACCACCTTGCGCCCCAGGCGGCGCAGTGCGTGCAGCGTGTTGGGTCCGCAGGCGCCGTCCGGGCTCAGCCCGACCTCCCGCTGGAACACCGCGACCGCCCGGGCCGTCCGGGCACCGTAGATGCCGTCGGCGCGGCCCAGGTCGTACCCCATCTCCAGCAGCCGTTCCTGCAGCTCACGGACGTCGTCGCCGACGAGCGGGTCGGGGATGGCCTGGTAGAGCGCCCGGGCACCCAGCCGCCAGCGGGCCGCGTCGAGCGAGCGCCAGGTCTCCGCGCCGACCTGACCGTCGACGGTGAGGCCGCGGCTCTGCTGGAACGCGCGGACCGCACGCTCCGTAGTCTCGTCGTACCCCACCGAGCCGGGCCCCGGCGGTAGCAGACCGAGCGTGAAGAGGATGCCACGGATCTCGGTCACGGCCGGGCCTTGGTCACCACGCCTGATCGGACGCACGTCGACCTCCCTTGCGTCCCGCGGCGCACCGGCAACTCGTCTACAACAGCATCGGGAGCCTAACGCAGCGCACCAACGACTGCGCCCCGCATCGACGATGCGGGGCGCGGTGCGGTTGTGTGGTCGTCGCGGGCGACGCTCAGAGCGCCGACTCGATGAGGCGGACCAGGTCACCCTTGGGCCGGGCGCCGGCCACCGAGTTGACCGGCTGCCCGTCCTTGAACACGGTGAGTGTCGGGACGGACATCACCCGGTACGTCCTGGCGGTCTCGGGGTTCTCGTCGATGTTCAGCTTGACGATGGAGACCTTGCCGTCCATCTCCGTCGCGATCTCTTCCAGCAGCGGCTCGACCTTGCGGCAGGGCGCGCACCACTCGGCCCAGAAGTCGACCAGTACCGGCACGTCGGACTGCAGCACGTCGCTGGTGAAGCTCGCGTCGGTGACGGCCCGGGTGTTTCCCATGATCCCCATCCCTTTCCTAGCCTTCCAAAGATGCGATGTAGCGCTCGGCGTCCAGGGCCGCGGCACATCCGGTGCCGGCCGCGGTGATCGCCTGGCGGTAGATGTGGTCCACGACGTCGCCGGCGGCGAAGACGCCCGGCACGGTGGTGTGCGTGGTGGGTACGGAGACCTGGACGTACCCGCTCGCGTCGACCGCCACCTGGTCCCGGAACAGCTCGCTGCGCGGGTCGTGGCCGATCGCCACGAACACCCCGGTGACGTCGAGGACCTGCTCCTCGCCGGTGTGCACGTCCCGCACGCGTACCCCCGCCACCTTGCCGTCGGTACCGAGGATCTCGGTCACCACGCTGTTCCACCGTACGTTGATCTTCGGGTTGCTCAGCGCCCGCTGCTGCATGATCTTGCTGGCCCGGAACTCGTCGCGGCGGTGGACGATCGTCACGGACTCGGCGAACCGGGTGAGGAACGTCGCCTCCTCCATCGCCGAGTCGCCACCGCCGACGACCACGATGTGCTGCCCGCGGAAGAAGAAACCGTCACACGTCGCGCACGAGGAGACTCCGTGCCCGAGCAGCTCCTGCTCGCCCGGTACGCCGAGCGGCCGCCACGCGGATCCGGTGGCCAGCACGATCGCCTTCGCCCGGTACGGCGTGGTACCGATCCAGGCGGTCTTCGTGGGCCCGATCAGATCCACGGCGGTCACATCGTCGGTGATGAACTCGGCGCCGAACCGCTCGGCCTGCTTGCGGAGCTGGTCCATCAGATCCGGGCCCAGGATCCCGTCCGGGAAGCCGGGGAAGTTCTCCACATCGGTGGTGGTCACCAATGCGCCACCGGACTGTGCACCCTCGATGACCAGCGGTTTCAGGTTCGCCCGCGCGGCATAGATCGCCGCGGTGTATCCGGCCGGACCAGAGCCGACGATGATCACGTTTCGGACGTCCACGGATGCTCCTAGGAGGTTGCCATGAGGCTATCGGCAGAACGTCATCCTACGAACCGTTGATTCCCGGCGCCCGCGTGCGGTGTGTCACGTCACCTCGCGGCGCGGGGTCTCACGCGATCGGCACGGTGTGCCGTACGTCCGGATCGCCGCCCAGCCCGCAGCCCGGTCCCGCCGCGACCATGCGTACCGGTTTGGCGCGTTCGTCGACGAGCACCACCATCAGCGCCGGGGCCCCCTCGAAGCGGGCATAGTCGACGCTGTGCGGCCGCCCGCCGTACACCGTGATGATCGCGGTCAGGCAGTCCTGCCGCGCTCCGGCGCCGTAGAGGCGGACCAGGTCGGGCGGGATCGAGGTGGCGTCCTTCCGCGCCAGCTCATCCGCGGTACCGGCCTGTGGCTCCCCGGCGATCGACGCCCACGGCGTGTCCCGCGGGTAGTTCCTGCCGCTCGCCAGCACGATCAGCCCGCTCTCCGCCGGTGCTGGAGGGGCCGGTGCGGCCGGTGCGCCGGCCTGACCCTCGCCCGCACTGTCGCGGGACATGGTCGGGAAGGTCGAGCCGCCGTCGAACGCCGAGCGCAGGACCGGCACACCGAGCGCGCCGCAGACCGCGACGCCGGCAGCCGCGGCGGCGACCGTGGTCCAGCGCTTGCGGCGCCGCCGCGCCGCCAGCGATACGACGGTACGGTCGGCGGCCGCCTCGGCGTCCAGCCGATCGGTCAGGCGGGCCATCACGTCCGCGGGCATCGGCTCCGGGTCGGCGCCCAGCGCGGCGAGGTCGGCGCTGACGAGCCGGTCGGCGGTGAGCAGGTCGGAGTACGCCCGGGCCCACCCCGGGTCGGTCTCGATCAGGTGTGCCACCTGGTCGCCGTCGGGGGTGCCGTCGAGGAGACCGGCGGCATAGTCGGCCAGCCGATCCAGCTCGACCTGCCCCCTCACGGTGCCTCCTCGCGCGTTGCGTGGCGGTGCGTTTCAGATGGGACGTGGCCACCCGATGGCCGGTTCCCCGAGTGGTCCTCGCCACGTAGATACCCCAGTTGGACGGCGAGCCGCGCCCGACCGCGCGCGCAGCGACTCTTCACCGTGCCCTCGGGGATGCCGAGGATCTGGGCCGCTTCGGCGACGCCGTACCCCTGGACGTCCACCAGGACGAGCGCCGCCCGCTGGTCGGCCGGCAACCGGCTCAGCGCGGCCCGGACGTCCAGCGCGGTGTCCCGGTCGACGGCCGGCGCGGCCACCAGGCCACCACCCCGGGTCCCGTCCTCGGGCAGCGGTACGGTCGGTCGGGCCTGCCGGCGGCGTACCCGGTCCAGGCAAGCGTTGACGACGATCCGGTGCAGCCAGGTGGTGACCGCGGAGTCGCCCCGGAACCGGGCCGCGTTCCGGTACGCCGAGAGCAGCGCGTCCTGGACGGCGTCGGCGGCGTCCTCCCGGTCGCCCAGCGTGCGCAGCGCCACCGCCCACAACCGGTCCCGGTGCCGGCGTACGAGCGTCTCGAACGCCTCGGCGTCTCCGTGCGCGTGGGCCTGCAGCAACTCCTCGTCACTGCGCGCATCGGTCACGGCTCGCACCCTATGTCAGAGTGGGCGGGCGACGATCTCCTGTACACCGATCTGGTACCGAGCCGGTGACTCGTCGACCTCCGGCATCGACGTGATCCAGATCAGCACGTACCGCCCGGGGTCCTGCATGCTGAAGACCATCTTGGTCCCGTGGTGGTCGGTGTACCGTTCCCCGACCGCCTTCCAGCTCGCCACGATCTGCTGGTCGCCGGCCTTGTTCGCGCCCGGGTCGACGTCGCCGACCCGCATCTCCGCCGAGGCGCCGACCGCCGAGAGCACGACCTCGATCTGGGCCTTGCGGGCGTCGCCGAGGTCGATCAGAACGCCCATGCCACGCTTGATACCGCCGAAGTTCGGCCGATTGTTGTAGCGCTCGGTCTTCCAGCCGGTGTTCGCGTCCCCGTCGACCATGCCCTGGACGCCGTCGGTCTCCGAGCGGTTGCCGTCCGGATCGACGATGCGGAGGTTGTTCGCGGTCAAGGTGATCGGGGTCTGGTTGTTGGCGGGCGGCGCGTTCGACGGCGGTCCCGCGGTGGCCTGCGGCGATCCCGGGTCCCCCGCGCCCGCCGGAGCCAGGAAACGGGTACCGATCAGCAGGCCGGTGATCGCCACCAGCAGCAGCGCGACCACGCCGATGGCCACCTTGCGCCCGGCGGGGCGGGGCGGGTCGACCGGCGCGCTGGTGAACCCGAGCGGGTTGTCGTCGTAGAAGGCCGCGTCCATGGTCGCGTCGACCTCGGCCTGGGCGTCCAGCCGCCCGAGCTCGGCCGCGAGCACCTCCGCGGACGGCAGCGCCGTCGCCGGGTCGAGCAGGTCGGTGACGAGCTCGTCGAGGTACCCCGGGACACCCGCGCGGATCTGCCGCGGTGCGGCGATCACGCCGGCCGCGTCCCGTACCGCGTCCGGGAGGTGCTGCTCGCCCGCCTCGGCGTGCGGCCAATGCCCGGTGAGCGAGAAGTAGATGATCGCGCCGATCGCCCGGATGTCCGCCTCGGGCGTCACGTCGTCGTCGGCCCGGGCGTCGGCGAGGACCACCCGGCCCTCGGTGGCGATCAGGACCGTGCCGGGATGGATGTTGCCGTGCACCATGCCGGTCGCGTGGACGGCGGCCACCGCCGAGGCGACCGCGTGCCCGACGGTCGTGGACCGGGCCGAGTCCAGCGGGCGCTGACCCACGTAGTCGCGCAGCGCCGCGCCGTCGACCCACTCCCGGACGACGTAGGCCCTGGTGCCCTCGTCGATGGCGTCGTACACGCCGACGAGGTTGGAGTGGCTCACCCGGCTCGCCGCCACCGCCGCGTTGAGCATCTCGGTCGCCGACTCACCGCCGGGGTAGCGCAGCACGACCGCGACCGGCCGGCGGAGTACGACGTCCACGCCACGCCACACCTGGCGGCCGGCCGAGTCGTCGTTGATGTGCTCCTCGAGACGGTAGCGATCGGCGAGGATCTCACCGACCGTGGGCGCACCGAAGGTCATGACGGGGCGTGAGTCCGCCTCAGGACCTTCGCCGACCTGGGTCACCCGTCCTCCCTCGGTGATCGTCGGAGCGCTGAGCCGGTTGGCTCGGCACGTGGGCCGACCAATGTGCTGAACGATGTCTAGCGTAGGCCGTCCATCCCATGCCCGGGACCGACCTTACCGGGGTTCCGCCGGCTTCCCGACACGCCATCTTCGCGCGCTGCCCCTCTCATGGTCACCATTGCTCGGTACGATTTGCCACTATTGGGGGAAAATATGAGTGAGCTCGCCGCGGAGGTCCGGGCCGGGTATATACCTTCGCCAGGCCGGCGCTCGACCTCGGGGCGCTCGTCGTGGACGGACGGGCTCCCTCGATGAGGTGCTGACCGGTGACGCAATCGTGACCGTGCTCTCCGAGACCGGTGCGCCGCCACCGGAGTCGCTAGGCCAACCGTCCACTGTGGAGAATGTGCTCGGCTCCAGCCTGCAGCACCGCAACCCGGTGCCGGTCGGCCACCGCCGCCATGAGCAGGTCCGGAATCTCGACCGCGGCGCGCCGGCCGGTCGCCGACGCCTCGGCCGGCAGGTCGGGCGGCCCGGCCCCAGACGTCATCCCGGCGCGGCGCCTCGTTGACCGTGTCCCCCGGTGGTCTTCGTGCTCAACCCCTCGATCGCGTACTTGAGGAGGGTCTCGTCGACGTCACGATAAGCGTCCGCATGTATCCCCTTTGGTATATACACGACGGTACCCGCGGGACGTATATCTGTCAGCGGCCCAGCCGGCGGCGGACCATGCCGACGACATCGCTGACCTCGCGCAACCGGAGCACGAGGGCCAGCGCGAGGTACGTGCCGACGATCGCCACGCCGCCGAGGACGAGTTGGGCCAGCGCCGCGCCCTTGCCGGCGCCGAGTCCGAGCGCGACCAGCTCGGAGGCGAGCCACCCGACGACCGCGGCGCCCAGCGCGGCGACGAGCGCCCGCCAGAACGTGTCCAGGATCCGGCGAAGCCCGACCGGCCCGACCCGGCGGCGCAGCAGGATGCCCGAGACGGCGGCGGCGAGCACGAACGAGACCGCGTTGCCCAGCATCAGGCCGGCGGCCAGGAACGCGGCTCCGAACGCGGCCGCCAGCCAGATCTGCAGCCCGATCCGGACCGCGACGACCGGGATGTTGATCAGCGCCGGGGTGCGGGTGTCCGGCAGCGCGTAGAACGCGAACGTGTAGAGCTGGCTCACCGAGAACGGCACCAGCGCGAGCGCGGCGGCGAGCAGCACCACCGAGGTGGCGACCGCGTCGGCGTTGTCGAACGCGCCGTACTCGAACAGGGTCCGCGCGATCGGCAGGGCCAGTACCGCGTACGCGACGGAGATCGGCGCCAGCGCCACCGCGGACATCCGGGTACCCCGGGACAGGTCGTCGGTGAAGTCGTCCCACCGCCGCTCGGCCGCTGCCGCACTCATCCGCGGCAGCAGCGCGGTGATGATCGAGACCGCGATGATCCCGTGCGCCATCATCAGCAGCAGGTACGTGTTGTTGAAGATCAGCGGGCCGGCCTCGTCCTGCGCCGAGGCCTCGTTGGCCAGGCGGATCAGCACGAGCAGGCCGATCTGGCTGACCGCGACGTAACAGAACGCCCAGCCGCCGAGGCGCAACAGTTCGGGCAGGTGCAGCGCGCGGACGTCGAAACGCCAGCGCCACCGGAAGCCGACCCGGCGCAGCGCGGGCCACAGCCCGGCCGACTGGATCACGATACCGAGCAGCGTGCCGAGGCCGATCAGCAGGATCTGGCCGGACGACATCTGCTCCGGCCGCAGCGGGGTGACCCCGTAGACCGCGATGTAGAGCGCGAACGTGGCGATCACCACGATGTTGTTGAGGATCGGCGCCCACATCGGCGCGGCGAAGTGGTCCCGCGTGTTGAGCACCGCGGCGAGCAGGGCGGCCAGGCCGTAGAAGAAGATCGTCGGCAGGATCAGGTAGCCGAGTGTGGTGATCAGGTCCCGGCTGACCGGGGTTGAGTCGCTGCCGGCCAGGATCATCGTGAGCAGGGGTGCGGCGAGAATCGCGAGCACGGTCGTCCCGGCCAGGGCCAGCGCGCCGAGCGTGAGCAGGCGCTGCGCGTACGACTCTCCGCCGTCGGCATCGTGGGTCCGGGCCCGGACCAGCAGGGGTACCACGACGCTGGCGAGGATCCCGCCGAGCAGCAGCTCGTAGAGCATGCCCGGGATGAAGGACGCGGTCGTGTACGCGTCCCCGACCAGCCCGCTGCCCAGCGCCGCCGCGATGATCGCGGTACGCAGGAAGCCGGTGCCCCGGCTGACCAGGCTGCCGGCCGCCATCACCGCGCTGTGCCGCAGCACCCCGCGGCTCCGAGGCGGCACGGCAGGCGGCACGGCAGGGGGCACGGCAGGGGGCACAGCGACAGGCGGCGCGGCGGCAGGGGGCGCGGTCGCGGCCACGGCGGGTAATACCACCGTGGCTTCGGGGTCGCGCTCCTCGCCGTACACCATGGGTGAAGAGATTAGCGGTTAGGCTAGCCGGCGCGATGTCCGAAAACTCCGTGCTCTCCACCGCCCAGCGCAACGCGGTCGCCGAACTGCTGCGCGTCTCCCCGGTCGCCGACGAGCTGGGCCGCCGCTTCACGCGGGCCGGCCATGAGCTGCACCTCGTCGGCGGCTCGGTCCGGGACGCGCTGCTCGGCCGCCTCGGGGACGATCTGGACTTCTGCACCGACGCCCACCCCCAGCAGACCCTCGCGGTGCTCGACGGATGGGCCGATGCCACCTGGACGACGGGCGCGGAGTTCGGCACGATCGGCGCCGCCCACCGGGGGCTACGGCTGGAGATCACCACGTTCCGGGCCGAGGCGTACGACCGGGTCTCCCGCAACCCGGTCGTCCGGTACGGCACCAACCTCCTCGACGACCTCAGGCGCCGCGACTTCACCGTGAACGCGATGGCGGTCTCGGTGCCGGAGCACCGGTTCACCGACCCGTACGGTGGCCTCGGCGACCTGGCCGCGAAGGTGATCCGCACGCCCGGCACGCCCGAGGAGTCGTTCGCCGACGACCCGCTGCGGATGCTGCGGGCGGCGCGGTTCGCCGCCCAGCTCAGGTTCGCCGTGCGCGACGAGGTCGTGGACGCGATGACCCGGATGTCGGCCGACCTGGGCCGGATCACCCCCGAGCGGATCCGGGACGAGTTCACCAAGTTGATGTGCGGAGCGGATCCGGTGACCGGGCTGCGGCTGCTCGTGGACGCCGGGCTCGCGGACGTCTTCCTGCCCGAGGTCGCCGGCCTGCGTCTGGAGATCGACGAGCACGCCCAGCACAAGGACGTGTACGAGCACACGCTCACGGTCGTCCGCAACGCGGTGAACCTGGAGGACGACGGCCCGGACTTCGTGCTGCGGATGGCCGCGCTCATGCACGACGTGGGCAAGCCCGCGACGAAGGCGATCGGGCCGGACGGCCGGGTCAGCTTCCACCACCACGAGGTGGTCGGCGCCCGGTTGACCAAGGCCCGGATGCGTGAGCTGCACTACCCGAAGGACGTGATCGCGGACGTGAGCGCGCTGGTCGGGCTGCACCTGCGCTTCTACGGGTACGGCCGGGGCGAGTGGACCGACTCGGCGGTCCGCCGGTACGTGACCGACGCCGGCGAGCTGCTCTCCCGCCTGCACAAGCTGACCCGGTCGGACTGCACGACCCGGAACCGCCGGAAGGCGGCACAGCTGGCGGCCGACTACTCGGCGCTGGAGGAGCGTATCGAGCGGATCCGCGCCGAGGAGGACCTGGCCCGGGTCCGCCCGGACCTGGACGGTAACGCGATCATGGAACTGCTCGGGGTACCGCCGGGGCCGATCGTCGGCGAGGCCTGGCGGCACCTCAAGGAGGTCCGGCTCGACCGTGGCCCGCTGACCCACGACGAAGCCGAGGCCGAGCTGTTCCGCTGGGCCCGGGACCGGGGGCTCCTGGACTGAGGAGCGCAGCGACGAGGGAAGGTGCCGCCTCTGGTGGGCCCGGGCCCGCGTCGGCGTAGCCGGCGCCAGCATCGGAGTCCGGGACCGGGGGCTCCTGGACTGAGGAGCGCAGCGACGAGGGAAGGTGCCGCCTCTGGTGGGCCCGGGGTCTTGTCGGATAGCCGGCTGCCGCGATGTGCATATCCGTCGGTTCGGTGGCTTCTCGCCGTAACAGCGCTCGGCTAGCGTCCGAGGCGTTGCGGCGGGCGCCTACCCCTGGAGGCAGAGCATGCAGCCCTGCGCGGTCTGCGGCGGAGTGGTCGTGGACGCGACCGGGTACTGCGTGCAGTGCGGGACCTTCCGTGGTGTCCCGGCCCCGCCACCGCCCGGGCCTCCGCTCGGTCCACCGCTCCCGGCGGCGCCGGGGTCCCTGCCACCGGGGCCGGTCTACCAGGCCAGCGTCCCGCCGGCCTACATCGGCCCGACGAGTGGCCCACCCGGCTACCCGACCTCGCCGGCGTACTACGCCGGCCCGGCACCGATGCCGGCACCGGGACCGGTGGCGCCCAAGCCGCGCAGCCCGTTCGTCATTCCGCTGGTCGCGCTCTCCGCCACGCTCGCCATCCTGGTGGTCGCGATCGTCGTGGTCGTGCTCGTCCGGTCCGCCTCCGACCCCTCCGACCCGGTCGCCGGTCCCAGCTCCGAGGCGTCGACCGATCCGGGCGTCGACTCGTGCGTGGTCGGCCGCTGGCGGGTCACCTCGCACGAGGAGCGGGTCGCCATCGACAACGTCGGCAACGTCACGTTCACCGGCGGCGACGGCACCGAGATCCGGCTCAACGCCGACGGTACCGGCGTCACCGACTACGGCGAGGGCACGGAGTTCGAGGGTACGGTCAGCGGCCGCACCGTCACGCTGGTCCTCAGCGGCACGGTGTCGTTCCGGTTCCAGACCGCCAACGGCACGGTCTCGTTCTCCGACACGACGTCCGAGGCCGAGGGTGTGGTCAAGGTGGACGGTGACGAGATCGGCCGGGAGCCGTTCGAGGCGAGCGACGACCCGGCCAAGTACACCTGCTCGGACACCGAGCTGACGGAGAGCACGAACCTCTACGAGATCGTCATGGCGCGGGTGACCTGACGCCGCGAGACCATTGCGTACCAGAGCGCCAGTGCCCCGTACCCGAGGGATATCAGCAGCACGGCGGCGGGTGAGCGGCCGTTCGCCGGCAGCAGCGTGGCGGCGGCGAACAGCCCCGCGACGAACGTCAGGTTGAACGCGGTGTCGTTGATGCTGAACACCCGGCCCCGGAAGGTGTCCGCGCACTCGTGCTGCAGGGTCGTGTCGACGACGATCTTCGTACCCTGCGACGCCACGTTCAACAGGAAGACCCCGACCAGCAGCAGCGGCGCCCGGAACGGCGGCGCGACCGCGAGCAGCACGACTGCGGCCGAGCCGAGCAGCAGGCTGATGTAGACCCGGCCGGAGACCCGCCGGGTGGCGGCCGGGGTGACGACGGCGGCCAGCAGCACACCCGCGCCGCCCGCCAGCACCACCAACCCCAGCCCGGAGATGGAGCGCTCGTTGTCGGTCGTGAAGTACCGGCTGAACAGCAGCAGGACGGCGAGCGACAGGACGCCGAAGAGCAACCGGTGGCCGGCCTGGACGAGCACCGCGTAGCCGGCCTGCCGCCGCTCGGCGAGGTGCCGTACGCCGTCGGCCATGCCGCGGGCCACATCGGTGAGCGCGGCCAGCATCGCATCCGTGCGCCGCAGGGTGTCGTCCGGGCCGAGCGCCCCGCGGTCGAAGAGCACCCGCAGCAGCAGCGCCGAGCCCAGGTAGCCGGCGGCACCGAGGACCGCGATCGCCGCGTACCCGTGCCGGTCGGTCTCCACCAATGGCGTGCTGAGCAGCAGCGCCGCGGTGCCGAGTCCGGCGGCGTACCCGAGCGTGCCCAGCGTCGTCCCGATCGAGTTCGCGGTGACCAGCCGCGCGTCGTCCACCACGTGCGGCAGCGAGGCGCCGAGGCCGGCCAGGAAGAACCGGTTGGCCGCGATCACGAGCAGCGTGCAGGCCGCGAAGGCCGCGCCCATCTCGTCGACCCAGACCAGCGTGGCGGCCGGGATCACGAAGAGCGCCCGTAGCCCGTTCGCCGCAGACATCGAGGCGCGCCGGTCCCACCGGTCGAGGAAGACGCCGACGAACGGCCCGATCACCGAGTACGGCAGCAGCAGCACCGCGAAGCCGGTCGCGATCGCGATCGCGCTGGCCTTGCGTTCCGGGTTGAACAGCAGGCTGCCCGCCAGGCCGGCCTGGAACCAGCCGTCCGCGACCTGGCCGGCGAGCCGGGCGGCGAGCAGACGCCGGAAACCGCCGCCGGACAGGATCGCCCGCACATCGGGCCACACACCGGCGGACATGACGGTGAGCCTACGTGTGCTCGTCCGCCCGCTCCGGGTCGCCGGTGCGGTCCGGCCGCGCCCGGTACGCGGTGGGCACGGCCACGAGCAGGACGCCGCGCGGTAGCTGACCGCCGGCGGCCGGCCGAGGCACACTTGCCGGGTGCGCCCGAGCATGCGGTGGAGCCTCGTACCGAGCCCGATGGGGGACCTGGGCGTCGCGGTCGACGACGCCGGCGTCTGCGCGGTCTCGTTCCATGGCCCGCCGCCGGCAGCGGCCGTCGACTCCGAGCCGGACGGCCTACTGGCGGACGCGCTGACGCAGCTGCGGGCCTACCTCGCCGGCGAGCTGACCGAGTTCGTCCTTCCGCTGCACGTCCGGCGCGGCAGCGACTTCGAACGGGCGGTCTGGGCCGAGCTGGCCCGGATCCCGTACGCCGAAATGATCACCTACGGGGAGGTGGCCGCAGCCGTAGACGATGGCAAGGACCCGCTGGCGGCCCGGGCGGTCGGGGTCGCCTGCAACCGGAACCCGCTGCCGATCGTCGTACCGTGCCACCGGGTGGTCGGGGCCGGAGGCAAGCTGGTCGGCTTCGGCGGCGGGTTGCACCGCAAGCGCTTCCTGCTCGAACTCGAGGCCAGGGTCCGGATCGTGCGCGACTTCAGCGCCTGACCGGAGAGCCGGCGCCCGCTCCCGCTCGCGCGGGCCCGGCCCTCGGCCCTACCGTCCCCGCTCGCTGTCGCCGCGGATGAACGCCTCGACAGCGTCCCGCGCGTCGTGGTCGGAGTACTGCACCGGGGGCGACTTCATGAAGTACGACGAGGCCGACAGGATCGGCCCACCGAGACCGCGGTCCTTCGCGATCTTCGCGGCCCGGATCGCGTCGATGATGATGCCGGCCGAGTTCGGCGAGTCCCAGACCTCGAGCTTCAGCTCGGCGTTGAGCGGTACGTCGCCGAAGGCCTTGCCCTCCAGCCGGATGTACGCCCACTTCCGGTCGTCCAGCCACGGCACGTGGTCACTCGGTCCGATGTGGACGGTGCCGCGCTCCATCTCGTGCGGGATCTGGGAGGTGACCGACTGGGTCTTCGAGATCTTCTTGGAGACCAGGCGTTCCCGCTCCAGCATGTTCATGAAGTCCATGTTGCCGCCGAAGTTCAGCTGGTACGTCCGGAGCAGCTCGACGCCGCGATCCTCGAACAGCCGGGCCAGCGTCCGGTGGACGATCGTGGCACCCACCTGGGACTTGATGTCGTCGCCGACGATCGGCAGGCCCGCCGCCTCGAACTTGGCGGCCCACTGCGGGTCGGACGCGATGAACACCGGCAGGGCGTTGACGAAGGCGCAGCCCGCGTCGATCGCGCACTGGGCGTAGAACTTGTCCGCCGCCTCCGAGCCGACCGGCAGGTAGCTGACGACGACGTCGACCCTGGCCGCCTTCAGCGCGGCGACCACGTCGACCGGCGCCTCGTCCGACTCGGTGACCGTCTCGCGGTAGAACTTGCCGAGCCCGTCGAGCGTCGGACCGCGCTGCACCACGACGCCGGTCGGCGGGACGTCAGAGATCTTGATGGTGTTGTTCTCGCTGGCGACGATCGCCTCGGCCAGGTCGCGACCCACCTTCTTGGCGTCCACATCGAACGCCGCGACGAACTCCACATCGGACACGTGGTAATCGCCGAATTTCACATGCATGAGACCCGGCACGCGATCGTTGGGGTCCGCGTTGCGGTAGAACCCCACACCCTGTACCAGGGACGAGGCGCAGTTTCCCACACCGACAATGGCGACGCGGATGGAGCCCATCACGGGTTCCTCTCTTTCTCTGTGGTGTTTGGCGCACGACCGGAGCGCTCGTTCGCGATGAGCTCCTCCAACCAGCGCACCTCGCGCTCGGCGGCTTCGAGGCCGTGCCGCTGCAGCTCCAGGGTGTAGGCGTCGAGGCGTTCCGCGGCCCGGGCGAGCACGTCACGGAGGCCCTCCCGGCGTTCCTCGATCCGGCGGCGGCGCCCCTCCAGGATGCGCAGCCGGGTGGCCGAGTCGGTCCGGGCGAAGAACGCGAAGTGGATGCCGAACCCGGGATCGTCGAACGTCTCGGGCCCGGCCTGGGCGAGCAGCTCCTGAAAGCGCTCCTTGCCCTCGGCGGTGATCTGGTAGACGACACGCCCGCGGCGGCTCGTCAGCGGCGGAACCTCGGGCGTGACCTCCTTGGGTGTCGCCTCCGTGATCCAGCCGTCGGCCTGCAGCCGGCGCAGCGTCGGGTAGAGCGAGCCGTAGCTGATGGCCGCCCGGATCGCCCCGAGCTTCGTCGTGAGCTGTTTGCGCAGCTCATAGCCGTGCATGGGAGACTCGTGCAGGAGCCCGAGAACCGGTAGCTCAAGCATTGAGGTAGCCTCCCTTCTCCGGCGATGTATCGGTGCGATACATCGACACGGTATCCCGCAGACGAGTGATCCCGCAATCGACCCGGTGCGTAACAGGCGGTCACCGGCAGTGACGGCAGTCGCCTCCCGCCCGTCGAACGCGTACCCTCCTTCCCATGCGCACGCAGCGCCAGGTCGTGGACTACTCGCTCCGGAGGCGAGCGTTGCTGCGTGAGTTCTACGCGGGCCGGGTAGGGGTCTACGACGTGTGCGACGCGTCGCCCTACCTCAAGAGCGCGGCGAAGTACCACGGCGAGCCGACCGACGAGCGGTGCCCGGTCTGCCGCCGGGAGAATCTCATCCGAGTGAATTACATCTACGGTGACGAGTTGAAGCAGTCCGCCGGCCAGGCCCGTCGCGACGCCGAACTGCCGGTGCTCGCGATGACGTTCGGTGAGTTCCAGGTGTACGTCGTGGAGGTGTGCCGCGGCTGCGGGTGGAACCACCTGATGGAGCAGTACATCCTCGGTCGCGACGGCCTCGCGGCGCAGTCCGAGGCGGGGTCGGCCGCGGCCGGTGTGGGCAGAGCCCGGTGAGGGCGTGGGATAAGTCACGGCAACCCGGTGGTGGGCAAGCCTGCCGCCATGGCGACCGGCAAGGTGTGACGGATGACTTCGTACGGTGACCCGAACTCCGCGCGTGGGCGGGCCCAGGTCCCCGGGGCCGCCGAGGACTGGTACAGCTACGACGCGCAGCAGCCCGCCCCCGTGCCGTCCGGCGTGGGCGGTGCCGCCCCGGTCGGTCGGGCCGTCGTGCCGAACCCCGGCTACACCTACGACGAGGAGCCGGCGTACCGGCCCGCGGGCCGGGCGAGCGTGCCCGGTGCCGTCACCGGCCGGGCGGTCGTCCGCCCGGTCTCCCCCGCCGGCGTCCCGATCAGCCCGGGCTTCCCGGTCGACCCGGGCACCCCGGCAGGTCCCGGCGGTCCGGGTGGGCCGGGTGGGCCGGGTATGCCCGGCGGAGGCCGGCCGCGGGGTCGCACGTCACCGGCCGGCCCCGCGCGCAAGAAGAGCCGCCGCCGCAACTGGATCGTCGCCGCACTGGCCGTGTTCATCATGATCTCCGGCGCGACCGTCGTCGGCGCGACCTGGTACTACGACGAGGTTGCCGCACCGACCGAGTTCGGCGTCCCCGAGGCGACCACGATCTTCTTCGCCGACGGCAAGACCCAACTCGCCAAGCTCGGCGACGTGAACCGGTCGATCGTGCCGATCGCGGCCATCCCGACCGACGTGCAGCACGCGGTCGTCTCGGCCGAGGACCGCAAGTTCTACGACCACGACGGTATCGACGTCCAGGGCATCGCGCGCGCCGCGTGGAACAACGTCACCGGCGGCGAGACCCAGGGCGCCTCGACGATCACCCAGCAGTACGCCCGGCACGTCGCCGACCTCAAGGGCATCTCGTACGCCCGGAAGATCCGCGAGGCCGTGATCGCGAACAAGCTCGAACAGGAGATGTCGAAGTCGCAGATCATGGAGCACTACCTCAACGTGATCTACTTCGGCCGGGGCGCGTACGGCATCGAGGCCGCGTCGCAGACGTACTTCTCCAAGCCGACGAACAAGCTGTCCATCGAGGAGGCGGCGGTCCTCGCCGCGGTGATCAAGCAGCCGATCCCGGTCCAGGGCGGCCACCAGGGCTACGACCCGGCCTTCAACGCGGGTGACGCGCAGGTCCGGTGGAACTACGTGCTCGACGGCATGGTCGAGAAGGGCTGGCTGGACGCCGGCAAGCGATCCGCGATGAAGTACCCGAAGGTCAACGACTACAGCGAGAAGACCTGCGCGATCGACTGCGGGATCAACCAGCCGACCGGCAACGTGATCAACTACGTCCGCGACGAGCTCGACCGGATGGGGATCAAGGACTGGAAGAAGGGCGGGTACCAGATCACCACGTCGATCAACCCGTCGATCCAGGCCAAGTTGGAATCGGTGATCCGGCGTTCGGTGAAGGGCTCGGAGCTGAACGGGCAGCCGGCGAACCTGATGGCCGCGGCGGTGTCGATCGACCCGACCACCGGCCGGGTGCTCGCCTACTACGGCGGGGAGAACGGCACGGGTACCGACTACGCCGGCTACAACTGGGAGAACGGCAAGCGGGTCGGCGGGCACTCCCCGGGCTCGTCGTTCAAGATCTACACACTCGCCGCCGGCCTGCGCGAGGGCATCTCGTTCAACACGTTCTGGGACGCCGGCAAGAACAGGGACGGACCGTTCAAGCTCACCAACGCCGGCATCGACAACCCGACCTGCGGCAAGTCCTGCACGCTGGAAGTCTCGACGCTGAAGTCGTACAACATCCCGTTCTACTGGCTGACCAAGCAGATCGGCATCGCCAAGGTCGTGGACGCGGCCCGGCTCGCCGGTGTGCACTGGATCTGGAGCAGCGACCCGAAGAAGCCGGACGCGTTCGACCTGTCCAGCCAGAAGCCGGAAATCCTGGCCCAGGAGTTCAGCTCGCACCTCGGGTTCGGCCAGTTCCCGATCACCGTGCTGGGGCACGCCAACGGGATCGCCACGTTCGCCGCCCGGGGCGTCCACCGCGACGCCCACTTCGTCGTCGAGGTCAAGCAGAAGGACCCGAAGACCGGGCAGTGGAAGAAGATCAACGGCGAGAAGCTGGCACCGAAGCAGGTCTTCGACCCCAACCAGGTCGACGACATCACCGCGGTGCTGGAGAACTACCCGGGTCGGGGCCCGCTCTCCGGTGGCCGGCAGTCGGCCCGCAAGACCGGTACCTGGGAGCAGAAGGCCGGCACGTCCGAGAACGGCGACGCCTGGATGGTCGGGTACACCCCACAGATCGCGACCGCGGTGTGGGTGGGCAACGTCAAGGAACGCCTGCCACTGAAGTACGCGCAGGACACTTCCAGGCCCAAGTCGCTGACCCGGGTCCAGGGCGGCAACCTGCCGGCGGAGATCTGGAAACGGTTCATGGACGAGGCGCACAAGGGCCTGCCGGAGAAGGTCTTCCCGGAGCGGAAGAACACCGGACGGGACGACCACCCGGCCGCGACCGGCAGCTCGCCGGCCCCGTCCCTGCCGCCCTGCCCCCTCCCGGTGACGATTCCGGGCGTCTGCACCGAACCGCCGCGCGGCGGCGGCCCCGGCGGACCGGGCAACGGCGGCCCTGGCGGTGGCGGCTGACGCTGCGCGGCCGGCCTGGCAGGATTGCGGGCTATGGGTGCTCTGACCGACTCCGATGTGCCGCCACCCCAGGCCGTTGATGCGCCGTCGCATTCGGATCAGTTCGTCCGCGGGCTGTCCGAGGCGATCGGCGGTCCGGTCGGCGAGCACGCGGTCCGGTCGGGCCCCGGCGCCGGGCTCGGCGCCGGACGGTTCTGGACCGCGGCCCGGGTCGTGCTCGCGCTCACCTGCCTGACCCTGGTCCTGCACTGGGTGCAGAAGTCGCCGTGCCACGACGGGGCCTGGTCCGACTTCAAGCAGTACAAGCAGTTCTGCTACAGCGACGTGCTGGCCCTCTACTACGCCGAGCACCTCAACGAGGGTGCGGTGCCCTACCTCGACCACCCGGTCGAGTACCCGGTGCTGACCGGCGTGATGATGGGCGTCCTCGGGCTGCCCATCCACGCGATCGCACAGAGCAACCCCGGGCTCAACCAGGGCATGTGGTTCTACCACGCGAACGCGATCGTGCTCGGGGCGCTCGCGGTGGCGACCGCGGCGGTGATCCTGGGGTTGCGCCGCCGCCGGCCGTGGGACGCGGCCATGTTCGCGCTCTCGCCGGCGCTGTTCCTGACCGCCACGGTGAACTGGGACCTGCTCGCCATCGGTCTCCTCGCGTTCGGGCTCTACGCCTGGGCGAAGCGGCACCCGGCGGTCGCCGGGATGATGCTCGGCCTCGGTACCGCCGCCAAGCTCTGGCCCGGCTTCCTGTTCGTGCCCTTGCTGTTCCTGTGCCTGCGGGCGCGCCGGATGGGGGAGTGGATGCTCGCGGCCGGGGCCGGCCTGCTCACCTGGATCGCGGTGAACCTGCCCGTCGTGCTGGCCAGTCCCGAGAACTGGCGACGGTTCATCGAGCTCAACTCGGAACGGCAGATCGACTGGGGCACGCTCTGGTACATCGGGGACCACTTCCCGCACCTGAACGGGCAGTACGGCATCCCGTTCTTCCAATCGCTCGGGCAGAACATCCCGCGGCTGAACATCCTGACGTACGTCCTGATCGTCTTCGCCTGGGCGGGGATCGGCGCGTTGATCCTGTTCGCCCGGCGGCGGCCCCGGCTGGCCCAGGTGGCGTTCCTGACGATCGCGGTCTTCCTGATCTTCAACAAGGTGTGGTCACAGCAGTTCGTGCTGTGGCTGATCCCGCTCGCCGTCCTCGCCCGGCCGCGCTGGGGCGCCTTCCTGGTCTGGCAGGCCGCCGAGGTCTGCTACTTCCTCGCGTTCTACGGCGAGCTGATGAACGCCTCCGGCAAGCAGGTGTTCCCCGAGGGCGTGTTCGTCTTCGCGGCGCTGCTGCGGTTGGTGACACTGGCGGTGCTCTGCGGGTTCGTGGTGCGGGACATCCTGCGGCCCGAACTGGACGCGGTACGGCAGACGTACCACGACGACCCCGACGGCGGGCTGCTGGACGGCGCGCCCGATGCGGGCTGGCTGCGCCGCCTGTGGCCGCGGTCATCGCCGCCGTCAGCTCAGCCGGAACACGATCGCCCCGGCGACCTCCTGCCGGTCGATGTCCAACCCGTCGACGGGTAGCTCGGCGGCACGTTCCCACGGCGTACCGGCGGCGCGGTCCGGCAACAGCACCACGGTCCGGACCCCGAGCTCGCGCAGTACGGCGACGCTCGCCGGGTCCGGGAATGTCGCGACCTGCTCCCGCGTCTGGGCCAGGCGCGCGGGGATGAACCCGCTGCTGCCGTTGACGATCTTCGGGAAGCCGTCGGTGGACCACAGCATGACGTTCTGGTCCATGCTCTGGTTGCTCGGCAGGACCAGCACCGGGGCCACGACGTCCCGCAACGCCTCCGGCCGGGTCGGCACCTGCGGGTGCGGGGTCTGGTTGATCCCTTCGACCAGGACGAGCAGGAGCGGGATCAGCGTGGCCAGGCGCAGCAACGGTCCGGGCTCGGCGGGTACCTTCGCCCGGTCGGTGGTCAGCTCACCGGCCCGTTCCACGAACGCGGTCACCGCCCCGGCGGCGAGGACGCCGAGCAGCAGGCTCGTCCACAGGACGAGGCGGCCCGGCGTCCGGATGCCGTTCCAGCCGGGCAGCAGGTCGTAGAGCGTCATGTAGCCGGGCCGGCCGCCGCCGGAGAACTGGGTGCCCATGCAGAGGATCACCGAGACGGCGACGCCGGCGGCGAGCAGGATCCGGGTACGGACCTTCCAGATCGAGAAGACCAGCCCGGCCGCGGCGAGGCCGACCAGCACGAATCCGGGCAGCAACGTCATCTCCGGGTGCCACGGCAGCATCGCCCGGGCCTCCGCGTGCCGGGTGCCCCAGAGCCAGGACTCGGCCGGCGCGGTGAAGAACCCGCGCAGCGGCGACGAGTAGAGCGCGACCTCCTCCGGGCTGCGCCTGGCGTACGGGTGCAGCCCGATCACCTTGAGGTACGGCTGGGCCATGGCCAGCGCCACCCCGGCGAAGACCAGCCCGCCGGCGAGGTCGGCGAGGAGCAGCCTGACGCCGAACGGCCGGCGCGCACCCCAGAACCAGGCCCGCCGGACCACCCAGGTGACGGTCGCGGCCACCACGATGAGGGCCAGCACGTAGAGGAACGGCAGGCCGATGCCGAAGCCGAGGCTCACCTGCCAGGCGGCGACGAGCCAGCCGGCCAGCGCCCACCCGGCGTGCCGGCGGTCCGGCCGGTACCCGTGCCGCAGTGAGAAGCCGTGACCCCGGGCGAGCATCGCGAGCGCCAGCGCGATCCCGCCGCTGGACATGACGTGCAGGTGTCCGGCCTGGGCGAGGCGCCAGGGCGCGTACGCGAAGGCCACCGCCGCCACGGCCGCGCCGGTGCGGCCCGCACCCAGTTGCCGGACCAGGGCGTACACGCCGACGAACGCGAGCGCGTACGCCAACACGAACAGGATGTTGTACCGCAGGACCGCGGCGACCGGCCCTTCGCCGATCATGGCGAACGGCGCGTAGCCGAGCAGCGAGTCGGAGAACGCGTAGCCGTAGATGTCCGGCCAGAACGCGTTGCCGTCCCAGAGGTCGAAGGGGTCGTTGAGGAGCGCGTGCCCGGCCCACGCGACCTGCCACGCCTGCAGCGTCGGGTCCCAGATGTCCTGCGGGATGGTTCGGGTGGGGTCCTTCAGGGTCGGCCAGGTCATCAGCACCGCGAGCAGGAGTCCGGCGAGGCTCGCGAGGGTCCATTCGTGGATGAGCACGCGGCCGACCGCCGCCCCGACGCGCCGGATCCGGCCTGGAGGAACCTCGGGCGCCGGTGCGTAGCGGCTCCAGACGTCCTCCTCGGCGGGCTCGTCCGTCGGCTGCTCGGTTGGCGCCTGCTCGGTCGGCTGCCCGGTCGGCGCCTCTTCGTCTACCGCCGGGTCCGCCTCGACCGTCCGGTCCTTGTCCGCGGCCTCCGCGGCCGTGGCCTCCGCGGCCTGCTCGGCCTCGGCCTCGTCGGCCGGGGCGTCGGTCTCCGGCTCGGCGTCCCGCTCGTCCTGCCGCGTGTTCATCGATGCACTCTACTGACCGATGCGCTCGCGCAGGTACGCGATGTCGGCCGACTGCCCCTCCACACCGCCCGGGGTCTCCACGATGACCGGCGCGCCGGCCGCCCGGACCACGGCCACCAGCAGGTCCGGGTCGATCTCGCCCTGCCCGATGTTGGTGTGCCGGTCGCGGCCCGAGTCGAACGGGTCCTTGGAGTCGTTGAGGTGGACCAGATCGACCCGGCCGGTGATCGCCTTGACCCGGTCGACGATGCCGAGCAGATCCTCCCCGCCGGCGTGCGCGTGGCAGGTGTCGAGGACGAACCCGACGTCGAACTCGCCTACCACGTCCCACAGGTGGGCCAGCGCGTCGAACCGGCGGGCGCAGGCGTTGTCGCCACCGGCGGTGTTCTCGATGAGGATCTGGGTCGCGAAGCCACCCTCCTTCGCCGCGTAGGCGAAGGTCTTGCGCCAGTTCTCGAAGCCGACCGACAGGTCGTCGTTCTTGTTGACATGTCCACCGTGGACGATCACACCCTTGGCACCGACGTCCGCCGCGCCCTGCGAGTGCTGCAGGAGCAGTTTGCGACTCGGTATCCGGATCCGGTTGTTCGTCGTCGCCACGTTCACCAGGTAGGGCGCGTGCACGTACACGTCGATCTCGGTGTTCCGCAGCGCCTCGGCGTCCACCCGCGGCTCCGGTGCGGCGAAGCCCTGCGGGTCGGTGAGGAAGAACTGCACCGCGTCGGCGCCGCGCGCGGCCGCGGCCGCCAGGGGATCGTCGGACTCGACGTGGGCGCCGATGCGCAAGCCGCCGTGGGTAGCCATGCGGCCGAGCCTACGCCCGGGCACCGACACTCCCGTCACCCGTCGGCGGACGTCTCGTTAGGTCCGGTGACGCTGTCGACCCGGGAGACGAGATGCCCGTACCCGCCCGACGCCCCGCCGCCATGGCCGTGCTCGCGGCCGCGCCGGCCGGCGGGCCGGATCTCGACAATGCGGTTGCAGTAGGTAACATTGCGGTGTCTAGGTCGATACCGGTCGTGGCTGCTCTCAAGGGCGCAAACGGGTCGGTCGCACTGGCGGCCCTGGTCTGCGTGATCGGCATCACTGCCGGAGCAATCCGGGCTATCCTCGCTCAACGTGCATCCCGGGCAAGAGCCGCGTAAGATACAACACAACACAGGCTCCGCGGGGCGCCTTCATATCCAACCTCGTCGGTGTGGTCGTTCCTCCCCAGGTCCCACCCAAAGAAGCGGATAGAAGCGCCCCGCGGCTCTTTCTCGGCAACACCGCCGGCCGGGTCGGATCCAGTCCGACCCGGCCGGTATTCTGGACCGGTCCGCCGCCCGGTGACCGGGCGGCGACCGCGTGGTCGCAGCCCATCCCGGGCCGAGGCGGCCACGTCCGACGCACGACCTCCTGTCACGGATGGACCGTGGCCGCTTAGCCCAGAGGAGGTGAGCACGTCTTGCGTCATTACGAGATCATGGTGATCCTCGATGCGAGTCTCGAGGAACGCACCGTTGGCCCGTCGCTGGACACGTACCTGAACGTGATCCGGACCGCGGGTGGCTCGGTGGAGAAGGTCGACGTGTGGGGCCGCAGGCGCCTCGCATACGAGATCAACAAGAAGGCCGAGGGGATCTACGCCGTCATCGACCTCCAGGCGACACCGGAGGCCGTGGCCGAGCTGGACCGGCAGCTGCGGCTCAACGAGGCGATCCTGCGTACCAAGGTCATCCGTCCGGAAGTCCACTGACGGCCCGAATCCGAACCCGCATCGCACCGCTTCGTCGTACCCGTGTGGGAGCCTGACGGCGAGACAAAGCGTGAGGAGTGACCATGGCTGGAGACACCACCATCACGGTCATCGGCAACCTGACCGACGACCCTGAGCTGCGTTTCACCCCGTCGGGTGCGGCCGTCGCCAAATTCCGCGTCGCGTCCACCCCCCGGTTTTTCAAGGACGGCGAGTGGAAGGACGGCGATCCGCTCTTCCTGTCGTGCACCGTGTGGCGCCAGGCGGCCGAGAACGTCGCCGAGTCGTTGCAGCGGGGCGCCCGCGTCATCGTCTCGGGTCGGCTGCGCCAGCGGTCGTACGAGACGAAGGAGGGCGAGAAGCGCACGGTCATCGAGCTGGAGGTCGACGAGATCGGACCCTCGCTGCGGTACGCCACGGCGAAGGTCCAGAAGATGTCGCGCAGCTCCGGTGGCGGCTTCGGCTCCGGTGGGGGCGGCGGTCAGGGCGGCGGTTTCGCCGACGATCCCTGGGCGTCCGCGGCACCGGCTCCGGCCGGCGCTGGTAGCGGTGGCGGTCGCGGTGGCGGGTCGAGCTCATCCTTCGACGACGAGCCACCCTTCTAAAGGAGTACGAGCACCATGCCCAAGGCTGCGGCACTGCGCAAGCCGAAGAAGAAGGTCAACCCTCTGGACAAAGAGGGCATCACCTACATCGATTACAAGGACACCGCGCTGCTGCGGAAGTTCATCTCCGACCGCGGCAAGATCCGCGCTCGGCGGGTCACCGGGGTCACCTCCCAGCAGCAGCGCCAGATCGCCCGTGCGGTCAAGAACGCCCGTGAGATGGCGCTCCTGCCGTACACGACGACGGCACGCTGAGCGGGGTGCGGACATGAAGATCATTCTGACTCAGGAGGTGTCCGGCCTCGGCACGCCCGGCGACGTGGTCGAGGTCAAGGACGGGTACGGGCGCAACTACCTGCTGCCCCAGGGCTTCGCCATCCCGTGGACCCGGGGCGCCGAGAAGCAGGTCACGCTGATCAAGCGGGCCCGGGCCAGCCGCGAGATCCGTGACCTCGGCCAGGCCAACGAGGTCAAGGCGCAGCTCGAAGGCCTGCAGGTCCGGCTCTCCGCCCGGGCGGGCAGCGGCGGCCGGCTGTTCGGCTCGATCACGCCGGCCGAGGTCGTCGACGCCGTGAAGGCGGCCGGCGGTCCCGCGCTGGATCGGCGCCGGGTCGAGCTGCCCGGGCACATCAAGTCCACCGGCAACTACACGGTGCAGGTCAAGCTGCACCCCGAGGTGAGCGCGAACATCGCGATCACGGTCGTCGGCGCCAAGTAGCCCGTCACGCCGCAGACGCGGGGCGCCTCCACGGCGGAGGCGCCCCACGTTCGTGATCGTCGCGTCATCAGCCCGATTCCTGGCCGCGAAGAGTCCGGCTGGGTGCGCGTGGATCACCGACCGCCGAGGACCTGGGCAATCAGGACAGCTCGTCCGCCCGCCGGATGAGGTTGGCCAGCTCCCGTACCGCCGGATCCTCGGTCTTCGCCGCCGCGCCGGAGGCGATCTCGGCGAGGTCGCGCAGCCGGACGTCGCCGGCTCCCGACTCCGACCGGAGCCGCTCGGCCAGGAACCCGGCCGCGTAACACATCTGCAGCCGCGACGCCGCCTCCAGGAACGGACCGTCCACATCGGAGACGTCGACCGTGGCGGTGACCTCCTGCGCCTCGCGGGACCGTGGGTCGTGCCACCGGACGTCCACCCGCGCGACCCGGTCCCCCGAGCCTGTCAACCGGACCGCGTAGAGCGCCGTCACCGAGTGCCCGGGCCCGACCTCGCCGCCGTCGACCCGGCGGTTGCGGAAGTCCTCGTCGGCCACGGCCCGGTTCTCGTACCCGATCAGCCGGTACGAGACCACCGCCTGCGGGTCGAACGCCACCTGCACCTTCGCGTCCAACGCCCGGACCGACAGCGTCGCCGGCAGCTGCTGCACGAACACCTTACGGGCCTCGGTGCGATCGGAGACGTACACGACGAACCCGTCGCCCTTGTCCGCCAGCTGTTCCATCAGCTCGTCCCCGTAGTCGCTGCCGACCCCGACCCCGAGCAGGGCGATCTGCTTGCGCGCCTCCTCCCGGATCTGCGCGACGATCGGCGCCGGGTCGGTGTTCCCGACGTTCGCCAGACCGTCGGAGAGGATGATGACCCGGTTGGTCGCGCCGGTCCGGAAGCCGTCCCGCGCCACCTGGTACCCGAGCACCAGCCCGGCCTCCAGGTTCGTGCTCTCCTCGACCTCCAGCGCGTCGATCGCCGCGTGCAGGTCCCCCTTCTTGGCGACCCGGGTCAGCGTGCGGACCACCCGGGCCCGGGACGAGAACGTCACGATCGCCACCGAGTCGGTCGCCCGTAACTGCGTCACGAGCGTGTGCAGCGCATCCTGTACCAGGTCCAGGCGCGCCGGCTCGGCCATCGACCCGGAGACATCCACGACGAACGTCAACGCCGCGTCCCGCCGTTCGGTGGCGTCCTCGGCCCGCGTCTGCAAGCCGACCCGCAGCAGCCGGAGATCCGTGGCGCCGCGATGGGTCCGCGGCATCCGGGAACCATCCACGTGTACGGCGAAGCCGTCCCCACGCGGTTCCCCGTACTCCTGGTCGAACGCGTTGATGAACTCCTCGGGCCGTACGGTCCCGCGCTCCGGCAGCCGGCCCTCCTGCAGGAGCCGCTTGGCGTAGCCGTACGACGCCGTGTCGACATCCACCGCGAATGTCGACTGCGGATCGTCGTCGGTACGCGTCTCGCCGCCCTTGCCGGGCCGCCCTTGCGCTTCCGGCGCTCTGCTGCCGCCGCGCTGGCTGTCGGATGCGCCACCGCTGCAGCCGGTCAGTGCCAGTGCGGCGACCACGGTCCCCGTGACGAGCCAGAGTCGATTGTTGGCCATCGTTCTCCTCCCACCTGTCGCCGTCGATGCCATTGGACAGATGGAGGGTCACGCCGGTGTCGCGTGTGGCCGAGCCGAGACCCAAGCGTGAAGATCGTGACCGGAGCGTAGGGAACCCGTGACCTGGCTCAGCTGACCGGTCTGCCGATGACCGTGAACAGCACGGTGGCGATCCCGGCCCCGACGACGCTGGCGGCGAACCCGATGGTGGCCGCCCGCCAGGTGGTGTTGGCCCAGCGCATGACGATGGCGATGACCAGGCTGAGGGCGAGCGCGGTGGCCAGCCGCGGCACGGTGTCGACCAGCGTCTCGAGCGCCTCGGCTCGCGGGCTGCCGCACGGGTTGCCGGCCGGATCCTGGCAGTTGGGTTCGGGCGTGCTGCCGAGCAGCAGGGCCCAGACGACGTAGAGCGCGACCGGCACGACGTACCAGACGGCGGTCATCAGCGCCGTCCAGAAGTATCCGCGTTCGGGCTCCACGAGATCATCGTCGTCGCCGCGGGGTCGGCCCCGCGGGCGGGGTCGGGGTCGGACCCGCTGTTGCGGCCGGGGCCGGGGTTGGTGGACCATCCCGGCCGACCGGCGTGGGACCGGCACCGGGAGCCGAGGGCTGGGTGGCGGGAGCGGCCGTTCGTACCAGTCCTGCGGTGGTACCGCCTCGTAGCGCGGGTAGCCGGTCTCCTCCCGCTGCCACGGTGGTGGTGGCTCGGGGTGCCACTGCGCTGGCTCCGGCTGCCGGGGTGGCGGCTCCGGTGCCGCGCCATGCGGCTGCACGGTGACCCAGCCGGTGCCCGTCTGCCAGGACTCCCGGCGGTCCTCACGGTCCCAGTCGTTGGCAGGTGTGTACCGCGGGGGAGGCGGATCGTACTCCTCCTCCTCATCCTCCCAGCCCGGCCGTCTGGCCACTCCATCGAGCGGATCCCGCGAGCCGTGTCCCCACTCCCGGTAGTCCACGGCCGGAGCGTGACCCCTCCGAAATGTGTTCGCAATCGTCCGTACAGCCGAAATCCGGCGATAGGCGCTAGGCTGACACGCCCGACTCCGCGTGTCGTGCAGGGTTTCTTGCGTCCACACGGTGGGGACCACGTCCGCCCAGGTCAGGCGGCTTCCCGGGGGTCATCCCCAACGGATTTCCACAGGCTGTGCACAGGGATGCGCACACGCGTAGCGGGCGCGTCCACAGGTTGTCCCGAGGTCCGTCCACCGGGGTGTTTGAAGTGACGACCCGTGCGTCCTTAGTGTCGACCGGTCGGGCCGGGGTCGGCGCCATCCCAAGATTGTCAGACCCTCGCGGTACCACTGCGGGGAAGGGAGTCCACAGTGTCTGTCGCCGACGACGTACGGGTCGAGCAGACCCGCGCGCCGTCCGGCGGTTCCACAATGGACAGCCAGTTCGACCGTACGCCTCCGCAGGACAGCGCGGCGGAGCAGTGCGTCATCGGCGGCATGCTGCTGTCGAAGGACGCGATCGCGGACGTGGTCGAGATCCTCCGGTCCGGCGACTTCTACCGGCCGGCGCACGCGGTCATCTTCGACACGATCCTCGACCTGTACGGGCGGGGCGAGCCGGCCGACGCCATCACGGTGGCCGCCGCGCTCGCCGACTCCGGGGACCTCGGACGGGTGGGCGGCGCGGCCTACCTGCACACGCTGATCTCGGCCGTGCCGACCGCGGCGAACGCCGCCTACTACGCGCGCATCGTCGGCGAGCGGGCGGTGCTGCGCCGCCTGGTCGAGGCCGGCACCCGCATCGTCCAGCTCGGGTACGGTGCGGCCGCCGGAGCCGGTCGCGACGTCGACGACGTGGTCGACCTGGCCCAGCAGGCCGTGTACGACGTGACCGAGCGCCGGGTCAGCGAGGACTTCGCGGTCCTGTCCGAGCTGCTGCAGCCCACGCTCGACGAGATCGAGGCGGTCGGCTCGCAGGGCGGGCTGATGACCGGCGTGCCGACCGGGTTCACCGACCTCGACCGGCTCCTCAACGGCCTGCATCCGGGGCAGCTCATCGTGGTGGCCGGCAGGCCCGGCCTGGGCAAGGCCCTCGCCCTGGACACGCCGCTGCCGACCCCCGACGGGTGGACCACCATGGGCGAGGTCCGGGTCGGCGACCTGTTGGTCGGCGCGGATGGCCTGCCGACGAGGATCGTCGCCACCAGCGAGGTCATGCACGGGCGACGGTGTTACCAGGTCGAGTTCGGCGACGGTACGACCATCGTGGCCGACGCCGAGCATCTGTGGCGGACGACGACCCGGACGAGCCGGTGCCAGCGGTCCGAGACGGGCTACCGGTCACCGGACTCCGTGGTGAGGCTCCGCTCCACCGTCACGGCGGCGGACGCGGAGCCGGATGTGCTGGTCACCTCCACCCCCGGGTACCCGCGGAAGAGCCTGCGGACCGCGCCGCTGAAGCGGACCGATCGGCCGGAGATGAGCCACCATCACATCGCCACGACCGAACAGATCCGGGCCACCCTGCGCCATCCCACCGACGGGCGGCTGAACCACGCGGTGGAGAACTGCTCGCCGCTCGTCCTGCCGGAACGCGAGCTGCGCGTGCCGCCGTACACCCTGGGTGTGTGGCTCGGCGACGGGCACAGCTCGTTCGTGACGCCGTCGTCGCCGCCGGTCGCGGAACGGGCTTGCGCCGGCTCGGCCACCGGCCTCGTGCGCTCGGTGGGAGTCCTCGGTGACAAGCACATCCCCGCGCCCTACCTGCGCGCGTCGGAGCAGCAGCGTCGAGCCCTGCTGGCCGGGCTCATGGACACCGACGGGACCGTAGGGCCCACCGGAGACGTCCAGTTCACGTCGACCTCCCGCCGGTTGGCGCTGGACGTCTTCGAGCTCGTCGTCAGCCTCGGTTATCGCTGCACGGTCAATACGAAGCGGGTCAACGGGCGGACGGAGGCCACCTCGACCGGGTACACGCTCAGTTTCACGACCGTGGACGACGTGTTCCGGCTGGAACGCAAGCGGCAGGCACATCGGGAACGGCGCCGAGCCGATCCGACGACGCGGAGCGGGTCCAGGGTCATCGTGGACATAAGGCCAGTGGCGAGCGTGCCGGTCCGGTGCGTCACGGTAGACAACGACGACCATCTCTACCTGGCGAGCCGGGCCATGATCCCGACCCACAACTCGACCGCTTCCATGGACTTTGCCCGACATGCGGCGGTCCGCTTCAACCTCGCCAGCGCGATCTTCTCGCTCGAGATGAGCAAGGTGGAGATCGTGATGCGGCTCCTGGCAGCCGAGGCCCGGGTACCGCTGCACGTGCTGCGCTCGGGACAGCTCTCCGACGATGACTGGACGAAGCTCGCCCGACGGATGGGTGAGATCTCCGAGGCGCCGCTGTTCGTGGACGACACCCCGAACATGAACCTGATGGAGATCCGGGCCAAGGCGCGCCGGCTCAAGCAGCGGCACGACCTCAAGCTCGTCATCGTCGACTACCTGCAGCTGATGACGTCGCCGAAGCGGGTCGAGAGCCGGCAGCAGGAGGTCGCGGACCTGTCCCGCGGCCTGAAGCTGCTCGCCAAGGAGATCGAGTGCCCGGTCGTGGCGGTCTCCCAGCTCAACCGCGGCCCGGAACAACGGACGGACAAGCGGCCTCAGTTGTCCGACCTTCGCGAATCTGGGTGCCTCACCGCGGCCACGAGGGTTACCCGGGCCGACAGTAACGCCGAAGTCTCCCTCGGCGAGCTGCTCGCCACGGGCGAGCGGGACGTTCCGGTGTGGGCGCTCGACGAACGGTTGAAATACACGCCACGCACGCTCACCCACGTCTTTCCCAGCGGTCGCCGTGAGGTCTTCCGGCTGCGCCTCGCCTCAGGAAAGGAGATCGAGGCGACCGCGAACCATCCGTTCCTGACGTTCGAAGGGTGGACTCCCCTGCGGGACCTCCGCGCCGGCTCGCGCCTCGGTACGCCGCGACACATTCCGGCACCGCGCACGACCGGGTCCTGGCCGACAGAGGAGGTCATCCTGCTCGCACACCTCATCGGCGCCGGATCCGTCGTCCGGCGGCAGCCGATCCGATACACGAGTCGTGACGACGAGAACCTCCGCGCCGTCACAGCAGCCGCTGAGCACCGGGTCATGTCGCTCCGGCTTCCGGCGCCCCACCGGTTGGCCAGCGGGAAGCACGATCCCATCGCGGAATGGCTCGACACGCTCGGGCTGTTCGGTCCGGGGTCGGATGAGACATTCGTCCCGGCGGGCGTCTTCGGCCTGTCCACGTCCCAGGTCGCCCTGTTCCTCCGGCACCTGTGCGCGACAAACGGCTCGGTGACCCTCGCCAAGAGCGGTCGCGGTGGTCGGATCTGCTACGCCTCCACGAGCCGGCGACTACTGGAGGACGTATCCCGCCTCCTGCTCCGCTTCGGCATCACCGGCCGGCTGCGTCCGGTGCCCGTGAAC
>Ga0114129_10000750_pt1 | contig 41238 bp, 36 predicted proteins | sample RhiMetdeltSRZDD1_FD_80071 | JGI IMG/M metagenome (GOLD analysis project Ga0114129, IMG submission 80071) | Populus rhizosphere microbial communities from Tennessee, USA - Rhizosphere MetaG P. deltoides SRZDD1 (version 2) (version 2) | ecosystem: Host-associated > Plants > Roots > Rhizosphere >...
CCCGGCAGCAGGGCCGCTGAGCAGAAGACTGGAGAGCGGAATGCGCAGGACGAATCGTTTGGGTGCATTGACCATTGCGTTCCTCGCGGCGGCGACCGCGCTGCCCACCGCTTACACGCTGACCGGCCCGAAGTGGGGAACCCGTACGGTGAGTTTCTATATCAATCCTGCCAACAGCGACGTTCCCGAAGCTGATGCCGAAGCTGCGATCGAGGCCGGAGCGGCGACCTGGGGGTCGCAGTCGAACGCAGATTTCAGGTTCTACTACATGGGCCGCACCGCGGGCTCCACGCTGAGCAACAACGGCAAGAACGAAGTGTTCTTCCGCAATACCGTCAACGGCAGTCTCATCGCCGAAACGTACTGGTGGGCGGATTCATCGGGACGTCTGATCGATGCCGATATCGTCTTCTATGACGGCGGCAACAATTTCGCGACGGGCAACAACCCATGCAATGGGTTCTACATCGACGACACCGCTGCTCACGAGTTCGGGCATGCGCTTGGTCTGGGTCACAGTTCCGATGTGAACGCGACGATGTACTACATGCAGAACTGGTGCTCACAGAATTGGCGGACCCTCGAGAGCGACGATCTGGCCGCCGTCGAAGCGCTCTACCCCGCCAGCCGCGTGAACACGGCACCGACCGTTGCGATCGCTTCGCCTTTGAGCGGACTCTCGGTCGTTCAGGGCAGTGCGGTCACTTTCGTGGGATCTGCCAGCGACCAGCAGGACGGCAACCTGACGTCCGGCGTCGTCTGGACGTCGAATCTCGTCGGGCAGCCGCTCGGCTACGGTGGGAGTGTCACGGCAGCGCTTCCGCTCGGTACAAACATTGTGACCGCCACCGTGACCGACAGCGGCGGCTACTCGGCGACTGCTGCGGTGACTGTCGCGGTGACGTCGGCATCAATACCGTCCATTGATCTCCCCTCGTCCACGATTTCGCTGTCTGCAACCGGATATCGATTGAAGCAGGGCCCGCGCGTGGACTTGACGTGGAGTGGGGCGACGTCGGCGAGCGTTGACATCTACCGGAACGGGACGCGGGTAACGACGACTGCGAACGACGGAACGCAGGTGGACTCACCGGGGAGGAAGACAACCGGGACCGTGACTTACAGAGTATGCGATGCGGGAACGTCGAACTGTTCCAGCACCGCGACGGTCACTTTCTAAGCTTGCAGTCCACTCCCTTGCTTGGCCCGGTCAGTGATCGGCAACGCCAGCTCTACAGCGACCCTCGAATGTGATCCCTTCCTTATCGGCCATGGGCGTTAGGCGGCGAATCGGTCTCCGGCGTCACGCGCAAAACGTGTTCAACTGACGAGATTGAAAGCGCGCACCACGAACCGGAGAAATAACTCTGGTTCGTAGTAGACTTGTTGACGCGCTCGCGCCCGCACCGGTGCGCTTTCTCTCGGAAGCCGCCGATTTCTCCGATTTTCTGCAAGATCCCTTCGTGTGGACTGGGAAGGGAAATTGCTGATCACCAGCTAGTCGATGCTTCGCGACAAACGTTTGTACGCCATCGTCGCTCTCGTCGGCAGCTTCCTCTTTTTGTACTGGGGCGTCCTCCAAAAACTCGTTCACGATTGGGCAACCGACGACAACTATTCGCATGGATTCGTGGTCGTTCCGGTCGCGTTGTACTTCGTCTGGGAACGTCGCGCGCGACTGGCAGCGCTCCCCGTTCGGCCGTCCTGGATCGGTCTTCTGATCGTCGCTGCGGGCATCGGGCTGTTGCTCGCGGGCTTGCTGGGGGCCGAGTTATTCGTGTCGAGAGTGTCCATGCTCGGCGTTCTCGTGGGGACGATCGTATTCGTCTGGGGGTGGCGGCATCTAGGAGCGCTGGCGTTTCCCTCTGCTTTCCTGCTGTTGATGATTCCGATTCCCGCGATCATCTTCAATCAAATCGCGTTTCCTCTGCAGCTCCTCGCATCGCGCGCGGGCGAGGCGATCCTTTCCGCGGCCGGCATTCCCGTGCTGCGTGAAGGCAACGTCATCATCCTTGCGAACACGACGCTCGAAGTGGCGGAGGCCTGCAGCGGCATTCGGTCGCTGGTCTCGCTGTTTACACTCGGTCTCGTTTACGGCTATCTCATCGACCGTCGCGTTGGAGTTCGAGCGTTGCTGGCAATCGCGACGATTCCGGTGGCGATCGTGACGAACGCGCTGCGTGTGGCCGGAACCGGCATCGCGGCTCATTACTATGGGGCGCGGGCTGCAGAGGGTCTCATTCACGAAACAGCGGGTTTCCTCATATTCGCGGCCGCCTTTGCGCTCTTCTTCGTCGTGGCCAAGCTGATCGGCTTCATGTTTCCGCCCAAGGCGGCGCATCCCCCGGCATCAGTCGCGACCTTCACCTCGGGGCTGAAAGCGTGAATACTCGGCTCTTGATTGTGGCAGCAATGCTGCTCGCCGGTTCAGGTTACGTGGCGCATGCCACGCACGCTGAGGACCCTGTAACCACGAAGCAGTCGCTCGCGACGCTCCCGCTCGACCTGGGCAAGTGGCGTGGCCAAGAGTCGCCGGCAATGGCGTCCAACGTCCTCAAAGTGCTGGGTGTCGACGAATACCTCAATCGGGTCTACCTGGCGGACCGCGAGCCCTTTGTCTCTTTGTACGTGGGGTTTTATGCAAGTCAGCGCCAGGGCGACACGATCCATTCGCCGCTCAACTGCCTGCCTGGGGCCGGTTGGCAGCCCGTGGTGCAGGACCGCATCACGATACCCGTCTCGGACGCCAGCGGCAGTATCCGTTCCATCACGATCAATCAGTTCGTGATCCAGAAGGGACTCGAGCGACAGATAGTTCTGTACTGGTACCAGAGTCACGGCCGAGTGATCGCAAGCGAGTATGCCAGCAAGATCTATATGGTGTATGACGCGATGCGGTTGAACCGTACCGACGCAGCGTTGGTTCGAGTGATTACACCGATCCTGGACGTTGACATCGCCACCGAACCAGCCGCGGCGGCGCGAGCGACTGAGTTCGTCCAGCGGATTTTCCCGATTCTGAGCGGCGTGTTGCCGTCATAGTCTCGCCAGACCGGGGCCCCCACCGCACGTGTGGTGTGCGGTGGGGCGGAGACCGGGGCCCCCACCGCACGTGTTGTGTGCGGTGGGGCGGAGACCGGGGTCCCCACCGCACGTATGGTGTGCGGTGGGGCGGAGACCGGGGGGCCCACCTCACGTATGATGTGCGTTGCGTCGAGAGACGGGCCGAGAGCACCGGCGCGAAAAGATTCTTACCGCGAGACGCACTCGCGTCATTGAGAGAAGCAATGCAGACCAAGCTCGTCGTGTGGGCATTGATCGGTGTGTCGTCGCTGTCAATTGTTGCGTGCTCGAAGAATCCCGACGTTGCGAAAGCCGAGTACCTCAAGAGCGGCGACGGGTACGTCGCCCAGAAGAAATATCGCGAAGCGGCCATTCAGTATCGCAACGCGATCGCTGTCGATCCGCGCTTCGGCGAAGCACGACTCAAGTTAGCAAACGTGTACGAGCAGCTCAACGAGCCTCAGAACGCATACGGCGAGTACATACGCGCGGCCGATCTGCTGCCGCAGAACGTGGATGCTCAGCTGAAAGCCGGCGCCATCCTGCTGGCAGGCGGGAAGTACGAGGAAGCAAAGGCTCGTGCGGACAAGGCCCTGACGGTCGATCCGAAAAACGTGAACGCTCGAGTGTTGAAGGGAAGCGCCCTGGCCGGCTTGCGCGATCTCGAGGGCGCCATCGGTCAAGTCGAGAACGCCATTAGAACCGACCCGTCGCAGAGCGTTGCTTACACGACTCTGGGTGGGCTGCAATTCGTCAAAGGTAATCGCGAGGCGGCCGAGAAGGCGTTCAGGCAAGCCGTCGAGGCCGACCCGAAATCTGTGCCGGCGCACATGGCGCTTGCGCACTTCTATTGGGCGAGCGGGCGGCCGAATGAAACCGAGGCTGCGCTGAAAGAGACGCTGAAGCTGGACGAGAAGAACCTGCTGACGAATCGGGCGCTCGCCATCTTTTACCTCGTCTCGGGCAGGCCCGCAGAAGCGGAGCCCTGGCTCAAGGTCGTCGCAGAGAACTCACCGGGCTTCCAAGGGCGCCTTACCCTCGCCGACTATTACTTGTCCAGCAACCGGCCCGCCGATGCCAAGGCCGTCCTTGAAAAAATTGGAACCGAAAAGGACGCCTTCGTGCCTTCGACGCTGCGCCTAGCGGCGGTAGCGACAGCGACCGGGGATCGACAGGGCGCCTACCGTTTCCTCGATCAGATCCTGACAAAGGAGCCGAAGCAGGTCGACGCGCTCCTCGCGAAAGGGCAGATGCAGTTCACCGACGGCAAGCTCGATGATGCGCTCGCGTCTGCGAACGCGGGCGCGAATGCAGCCCAGAACAATCCCAATGCGCATTTTCTGCGGGGCCGGATCCTGTCCAGCAAGTACGACGTCCCCGGCGCGATACAGGCGCAGAAGGAGGCCGTCCGGTTGAATCCAAAGTTCATCGGAGCCATCCTCGAACTTGGCCGCCTGTCGTTGGCAGCGGGCCGGCCGGAAGAGGCCGCGCAGTACGCGCAGAACGCTCTCGAGCTGGCGCCGAATCTGCCCGAGGCTCAACTACTGCTCGCACGGACCGAGCTCGTGCGAAGAAATCCTCAAGCGGCCGAGGATGCGCTTCGGACGGTATCGAACAAGTACTCGCAATCCCCTGTGGTGCTCGCCGAGATGGGACAAGTCCTGATCGCGAAGAACAATCGTGCGGCGGCACGCGCCGCCTTCGAGCAGGCACTTGCGAAGGACCCCCTTCAGTTGCGTGCACTGGAGGGGCTGACGTATCTGGATCTGCAGGACAAGAACGTCAAGAGCGCGCGTACACGCCTGGAATCGCTGATGGTGACGGCTCCCAAAAACGACGCCCTTCGACTGGTCGCCGCGCGGATGTACGTGTCCGCGGGAGATCTCGATGCGGCAGAGCGCGTTTTGAAGGAGGCGATCAGCCTCAACTCGAACAATCTGCAGGCATTCGGCGCCTTGGGCATGCTCTACGCCAGGCAGCAGCGCCTGGGAGACGCCACGGCGGAGTTCGAGAAGCTCGCGCAGCGTCAGCCCCACGACGTTGGACCCTTGACGGTTGTCGGTATGCTGCTGCACATGCAGAACCGCGTGGAGGATGCCCGAGCGCGCTACGAAAAGGTCCTCAGCATGGATGCCCGAGCGGCTGTTGCAGCGAACAATCTGGCGTGGATTTATGCCGAGCGAGGGGAGCAACTCGACCGGGCACTTCAGCTCGCTCAGACGGCGAAGGCGCAGCTTCCCGAATCCCCCGAGGTCAACGACACACTTGGCTGGGTGTACTACAAGAAGGGACTCGGAAGTCTGGCGGTGGCTCCGCTTCAGCAGTCGGTCGAGCAAGATCCGAAGAATCCCACCTATCACTATCACCTCGGCCTGGTGTACGCGAATTCGGGGCAGAGGGCCAAGGCCCGTGAGGCGCTCGAGCAAGCGCTGAAACTCAATCTGCCGGCTGCCGAATCAGCGGATGCGCGAAAGGCGTTGGCATCGCTCAAGAGCTAGCGAGATTCGTGGCGCAGACGGGAACCTCAGACGCAGGTCGCTCGGTGCGGATTCTTTTCCTGACCCATCGGCTGCCCTATGCGCCGAATCGAGGGGATCGCATCCGCGCGTTTCATCTCCTGCGAATCCTGAGCGCGCGGTTCGATGTCGATCTCGTGTCGCTCGTTCACGACGAGGACGAACGGCACAGAGTGGACGCCCTGCGCTCGATGACAGCCTCGGTCAGCATCGCGCCCGTACGGCGTGGCCGGTTGGCGGCGGCAGCCCTGGCACTGCCCACCTCGCAGCCGCTCACACACGTCCTGCTCCACAGCCCACACATGCCGGGAACGATTCGGGGGGTGACGAACTGCCACCGTCCCGATGTCGTGCTCGCGTATTGCACGGGCATGGCGCGATACGCGCTCGAACCGCCCCTGGCCTCGATCCCGTGTCTTCTCGACATGGTCGACGTCGATTCCGCAAAATGGGAAACATTGAGTAGCAACGCGAGCTGGCCGCTTTGTGCCATCTACCGGCGCGAGGCACGCCTGCTTCGGCGGTTTGAACACCACGCGATCGAACACGCCGCCGCCACGACGGTTGTCAATGAACGTGAGCACCAACTTGTGGCGGACATTGGATCGGCCAGCAGGGTCGTCGTCGTGCCGAACGGCGTGGATCTCGACGGCTTCACACCAACCGGTCCTCCGGCCACCGAGCCTCGCGTCGTCTTTTGCGGCGTCTTCAACTACGGGCCAAACGAGGCCGGGGCCCTCTGGCTGGCGTCGCGCGTTTGGCCGCTGGTTCGGAATCGTGAACCGCGGGCGCAGCTATCGCTCGTGGGCATGAACCCATCGCGCGCTGTCGCCGCGCTTTCACGTGATCGATCGATTCACGTGACGGGCGCGGTGCCCGATGTGCGTCCGTATCTCTGGGGCGCTGCCGTTTCGGTCGCTCCTTTGCACGTGGCTCGTGGTGTGCAGAACAAGGTGCTGGAGGCAATCGCGTCGGGCCTCCCATGCGTCGTGACACCAGAAGTCTTGGAGGGACTGCCTGCTGCTGCGCGCGCCGCGTGCCGCTCCGCGTCGGAGCCTCAAGCCTTTGCGGACCGCATTCTTTGCCTGCTGCGCGAAACTCCGGAAGCACGACGAGGTCTGAGTCGCCGGGCGCGCGTCGAGGATCTCGTCTGGGAGCGTCAATTGCACCCGATGATTGATCTGGTGGCCAGCATCGCACAGCCGCAACCGATCACAGAGCGGGCGCGGCCGGGACACCATTGAACGTTGGTCCGCGCATCGCGTGCGCGGAGGGATTCATCGGGTGAGCGCATCTGCTTCTCGGCGTCAGCTTGATGGCATCTCGAGATGGAGAGGCGCCTGCCGAGCGTTTAAGGAAATGCCGTCGAAGCGTTCAGTGTCGCTTCACCCACGAGTGCATGGTGGCCGAGTAACAATGACGTCGAGCGGCTTGCCATACTGCTCATGACGCGACCGGTGGTCCAAGACACTTGTCGATGAGCCGACCGAAGACATGACGAGCCCAACTCCGGATGATTATGCCGTCGGGCTGCTCGACGACAGACCCGATCCCTTACGATACGACTACCATACCGATGATCCGGAGGAGGCTGCCGGGATGATCGCGGCGATGATCCCATGGGGATCACGCGTGCTCGACGTAGGCTGCGGCACAGGTGCGCTCTCGCAGTTTCTCATCGACACACGTGGCGTTGTGCTCGTCGGAATCGAGCCGGATCCCGATCGCGTCTCGGCCGCACGCGCGCGAGGCGTACAGGTGCATCAGAGTACCTTCGAGGGTGAGTGGGTCGAATCGCTGGGCAAATTCGACGTTGTGGTGTTTGCTGATGTGCTCGAGCATCTGCCTGATCCGGCGGCACCGCTTCACCTCGCTCGGACCGTCTTGAGACCATCCGGCGTAGTGGTTGCCTCTGTTCCAAACGTCGCGCACTGGTCCGTGCGGTGGGATCTGTTACGAGGGCGCTTCACCTACACGTCATCCGGCATAATGGATGCGACGCATCTCCGCTGGTTCACGGAACGCTCCGTTCGTGCGCTGTTCGAAACAAGTGGCTATCGAATCGAGCGACTTTCGCACACGTTGGGGACCGCTCTGGCGCTGTACAGCGAACGTAGGCCGTGGCGGAACCTTCCGCAGTACCGGGTCCGAAAGGTTCTGAGGTTCCTCACCCGGGTGATGCCGCGCGTATTTGGCTGTCAACATGTCATTCGAGCGTCTCCGCGGGCGCTCGAATCGTGACCGTGGGCATTGCACCGCGTATGAGGCGCAGGGCTGCGTAGCGTATTCAGGATGTTCGAACGAGAGACCCTCGGATGGCCTCCTCCGACGACAAGCGTGCTGCGGTCGAAACTCCAGGGCGGGCTCGCGATCGTCCGGGCGTACGCCGCGCTCGCCACTGGCCGGGTGGCGCACCATCGGATCTTTGGGGATCTTCCAGACGACGTCTGGTTGTCTATGAACACGACGACCTACCGTCGGTATGCCGTGCTCCGGCGCGTGCTGCCATCGCTCCCTGATGAGAACATTCAGAGGCGGTTCATCGGCAACGCCGGGGATGCTGCCCTGGCGGAAGCGTATCGCGCATATCAGATCATGAGGGCGGTCATTGCACGACGAGGGCTGCCTCTCGAGAACACCGCAGTTTTGGACTTCGGCTGTGGCTGGGGCCGATTTGTACGCTTCTTTCTTCGTGATACGCCGGCCGAGCACCTATACGGCGTCGATGTGATGCCGCTCGCGATCGAGCTTTCACGCCAAACGAACCCCTGGTGCCAGTTCTCGCTCGTCGAGCCACTGCCGCCATCCCACTTGCCGGATGAGCACTTCGGCGTCATCTACCTGTACTCAGTGTTCTCGCACCTCTCGGATGAGGCACACCTTCGATGGCTTGCCCGAGTTCCACCGACTGCTTCGTCCTGGCGGTCTGCTGTTCGCGACCACTCGAACACGTGAGTTCATCAACGACTGCGAACGGGCGCGGACGGGGGAATTCCCGGGCGGCCACGCGAGATTGCCGAACGTGTTCATCGAGCCTGCTCATTGGCCCGCTCGATACGACCGCGGGGAATATTGCTACAGCGCGGTCGGGGGCGGCGCCGGGCTCGCCGGTGGGAACGTACTCACCGCCGACTTCTACGGCGAGACGTGCATTCCCGATGCGTAGGTGCGTCGGCGATGGACCGACCGGTTCGCAATTCTCGACTACCTGGAGGCCGACGGCTGGTGGCTCTCGCAGAACCTGATCATCGCTCAGCCACGTCTAGCCGTGCTTGCACGGCTAGACGTGCACGAGACGGTCGAAAAATTAGGCCGCGAGTTGAGCTCCGTCCAGAGGACTGTACAGTGAAGGGAGATCCGGCGGCTGTGACAGGTCCCGATAGATAACTCCTGTTTTCTGGACTCGCAGAACGTCATACGGGACGTAGCTGCCGGCAGAACCCGCTTCATCGAGCAGAAACGGATCGGGCAGCCGACCGGCGAGAAGCAGCGCTCGTGAGGCGATCAGGAGTAGGACGACGCCCACTGCACCTTGCACGAGTTGCCGAAGCAAGCTCGCGTCGACCTCGCGCACCCCAAGAATCGCTCATCGACGCAGTCATGGAACCGCAGCACCGCCTGCCGGCCGAATGATATTATGGTTCGAGTGTAATCGCCGTCGGATCCGACTCAGAGAATCCTCTCGGACTGGTGCTTGCCGCACGCCGGCCCGACCCTCAACTTGACAAAATGGAAGAATCCGACAAGCGCGCCGTCAGGGCAGAGCCGATCTCGCAGCCCCCTCACGTGTCGAACCGCCCATAATGCAGCCCAACCTACAGGAACCCGGAACGCGACGACTCTCTGGCCTGTCCGTGCACAACGCTCGCCTCCGCGAACACCAGCGCGAGGTAGTGCCGGGCGTAGACAGCGCGATCACGGTCATCTCACCCCACCGCGGCTGGTTCGACTGGCGCCTTCGACAGTTGTGGCGTTACCGCGAGTTGATTGGCCTGTTCGTGTGGCGAGACTTCGTCTCGCTCTACAAGCAAACGATCCTGGGACCTGCCTGGCATGTCCTGCGACCGCTCCTGACAACGCTCATTTTTACGATCGTCTTCAGCCGGGTTGCGCGCCTTTCGACCGACGGAGCCCCGCCGTTTCTTTTCTATATGGCGGGCCAGGTGGTTTGGGCGTACTTTGCGAACTGCGTCGAAAACATCTCGAGAACGTTCATCAGCAACGCACCGCTCCTCAGCAAAGTGTACTTCCATCGCCTGGTGATTCCGATATCGCTCGTGCTCTCGAATCTGGTCGCATTCGGTATTCAGTTCTCTGTCTTTCTCGTACTCCTCGCGGGCTACACGGTGTCTGTTGCGCCGATTCATGTCACGAGCTGGGTCCTCGCGATCCCGTTGGTACTCGTCGTGCTCGGAGGCTACGCACTCGGCGGGGGAATCATCGTCTGTGCGCTCACGACGCGGTACCGTGATCTGTCGTACCTCGTCACGTTCGGCGTGCAGCTATTGATGTACATGACGCCGGTCATTTATCCGCTCTCCGCCGTCCCTGCTCAATATCGTTGGGTCGTGCAGCTGAATCCGTTGACGCCGGTTCTCGAAGCGTTCCGGCGCGGGCTCCTCGGTGTCGGGACCGTCACCTTCGCCGAGCTCGGAATGAGCGTAGCCACGATGCTTGGCTTGGTCGTGGTTGGCCTGATGCTCTTCAGCCGCGTCGAGCGCACCTTCATGGACACTTTGTAGCAAGCGCTCAGGGCAAGAGAAGGGCCCACCAGGATGTGTTTTCCGGAATCGACATAGCTCCATGGCCACCGCAGTTTTCGTCGAACACGTAAGCAAGTCCTACCGGCTCGGCATTATCGGCAGTGACACGATCAGGGAAGACTTAGCTCGTTGGTGGGCTCGCATGCGCGGCAGGCGCGATCCGTTTCTCCAGGTTGGTGCCGACCACGAGCACCACGATCGACAGGTCGGGAAGACCTTCTGGGCGCTCGATGACGTGAACTTCGAGCTGAATGAAGGTGAAGTGCTCGGCGTGATCGGGCGGAACGGTGCTGGAAAGAGCACGTTGCTGAAGATCCTGTCGCAAGTAACCGCGCCATCGGCCGGGCGGGTTACGATTCGCGGACGCGTGGCGAGCCTGCTGGAGGTGGGGACCGGGTTTCATCCAGACTTGACCGGACGGGAAAACGTGTTCCTGAATGGGGCCATTCTCGGAATGACCAAATCCGAGATCCGGAGGAATTTCGATGAGATCGTGGCATTCTCAGAGTGCGACACGTTCATCGATACTCCGGTGAAGCGGTATTCCTCTGGAATGTACGTCCGGCTTGCCTTCGCGGTGGCAGCCCACCTGGAATCGGAGATCCTGATCGTCGACGAAGTCCTCGCCGTCGGCGACGCCCAGTTTCAGAAGAAGTGCCTCGGAAAAATTCGAGACGTGTCGACGCACGGAAGGACGATTCTGTTCGTCACCCATTCGATGTCGGCAGTCGCCGCACTCTGCGGTCAGGCCGTTCTCCTCCGCGGCGGTCGGTTGGTCATGCACGACCAGACAAGTCGTGTGATCACGGAGTACCAATCGGAGCGCGGAACCACGAATGCACCAGCAGATATGGCAGACAAGTCGAGGCCAGGCTCTGGGAAGGCGCGGTTCCGATCGCTCGATGTACGCGCGGTCGATGCCGGGGGACAACCTCTCCGCTTTGCAACGCCCGGATGCGATCTGGTCATCGACACCGAGGTCGAGTGCATCAACGACTTCGCCGACGCTAACGTCGCGGTAACGGTGTTCGACGGCACCGGCTACCGCGTCGTCGATATCAACACCGCGTTGTGTGGAGAGTTTTTGTCGCTGAGACGAGGACAGCGTGTGACGCTGAGGTTTCGAGTCACGGACTTGCTCTTGAAGCCAGGGCCGTACTCCCTTCATCTCTGGATCGGGCGCGGCGGAATTGAAACGATCGATTACGTCGAAGCCGCCGGAACTTTAGAGATTGTCCCGGATCCATCGAGTGCTCGCCACACGGAAACTTTCCCCGGTGTGTATCAGCCACGCTTCACCCACGAATGGCTGACGTAATGGCGTGACCCGCGAAGCTGAGCCAATCGCAACATTTGAAGCGCCAATCTTCCGGACGTTGTCCGTCTGGCCAATCGAGTAGAATCGGAATCTCGTTGTCGCTCGCATTCGTGCCTCGCAACAACCGCTCCGTAGTCGAGTGGTTCGAAGATGAGGATTCTGTTCTTGTCACATTGGTACCCCGTCCCTCCAAACAACGGAGGAAAGCTGCGGGTGTATCACCTAGCAAACGGCCTCGCGCGAAGGCACGAAGTTACCCTCGTGAGCGTTACCTATCCGACCTTCGATGGACCCACAGTTGAGAACGACCCGCTGTTCGATCGGTGCGTGCGCAACATCGTGTTCAGGAAATATCCACGGAATGCGTGGAACTTCGCGCATGTGGCGACGAACTGGGGGCCTCTCCCGCAGCGGCTGTGGACGTTGCTGTCATCCCTTCGGCCCAGCCGCGTCCGTGATGCGAACGATCCGGATTTAGTCACACTCCTTCGCAACATCCGTCTGGAGGAGGCGTACGATGCGGTCTGGGTGTCAATGGACATAATGGCCGAGAACGCGCGACGCGCCGGATTCGACCGAATCGTGCTGGACTTGCCTGATGTCGACGCGCTGTCTTTCTCGAGCATTCTCCGCCAGCGTGGCTGGTACCTGTCGAAGCCGCTCCATTACGGTGAGCTCGCGAAGATCTGGATCCACGAAAAACGTCTGCCGCGCAGGTTCTGGCGGCTCGTCGTCTGTCGGTCGGACGAGGTGACCTTTTTCAAGGGCAGCGAGGAGCGGGTTCACGTTGTGCCCAACGGTGTGGCAGAGTTCAAGCCAACCTCACCGCGTCGCGAGCAGTCTGGTGAACTCTTGTTCGTCGGCACGTTGAACTATCTGCCAAACGTCGATGCGGTTCAGTATTTCTGTCGATCGATCCTGCCGCTGATTCGTCAGCAACACCATCACGCGAGACTCGTCGTGGTTGGCCTGAAACCAGCGGCAGAGGTGTTGGCGCTGCACAATGGGCAAACAATCGAGGTCGTTGGAACCGTGGATGACGTTGCCCCGTTTTTCGAGTCCGCCTCCGTCGTCGTGACACCTATCCGCTCGGGCGCCGGAACCCGACTCAAGATTCTAGAAGCTCTCGTGCGCGGCAAAGCGGTCGTGTCCACATCGAAGGGCATTGAAGGCCTCGAGTTGAGAGACGGCATTGATTTGATGTTGGCGGATTCCCCCGAGCAGTTCGCCGCAGCGTGCATGACGCTGCTCGCGGATGCGGACAAGCGGCGAAGTCTCGCAGCGTCCGGACGCGTTCATGCGCTGGAACGCTATCACTGGGACCGAAGCGTGGAAGCCGCCGAGCGTGCGCTTGGCATCGGCGCTGACTCGGATCACGCGTCTTCCATTCAGCCGTACCTGCCGAAGCCAATGACCTCGCGCGTGTGATTTGCACTCGCCGATCTGGACGATACCCGCGAGCTCACCCGGACATCGGCATCAAAACCGAGACGACGCGCCATTCGCGTGTGGACCGCCGCTGCAGCCTGGAATCTCTATGAAGATCTTGTTTCTAGCTCACCTGGATCCTGTACCCCCAAACAGCGGAGGAAAACTGCGTGTCTACCATCTGGCGAAAGGCCTGGCCAGTAAACACGAGCTCACGCTCGTGACCGTACGTTATCCGTATTTCGATGGGCCGGAAGCAAAGACCGACGAGTTGTTTCAGCTCTGCCACAAGAGAGTCGCATTCACCAAGTCTCCAGCGTCCGGTTGGTGGAACATCTCACAGGTCGCGAGAGACTGGGGGCCCCTGCCGAGGCGCTTGTGGGCACTGTGCTCTTCCATTCGACCGGCTCGTATACGCGATGCCCCCGATCCAGAGCTCGTTGCTCTCCTCCGCAGTTTGAGGACAACTCACAAGTACGACGCCGTATGGGTCTCCACGGATTTCATGGCCGAGAGCGCGGCGCGTGCCGGCTTTGAACGAATCGTCCTCGACATTCACGATCTCGACTGTTTTTCGTATCTCAGCATCCTGCGCTGCCGCGGATGGTACATGTCGAAGATATTGCACTATGCAGAGTTCGCAAAAATCTGGTTTCACGAAAAGCGTTTGCCCAACCGATTCTGGCGTCTTGTTATCTCCCGGCCTGAAGATCTCGGCTTCTTTAAAGGAAGCGAAGACCGTGTTCATGTAGTCCCGAACGGAGTGGCCACGTTCGAACCGACTTCGGCGAGCCGAGAGCGGCCGGGTGAGCTTCTGTTCCTAGGTACGTTGTACTATCAGCCAAACATCGACGCCGTCCAGTACTTCTGCCGTTCGATTCTTCCGTTCATCCTGCAGAAGCGGTCCGACGCACGGTTTGTCGTAGCCGGACTCGGGCCGACGGCCGACGTGCTCGCCCTTCACAATGGCACCACGATTGACGTCGTAGGCACGGTAGAGGATGTGACGTCGCTCTTCGAGTCCGCCTCCATCGTTGTTGCTCCTATCCGATCGGGAGGTGGTACAAGATTGAAGGTCTTGGAGGCATTGGCGCGTGGAAAAGCTGTCGTATCAACGCGGACTGGTATGGAAGGGCTCGACCTTAGAGCTGGCGAGGACCTGCTCGTGGCCGATACTCCCGTCGAATTCGCTGAAGCGTGTGTCGGACTTCTTGGTGACGCGGACAAACGGCAAAGGATAGCGCAAGCTGGACGGCGTCGCGCATTGGAACGGTACCATTGGGACAACTGCGTGGCGGCCGCGGAGCGCGCGCTTGGGATCACCGTCGATTCAGAGCAGAGCCGGGCTGCGCCGTCGTACGCGCCTGCGAACCGACTCATTTCCGCCGCTGATCGAGTGGGAGAATTCTCTCGCGCAACCACCGCTACCACCGACATCATAAAGGATGCGTAGGTGTCATCGAAGTCAGGAAGAAATGTGATCGCGCGACCGCTGCGGCGCGCGAAGTTTCGTTTCGAGCAGTTCGTCGCGCGACGTGCCATGAGTGTGGCAGGCTTTTTGTTTCGCGACGTCCGCTGTTTGACAGATTTGTTCCTGCCCCACTTTGCCGAACCTGTCGAATGGATTTCAGGTGTCAGTAACTCTGTATGGCTGCTCTACGGATCAGTGCGAGCCTTGAAACCGCAGGTCATCGTCGAGATAGGTAGTTCGCGTGGTCTCAGCACGTGTGCGATGGCTCTCGCATGCTTTCATAACGAGAGCGGGCGCGTCTACGCCATCGACCCGCACGAACGGAACCCGTGGACTGATCGCGGAACCACCGGGAACAGCCTTCCATTCCTCCGTGAACGACTGGCTAGGTACCGGCTCGGACAGTGGTGCGAGATCCTGCGCGACTACTCACATAACGTCGCTAAGCAGTGGAACCGTCCTATCGACTTTTTGTTCATCGACGGAGACCACTCGTATGCTGGAGTCAAGTCCGATTTCGAGGCCTTCGCGCCGTGGCTGACACCCAATGCCGTCGTCGCCTTTCATGACAGCGGTTGGCAAGACACTACGCGGATCGAGGGTTTTACGCAGGAGATGGGAGTACCAAAGTACCTCGAGGAGTTGCGGTCGGCGGGGTACCAATCAGTCACATTTCCCACATTACCTGGCCTGACGCTGCTGCAAGCGCACCCTGGGGGCTATCGGTTCTTGGGAGGGGGTATCGCCGAGTATGACCGTGGTCAGTGGTTGTTCCGCCCTCCCAACCCGCCACTTACAGACTCCCGCTGACCGACTCGTCTCAATCGCCCAGACTTTAGTTCGACCGAAGGGCGCCCGCCGCCAATCCCGCTGAGTGAAGTCTGCCGGGTTGCGAACATTTATCACGTTAGGTACAGCTCTCTTGTTTTCTTAACGGCCTAACGTTTTGCAGGTCGGCCGTTAATGGTCGACATTCCAACAATTTAACCGCAAGTGATCGAGTTGGACGAGCCCTTGCTGACGGATTCGGCGAGGCGTTCGTGTGCGTTGCGGGACTGGCGGCAGAGGACGCTCGTTGGTGCATCCCGTGATGCTTCCTGGAGGTCTGGTGTCGGACATCAACTCCTGTTCCCGGTCAGACGGGCTCCGGGGCCGTGGTTTGTGGTTCGACCTGCAGCAGATGGTTCTCGAGCAGGTTGAATATCGCGAACTGCTCCTCCAGATGACCATTCGCGATCTGATGCTCCGCTACAAGCAAACGATCATGGGCTTTGGCTGGGCCGTCTTCATGCCACTCGTGAACACAGTGGTGTTTTCCGTTATCTTCTCGCGGGTTGCGCCGCTTGATCCCGGTGTGCCATATCCGCTGTTCGCCTACTGCGGTCTGTGGGCGTGGAATTTTTTCGCGTCTTCGTTGCGTTTCTCGGTCAACTCGCTGACGAGCAATTCGACCCTCGTAACCAAGGTCTACTTCCCTCGCGAGATCTTTCCTTTCTCGAGCGTGATGGTCTGCCTGGTGGACTTCGGCGTCGGGGCACTGGTACTCGCGGCCCTCATGGCTTACTACAAGATCCATGTGTCGGTGGCAGTGGTGTTCCTGCCGATTGTGCTGGTGATCCACGTCACGTTCACCGCCGCCGTTGCACTGGTGCTCGCGATGGCGAATCTCTTTTATCGCGACGTGAAGTATCTGTTCGACGTGGCGATCACCGTGTGGATGTTTGCGACATCCGTGCTGTACCCCGTGCAGCTCGTCGGCGGACGTCTTGGAGTGGCGCTGCAGTTCAACCCGATGACGCCAATCATCGACGGGTATCGCGCCGTCCTGCTCCGCGGAGAGTTGCCCTCAGCAGGACCGTTTCTCGAGGCGACGGTCGTGTCGATCGTTGCGCTCGCAACCGCGTGGCTGCTCTTCCATCGGGCTGAGTTCCAGTTCGCGGAGAAGATCTGATGGAAGACGTCGTCGTCGTGTTCGATCACGTGTGGAAGAAGTTCCGACGTGGAGAGCGGCATGACAGCCTGCGTGACCTGGTGCCTTCACTCGCGCGTCGCATGCTCGGTCGCGACGGCAGCCGAGAACTCGAGACTCAAAACGACTTCTGGGCGTTAGAGGATGTGTCGTTCGATGTTCGGCGCGGCGAAGCGCTTGGCATCATTGGCCCAAACGGCGCCGGAAAATCCACGACGCTGAAGCTGCTGACACGCATTCTGCGTCCGACACGCGGCTTCTCGCGGGTGACTGGCCGCGTCGGTGCCCTCATCGAGGTTGCCGCCGGATTCCACCCCGATCTGACGGGCCGCGAGAACGTGTTTATGCAAGGCGCAATCATGGGCATGAAGCGCGCGGAGGTCGCGGCACACCTCGATGAGATCGTCGCCTTCGCGGGAGTATCCGAATTCATCGACACACAGATCAAACGTTACTCCTCCGGCATGAGCGCGAGGCTCGGCTTCTCCATCGCGGCACACCTCAACCCCGATATTCTCATCATCGACGAAGTACTCAGTGTTGGCGATATGGCGTTTCAACGCCGCTGCATCGAACGCATGCAACGGTTCAAGCAGCAGGGCGTGGCCATCGTGTTCGTCTCTCATCAATTGCAGGCGGTGATGTCGCTCTGCGATCGCGCTCTGTTCCTGCAACGAAAGATCCGCGAAATCGGCCCGGCCGCTGACGTCATCAGGTGTTATGTTCAGAGCACCGAGACTCGTCGTGATGAAAGCGCCGGTGCGGTGGTCGAGATCGACAGTGGAGAGCTCCTCGATTCCAGTGGTCGACCCGCGACCGTTGTTGCTCCAGGCGCCAGCCTGACCCTGCGCGCGTCGTATCACTTTCATGAAAGGTTCTCGAACGTTCACTTCGGCCTCCTGCTGCACCGTTCGACTGACGGGCTCTTGATGTACACAGGGTCCGTCGACTGGTCCGACATCGGACCGAAACCAATCGAGGCTGGAGAAACGGTGAATGTCGTGTTTGCGTTCAGACTGCCACTCGCGCGCGGGCAATATCATCTCGAATGCCACTGCTACCACCCACCAACGACGCGCCACCTCGCCAGACTGATTCCGGCGGCAATGGTCGCCGTTGAAGAGCACCGCTTGTACGGCGGAATCGTCGACCTGGAGATGCACGCCGTCGTCGCCCGCAGCGGCCACGGCGTAGAGCTCCTGACGCGGGCCGGCAGAGCGATCCAGTAGCGACACGCACAGGTCCACGCGTGCGCCGTTCCGGCTCGAGTACTGTCTTCGCACGAGCCTCGCGAGAATCCACACCGTGCCGACGAGCGCGACAGCACGTGTGTCAACTCCGGCCGTCACACATGAAAGCCGTCGTCATCGCAGAATCGATACCTCGTGTGCGAGTCACAAACGATTTGCAAAATGTGACTGTTAGCTGGACACTTGTCTCTGCCGATTGGCGGGTTGCGACTTCTCCTCTATTACGTGCCTCGAAGAACGATGTGCGTCGGCTTCGACCATCGGGTATCTTGTAAAATCGGAGCGCGGCGCGAATTGCACGTCAATACCGTCTTCGCAAACCGATGCAGACAAGCGGAGTACGAACTCATCGTTGCACCACGCAGGTGAGGTGCGCCGCGCGACGGGATAACGGCGAGCTATGACCGGCGCGACTTCAACGGCGTTAGGACCGAGGCGGCTGATCGCGTTCTATCTTCCTCAATATCACCCGATTCCTGAGAACGACGCATGGTGGGGCAGAGGCTTCACCGAATGGACGAACGTCACTCGCGCGCATCCCCGATTCCGCGGACACTATCAACCACATCTGCCCGCCGATCTGGGCTTTTACGATTTGCGCGTACCGGAAGTCCGTGCTCTTCAGGCACAACTCGCGGCCGATCACGGCATCTTCGGGTTTTGCTACTATCATTATTGGTTCCGTGGACGGCGACTACTCGAGCGCCCCTTCAACGAAGTACTGTCCTCCGGCGAACCCGATTCTCCTTTTTGCCTGTGTTGGGCCAATGAGAGCTGGAGCCGCGCGTGGGACGGCGACGAGCAAAGTGTGTTGATCCGTCAGCAGTACAGCGCGGACGACGACCGAGAGCATATTCGCGCGCTGTTCCCAGCGTTCGAGGACGACCGATATATCCGAATCGACCGTAAGCCCGTGTTTCTCGTATATCGCGCATCGAGACTGCCGGATTCTCGTACGACTACCGAAACGTGGCGCGAAGAAGCAGAGAGACACGGACTGCCCGGTCTGTACCTCGCGCGCATGGAACACTCGAGCGAGGATCGGTTCGACCCTGTGGCCGACGGCTTCGACGCCGCAGTTGAGTTTCAACCCGCGTGGACCTCATTGGGTCGATCCGACGGCCGCGGGCGGCTACGACGATTCGCCACCTCGCTCGGTCTCCCTCAAAGTGTCTACGAGACCAATCGCATCTATTCGTACGAGAACGTCGTCGATCGCATGCTCGCCCTTCCTACGGCGCCATACAAGAGGTTCCCGTGCGTAACACCGATGTGGGACAACTCTCCCAGACGTCGGGATGGTGCGTACATCTTTCATGGGTCGACACCCGAACTGTACGAGCGATGGCTTCGCACCGTACTCGGTCGATTTCGGCCGCCCAGCTCAGATGAGAACCTCGTGTTCGTCAACGCATGGAACGAATGGGCCGAGGGTAACCACCTCGAGCCGGACCAGCGCTGGGGCATGGCATATCTGCTGGCGACTAAACGAGCAGGCGCCGGCCTGCTCGAACGATCGACTCCTAGCCGGAGCGCACTTGTCGCCGAGCCGGAGCACACTTGTGGATGACAATCAGTCAAGATCGAGTTGGCGGTAACCCAACTCAACTCGATCAAAACAGTTTGACAGCTGGACGGTGAGCGCGTCTGGCACCCTTCTAAACTGCACGATCGAGAAATGGGGGTTCTGAAATGCGAAATCCCCTTCGAACCAGGTTTTTGTCGGCGACATCGGTGGATTCATCGACGCACCGCGAGTGCAGACTCTCGGGACGTTGTTCTCTCTGACGCACCACTTCTTGCAACATGAAATTACTCGGGTTCCGCGGCCGGCCGACACAACTGCCATCTGGCTCAGCGTCTCGTACGATGACCGGAGATCGCGCTCGAAGGGGACCCGGGGGCGGGTGTCTATGACAGCCCGTCGTCGCAGAGTGAGCGCCGTAATCACGGCGTTCAACCAGCAGAGCTTCATCGAAGAGGCGATCGAGTCTGTTCTCGGTCAAACGTACCGGTGCGATGAGATCGTCGTCGTGGACGACGGCTCAACCGATGCGACCGCGACCCGCGCGAGCGCATTCGGTGACGCGGTGATCTTGATCCGTCAGAAGAACACTGGTGTAGCCGGCGCGCGAAACACAGGCGTCCGCCGCGCGACTGGCAATCTAATCGCGTTCCTCGATGGTGACGATATCTGGGCGCCCGATAAGATCGCCGTGCAGGTCAAAGCCTTCCGGAGCTGTCCCGGGTCCGGCCTCGTTGCGGCGGACGTCTGGCAGTTCGATGAAGGCGGGACGTTATGGGAGGGCTTCCTGAGGCAAACGATCTTCGAACGAAGCGACCAACGCGTGCGGACGGGCAATTGGTTCGATCGGTTCGTGGACGGCAACTTCGTGAGCACGACGTCGCAAGTAATGGTCCCCAAGCCAGTCCTGGACCGCGTCGGTTCCTCAGACGCGAGATTCGCGTCTCGAGCGACTACGATCTTTATCTGCGAATCGCCGCTCACTACGATTGCACGTTCATCAATAAGCCGCTCTGGCGATATGTCCCGACGAGCGTCTCAGGGGCAGCCGACCGGCGGCGTTTTCGCTGGAACGAGACTGTATTGCCGTGCTGCGGAAGCACGTTCGACGAGATCGTCGCGTTCGCGGGCGTCGCCGACTTCATCGATACCCAGATCAAGCGATATTCGTCCCGCATGAGCGCGCGGCTCGGTTTCTCGATCGCCGCGCATCTCAACCCGGACGTGTTGATCATCGATGAGGTTCTCAGCGTGGGCGACATGGCGTTTCAGCGCCGCTGCGTCGAACGCATGGAGGACTTCAGACGGCAGGGTGTCGCCATTGTCTTCGTCTCGCATCAGCTGCAGGCTATCGCGACCCTCTGCGGCCAGGCGCTCTATCTGCAGCAGGAGGTGCGAGCGATTGGCCCCACGGCCAGAGGTAATCAAGTCGTACGTCGAGAATACCGACACCGGTCGCGACGCTCGGACTGGCGACGGTGGATGTTCAGGCTGAAGGCGTACTCGACGCGAGCGGGCGTCCTGTGACGGTCATTTCGCCGGGGCTACGCTTACGTTCTGCGCCGCGCATCATTGTCATCAAGACATCTCGAACGTCCAGTTCGGGCTCCTCGTGTATCGATCGACGGGCGGCTTGCTTCTCTACGGGGGCTCGAGCGATTGGGACGAAATCGGCCCAGACCGGATCGAGGCGAACGAGACGATCCGTGCGTCGTTCGTGTTCAAGGTTCCACTAGCGCGAGGTCAATATCACCTCGAGTGCGATTGCTACCATCCCCCGACCGGCCGCCACCTGGCCAGGCTCGTGCCCGCCGGAGCGATTACGGTCGAGGAACAACGCATTCACAGCGGGATCGTCGATCTCGAAATGCGTGGGATGGTTCAGCGCGAGCATCAAGGGCGCAGGTTGCTCGCCTCGACGCGACGAGCACGTCCGTAGGTCAGCGAAACGCGGGCGGCTGCGCGTCAGGTGGTGAGAGCCCGCGACCACGGGCGACGACCGATTCCGTCCTGGAATCGGCGAAAACCAGACTCGAACGCGTCGAGGTAGATCTCCGCGGTCCGCCTCCATGAGAACATCGCGGCACGCTTCAATCCTCGGACCGCGAAATCGTCGTGGTGCGCACGATCCGTGAGGAGCCGCTCGAGCGCGTCACATAGCCTATGGACGTCATGCGGGTCGAACAGAACGCCGGCGTCTCCTACGACTTCCGGCAACGAGCTGGTATTGGCGACGATGACGGGGACGCCGGATGCCATTGCCTCGAGTGGCGGCAGTCCGAAGCCTTCGTAAAAGCTGGGATAGACGAACGCGTCGGCGCCGGCGTACAAAAGCGGAAGCTGCTCGAAGAACCCAAGGTAGACCACTCGATCCTCGAGCCGAAGCTCTCGAATCAGATCGAACACCGGTTCGTGACCAATCCACGTTTCACCAACGAGTACGAGCTTGTGCCGCAGGGCCGGGTCGCGCTTCCGGAGCAAATCGAACGCCCTGAGAAGCGTCGCGTGATTCTTCCTGACCTCGATTGTGGCGACCATCAGGACATACGGAGTGTCGTGGAGCGCGTGCGGCCGGAGCGCGTCCTCGATTGCGCGTCGTTCGATCCCGGGACGGAACTCGGAGCCAGGCGCAAGCGGCGCCACCCAGACCCGTTCGGCAGACCCGCCGAAGCGGCTCAGAAAGTCCCATTTCGTGTGCTCCGAGAAAACCAGAATGACATGGGCGTGCGTCGCCGCGAGCTCGTAGAAGTCCAGACATGCCCTCCGATGGCTCTTCCCGTAATCGATCGCCAAGGCCGTCAGGTCCGGCACGAGGTAGGCGTTCGCGCCGCGCCAGGTCCGCGGCAGTCGGCCATAGACGTTGTGCAGAAGCACGTCCACGCGGTTACAGATCGACAACCTATGCCACAGCCGGTAGAACCGCGCCGGCTGGTGCACGATCCGAACTTGGGCTCCCACCATCGCCCGTGCGATTCGCCGTCCGACCCAGGGATCCAGCCGACCGAGCCGGCGACTGCTGTCAGCGATCAAGTAAACGGGATCGTTCGAGAGCAGCACCAGCTCCGCGCTCAGCTGGCGAATGAGACTGTAAAGCCCCGTTCGCGCGCCACCGAACAGAACCTGAATATCAATGCCGAGTTTCATATGGATTGCGGATCACGCACATCGATGGCCGCTGCGAGGTTCAGGAAGAGGGTCGGAGCGGCGTTCCGGAAAAGCAGGAACGCAAACAGCCGTTGGTACACAGTCGTGAGAAACGGGTACCGACTCTGAGGCCGAATGAGGTCCCGAGCAAGATCGCGGACTGGAATCGGAATCTCACCGAAGATGTCGACTCGCTGCGGGTGAACCCGCTCTGACAGACATTTCAGCGACTCCGGGGTGTAGTAGCGAAGATGTGTCGCGTCGCGGTAGGTCGAGAAAATGAGTCCGTACCGATTGGTCCAGCGGTCCTCCTGAGGAACGGTGATGAGCAATCGTCGCTTCGTGACGCGTGCGAGCTCCATCAACGCCGCCGCATCGTCGGGAACGTGCTCCAACACATCGAAGCAGATCGTGGTATCGAAGGATGCGTCGGCGAAGGGAAGCGGGGTCGCGAGGTCCGCCCGGACGAATCGACCCTTCAACCCTCGCAGCCGTGCGACGTTCAAGAACATCTCGTATTTGTCGAGTCCCGTCGCGTGGAACCCATTCCGCTCGAGATAGTCGACGAATCCCCCGCCGGCGCACCCGGCATCCAGCACCGTTTCGCCGACCACGTATCGTCTGAGCAACTCGACACGCTCCGGACGCAAATCGCCCGTGATCGACCCCCAACCGAACTGTGCTGCATTTTCAACGGAGTAACCGTTCGCCGGCAGGGTAGCCATGTGCTGCCTTCACTATTCTATCTGCTCGCAAGATGCAGCAAGGTTGCTGCGCTCAGGCGCGAGCCGCACCTCCCGCCGCAGGGAACCTCGCAGCCGCCAATGAGCAGACTTTTGTCCCCCGGTGCTCAGTATTCTCGGTGCCTGGGTGGTCAACGAGAGCGGCGCCTGCGTGCAAAAACCACTGATGACCTACGGTATTCTTCTCCGACCGAGTCGTTGCGTTCGTGGACGGAGTCTTTCTCCCTCAAGGCGGCAGGCTGGACGTGTGGCACCAAGGCTCCTCATTTCGCTGCGGCGAAAGCGCATGAAGATCGGGTTGTACCTTCAGGACAGCGGAACCAGGTTTGGCGGCGCGGAATTCTGGTTGGCGTGCCTCGCCGAAGCTTGGTCTCGCCACCATTCCGTCGTCGCACTGCTCCACAAATCAGTGGCGCTCGATGATCTCGCACGCTTCAGCGGCCAGCGGTTATCACGTGTGATGGTGAGAAGGTTGTCGGGCACGCCGATCTTCTGGCCTGACACGCGGTGCGGGTTGGAGGTCACGCGCGCCAGCGCGGAGTTCGACTTGTTTGTCGCGATCACGCACTTCGTGCCGCCGAAGTGTTTGGCGCGACACGGCTGTCTGATAGTTCTCTACCCCATGGAGTGCAAGAGCGATCACTGGCCGTGGTCCGAAAAGACGCCACACGGGGCGAGAGCCGCGGTTCGCGCCTGGTATTACGAACGACTGTGGCAACAGCGGTTCGGCAGCTACAACACCATCGTCGCCTTGTCGGAATTTGCCCGCCGTGGCGTCATGGACCGCTGGCAGGTGCAGGCCGAGGTGAACTATCCGCCTGTTGACTTGGTGCCTCCGGCCCGGAAGCGGCAGACGATCGTCAGTGTGGGCCGTTTCGCGGGGAATGGCGTGTCGAAGCGACAGCTCGAAATGGTTGAAGCGTTCCTCAAGCACGTGCATTCCGAAGTGCCGTCATGGCGGTTCGACTGCATCGGAGCGCTGGGCTCGGAGGAATACGATCGGCAGTACTTCAGGAGGCTCCAGATCGCGCTGCGCGCAACGGCGGAAGATGCTGTCCACCTGCGAGTCAACTTGGCGAGAGTCGACGTCCGCCAGGCGCTCGGGGAGGCCTCCATTTTGTGGCACGCGGCCGGCTTGGGACAGGACGAAACTGTCTCGCCCGAACTGTGCGAACACTTCGGGCTGGTAGTCGTCGACGCAATGTCGGCAGGCTGCGTGCCCGTGGTCATCGGGAAGGGCGGATTGCGCGAAATCGTCGAGCACGGCGTCAGTGGGTTCCTGTGCTCGACGCTCGACGAGGTGGCGGCTAGCTCGATTCGACTCATCAACAATCCTGACCTGCTCGACCGGATGAGCGCGGCGAGTCGCGAACGCGCCCGATTTTTTTCGAAAGAGCGATCAATCGCACGTCTCGAACGACTGCTCGGCGAACGAGGTGGCCTGGACCTGCAACCAAGCGGAGAATGAATTCAAGGGTGTCGGGCACCGGAGCCCTCTTTTCGGCGGTTCACACGACTCAGATAAAGTAGACAGCAGGGCGGCTACCGGACGTAGAACAACGCCGCCGGTCGTCGCCATGACGAGAGCTGTCGTCTTCCTCCCGCAGAATCCGGTGCCGCCTAGCTCTGGTTTTCACCGCCGGGGCCTTGAGATGCTGGCCGTGTTCCGCGATCTCGGTGTTCGAACCATTCTGACCAGTTCTGATTTGTCGGCGGAATGGGGGCCACATCCCTGGAATCACGACAGTATCTCCTCTCTGAGGGCTCGCTACGTTGCGGACGTCTGGGTGCATCAGCCGAGCTCTCGCGACCGACGAATCGCACGGCTTGTCGAGAAGGGGTACCGGCGATTGCGGCGTATCCCGCCTCCCTCAACACGAATCAACACGCCGCCGGGAATGCGGCGATGGTTCACACGCGTACTCGAGGAATCTTCGCCGGATCTTGTGTTGATGAATTATGTCTCATGGGACGGTCTTCTGAATCACCGGCGTTTTCGCTCGGTTCGCCGCGCCGTTGATCTACACGATCTCGTAACCCTCAATCATCAGATGTGGCGGACTCTGGTGGCCGCTCTGCCTCCGTTTCCGGTCGACGCTGCAACAGTTCCTGAATCCGTGATCAGCCTTGATTTCTACACGAAGCTTGGCCTTCGGCCCGATCCTGCCGAGTTTCATATTTGTGATCGCTACGAGTACACGATCTCGATTACACAGCAGGAAGCCGAAACTCTTAGAGCATCAACTAGGCACACGGACGTCGTTCACATCCCGATGACGCAACCAGTCGTTCAGCTGTCGAATACCTACACGCGTCCCGCCCTGTTTGTGACTGGGCCAAATCCGTTCAATGTTCAGGGTTACGTGTTCTTTGTGAGACAGGTACTCCCGAGAATTCTGAAGCAGATTCCCGATTTTGCTCTGCAAGTGACAGGAGCCTGTTGTGCCAACGTGAATGGGAGCAATGGAATCGTGTTATCCGGATTCGTGCCCGATTTGGCGCCGGTGTACGAGCACGCGCGCTTCGCGATTTGCCCGGTGTTCGGATTGACTGGGCAGCAGGTGAAGATTGTCGAGGCCATGGCTCATGGCGTGCCGGTCATCGCGCTCGCTGCCGCCGCCCAACGGTCGCCAATCGAGCACGAAGTCAACGGTCTGATCGCTCATGACGCGGCAGAGTTCGCGGATTCGGCAATCCGGCTCTGGAAGGATCGGGCATTCTGTCGCCGGTTGGGTGCTGCCGCGCGCGAGACGATCGATCGGGATTTTTCGGCTCCGCAGCTCCGGAGCAAGCTAGCGACGCTCGTGTTCGGCACGAGCGAATCCTCCAGGAACGGATGAAGATTGCCGTCTGGCACAATCTGGCGAGCGGCGGCGCCAAGCGCGCCCTGTACGATCAGGTGCGCGGATTGCTCGCACGCGGACACGCGGTCGAAGCATGGTCACCGCCAAGCGCTGACAAGAATTTTCTACCATTATCCGATCTAATCCCCGAACACGAGCTTCCGTTAGGCACGCCGCGCGTTTCTCGGCCGATGCGGTGGTTCGCAAAACTCGTGGGAAGCCGGACAGATGTCATCGCGCGGTTGAACGCGATGGCCGACCACGCTCGGTATCTGATGACGGCGCTGAACAGTCGCGACTTCGACCTTCTCTTCGCTGCCCCCTGCCAGTGGTTCCACGTTCCGGCGATTACACACGGTCTGAAGATCCCAAGCGCGGTGTACCTGCAGGAGCCTTTTCGCGCCTTGTACGAGCCGTGGCCAACCTTGCCCTGGGTTGCCGAGGACGCTGTCCCCGCAGATGCCCGCACGCTGCGTGCGTTTCGACACATTTTGGGCAGTGGCGCCAGAATTCATCCACTTCGAGTGCAGGCTCGAGAGGAGTCGCAAAACATTCGCAGATTCCAGCTCGTTCTGGTGAACTCGCGGTTCAGCAGAGAAAGTGTGCTCAAGGCGTACGGCGTCGATTCGACCGTTTGTTATCTCGGAGTCGATACCGAACGCTTCACGAACCACTGCGGGCCGCGTGACCGTTTCGTGATGTCTGTCGGCCAATTCAGCTTCCACAAGAATCCGGAATTCGTCATCCGCGCAGTAGCGATGAGCAGGATGAAGCCGATGCTTCGCTGGATCGCAAATACTGTCGACAAGCGCTATCTCGACCAGATGACGCGACTCGCCCAGCAGCTTGGAGTGGCGCTCGATGTCCAGCTGAATGTCCCGGAACACGATCTGGTCCGACAGTATCAGACAGGATTGGCGCTGGTGTATGCGCCGCGGCTGGAGCCCTTCGGATTTGCGCCGCTCGAAGCGAACGCGTGTGGCATGCCGGTGATCGCGCTTGCGGAGGGGGGAATTCGCGAAACGATCATCGACGGTGAGAACGGGATCCTCGTCGACACGGTTTCCGAGATGGCAAATCAACTCGATCGATTGATGCGCAATCCGGAACTGGGCGAGAAACTCGGGCAGCAAGGCGCCAGTTCCGTCCGGGCGCGCTGGACAGCGACGGCAGCCGTGCGTCGGCTCGAAGCGCACCTCACGCAGCTCGTGGAGGACGCACGGCGCCGGCAAAAACCTCGGTCACCGTTCCTTCGCGAGACGCGGCCCGAGGACGGTATCATTTAGCAGGCCGCTGGAAAACACGGCTCGATGCTGGGCTTCACATACCACGGGAAGTCTCCGGGGAACCAGACTTTCGTCAACCCAGCCGTTGCATTGATTACGGTAGGATGGACGCACACCCTCGGGAGGCCTTTGCCTGCAACGCACCGCTTCTTGCTAGTGAGAAATATCTGGCCTGGTTCCGCCGACACCGCTTCGCGCCTGAGGTCGGCGCGCGGGGCTGCTCGATCAGCGGCCCGCCCGACCGCTCTAGATCGCCGGAGAACGGGACCCGGGGACGATTGGTCATGAACGCGCCCCGTCCCAAAGTGAGCGCCGTAATCACGGCGTTCAACCAAGAGAGCTTCGTCGAGATGACTATCGAATCGGTTCTAAGCCAAACGTACCGGTGCGACGAGATCATCGTTGTCGACGACGGTTCGAGCGATGCCACGGCAGAGCGCGTCAGCGCTTTCGGTGACGCCGTGATCTTGATTCGGCAGAAGAACTCGGGCGTAGCAGAGGCGCGGAACGCTGGCGTCCGCCGCGCGAGTGGCGATCTGATCGCATTTCTGGATGGCGACGACATCTGGGCGCCCGGCAAGATCGCCGTGCAGGTGGAGGCATTCAAGAGCTTTCCCGCATCGGGCCTCATCGCTGTGGATGTCTGGCAGTTCGACGAACGCGGCACGACATGGGAGGGCTTTCTGAAACAGACGATCTTCGAACGAAGCGACGAACGCGTGCGCACGGGCAACTGGTTCGATCGGCTCGTCGAAGGTCACTTCATCAGCACGACATCGCAGGTCATGGTTCCGAAGGCGGTCCTGTACCGGGTCGGTTCCTCAGACGCGAAATTCCCCGTGTCGAGTGACTACGACCTGTATCTGCGCATCGCTGCTCACTACGATTGCGTGTTCATCAATGAGACGCTCACAGGCTGGCGATACGTTCCGACGAGTGTCTCAGGCGCAGCCGACCGGCGGCGCTTCCGCTGGAACGAGGACTGTATTCGTGTCTTGCGGAAGCACACTGCATTGGCCTCGTCGTCCAATCGATCGAGGGTTCGCGAGAGATCGACTCGTCTGCTTCGACAGACAATTTCGGATGCTTACTATTACGGGACAGACGGCAACCGACTATGGGCAACGCGATTCCTACTTGGTCTTGCCCAGCGGTACGGAGAGCCGTTGCCAGCGCTCTACGCCCTGGCGCTGTGGACACCAAAGTCGGTGAGAACCGTCGGAAAGCGTCTGGCGGCTGCCGCTGACGCGGGCGCGAAGAACGTCCTCCATTAACAGACGCACAATGGCGCCAATCTCGGTCACCGTTGCGATCTGCACGTGGAACAGAGCCGAATTGCTGCGGCGGACGCTTCAGTCGTTTCTGCTCATCGACGTGCCTGGCGATACCGACTGGCGCCTGCTCGTCGTGAACAACAATAGCAGCGACCAAACCGAAAGCGTGGTCCGGCAGTTCACGGATCGATTGCCGATTCGGTCGGCGTTCGAGTCGATGGCAGGCTTGTCGAACGCGCGGAATCGAGCGCTCGACGAAGCCGGAAGCGATTACGTGCTCTTCACTGACGATGATGTGCTGGTCTCGCGCCGCTGGCTCGACGCCTTTGCGACCGCCGCACGACGATACCCGGACGCAGCGGCGTTCGGAGGGCCGATTGAGCCCTGGTTCGTCGTCGAGCCCGATCCCGATCTCGCCGCGGCGTTTCCGAATCTCCAGCTAGGCTTTTGCGGAGTCGACCACCACGTCCCGGAAGGCTCTATTTCGGACAGGCCCGACATCGAGACGGACAATCTCATCTACGGCGCGAACATGGCGTTCGCGACACGCGCATTGGCCGCCCTGCGGTTCAACCCGGCAATCGGTGCCGTCCACGATCGACCAATGCTCGGCGATGAAACGTTCCTGGTGCGGAAACTCCGCGAGCGAGGTGATTCGATCATCTGGGTGCCGGAGATGCGCGTGAAACATTACGTCGAACCCGCACGGATGACGCTCGAGTACCTCCTGTCGTATTACGAAGGCATCGGCCGAACGCACGTCAAGCTGCACGGCCGAGCGGAGGCGGCGACGCTGTTCGGTGCACCACGATGGCTGCACCGGAAGCGGGCGGAAGCCGGCGTGAAATGGGTCTGGCACACGGTTCGTCACCGACGTGTGCAGGCATTGGAAGCCTTGCGCGAGTACTCCTATTACACCGGGATGATGAAGGAGTACCGCGAACCGCCCGTCCCCGTTCCCGAACGCCATGTGACGGTCTGACGAAAATGGAGCCGGCCGTTCGCGGTTGCAGCGTGATCATTCCGACGTTCAATCGTGCGTCGCGAATCGGGCGGTGTGTCGAGTCCGCACTTCAAAGCGAGATCCGCGATGTGGAAGTCATTGTCGTGGACGATGGATCGACGGACCGCACCGACGCAATCGTCGAACGGTTCGGCGCGCAGGTGAAATATCTGCGGCAGGACAATGCCGGGCCGGCCGCCGCCCGCAACACGGGGATTCGCGCCGGCACCCGCGGGTACGTTGCGTTCCTGGATTCTGATGACGTAATGCTGCCGGGACCGCATCAGCGGATCATCGATTATCTGGAGACGCATCCCGACGTGTCGGCAGGGTTCGGCGACGTTTTCGTAAACAACGCGGCCGGAGAGATCGAGCGGGCGTATCAGCGCTCGTACATGACGAAGTTCTGGGACCTCCCCGCCTCGCACGACGGGCCGTTTCGTGTGTTCGATCGAGCGGGGTTCGGACGCCTGATGCTGCTGGACCGCTGTCTCGTCTCGATGGGCGCCATCGTCGTACGCCGGAGCGCGCTGGAGGCTGCAGGTCGGTTCGACACGTTCTTCTTCGGTTACGAAGAATGGGATCTGTTCATCAGGCTCGCAAACCGGTACTCATTCGCGTACCTGGACGAGCCGATGGCGCGTATCGAGAAGCACGATTCGAATTTCTCCGCGGACCGCGAGCAGATGGTCACGCAGGCAATCGCGATTCTCGACAAATCGGTTCAGTCCGATCTGCCCTTGTCCCCTGAAGTGCGCCGGCTGGCGGCAGAGCGGCTGCGGACGTGTACGTTCGAATGGGCGTATCACGCGTTCGTTCGCGACGATCTGCCAACAACCCGCCGGCGGCTGCGTATGTACGCGTCCCGATGGGGCTGGGATCGACGCGCACTGAAGTACTGGCTGCTGACCTGGTTAGGGACCAGCGCCCTTCGATACGCGCGCGGCTGGAAAGCGCTGGCGTCCAACCAGCAAGGGAGCACGTCGGTCCGATGAAGGCCGTAATCCTTGCCGGCGGGATGGGCTCCCGGTTGTCGGAGGAGACTACGCTTCGTCCCAAGCCGATGGTCGAAATCGGCGGAAAGCCGATCCTGTGGCACATCCTGAACATCTACTCGTGGCATGGGATCGACGAGTTCATAATCGCCCTCGGCTATCGATCCGAAGACATCAAAGAATACTTTCTGAACTTCTACGCGCTGAACAACGACATTACGCTCGACCTTGCGACGGGTGGGACGACTGTTCACGGCGGCCGTCAGCCCCATTGGAGAATCCATCTGGTCGATACGGGTATCCACACGCAGACTGGTGGTCGCGTAAAGCGACTGGAGAAATGGCTGGGTGACGATCCGTCATTCATGCTGACGTACGGCGACGGCGTGGCTGACATCGATCTGCGCGCATTGCTGCGTTTTCACGAATCACATCGACGGCTCGCGACGGTTACGACGGTCCGGCCGCCAGCGCGGTTTGGCGGCGTCGTGTTCGATGGATGCCGGGTTGCCGAGTTCACAGAGAAGCCTCAAACCGGCGAAGGATGGATCAACGGCGGCTTCTTTGTGCTCAATCGTGGCGTGCTAGACTACATCGCTGGTGACGACACGCTGTGGGAACGCGATCCCATGGAGCGCCTGGCCGCTGACGGCGAGCTCATGGCCTATCGCCACGAAGGATTCTGGCAGCCGATGGATACCCTGCGGGACCGCAAGCTGCTGGAAGATCTCTGGGCGAGCGGCTCAGCCCCATGGAGATTGTGGACGTGACGATGAACTGGACGCAACAGCGCGTGTTGGTGACCGGTGCGACCGGAATGGTCGGCTCATGGCTGGTGAAGCGGCTTCTCGATCTTGGCGCCTACACGGTCGTCCTCGTCCGCGATCAGAACCCGCATCGCGAGCTCATTCGCAGCGGCAACATCCTGCGCACAACCGTCGTCAGCGGGCGGTTGGAGGATTACGCGACGATCGAACGCACGATCGCGAAGCACGAAGTCGATACCGTATTTCACCTCGGCGCGCAGGCCATCGGACCCACTGCCCTGCACATTCCCCTGGTCACGTTCGAAGCGAACATTCGCGGCACGTATAACGTCCTCGAAGCGTGTCGCGTTCATCGCGCGATCGTCTCTCGTGTAGTCGTGGCGAGCAGCGATAAGGCATACGGTGCTGCCACACAGCTGCCCTATACAGAGCTCACGCCTCCGGCGGGTCGGCACCCGTACGACGTCAGCAAGAGCTGCACGGATCTGCTTGCGATGTCGTACGCCGACACGTATGAGCTGCCGGTTGCTGTCGCGCGGTGCGGCAACATATTCGGAGGCGGCGACCTGAATTGGAGCCGCATCGTACCGGGCACGATCAGGAGCGTGTGGCTCGGACAACGGCCCGAGCTGCGCAGCGACGGTCGATTCACCCGCGACTACCTCTACGTCCAGGATGTCGTCGATGCGTACCTCCGCCTGGCCGAGCACTGCGAACGGGAAGGGGTGCAGGGCGAGGCCTTCAATTTCAGTCCTGAACGACCCGTCACGGTTTTCGAGATGACCAGCGCCATTCAACGCCTGATGAACCGCCCCGATCTCGAGCCCGTCATCCTCGACAAGGCAAGAGCTGAGATCCGCGACCAGTACCTCGATGCCAGCAAAGCGCACGAGCGTCTGCGGTGGCGACCGCGCTATTCCCTGGATGCCGGTTTGACAGACACCATTGCGTGGTACGAGCGGTTTTTCGATTCGACCCTTGCGCGACCGTCGACGGAGTCATGCGGTTCACCGAAGTCCCTGTAGAGGGAGCCTGGATTATCGACCCTGAACCACGCCAGGACGAACGGGGATCGTTCGCACGGCTCTGGTGTGCGCGGGAGTTCGCCGAGCATCGTCTTTGCGCGGCATTCGTGCAGTGCAACTCCTCGTTCAGCCCGCGTCGAGGCACGCTGCGTGGCTTGCATTATCAGACGCCCCCGCACGAGGAAATAAAGCTCGTGCGCTGTGCGCGCGGAGCGATGTTCGACGTGCTCGTCGACCTGAGGCGTGAATCCGCGACGTACTTGAAATGGTTCGGGATCGAGCTCAGTGCAGAAAATCGCCGGATGGTGTATGTGCCCGAGCGATGCGCACACGGGTATTTGACCCTCGAGGATGACACAGAAGTCGTGTATCCGGTGTCACAATTCTACTTCCCGGGCGCCGAACGCGGCATCCGATGGAACGATCCAGGTTTTGCGATCACCTGGCCCGACGCCGGTCCTGTAACGGTCTCGGTAAAGGATCAGGCGTGGCCCGACTATCAGCCATGAGGAGGACGCTCCCCTCGTGAACCGAGTCCTCGTCACTGGAGCAACGGGCTGCCTTGGGCGTCACGTCGTGCCGCAACTGGTTGCGCGAGGCTGGGACGTCCACGCGGTGTCCTCGCGGGAAATCGTCCGTGCCACGCCTGATGTCGTGTGGCATCGCGCGAACCTGTTCGATGGGTCGCAGGCGGCGGAGGTGATTGCGCGGAGCAAACCAACCCACCTGTTGCACCTCGCGTGGTTCCTCACGCCCCGGCGCTGGGCGTCGGCGCCGGAGAATTTCGCGTGGGTGCAGGCCAGTCTCGTACTGCTTCAGGCCTTCCGCGCGCACGACGGGCAACGAATCGTCACCGCTGGCTCGTGCCTCGAGTATGACTGGCGGTATGGGTACTGCTCCGAAGAACGGACCCCGTGTGTGCCTCACACCGCATACGGGACGTGTAAGCACGCCCTTCAGTTGCTCACGTCAGCGTTCGCGGCTGCCACCGGTTTTGCGAGTGCCTGGGGACGCATCTTCAACATGTATGGTCCGTATGAGCACGAGGAGCGTCTCGTGGCATCCGTCATTCGGGCGTTACTGCGTCACGAACCGGCGCGGTGCTCCCATGGCAACCAGATACGTGATTACCTGTTCGTCCAGGACGCCGCCGATGCTTTCATCGCGCTCCTGGAAAGCAGCGTTACTGGACCGATCAACATCGCATACGGAACCCCCGTCGCCTTGCGTGACATCGTGACGCGCATCGGTGCGCTGCTGGAGCGACCGGATCTGATTCATCTCGGAGCGATTCCAGCGGCCCCTACCGACCTGCCGCTCGTTGCGGCGGACGTTGCGTATGCACGGAAGGTGCTCTCGTGGACCCCGCGAATCGACTTCGATGAGGGCCTCATGCGCAGCATCGAATGGTGGCGTGAACAGCTCTTCGTGACCGAAGGCCAGCGATCATGAACGTGGCGATTCTCGGATCGGGAATGGCAGGTCTTGGCGCAGCGTACCATCTGCGCCACGCCGGCATCCAGCCGGTAATCTACGAAATGAAGCCTCACTACGGAGGCCATACGACATCGCGCGTCGACCCGAGTGGATTCGTGTTCGACGAAGGGCCGCATATTTCCTTCACGAAGGATGCGCGGGTTCGAGACCTGTTCGCCGCGAATGTCAGCGGAGAGTACGAAGTCATTCACGCACGCGTGAACAACTACTGGAAGGGCTCCTGGATAAAACATCCCGCGCAGTGCAACATATACGGCTTGCCGACCGACTTGGCGGTCAAGATCCTCCTGGGGATAGTCGAGGCGCACCATCGGGACCCTGGCCCGATAGCGAACTACGAAGACTGGCTCGTGGCGAGTTATGGACGTCCGTTTGCCGAGACGTTTCCGATGCAGTACGGCCGTAAGTACCACACCACCGACGCTTCGAATATGAGCACTGACTGGCTGGGTCCCCGCTTGTACAGACCCTCACTCGAAGAAGTATTCGCGGGGGCGCTTTCGCCCGTAACATCCGAGGTGCACTACATAACTGACTTTCGGTACCCGCGACGAGGCGGTTTCATGTCGTTCCTTCGCCCGTTTGCGAAGGCGTCAGATATCCGGCTGAATCACAAGGTCACGCGACTGGACACGAAGACCCGGACGCTGACGTTCTCGAACGGTGCGACCGCCAGATACGATCAGCTCGTCTCGTCGATCCCCCTTCCCGAGCTGCTGGCTGTCATCACAGATGCTCCCGACGACGTCAGGGCGGCCGCTGGCCGACTTGCCTGTTCGACTTGCGTGATCGTGACCCTCGGAATCGATCGGGCCGATATCTCGGAGTGGCACTGGACGTACTTCTACGACGACGACTTCTGTTTCAGCAGAATCAGCTTTCCGAGCATGTTCTCGAAGGAGAACGCGCCGCCAGGCACGGGCAGCATCCAGGCGGAGCTGTACTTCTCGAAGAAGTACAAGCCTCTGGAGACCGCGCCGGAGTCGTTGGTCGATCGAACGATTCAGGATCTTCGCCGATGTGGCCTGATCCGCGACACCGATCGCGTGCTGTTCAGGAACGTGCTTGTTGCACCCTACGCGAACATCATCTTCGATCTGGAGCGATCGGCTGCCCTCAGGATTGTCCACGGGTTCCTCGACGATGCCGGTATCTTGTACTGCGGCCGCTACGGCGAGTGGGGGTATCAGTGGACCGATGAAGCGTTCATGAGCGGCGAGCGCGCGGCCCAGCAGGCGCTCGATGCCACGACAGCCAGCGCATGAAGGGCGGAACCACTACGGTCAACGACGCGATCTGGGTCGTGGTGCTCAGCTACAACGGGCTGGACGACACGCGGAAGTGTCTGGCCAGTCTGGAGCCCGCACTCCGGCCTGGCACTACCGCGCTTCTCGTCGATAACGGCTCGACGGATGGCACGGCAGACGTCGTTCGCACCGAGTTCCCATGGGCCCGTGTGCTGAGAGTCGAACCCAACCGAGGACCGGCCGCAGGGAACAACGCGGGGATTCGTGCGGCGCTCGAGGGAGACTGCCGCTGGATTCTGCTTCTCAACAATGACACGGTCGTATCCGCGAATCTGCTCGATCGATTGAGGGAGGCGGTTGGCGCCGACCCGAGCTACGGCATCATCGGGCCGGTAATCAAATTCATGGGTGATCCGGAACTCGTGATGACGGATGGGTGCATCTTCAATGCTCCCGGCTACGTTGGCTTCTTTCAACGGAAACCCGTTCCGCTAACCGAGAGCGCACCACCGCGGATTACTGAGGTCGACGTCGTCAACAGTTGTTGCATTTTTGTCCGCAGCGACGTCTTCCGGCGTATTGGTCTGTTCGACGAGGGCATGTTCATCTACCACGACGAAACCGACCTGTGCCTACGCGCACGCGCCGCGGGAGTTCGGGCGGGGATCATCGATCACGCGCTCGTGTGGCACAAAGGGTCGGCGACGGCGAAGGCGACGGGCCGGCAGTCAACGCGCTACTACGATGCGCGAAACCTGCTGTACGTTCTTCGAAAGCACGGAGGGGCGCGGCGTCACGGTCGCTCGCGGCTTCGTTCTGCGGCGATGTACGCCCGCTACATGTATTACTGGTACTGCACCGAGCTGGAAGCCGGCAGTCCTCGCGCCGCCGAGGCGGTCATCGATGGAATGTGCGATGGGCTGAGCGGGCGGCAGGGCCGGTACGAAGAGAAGCGACGGGCACTCCGGGCTCCGATTCGTGCGATATTTGCGCTCCTTCGACGGCGTCCCGGGCGAACATCGACGGCGTCAGAGGCTGCACGGTGAGCATATGCTGAGACTGGTTTTCGTCTTCAGCATCGTCGGCTTCGGCCTGTTCCAGTCGATTCAATCCCCCTTCTACGCTCTGGCCTTCTATCTCTGGATCGCGTACTTCCGGCCCGACCAATGGGTGTGGAGCTCGATCATCCGCGAGTCGAACCTCTCATTCATCGTCGGACTCATCGTCGTTGCAGGGACTTTCCTGTCCGCGCCACGGCTACGGTTCAGCGGGCGGGTGCTTCTCCTGTTCCTGTTCGTTGCGCAGACGATCGTGTCGGCAGTCTTCTCTCAGTATCCCTGGCGTTGTTGGCCGGCGATCGAGGACTTCGTCCGCGTTGCCCTCATTTCATATCTCATCGTCGTGCTGGCCGACGACGAACGCAAGTTGCGACTTCTGATTCTCATTATTGCCGTGTCGCTGGGATTCGAAGGCGCTAAACAAGGGTGGGCGAGCACGATCCTGAATCCCGGGGGCAAGAACGGCAACGCGTATTCGTTCCTTGGTGATGAGAACGGCGTCGCACTTGGCATGATGATGCTCGCGCCGCTGTTCGTGGCGCTCGCACACACCGCTGAACGACCGTGGGAACGCTGGCTTCACAGGGTGCTCCTCATCGGCGTCGTCCTGCGAGGGGTCACGACCTACTCCCGCGGAGGGTTCGTCACGGCGGGAGTCCTCGCGCTGTTCTATATCGTTCTCGGACAGCATCGCGTGCGTAATCTCCTCGGGGTGGCGCTTCTTGCTCTGACAGTGTCCGTTGTCATGCCGCAACGGTTCTGGGAACGCATGGAGACGATTACCGCGAGTGAAGAGGATCGCGATTCGTCCGCGGTGGGACGGCTCCACTACTGGAAGGTCGCGGTGTTGATGGGACAGGACAAACCATTCACTGGCGTGGGTTACAACGCATTCAGCTCGGCCTACGATCTTTACGATCCGAGCCGGGGCGTGTTCCTCGTGCAGCGTCAGGCACACAGCGCCTGGTTTGCCGTGCTCGGAGAAACGGGCTTTGTTGGCCTGGCGCTGTTCGTCGGTCTCGTCGCCTCGTCACTATGGGCGTGCGATTCACTTCGCCGCCGCGCCGGCCGAAATCCCCAGTTGCGTCATATCCAGTACTATGCGACGGCGCTCGAAGGAAGCCTCATCTCGTACTCGGTTGCCGGAACGTTCCTGAGCTCGCACATGCTCGAGATGTTCTGGCATTTCATAGGTCTGACGATGGCGCTCTCGACCGCCGCGGCGGCGGCCGAGGCGAAGAGCGCAGCGGCCGTGCAGACGGCTCCGCCCAAACCGGATGCGCTGTGGCGCGTTCCACAGCCCGTCAGTCTCGGTGCTCGCCAAGCTGGTTTTGGTGCCAAGTGACGACCTCAGATCGGATCGAACGACCGCTCGTGACGTTCGTGATCCCCGTTCGCAATGATCGAGAACGATTGCGCCGCTGCATCCAAAGCATTCGTCGCAACGAATACCCGGCGGATCGGCTCGAGATCGTCGTTGCCGACAACGGCTCGGCAGATGGCTCGGATCGCGTCGCGCGTGAAGCAGGTGCGACCGTCCTGGCATTGCGTGACATGACCGTCAGCGAGCTGCGCAACGTGGCGGCACGTTCGGCCCACGGGCAAATTCTTGCCTTCGTTGATGCCGACCACGAGATTGTCGAGAACTGGATCGGATGCGCCGTCGAGCGGCTGTCGAGTCCTAATGTCGGTGCGGTTGGAGCCCTCTGCGAGTGTCCTCATGACGGCACGTGGGTCCAGCACACGTACGACGCGCTCAGGAGCCGGCACCGCGGGTCGGTCGCAGTGGAGTGGCTCGGTAGCGGCAATCTGGCGGTCCTACGCGAGGTGTTCGAGCGCCTCGGCGGATTCGACGCCACACTCGAGACTTGCGAAGACGTCGATTTGTGTTTCCGTCTGCGACGGGAAGGGTGGTTGCTCATGAGCGACGACCGCCTGAGAAACGTCCATTACGGCGACCCTAAGACCCTCAAGGCGCTCTTCAAGGCCGAACTGTGGCGCGGACGGGACAATCTCCGGGTGAGCCTCCGCAGCCTGAGCCTCCGTGGGTCGCCAAGCATCGCGATTCCGTTCGTGGACCTCGCGCTCATGGCCGTCGCGGCAGCTGGCGTCATGACGGCGCCTTGGCGCGGGCTCCGCATGACGGTAATAGCACTGGCGACCGTGTGTGCACTGTCCGGAGTGCGCGCGAGTCGAATGATGCGGCGCCTGCCCACGAAGCCTCAGGCGGCCGCCAAAGCCTTTGCCGTCGCGGTTGTCTACGACCTCGCTCGCGCTCTGGCGCTCGTCGTGCGTTCGAGACACCACCGGCCCGTGTGGATGCCACGTTCTGCATCCCCGAAAAAACCGACGCCGGCCTGATTCAGGACGCACATGGAATCCTCAGCGGCGGCACGCCACGAGCGCGAACGGGCGTTTCACAACGAAGCGTTCAGCGCGGGAACGCGGAATCAGGTCTCGAAGTTCTATCAAGTCATCGGTGCGTGCCGGGCAGGATTTGAGGCGTTGCTCGCTCCCGGATCACCGGGCCAGACCGCGCTGGAATACGGGTGCGGTCCTGGCCGATACGCGAGCTACCTGGCAGCCCGGTACGGATCCGTGTTTGCGATAGATATCTCCGAGGTTGCAATCCAGCAGGCGCGCGAGGACGCGTCCCGGCGAGGGTTGCACAATGTCCGCTGCGAGGTGATGGATGCCGAGGCGCTCCAGTTTGATAATGCCACGTTCGATCTGATTTGCGGCGTCGCAATCCTGCACCATCTCGATCTCGACAAGGCCTTCGCCGAGATTGCACGCACTCTCAAACCGTCGGGCAGAGCGGTTTTCATGGAACCTCTTGGCCACAATCCCCTCATCAACTGGTATCGCCGGCGGACTCCACATCTTCGTACCCCGGATGAGCACCCGCTCCTGATTCGCGACTTGCAGCTGGCCAATCGTTACTTCCGCCGTGTGGAGCATCAGTTCTACACGTTGCACTGCCTTCTCGCTGTTCCGGCCTTGGGTTGGCCTGGGTTTGCGCACTTGTTACGAGCGCTGGAGGCTACGGACCGCGTGTTGTTCAGGCTGCTTCCGGCCGCGCGCAAGTACGCATGGCAGGTCATCACCGTACTGAGCGAACCAGTCGCGGCTGAATCGCGCAATCCCAAGCGCTGATGAAACTCCTCTTCGTCAAAGCTTCACTCACCTGGCCACGGTCCAGCGGACACGACGTCCACGCCTACCACATGATGCGCGCGATCGCCGCGCTCGGGCATGACGTGTCCTTGGCAACCGCAATCGAGCCACCGAACGAGGCGCTCGACGGGCTGGCGATCGGAGCCCTCCATTCTCTCGAGACCCCGGTCCCCGGAAATGGGATTTCCGTCACCGGAACCTGGCTGCAAAGAAAATTTCGGGGATTCTATGGTGTGCCGGAGGCGCGCATTGCGCGCGTCGCGCGGATTGCGTCCGCAGCGCAGGCTGACGCCGTCGTCCTCGTCGGTCTCGACGCGCTGCCGTTCCTGCCTGGTCTGTCGGGCGTCGCGCGGGTTTGGTACGCGGCCGACGAATGGGTCTGGCATCACCTCTCGCAACTCAATTGGGATTACCGAGCTGCCCGGGCGAATTTGCGGGACGCGCTGTTCAAAGGCGTCTACGAACGCGCGCACGCGGGGTTGATCGACCGGGTCTGGGTGGTATCGCATGCTGAATACCAGGCGATGCGATGGCTCGCCGGCATTCGGAACGTCGATGTCGTGCCCAACGGCGTGGATGCCACATTCTTTGCGCCCGGCACCGAGACGACCCGCGCCCGATCCGCAGTGTTCTGGGGACGCCTGGATTTCAGTCCGAATATCCAGGCGCTCGAGTGGTTCTGTGCGAGGGTCTGGCCGCTCCTCCTGGATCGGGCGCCGGATGCGACGTTCACGGTCGTCGGGTTTCACCCCATCGAACCGGTCGCCCGACTCGCAGGTCTGCCGGGAGTTCAGTTGATGCCGGACGTTCCGGATCTCAGGAGCGTGGTACGGCAACACGAGGTTGCCGTGTTGCCGTTCGTGTCCGGCGGCGGCATCAAGAACAAGCTGCTCGAAGCGGCGGCAATGGGTCAGGCGATCGTCTGCACACCGAAGGCGACGGGGGGGCTTCGCGCTGTCCCACCGCTGCTGGTGGCCTCGTCGCCGAGTGACATGTGCCACACGATTCTGAGTCTCTGGAACGACGCCGCTCGGCGGCGGCAGCTTGGCGAATCGGCGCGCGCGTGGGTCACACAGCATCACACGTGGGAGGCGGCCGCGCGCCACGCCATGGCGGGCCTGGCGGAGTCAGTCGACGCGAGAAGACGCGGACGATGATGTCTCAACCCATCCGCGTTGGCTTCGTCCTCCATACGATGGATGTCGCTGGAGCCGAAGTACTCGTCGCCCAGACGATCCGGCACCTGCGCTCGCGGATTGAGCCGGTAATCCTGTGTCTCGACGGTATCGGTATGCTCGGCGAACAGATGCGTGCCGAGCGCGTTGAGGTGCTCGCGTTCAATCGGCAGCCAGGGTTCGATCGCCGCATCATCTTCGATATGGCGGAGGCGATTCAGTCCCGCCGACTCCAGATCATTCACGCCCACCAGTACACACCCTTTTTCTATGGCTCGCTGGCAGGAAAGCTGTCGCGAGTCCGGCCACGGGTCATCTTCACGGAACATGGCCGCCACTATCCCGATGTCGTCTCCTCGAAGCGGCGCCTCGTCAATCGATTGTTCCTGAGCCGGCTCGCCGACCACGTGAATGCCGTCTGTGGCTTCAGCGCCGCGAGCCTGCGGGAACGCGATGGTTTCACGCGGCAGCCGGTCGAGATCGTCGTGGGTCCCTTCACTGTGACCGGCATGGTCAGCGTCCCGCCCGGTGCTCAGGCGGCCAGCTTCCTCTTTCGTCAGAACACGCGCTTCGCCGCGGTCACCCGCGCGGTGGTCCGCGATCGCGGCCTGCCGGGATTCGAGCAGCACGCCGAGGTGATGCTGGTCAGCATGCGACAGGTCGAGACGATCCAGGACGTGGGGCTCGATCACCCGGAGGCG
>Ga0114129_10000752_pt1 | contig 41221 bp, 37 predicted proteins | sample RhiMetdeltSRZDD1_FD_80071 | JGI IMG/M metagenome (GOLD analysis project Ga0114129, IMG submission 80071) | Populus rhizosphere microbial communities from Tennessee, USA - Rhizosphere MetaG P. deltoides SRZDD1 (version 2) (version 2) | ecosystem: Host-associated > Plants > Roots > Rhizosphere >...
CAATACCTGGCGACAAAACCCCGCTCTCTCAGGCGGTGGCTTTCTATTCGACACGGGCGCGCATCTGCTCAACACGGTGGCCGATCTCGCCGGCGAAGATTTCAGCGAAGTAGCCGCCTGGTTTGATCACAATGGGCGTCCGGTGGAAACGTTAGCTGTAGCGATGGGGCGCCTGGCCTCCGGCGGATTTGTCACGTTCCATGGCTGTGGTGAAACGATCCCATCCTGCGCTTCTGAGATTCGGGTGTTCTGTGAAAAGGCGATTCTGCATACGGGTATTTGGGGCGAGACTCTGGCTGTACAATATACTGGCGATGAGCCTCCGGCTCCGATTCCTGTGCCGCCATCAATGGGTGTCTGGGAACAGTTTCTGGCTGTGCGCAGCGGTCGCATCCCCAACCCGTCACCGCCCGAGGTTGGACTTCGCATGGCAAGGCTCTGGGATGCGATTCGGGCGAGCGCGGCAAACAATGGAATGCCAGTCAAGTGTGAGGTGAACAATGACGCTAAAAGTTACAATCTGGAATGAATTTCGGCACGAAAAGTCGCACGAAGAAGTTCGTGAAGTGTATCCCGCCGGCCTGCATACACCGATCGCGGAGCATTTGCGATCCGAAGGTATGGAGGTGCGTGTAGCGACACTGGATGATCCTGAGCATGGTCTCACCAACGATGTTCTGGCTGAGACGGACGTACTCACCTGGTGGGGGCACATGGCTCATAGCGAAGTGAGCAATGAGATCGTCACTCGCGTGCAGCAGCGCGTGCTGGATGGAATGGGATTGATCGTTTTGCATTCCGCCCATTTCTCAAAAATCTTTCAACGCCTCATGGGTACCACCTGCAATCTCATCTGGCGTGAGGCGAATGAACGCGAGCGCATCTGGGTGGTCGAGCCCGGTCACCCGATTGCTGCCGGGCTGGGACCGTACTTTGAAATTCCACGCGAAGAAATGTACGGTGAGCGGTTTGACATCCCTGCGCCAGAGACATTGGTTTTCGTGAGCTGGTTCCAGGGCGGCGAAGTGTTCCGGAGCGGCTGTTGTTATCAGCGCGGTCTGGGAAAAATTTTCTATTTCCGTCCGGGTCATGAATCGTATCCCACCTATTATCAAAAGGAAGTGTTACAGGTAATTGCCAATGCAGTGAAGTGGGCGGCTCCGGCGGGAGCCCCTCCGGTAGCGTTTGGCAATCGCCAGTCTTTAGAAAAATTATGAACCGCTATGCCAGCCATTGAGGAGAGCCCCACGTATGTAGCGGTCGTGATCGCTCTCCTCGGGTTTATGATCGGGTTTGCAAAAGGGGGCTTTGGTGGGCTGGGCGCCTTGCTGACGCCTATCCTGGCACTGGTGTTGCCGGTAGCGTCGGCGGTTGGAGTGCTCCTGCCGATGTTGATGGTCGGTGATGTGTTTGCGGTGTATATGTACTGGAAGGAGTGGGATCTGGATCTGGTCAGGCGCATGTTGCCGGCCGGGATCGCAGGTGCCCTGGCGGGGACGTTCCTGCTTTCGTCGGTGTCGCCTGATGGCTTGCGAATTATTCTGGGGATTTTTGTCCTGGTGTCGGTGGCTTATAAGTTTGTCAGCGATCGCATTCAGGCGATCCGCTATGAGTCAAGACCCTGGCATGCTCCGGCAGCGGGCTTATTATCGGGAGTCGCCTCTGGCATGTTCAATAGCGGGGGACCGCCTTTTAATTCCTACCTGTTATTACAAAAGCTAAAAGCACGACCGTTTATCGCCACGACGGCGATCTATTTCGCGTTGCTCAATCTGATAAAGGTCCCCGGATTTTTGTATACCGGTGTCCTGAATGTGCCTGTATTGTTTTCCCTGTGGTGGGTCTTCCCATTTATTCCCGTCGGTATTTGGGTTGCCCGGATGACGCTCACGCGCCTCAGCCCCATCGCATTTGAATGGATCATCATCCTCATGTTGATCTTCTCCAGCCTGTGGCTGCTCTGGCAAAGCCGGTAGGTCCGGTCGCGGCTTTAAGAGCCGGGTTTGCTTAGCGGGAGTTAGGGAACGACTTCGTCAATAATGCCGCCTGCTCCACGGCGACCCGCAGGCTGGCGTGGCTGGCTTTCCCCGTCCCGGCAATGTCGAAGGCTGTGCCGTGATCGACGCTGGTTCGCACAAATGGCAGTCCAACCGTGATGTTGACTCCCTCGTCGACGCCCAGATATTTGACCGGGATCAGCCCCTGATCGTGGTACTGAGCGACCACAATATCGAAGCGTCCCTGTCGCGCATGCATGAATACGGTATCGCCGGGCCAGGGCCCGCTGGCCTCGATCCCTTCTGCCCGCGCCAGTTCAATTGCTGGCCCGATGATCTCCTCATCTTCGGAGCCAAAGAGACCGTGCTCGCCTGCATGCGGGTTTAACCCCGCCACGGCTATTCGAGGCTGAGCGATGCCCAATTGAGTCATGGCCCGGTGCGCCAGGCGGATGACCGTCAGCTCGCTTTCGATCGACAGTAGCTCGATCGCCTCGCGCAGGGAAACATGGATGGTGACAAGGATGATGCGCAGGTCGTTGTTCATCAACATCATCGCGAAGTTTTTTGTCCCGCTGAAATCTGCGAGAATTTCCGTGTGCCCCGGGTAGTGGATATCCGCCAGTCGCAGCGCTTCTTTGTTGATGGGGGCAGTGACCACAGCTCTGATCCTTTGCTGGAGAGCAAGATCGATGCCAGCCCGGATGTACTCATAGGCTGCCCTGCCTGCGCGCCCGTCCAGGTGTCCGAATGGTAAGTCTTCAGGCAGGTGGCTGAGCGAGATGACAGGAATTGTTTCGGGTGTCGAGTGAAACTCTTCCGGCGACTCGATGACCCGCACGGCGAGAGACAGACCCAGCAGTCGGATCGCTCGTTTGATCAGTCCTTCATCGCCCAGCACCAGGGTAGGCGGCAAGGGCGCAGAGTCCGCGTACAGCTTCGCCACGATCTCAGGCCCAATTCCGCAGGGATCACCCATCGTGATTGCAATCGGTACATCTTCCAGGCTAGACATAGTGTTTCACTTTCACCAGCGCATCTCCCATGGCCGCCGGGCTGCCAAACCCGCCCGCCTTTGTAACCAGCGGCAGCGATCGTTCACCGACAATTCGCATGATGGGTATGCCTGCTTCCACCTCGCCCAGGATCTCCAGGGCTTGCGCTCCCAACGTACTGCATAACGCATTGGCAGTATCGCCGCCTGTCGCAACGACCCCGCTGACCAGGCCGTCACGGATCAGCCTGCTGCCCGCCTGCGCCAGACCGTCAACAATCAATTGAGCAACCCGGGCAGGAGACAAACTCAGTTCCGCTCCTAATCGTTGCGTCGCGGCAATCTCGTCGCGTGAAGCATTCACAACCAGAGCTGCATCATGACCTGAGTCGATCGCAGCTCGCAACCTTGACGCGGCCTGGTCCAGTTCCTTCCGCGCGGTTGAACCACCTTTTAGTATGCGGGTTGGGTCGAGACCAACAATGCGTAAGCCACTATGGGTTTGTGAGTAGCGGAGCTGTTCGCGGGTCGTTTCGGAGGCGCTGCCCACCAGCGCCAGCGCGGGACGAGGATCCCGCGCATGATCCCGAGCCAGAGGCTCGACTGCAAAGTCTCTAGAGAATGCAAGCGGAACGTACTCTGCCAACCCAGTCGAGCCAACCCAGACGATGCTTAAGTCGCTCTCGGAAAGCCCGAGACAAATTCTTTTGAGATCGTCCTGTTCGGCAATGTCGACAACCACCAGCTCGACTCCCTGAGCCAACAATGCCTGGACGGTGCTCTTAATTTCGTCTGCACCTCCGCGTACTTGATCCAACGTGAGCTTTCCTGCTCGGCGATGTGATCCCTCGGCCAATCGCCTGGCGATGTCGGCATCCTTTACCGGGGCCGTGGGGTCTGTGCCAAACTCCGTCTCATGCAAGGGACGGCCATGCAGATATTGAACGCCCTGTACTGTGGTACGGCCATATTTTGGGAAGGCAGGGGCGATGACGGCACAATCGGGCCTGACCGTCTCCAGCACCGCCTCGATTTCCGCCCCCAGGTTGCCCCGCAGGGTTGAATCCACGGATTTGTAAAAATCCGTCCAACCGTCAGCCACCAGCTGTTGCGCCGCCGCCCTGGTCTTGGCGTCTGCCTGCTCAGGCGACAAACTGCGACTGTCCGTATCGACGGAGATCACCTGAGCCGCGCGCGCTTTTGGCGGTAGCACATAGCCTCTCAATGGCACCACGACCGAGAGCCCGCTCCTGACCACCTGCGCGCCGCAATCGGTGGCGCTGGAAAGATCGTCGGCAATGATGGCGAGGCGGGTCATGCCTGGGCAAGCCATGCCGCGATGCGTTCACCCACGACCAAAGCCGGGATATTGGTATTGGCGCGTGGCACCACAGGCATGATCGATGCATCGGCGACATACAAATTGTCCAACCCGTGCACTTTGCCGCGTGCGTCCACTACTGAAGTTGGATCCGATTCAGGGCCCATTTTGCAGGTCCCGACCGCATGGTAGTAGTGCAGGTTATCTCGTCGGACGTCTTCGGGGGTTTTGTAATTAACGGTCGGCGATATCTCCTCGCCAATCAGATTTGCCAGCGGCGCCTGGCAGGCGTAGTCACGTACCAGCTCGATCCCATTCCACAGGATGGCAAGGTCGCGCCCTTCTGGATCGCTCAGATAGGCGGTGTCGATCTTGAGTGTCGCAAAAGGATCGGCGCTTGTCAACTGGACACTGCCGCGCGAGAGTGGGATCATATTAGCTACGGGCAGCAGGAATTCCCAGCTATCCGCTCCATCCATGAACTGACCTCCCACCGGAAATAAATGCAGGTCATAGGCAGATGTGCAATACTTGCTACGGAACTTGGCAATGGTCTGCTCGGAGAAGAGGACACCGCCTCGAGCAGCAAAGTCCAGCATGGCTGTGACGAGCTGCGGCGTTCCGCTGTATTTGAGATAAACAGCCGGGTGATCGTGCAGGTTTTTGCCCACTGCCAGGTCGAGTTTCGTTTCAATCCCAAGGGGACGCAGGTCGGAGTCCGGACCGATGCCAGAACGCAACAGGATGGCAGGCGAGCCATAGGTTCCGGCACACAGGACAACTCGTCCCGCCTCGATCGTCAGCGGACCATCAGGGCCAATCGCTTCGATCGCAACGACACGAGCACCCGACACCTGTAACCGATCCACCTGGATCTGTCCCTGAATGATCAGGTTATCCTTGCCACGCAGCGGATCCAGATAGGCGAAAGCCGAATTCCAGCGCACGCCGCCCACGATGTTCACCGGCGAGGTGCTCATGCCGGTGTCTTCATCCAGATCATTCAAGTCTGCCACCTGTGGGATCCCAATTTTCGGCGCTGTGTCGAGACAGGCTTGCTGCCAGGGCGTGATCTCCTCGGAGGAGATGCGCTTGACGCGGAGACTCTCATTGGCAAGCTTGAAAAAGGGCAGGAGCTCATCGGCGCTCCAGCCGTCGTTCCCCAATGCCGCCCAGCCATCATAGTCCGCGCGGCTGCCCCAGATGGCGGCACAGCCATTGTGCGAGGAGCAGCCGCCAATGACACGCGCCCGCTCCAGGAGATGTCCTGGGCGCCCCGTCCTTGCGCCATTCAAATAGCCCCAATCATGCCCGCCCGGCAGACTGCGCGCGTCCAGCAGGGGAGCGGGCCAACGCCCCTCGGCGAACGCGCCATAGTCAGGACCAGACTCGATCAACATCACAGACTGCGATGTGCCCTGCGCCAGACGCGCCGCCACAGCTGCTCCTGCCGTGCCACCACCAATAATTACCGTATCCGCATACCAATGTTCTGCCATGAGTAAACTCCAAAGTCCGTCAAGCCTATCCTCAGTCTTGACGCATACCACATAAGCTCGATCAGGGACTGTGTCTGATCTATTGAGATTGCCTGGTCTTCAACATTCTCTATGGAATTTCTTTTGTATGGTCAAGCCGTAACGTGTGCCCGCCCTGGCTCTGGCCGCGCCGCCACACGATGAAGTCAAAAGCGTCCGGCAGGTGATACTCGCAGGAATACACCAGAGGCTCATCCGCAGATGAATAATCCGTTTGAACAATATACAACGCCAGCGCATTCGCTGGCAGCTGCAATTTCGCCGCAACATGCTGGGGGGCAACGACTGGAAGCAGGCGTGCAATGCCATATTCAATCACCTGGCCCAGGGTTGTGTGCAGGATCGTGTAAATCGACTCCGACGCCAGAACCTGTGGATCGAAACCCGCCTTCTGAAAAAGGGCCTCGGTCAGCGTATCCAACGAATAAACGACGGGACGCCCATCCGCCGTGCGGACGCGTTCCACGGTGATGAGGGGTGTTCCCACCGGCACGCCCAATTGCCGGGCTTTCTCCTGGTCTGCGGTTTCCTTCTGGAAAGCAAGATGGCTCGTCCCGGACTTGAGCCCGGCTGACTCGATCATCTCGGTAATACCAAAGTTAAAATTGAGGTTCTTAATAATGGGTTGATTTCTTACAAAGGTGCCCACCCCGTGGCGTCGCGCAACCAATCCGTCGTCTTCCAATACCCGCAGGGCTTCACGGACGACAGTCCGAGAAACACTGAGCATCTCACACAACTCCGCCTCGGTGGGCAGTTGGCTGCCCGGTCGAAAGGTGCCCCCTGTAATCGCCTGGCGCAGTTCCTGTAGCGCCACTTCGGTAAGCGTTTTTCGCTCTGATCTGGCCGATTTCAGCATATCACTCCCTTTCAGTCATAAGATGTCATGATAACTGATGATACTCGGAAGGATATCGAATGTAAAGTTATTTGGTCGTTTAGATCTCTATAGAGTCACACTGCACCTGATCGGGATGCAATGCGAGCGAATACGTCACCGAACCGTTTTGCTTGCGCGCAGTGCTCCCACCCCGCCGAGGCAATCTGTAGCTGCTGCCAGGACGATGACGTGGGTCCCGGCAGGAACCGGGACAGTAGCCGTATAGCTCCAGCACTGTGATCCTGCCCCAAATGCATCGGCTCCGCCGCTCTCGATCACATTCCCGATGTCATCCTTGATCGCCACGTAGACGCTAATAATTCCAAAGTCATCCGCAATGGCCATCATGACCTGGTCGTCAGGGTGCCCCTCATAGTAGTCGAGAAAAATCGTCTCGATTTCCGGCGGCGGCAGCAGGTCTGCCTGCGCCAGGAATGGCTCTGCGCCGATATAGGTCTTCACTCCGGCAACGTAGTTTTCCCGGATGACCTGGCGAACGGTCTCAGCCATTTCCCGCCGGTACGCAAGAATATGTTCCGCGAAGAATACTTTTGTCATCATTGGTTCTCCATTCAGAGTGTCACTGCGAAGGCTTTGCCCGAAGCAGTCTCCTCATCAATGAGAGGCTTGCTTCAGTCGCGGCCAGGGCTTGCGCAAAGTCGCTTTGTATCAAAGTGCGGCTCACGCCACCGTCCCCGGCGCTGGGAGCGTTGTTGAAAGGACTGTTTGACTTTAAGCAAGCCCTATACATAACTTGTTCTCCAATCTTAGTTTTTCAAGGCTTGTCCCAGGAAACGGGGCTGCCAGCAGGACAAAACAAAAACGTGCCCGGTCTGACACCAGGCACGTCCCAAAAGAAGGCTATTTCATCTTTGGCAGCCTGGCAATCCTGTCCCAATTGGAAGGTAGACCCATGGCTTTGCGACCCCGCCTTTCGACGGGTGTGCCAGTATCTGATGTTGACAAAGCGGAGTATATCAGTCTTGTGACGGGGTCCAAGGGAAAAATATCATCATCAGATACAGAAATTTATCACATTCGAGGAGTTAGATTTCATTGCCGCCGTCAAGGTGATGGAGATGCTGGCTGAGGAAGTACTGGTGGTAAAGGAAGTGTAGGAGTAAGATGTCGTTGCGAGAGGATTACTTCTGTTGGAACGGTACGCGTTCCGCCCTCGCAACGACATAATAAGCGAAAAGGGAGAACGTGCATGAACGAGTATTCCAGGACGTATGAAATCCGATGGTCTGATCTCGATGCAAACGGGCATGTCAATTACGCGGTGTATATCAATGCTGCGGGAGATGTGCGCTATCATTTTTTCTGGGACCACGGATTCCCCCCTGAGAAACTGGAGGAAATCGGGATGTCCCCGGTCTATACCGCCATCCACGCCGAGTTCCTGCGGGAAGTCCGCCTGGGCGAGACGGTGACGATCAACTACGTCGTTTTGGGACTGTCCCCCAGTGGTAGCCGTTGGAAGGTTCAGCATGACATCTTCAAAGCCAATGGTAAAAAGGCCGTGAAACTCGAGCTGGAGGGAGTGATCCTGGACCTGGCGGCGCGCAAGCCCACCCTTCCCACCCCTGAACTATTACAACTCTTCGAGCTGATCCCGCGTGCGAAGGACTTTGCAACCCTGCCTGAGTTAAACCGCCGAGATCGAAGATAGGACCGGGGCAAATACCTTCTCGCCGTGGGTACATGGGCGCCGTAAGGGGATTGAGAAACATGATACACCCCAAACTTAGGGAACCAGCCACAGATTACACGGAAACGCACGGATTTCTGAATTACTCCGCCAGAATGATGCCTTGAAGGCTAAAAAATTAGCCGACCCAACGCGGCGGGTCAGCTAATTCTGTGAAATCTGTGAAATCCGTGGTTAAGATTATCCTTTGGAGGCCAGAGCGTGACCCAGATAGCTCCAAAAGGTGATGGGGGCCAACTGCTTGAGCCGTTGCTGAGTCGAATCCAACTCAACGACCACCTGCAAAAGGTAGTCGGCAGCGGCTTGTTCCTTTTCGTCATTCCAGGCCTGTAAGCGCTGGAATTTCTTCTGGATGAATTCAAATTGGTGGTCGGGTATCTTGAGCGGTTTTGTCCTGTCGAATTGCGCTTGAAGCAGGGAGCGCCAGTCCATCAGAGCCGCACACTCCGCCGCACCCAGGCCCGCGACCTGGGATAGGGCCTCCTCCGTTAGGTCCATCGCTGTCAGGATCCCGGCCTCTGCCAGGCCTTCCTTTAGTTGGGATTCCACGCCCGAAATGGTCGCGTCTTTGATCCCGCTGGAAGACAGACCCTTTTCAATATGATGCGTTTGCTGGTTCAGCAGTGTCGCGTCCTGCGTGAATTGTTCCTTGCGCAGAAGGTGTTCCCGATCGTGCCTGATTCTGGCAAGCAGTTTTTGCGCTCCCGCGACTTTTTGTTCGATCCGAAGCACTTGTTCCTGCAGCTGGTGCTTTTCGCTCAGTAGAGGCAGGGACTGATAGCGCCGGTATAGCCACAGGCAGAGTACCCCCGATAGAAGCAGGGTGATCAACGACAATGCCAGCGCCAGGCTGTGAAGACGCAAAGAAACCAGACCCAGGACCGAGATGACGGCGGCCAGCTGCAGCCAGAGAAAATATCGTGTTACTTTCCGCGAGCGCGGATCGTGCTCAAAGCCTATATTCTGCATCATTGCCGATGTACATGCATCTCTTTCCGTTGTTCAATATCGGTAAAGGCGTCGTTCCTATAACCTTTGACCCTTCTCGCAGATCATTCTATATCATTGACTTGACCAGATATCGGGCGAAAAGTTACAGGATTCTCATAACAATTGCATTATCCCGCCGAAAAGACCCTCGACAGGCCCCTGCGAGGCATAGGAACCGCATTCCTGTCGTTGCGGGAGCGTGATGTGCCAGCGCACCCACCGAACCCGCGAAACATCCCTGAAGCGACCTGCGATTTGCTATAATGATCCGACGCACAGGGTGAAGCTCACGACCCCAATGCAAAGAAAGCGAGCTTTATATGATGATGGATGAGAAGATGGACTATACCGGATGGGACCTCGAAGTCGCAAAACGGATCGCCTGTGCGGTCATTTCCTATCAGGCGGGGGTATCCTTTGAGTCGTTGTGGGAAGGGTATGCCGATCAGGGTGAGGAGATGGGCACGTTCTGGCTTTCTATTGCAAAACAGATCCGGGAAGAGATGCCACACAAGTCGAAGTAAACAAACTAGTGAGTCTGGAGGCGCTGAGGCTGCGATTCGGATCCGCGCAATCCCTGGTTCAAATTGGGAATGACCTGCTCTCCGCGAAATAACAAATCGACGTGATCGTCTGGCAGCACGTTATCACAGCCCTGCAAGCGCCATGGCAACGGCGCCTCGCAGGGCCGTGTCATATCCGAGCTGACTTAAATCGACTTGAGGAGCAGGTACCAGTTTCAGGTGTTCTTGCATAACTTTTCTGGCTGCTGTGATGAAGCTTTCTCCGCCTCCCACTGCCACGCCGCCGCCGATACGAATGACATCCGGCGCGTAGAACGACGCCATATTGCGCAATCCCTGTCCCAGGTTATACGCGACCTCCTCCCATTCCTCCGGACTCAGCGCCTCGGCTGGCTTTCCATAGATGCGGCGAATGCCGTTGCCTGAGACCAGCGCCTCCAGGCAATCGGGCGCCCCACATTCACATTGAACTGCAGCCGGGCTTAAGGAGCGAAAATGAATGGATTGGTGTCCCACTTCAGGGTGAGCGCCGTTTAGACCCCGATAAATTTGTCCGTCGACTAGAAAACCGCCTCCCATCCCGGTGCTCAATGTGAGATAGAGGAAGCGATTTGCAGAGACTCCTCCCCAACGATATTCTCCGATCGCGGCCACGTTGGTATCCACATCCACGTGGAAAGGCCATCCCCATTTTGCCTCCATGATCGTTTTAAGGGGTATATCTCGCCAGGCAGGCTGATGCAGAGGCGAGACAATGCCCTGTTCCCAGTCCAGGGGTCCACCAATGGCTGCGCCCATGCCTGTGATGCGGTCTGCCCCGGTCACATCCACGATCATGGTATTGATGTTTTTCAAGTCTTCTTCCAGACTTATCGAGGTTGCCATTCGTGTACGCCGAAGGATGTTTCCCTCACGATCGGCTGCTGCGACCATAATCTTGGTTCCGCCAATGTCCAGTCCAATCACCACTTCCATTGCCAGACCTCGTTTTCTTCCTCTGTGTAAAATTAAGCGGCGATACCGTTAAAATCAAAAAGAATTTCGCTTGCCATCCCCGCACTCCCGCCAGGATCTCGAAGCCACGCTGGTGGTCGCCACATATATTATCATGCGGATGACAAAACCTGCGTTAGCGTTGGTCCCGCTCTTTCCGTGAGGAGAATATCTTGAAAACACGCAAACTTCACATGATTGGCAACGCGCATATCGACCCTGTCTGGCTTTGGCAGTGGCAGGAAGGATTCCATGAGGTCAAGGCCAGCTTCCGTTCCGCCCTCGACCGGATGAAGGAATACCCCGACTTCACCTTCGTTGCCAGTTCCGCCGCGTTCTACCAGTGGGTGGAGGAATCAGATCCCGCCATGTTCGCCGAGATTCAGCAGCGGGTGAAGGAAGACCGTTGGGGCATCGTGGGCGGCTGGTGGGTGGAGCCAGATTGCAACATTCCGTCGGGAGAATCGTTTGTCCGTCATGGTCTTTATGCACAGCGCTACTTCAAAGAGAAATTCGGCATCATCGCCCGGACTGGCTTCAATGTAGATAGTTTTGGACATGCTGGAACACTGCCGCAAATCCTCAAGAAGAGCGGGCTGGACTATTACGTTTTTCTACGCCCGATGCCGCATGAGAAAGGTTTGCCATCGCGCCTGTTCTGGTGGCAGGCGGATGATGGCTCGCGCGTGCTGGCGTTCCGTATCCCATTTGAATATCTGTCATGGGGCAAGGATGTGGAGATCCATGCCCGGCGCTGCGCCGACGAGATGAAGGAACCGGTCGATGAATTTATGTGCTTCTACGGTGTAGGTAATCATGGCGGCGGACCAACGATCGCCAACATCGAAAGTATCCAGCGCTTGCATGCTGATCCTGGGTCCCCTGCCAATCTGGCTTTCTCTACGCCCGATGAATTTTTTCAGGCTGTGGAGACAAAAGACTGGCCGATCCCGATTGTTCAGAGCGAACTCCAGCACCATGCCAGCGGTTGTTACGCGGCGCATTCCGGCATCAAACGCTGGAACCGGTTGGCTGAAAACCGCCTGCTGGCAGCCGAGAAACTGTCTGTTGCTGCAGCGTCCTGGGCTCAGGGAACGTCTGCCGCATTTCTTTGCCCTCCAGACGAGTTTGCGCGCGCCTGGAAGAACGTGCTCTTCAACCAGTTCCACGATATCCTGGCTGGCACCAGTCTTGAAGCTGCCTACGATGACGCCCGCGACGCCTACGGAGAGGCGCTAATGATCGCGGGCCGGGCCCTGAACCATGCAACCCAATCGATCGCGTGGCAGATCAATATTCCTATGGAGGAAGATGTCCGTCCACTGGTGGTCTTCAACCCGCTCACCTGGCCGGTGAGGGCAAATGTAGAGATCGAATCGTCGCGCTTGAAACCGGAGATGGTCCTTGTGGATGACTCCGGACATATCATCCCTCATCAGGGCGTTCAATCCACCACGACTGCAGGCCGCGCCCGCCTTTGCTTCACCGCCGATCTGCCTGCCCTGGGTTACCGCACCTATCGTTTGTTTCCCTCCAACGATACTGTACAGGACGACCAGCCGCGCGCCAGGTTGGGAGCATCTGACAGCATTTTGGAGAGCGACCGATTTCGCCTGGAGTTCGACACGGCGACCGGGTGCATTGCCAGCCTGCGTGATAAGAAGGAAGATGTTGAGGTTTTTTCCGGTCCAGCCGCTCTGCCGCTCGTACTGGACGACCCGGCAGACACCTGGGGACACGACGTCTTCAAATGGGACAAAGTCGGTGGGGCATTTCAGGCGGAGTCCGTCCGGTTGGTGGAGCATGGTCTTGTCAAGTCGGTCATCCGCGTCACCAGCCGGTACAGCTCGTCCAGCCTGGTGCAGGACTTTGTCATGTACCCCGACCGGGAACAGATCGACGTCAGTGTGCTGGTGGACTGGCATGAACAGCGCAAGATGTTGAAGTTGCGCTTCCCGGTCAATGTCAAGTTCATGAAGATCACTCACGAGATTCCCTACGGGCACACGGGACGATTCGCCAATGGGGAGGAGGAACCCGGGCAATCCTGGGTGGATGTCTCTGGCGTTTCAGGCGATAAAGAAAGCCCATATGGTTTCAGCTTACTTAACAATGGAAAATACAGCCTGGATGTGAATGTACGCGATATTGGTCTGACCGTCCTCCGGAGCCCTGCTTATGCCCATCATATCCCGGCCGTGCTCGAGCCGGACCGGAACTATGCCTTCATCGACCAGGGCGTTCAACATTTCGGCTATACCTTATTTCCGCACTCCGGAAGCTGGGAAAGCGCTGGCACGGCTCGCCGCGCTGCCGAACTCAACCAGCCTCCGGTTGCCCTGTTCGCGACCTTCCATCCCGATGCGGCCCTGCCTCCATCAGATTCGTTCCTCAGCGTGGCGCCGGAGAACGTGATGGTGACTGTTCTAAAGCAGGCTGAGGACGGCGACGGACTCGTATTGCGCGCCCTGGAGATCAGTGGGGCTGCTTCCCACGCCTCTATCCACCTGCCGAAGTTGGGACGGGTCATAGAAGCGAATTTCGGCCCGAACGAGATCAGGACCTTTGTCCTTCCATATGATTCTGCAAAAGACATCCTGGAAACGAACTTGCTGGAGTGGCCGGATGAATAGGCATTCTCCCTCAGCGGCAAATCGGCATGCGCTTCACTCATTGGATCCACAGGCACTGGTTTGTTTGGAGTATTTTCATGACACGTATTGAACAGCTAATCTCTGTCTACCCTGAGCTTGAGGTTTGCGCTGCCGATATCCAAGCCGCATTTGAAAGGCTCCGGGAATGCTTTGCCCAGGGGGGCAAGGTACTTACCTGCGGTAACGGCGGCAGCGCCGCAGACGCGGAACATATCGTCGGCGAGTTAATGAAAGGCTACCTGTTGAAGCGTCCGATCCCGGATGAGATGCGCACCCGGCTGGTATCCATCAACCCGCAGGATGGCGACTATCTTGCGCGCCAGTTACAAGGCGGACTTCCAGCCATCTCGTTGGTCAGCCAGACCTCGCTGCTCTCTGCCATTACGAACGACACGGCCGCCGATATGGTATATGCCCAACAGGTTTATGTCTACGGCCGGGCAGGCGATGCGCTCATCGGGATCAGCACCTCCGGAAACGCCCGTAACGTGATCCATGCCATGCAGGTTGCACGAGCCTTGGGGCTGCACACCATTGGCCTGACCGGACCCACGGGCGGGGCGTTGAAGCCGTTGTGCGAGGTCTGCATTCGTGTTCCCGCTAAAAGCACGTCTGACATTCAGGAACGTCACCTGCCCATTTTCCATGTCCTCTGCGCCATGCTGGAAGAGGAATTTTTTGTCTGATAGGTCTACCGCTGTTCACGCAGCCCTCGCGCCGCGCGTAGACGATGATAAATGTAGCGGAAGGCAAAGGACTAGTAGCAAAACCATCCCGCACGCGAATTAGGGCGAGTTTCGGTGACTTGCCCGGCTACTCTATTCCAAAACCAGACGCGTCACATTCTCTGGCAAATCCCAGGCTTCGGCGAGAATGTTCCTGCCATCCGTCTGCGCCGTAAACTTCCACCAATCCCCTTTGCCTCTGGTCGCTTCGCCTCTCTCGATCACCATCCCCTGCTCATCCCGGACCGTGACCCGCACTCTGGCCACCCTGATATTGTCAGTCGCCTCGACCCGAATATACCCCTTTCGCCGCTCTATACGATGGATTACGGGAGCATGCCACAAGTCAGAAAGAGCAAAATTGTAGGGTGATTTCCACGTCCCTTTAGCCAGTTCGGCATAGACAGGATGTTCGTGGGCCAGCCAACGCGCCCGCTTGGCCGCCGCCCGAAAGCGCTGGCGGTGCGCTTTCTGTTTCTTTGTAGCTTTGCGCTTGTTCGGGCGTGGCGCCCCACTCAGAATGATCGTGCCGTCCGGCATCTGGCGGAAGACCAGCCCCCCGATCCCTCCCTGCAGCATTTCGAGCAACTGATTCAATGTCACTTTTGCCATCCTTTGTCTTATCCTTTCGATGTGAGTGTGATGAGTTCCTTAGGATTGTCAGGCAAGTGCTATAGGACTGGTATAGCACTGATAGAGTAAAAGGAGCACCTGCGTATAAGGTTTGTATATGGTGTCTGTATGGTTTGTATATGGTTACTATATGCTTGTCTGTTCTTTTCTACGATTCCCCTGACAGGCTGTATTCTGTAGACCCCGCAGGTTCACTGGCTACTATATCCTGAATCATGGCCGGCAGACTTTACAGTTTGTTTTCTCTTTGTCGGTGGAGAAAGGGATTGCAATGCATGTACATGCCCGTCAGACAATTGATTAATTCTCGCGATCTACTTTTCAGTTTTTGCAACTCTTCCTAATATGTCCTTCCCTTCTCTGAGAAATCGCCAACCACGGGCTTCGCGACGTCGTAGCCTACACTTACCGGTTTGCTGTAAAGGTTACTTGCCAAGGATTGAGAGTGAAAGCGGGATTACTTGAATAAATGCCCATTTTGGTGGCTGTTATTTGGACGGTTGTCCGGAAAATGAGAGTTTCATAAATCGGACCATTTCGGTCTTGAAATTCGCCACGAAAAGTTGTATAGTGTTTCTAATCGATCCAACATCGAACCCTTGTAAGGGGAGGCTGCCACTCAGGATCTCTGTAAAATCCATTCGAGTGATTCCAAATATATACATCTCATAATCGCGCGGCCATGTAATTATCGGTTGGCATAATATTTCATTGCCCAGGAGGAAAGCATGGCATATTTATCGGACCTCACGCCGCGTGAATTGGAGATTCTTCAATTGGTTCTGGCAGGGTGGACCAATAAGGCAATCGCCGCGGAAATACACATTTGCGAAAAAACCGTTGAGTTTCATCTGAATAATGTTTACACAAAAGTTGGTGTTCGCACGCGGATGCTTGCGAGTCTTTGGGCGATCCGACAGGGGGTAGAACTGGACCCTACATCCGAAGGTCGCAGATTCAACTTTCTCACGCCCTCATAAAGGCGTAGCTACCGGGCACAGCATAAGGCTGGAAAACTAGGGGAATCCCTAGGTAGAGTGGAGCAGCCAATTATTCTATAATGGTTGTATCGTTCAACTGCCTCCGATTCACTAAAACCAAGGCATAAAGAGTCCACATCCATCTGCTGCATATCCAACAGCAAGGCGGAAACTGACCGCTGGATTCCTACAAATAAATTGAATCCTGTTGACCTGAATCTCCATTAAATTACATAGACAAGCCTCGAGATCTCCTTACACTCTCATCCCTCCACACGATCAGTATCTCAAGAGGGGCAATTCATGTCAAGCATAAAAGTATCGCTCTTTGGAAAATTCGATATTGCTTACGGGGAAAAAAGGACCTCAATTCGGGCGCGCAAGGTTCAGGAACTCTTGATTTACCTGCTAATGTTCCGAAAAAATCCGCAGCCGCGCGAGTCCTTGTCTGAAATTTTGTGGGCGGATCAACCTGCAATCATCTCCAAAAAGAACTTACGCCAGACGCTGTGGCATCTTCAATCGGCCTTCAAGGCATTCAAGAATTCCTCCAGGCTCGAGTTGTTGATTGAGGATGGCTGGATCCATATTCGGCTTCCTACTGATTTTTGGCTGGACACAGCGGAATTCGAGCAGGTCTTTGATTCGGTCAACCATAAACGGGTGGGGGAATTAAGCCAGGATGACTTCGCGGCGATGCAATACGCCGTCAACCTGTACACGGGAGATCTGTTGGAGGGCTGGTACCAGGACTGGTGCATCTTCGAACGCGAGCGATTTCAAATGATGAACCTGATGGTGCTGGATAAGCTTGTCCAATACTGTGAGATTCATCAAAAATATGACACAGGACTGGCGTATGGCTGGCAGATCCTGCGTCACGACCATGCCTATGAGCGAGCCCATCGTCAGCTGATGCGTCTATACGCGCTAGCGGGGGATCGGACGCAGGCCCTTCACCAGTACCAGCGCTGCGTAAACGCGTTGCAAGTGGAATTGGGGGTTGAACCATCGGCAAGGACCAGACAGCTTTATGGTCAGATTCAAGCGGATACCTTCGTACCGTTAGCGTTTACCCGCGAAAGGGCCATTTCGACAAGCCCTGAGGCTGCTTCCACCCCTGAAGAGGTTTTAGTTCGCCTTCAGCAGTTTGCAGCGACGCTGAAAAGCATGGAGAATCAGATTCAGCAGGAGATCAGCACTCTAGAAAGGATGCTGGCAGGTCAAGCCAATCGATCTTCTCATAAGCCTTAACGGACTGCCCGGGTCACCCAGGCAGTTCTTCTTTTTCTAAAAATTGAGACATCGAAGAGACGCAGCGATAGACATTTACGATATGGTCGAACTGCATAATTGTGAAATGCGTTGGTGGTTATAGGAGGAGCAGTTGCCTGAAAATCCACCAGAATATTCGATCGAGTCGAATGATGAGTCTAGCTTGCTTTCCTTTGTCGTTCATTTGTGGAAGGAAGACTCCGATTCCGAAGCACCGCACACGAACTGGCGCGGACATATTACGCCCGTGCCGAATGGTACGAGGCTCTATTTTACGAACATTACCCAAATTCCCGAATTGATTGCAGCTCATTTGAACTTGTCAAAATGATCATCAAATCCGTTCTAAACGTATGATTTAAACAGGAGGTTTATCATGCCAGTAGCACCAACATATCCGGGTGTTTATATCGAAGAAATTCCCAGTGGTGTACGTACGATTGTCGGCGTTGCCACCTCGATCACAGCGTTCATCGGACGCGCCGCACGCGGCCCCGCCGACGAATCAACGACAATCAACAACTTTGGCGACTTTGAGCGAATCTTTGGCGGATTGTGGCTGGATAGCGCTCTCGGATTTGCCGTGCGTGATTTCTATCTGAACGGCGGCAGCCAGGCTGTCATTGTGCGGCTGTTCCATCCGGAGTTCACGGAGTCCCAGGAGACTAACCGCCAAATCATTCAGGCTGCAGCAGCGGATGTTGCGTCTGAGGCGAAGTCCGGTGCAAACGGACAAGAGGCCAAAGCGAAGGCAAAGGCAAGGAGTGACGCGATCGAGGCCGATGCGACCAAGTCAGCAGAAGAAAAAGCGGCAGCAAAGGCTGTTTCCGATGCGATCCAGGGTGTAGCAGATAACGCGACCCCGGCCGTTGTTGCCCAACTGGTGGATGCTGCAGCTACGAAAGCGACCCCCACCTATCGGAACGCACAACTGACCATTGGTGACTTCAAGTTTGAGGCGGCTTACAAGGGTAAGTGGGGTGCCAACCTGCGCTCCAGGATCGATCTGGATAACATCACCGATCCCAATCTCTTCAACCTAAACGTGACTGACCTTCAACCAGGTGGAGCGAGCGAGCGATTAATAAACCTGTCGGTGGACAGTAACAGCCCACGTCGTGTGGATAAGGTGCTGGAAGCTGAGTCCAAGCTGCTGCGTTGGGATGGCACGTGGCCGGCGACCCCGCCAACCCTCAATGCGATTCGCACGGCGTTCAATGATCTGAAAGCCGATCCAGGGAATGCTCAAAAGCAGGATGCCCTCTGGTTGATCACGCAGGATCGTGTGACACAGGCAGAGCGCAAATACCTGCGGGCGAAGGCTGCGCGTGAGGACGCCCAAAATCGCGGCGCCCCTCAATCAGAGATTGATACGGCGAAAGCAGCGGAGAATACAGCCAGACAGGCGCTGGAAACCGCTCGCCAAGACTTCATTAACTCCGTCTCGGATGGTCTTAATCTGACCATCAACGATTTTCTACCAACTGATGGCAGAGTGGATAAGAAAGGTATTTTTGCGCTTGAAGAGCTTTTCGCACAGGCGAGCCTGTTCAATATTCTCTGCATTCCTCCCTATAAAGAAGCAACTGCCGCTCTCGACGTGGATGTAAATCTGATTTCGGCAGCGGCGGCCTACTGCGAAGAGCGCCGTGCGATGTTGCTGGTGGATGCGCCCAAGGATTGGGGAGACAAGAGTGAGGCCAAGGCGAAGTTTACCGACACGGCACAGGATAACGTCGGCACTCGCAGCCGAAATGCTGCCCTGTATTACCCCCGGATCAAAGCGGCCAACCCGCTGAAAAACAATCAAGTCGAGGAATTTGTCCCATGCGGTGCCGTAGCGGGGATCATGGCCCGCACTGATGTCCAGCGCGGCGTGTGGAAAGCGCCGGCGGGACTGGACGCGACGCTCGTCGGCGTCTCCCAGTTGAGTGTAAATCTGACGGATGCAGAGAACGGCGAGTTGAATCCGCTCGGTATAAACTGCCTGCGGGCCTTTCCTGTAGCCGGCCGGGTCGTGTGGGGATCACGCACCCTGCGCGGCGCGGATCAACTGGCCGATGAGTATAAGTATGTTCCGGTCCGACGGCTGGCCCTCTTCATCGAGGAAAGCCTGTACCGCGGCACGCAATGGGTGGTTTTCGAGCCCAACGACGAGCCGCTTTGGGCGCAGATCCGTCTCAATGTCGGCGCGTTTATGCACAATCTCTTCAGGCAAGGGGCATTCCAGGGTCGAACGCCGCGCGATGCCTATCTCGTCAAATGTGACAAGGAAACCACGACCCAGAATGACATTAATCTGGGGATCGTCAATATCGTCGTTGGATTCGCCCCGCTCAAGCCGGCAGAGTTTGTGATCATTAAGATCCAGCAACTGGCTGGCCAGATCGAAGTGTAAGGAGGCATGCAGATGGCTCAATTTAGCGTCAATACCCAGCCGCAGCGTTTCGACCCCTACAAAAACTTCAAGTTTCGCGTCAAGTGGGATGGCAAGTACGTTGCAGGCGTCAGCAAAGTCGGTTCGCTGAAACGCACCACCGAGGTCGTGAAGCACCGTGACGGCGGCGATCCGAGCAGCAGCCGAAAATCCCCTGGTCGCACCGAATACGAGGCGATCACCCTGGAGCGCGGCGTGACCCATGATAAGGATTTCGAGCAGTGGGCCAACAAGGTATGGAACTATGGCTCCGGTTTGGGCGCGGAGGTGGCGCTCAAGGACTTTCGCAAGGATATGATCATCGAAGTCTACAATGAAGCCGGCCAATTAGCCATTGCTTACAAAGTGTATCGGTGCTGGGTGTCCGAGTTTCAGTCGATGCCCGACCTGGATGCGAACGCCAATGCGGTTGCCATTCAGCACATCAAGTTGGAAAATGAAGGCTGGGAGCGCGACTATGAGGTTGTCGAGCCCTCTGAGCCAACCTTTACCGAACCGGGTTAGTCGACTTCATGCGTGCCTTATCCGCTTCCGATCTGCTGAACATCTGGGAACGCGGAGCCAGCAGGGCGCCTGTTGAGCAAGCCCTGGCAATATTAAGTTCTGCTTTTCCACAGGCGCCGGAGGATGCGCTTGCCTTGCTCGATTTCGTCCGTCGTGATCTGTGCCTGCTGCGTCTGCGCGGCTTGACGTTCGGCTCCCAGATCAAAGGAGTGGCGGATTGCCCGGCTTGCGGCAACCGCCTGGAATTGGATTTTGACACTCGAGACCTCCCTGCTTGGACCACACCGCTTCCCGACTTTGACGTAGAGAGGCCGATCAACCCTGAGACCTCTCTACGTGTGGACGACTACGAAGTCACCTACCGTCTGCCGAACAGCATAGACCTCTCTGTCCTCAACCAGGCCCAGGATGCCGGATCGAGGCGGCATCAGCTCATCGAAGCCTGTATTGTTTCTGCACAACGCGATGGCAAAACTCTTTCCGCAACTGAAGTCCCTTCCGAAACGTTGGATGTGGTGGTCGAACGGATCAGTCAGGATCATCCACTGGCAGATCTGACACTTTCCGTGACCTGCCCGACTTGCAGCCACACCTGGGAAATACTTTTTGATATCGTTAGCTATTTCTGGAGCGAGATCCATGCCTGGTCCATGCGTTTGATGCGGGAAATCCATACTCTGGCAGTCGCATATGGCTGGCGTGAATCCGATATTCTTGAGCTGAGCGCCTGGCGCAGGCAACGTTATCTGGAGATGATCGGAGTTCGATGACAGACTTTCTCAGCAACCTCATTCTGAGAAGCGCAGGAGAGCAACCCCAGCGTTCGGTTTCGATTCTGCAGCCGCGCCTGCCGTCATTGTTTGAACCGCTGGGTGGCGTAGGAGGAATGCCGCTGCCTCCGCCTGATCCTGGGATAGATGAATCTGCAGCGCCCACACAGGAACGGCCGGCCTCGGCGCGGGCGAAAAGCGAATTGCCAAACCCCCGTCCAATCCCTGCCTTCAGGCAAGTGGAGAACGAACCAGTGCTGGGACCTGCAGAAGGGCTCGACGTTCTCACAGAGGAGCAATCGTCCCGTCTCCCCGTGAAAGAAACACCGCGGCAAATCATTCAACCGATACAGCCTGGCACACCACCCTCAAGCATGATCCAGACTCCACCGTTCCTGGCTCCCCGACAAGAAACTCAAGAGATCACAATGGTGCATCCGGAGGGGAGTGCCGTCCGAAAAACCCTGCCCGCAAACCAGGATCAGTCCTCCGAGACCCGGAAAGAGCGCGCTGAAATTGCACCGCTGAAACCTCTTTCTGTCGATACACAAAAAGTTGACAAAGTTCCGGTGTCACCGAAACAGACCAAGGATCCTATCCAGGTAACGATCAGACCTTTGAATGTAGATTTTGTCTTGGACGATTCAGCCGCTTCCATGACAGAACTAGATTCTGCAAGAGCAGAATCGAAACCGGCAGCGGTCTTGCAGCCCATCTCAATTCCATCTCACCCGATGCCCATACAGCAATTCGAACCAGCACCCATGCATTCGCAGCGAGTTGTGGAAATCCATATCGGGCGTATTGAGGTGCGCGCAGCCCCGTCGTCCGGGCCTCCGAAACGCGCCTCGCAAAAGACAACCATGAGTCTTGAAGAATATTTACGCTCGCGACCGGGAGAGAAACAATGAGCAACTTCCGCGCGATTGCAACGGTAACAGCAGCGCTGCGATTGGAAAAGGTGCAGCACCCGGCTGAGACGGCCATCGACAGATCCGTTCTCACGACGACTACCCGGCCCGACAACACCGGAAATTCTCCCTCGGATGCCCGGATCCATATCTTTCTCTATCAAGTGACACCGAACGCGGCTTGGCGCAATAGGGATCTGCCAACGCGGAATGATCGGGGCGATCTGACGCAGCGCCCGCGGCTCGCGCTTGATTTGCATTACCTCCTGACCTTTTACGGTGACGAGACCAAACTGGAGCCGCAGCGGATGTTGGGCAATGTCGCGTTGGAAATGCACGCCAAGCCCATACTGACGCGTAAGAACATCCAGGATACCCTGGTCAGTTCAGAATATGCTTTTCTCGTCGAATCCAATCTTGCCGACGAAATCGAATTGGTTAAGTTCACGCCGCTGCTCCTCTCGCTGGAGGAGTTGTCCAAGATGTGGAGTGTTCTCTTCCAAACTCCGTACGCGCTCTCGACGGCATATCAGGCAACAGTGGTTTTGATTGAAGCCGAAGAAACACCGCGTACCCCGTTGCCAGTGCTCGAACGCGAGTTCTTTGTCGTGCCATTTCGGCATCCAACCATCGAAAGGATCCGATCGGAGGCTGGCGATCGCAAGCCGATTCTATTGGACAGCACGATCGTGATCGAAGGAAAACAATTGCGCGGCGAGGTGACGAAGCTGCGGATCGGCGGTGGGGTCTCTGGCGCATTATCCAACGTCACAGATACCCAGATTGTTTTCCCGCTCAGTTCAATTCAGCCCGCGGGTGTGCTCCGTGCTGGCGTGCAGGCCGTGCAGATCATCCAACCCATGAAGATGGGACGTCCGCGCGCAGAACACGTCGGCATTGAATCGAATGTCGCTCCCATGGTGCTGCGTCCCACAATCGGTCAAATCGTTGTCTCAAATTCAACAACGATCACAATTGACCTTGACCCGCCCTTAAACAAGACACAGCGTGTAATTTTGATGCTCAACGACGCCAATAACCCGTCCTCTTCGGGACAAACTTTTGTTTCGGATCGAAGACCTGGCTATCAGATCACCGATCGAGTATTAGCCAATCTGCAATCGGAGGGAGTTCCTCAGGCTGTTCTGGATCAGCTGAGCCAGATTAAGGATCAGGAATTCGAGAGAGAGATTGATTTTCTGGATGCTGTTGAGATGAAGATCGAACAGCCACCGACTGAAGCACTCAAGGTGTTGTTATTGAAATATGCGGGGCCGGAGGCAGTTGATCATTCGATCACATTCCCTATTGCTGGCGTCGGCGCCGACGATTATTTTCTGCGCATCCAGGTAGACGGCGCAGAAAGTGTTTTGCAGGTGAATGAAGATCAGAACAGCCCTACCTATGGACAGATTCTTGGACCCAAAGTGACGATCCCATGAATGCACAGGACTGGCAGACCACGAACACACAGTATTTATCGACGGCGCTGGAATGGCTGCGGCTGAAGTTGGAACGCTTCGCCCAGCCCAGCTCAGCCGCTATCCCTCCTGCTGCGATTGTGCTGCCGGCTGTGGCTACTCCTATCCCACCTGTCAACGTCGCGTCATCCTGGCAGCAACTGTTCACTGCCCGCGCGGCTAACCAGCTACCCGCGCCAGCCTCTTCATCTCCCGCGCAACCAACCGATGAGAATACTGATCCCAGAAACCAGCAGTTCGCGCAATTAGAGAGCGATCTTGACGCGGCTGCCAGCATGGAGACTCCACCGGCTCTCGTCCTGCTAGCAAAACAGTTGGGGCTGACCCCCTTCGAGCAAAATGTTTTGCTGTTATGCGCGGCGATGGAACTCGATACGCGGGTCGCCGCACTATGTGCGCAGGCCCAGGACAATGTAAATCGTACCTACCCAACTTTCGCACTCGCCCTGTCACTCTTCGAGGATCCATCCTGGGATGCCCTCTCGCCAGACCGGCCGCTGCGCTACTGGCGGCTGCTGGAAATCAACCAGCCCGGTGCGCAGCCTCTGACCTCGAGCGCCCTGCGCGCGGATGAACGCATTGTCAGTTATATCAAGGGGCTGAACACACTTGACGACCGTCTGGGAGGCTATATCCAGCCTGTCGATGCAGCGCTCGCCCAAAGCGATATGTTACCTCCCTCGCAGCAAGAGACTGTGGATCAGATCCTCCTGCGTTGGAAGCATGCTCCTGAAAATTCGTCGCTGCCAGTCGTGCAGTTGCTGGGCCCGGACGCGATCAGCAAACAGCTCATTGCTTCACATGTCGCTGCTGAATTCGGCCGTCAGCTCTACCAGCTTTCTGCGGAGTCGCTTCCAACTTTCCAGGCAGATCTTGAAGCCCTGGCGCGCTTGTGGCAGCGTGAGAGTATTCTCCTGCCCTTAGCGCTATATCTGGATGCGCAGGAGATCGACGGGGCGGGCTCTGAGTACAACGCGCCGGTGCAACGATTCCTTTCGAGAGCAGATGGCATGATCTTCCTCGCGGTCCGGGAGATCTGGCCCCGTCTGGCACGCACAAATTTCTCCATTGAGGTAGACAAACCCACGACCGCCGAACAACAGGCAACCTGGGCAATGGCACTAACGGATCGGCCGCCCGATATTGCCAGGCAGCTTGCCGCTCAATTCAATCTTAACCTTGTCACCATCCATCAGATTGCCCGCGAAAACTGGAATGACCTGGAGATCGCCGACAAGGTCTATGCGGGCCATCTCTGGACAGCCAGTGCGAATTCTACTCGCCCGCGCATGGACGCACTCGCACAGCGCCTGGACCCGAAGGCGATCTGGGATGATCTGGTTCTGCCCGCGGAACAGACCAACCTGTTGAAGCGGATCGTGGAACAGGTCCGGCAGCGGCACACGGTCTATGAAGAATGGGGTTTTGCAGAGAAGATGAATCGTGGGCTGGGAATCAGCACCCTCTTCGCAGGCGAAAGCGGCACCGGTAAAACCATGGCAGCGGAAGTGATCGCCAATGAATTGCACCTCAATCTGTACCGCATCGATCTCTCTGCAGTGGTCAGTAAATACATCGGTGAAACAGAAAAGAATTTGCGCCGGTTGTTCGATGCAGCCGAAGATGGCGGCGCCCTCCTGTTCTTCGACGAAGCCGATGCGCTGTTCGGAAAACGCAGTGAAGTGAAGGACAGCCATGACCGCTATGCCAACATCGAAATCAATTATCTGCTGCAGCGCATGGAGGCCTATCGCGGCCTGGCGATCCTGGCGACCAATATGAAGAACGCGCTCGACCCGGCCTTCATGCGCCGCCTGCGTTTTATCGTCAACTTTCCGTTCCCAGGGTCAAGCGAGCGCAAGTTGATCTGGCAAAAAGTCTTTCCACAGACGGAGGCGTTTCGGAAGAAACTGGAGATCTCCGAAGCCGACTACGACCGGCTGGCGCGGTTCAATCTCACCGGCGGCAATATCCACAGTATCGCCCTGAATGCCGCTTTTGCCGCAGCGCAGTCGGATTCAAACGTGACCCTGCCCATCGTGCTATCGGTAGCACGGATGGAATTCCGCAAGTTGGAGAAGCCGATCAGCGAGGCAGAGTTTCGATCATAAAGAGATCAGAGACTGGAGAATTAGTCGTTGACGATGAACATCCGTATTCACATTGAACGATTGATTTTGGAGGGGCTGCCCATCACCCATAGCCAGGTCCCGCTGGTACAGGCGGCCGTCGAATCCGAGCTAGCGCGGCTGCTCACCGAGAACGGGTTAGGCGAAAGCCTGCAAGCAGGAGGTGCAATGCCGAGCGTGCGCGCAAATGGAATGCAACTTGCCTCCGGAAGTAAACCGGCGCAAATAGGAACCCAGATCGCGCAATCTGTTTACAGTGGAATAGGTGACAGACGATGAGTACACAAATGACCGTTCAAACGCCGACCGCAAAGCCAGCATTTACTCCGGCAGCGCACGGCGTTTTGCAGCGCTGCACAGCTACACAGGAATGTGACGAGTGCCGCAAGAAGCGCCTGGGTACGCTGCAGCGCGCGGCGGTTAATTCTTCACCTATAAGCGATGTTCCCCCACTCGTGCATGAAGTGCTGCGCTCCCCTGGACAGCCGCTGGATGCACAGACGCGCGCCTTCATGGAGCCGCGTTTCGGGCATGATTTTAGCGGCGTGCGTGTGTATACGGATGCAAAGGCTACTAAATCAGCGCAAGCGGTGAATGCATTGGCATACACAGTTGGACAGAACGTGGTGTTTGGGGAGAGGCAGTATGCGCCACAATCGAACGTGGGGCGGAGGTTGATAGCTCATGAGTTGACGCATACGTTGCAGCAACAAGGGTCTCGGGTGCTGCAAGGGCCGCTAACTCTCAGCTTAACTGACGATCAGTTTGAGAGCGAAGCAAACTCCGTCGCGGCGAGTGTGTTGCGGGCCGACCACACCAGCGCTGAATGGGCGCTCTCCACTGGTTCAGCGCAAACGCTTCAACGCGATCTGGCAACTCCGCCACCTGCTGTGCCTGCAGCAGCCCAACCCAATCTGACCCCAGCGCAAATACAGGAGGCGATTGCTTTCAACCGCGCACGTTATGATGCGGCCAACACACGGCTAATCCAAGATCTGCTAGGCGGGCCAGTGACGGGAATCTGGACTGCGGAGAATATAGAAGCGATCGCAGCTACACAGGAGGAATATGGACTAACGAAGGATGGTAAGGTGGGTAATGCCACTTTTCGCTTTTTGAATCGCGAGCAGCGTTTAGAAGGTATGAGAACAAGGGTCGAGGATTGTTTGGTTTCGTTCAGGCTTGTCGGTCCGGATGCGCAAAATTTTGGCAGGGACGACCCCACTCATTGCCACTTCCGTAATCATTTTCGAATCGAGGCCCAGTTCTCACCGCGCTGCAATTGTGATCGATTCCAATACCGACAGTTCATTCGCGGCCACTGGCATCGAACCCGCGGTGGTGTGGTTACAGATCTGCCGATTAATGAACCGGGTGGCGTGTTACCGGCAGCGTTTATTGAGGACACTGACGTGACCGACCCAGTGCCACACTATGGGCATCGAGACGCTGCGGCAACAGTTGATCCTGAGGATCACTATATCGACGCGGCCGGCGCAGATAATCAGGCCCATGGGTGCCGGTACCGCAGTCAGGATTTCGTTGGATTTTGGCCTGTAGGGGCCTCATTCGATGATTGCCTGGCTGGGGACCGGTACGACTTGTTCACGACATTTCGTGGTGAGATTCAACGGGATGGACACCCAATCCAGCCGAAATTCTGGACGGCAATCAACATTGCAAACTGGCATCCCTGAGATCGTGATTGAAGTATGTGAAAGGATATTTGAGCGTAATTAGCAAGCACAGCCTAATTCCGAGCCTCTTGATGAATCACTCGGGGCTACACTCGGATTGAACTGCGGCTGCATGTGAGAAATACCGCAAGAAGGACAAGATGGGTTGAGACCCACGGTGATCCGCGACCTTGCTTTCATGGAACTGCGCGTTGGACGTGACTTCAGTGAAATTCAATATAGATAGACTATTCTAGTTCTTTGTGCAAAACCTCTCCAACCAGCCTTGCGAAGGTTTGCTGTAGGGAAGAAGAATGCACTTGAAACAACCTTCGCAAGACTTTCGCACCAGAAACTATTCTAGAGAATTCATAATATAAAATGAGTGATCAATTGGTGACTCAATCTCTAATCAAAGCCAAACCAGCGGTTACGCCTATAGCAAGCGGCTTGTTACAACGCCGCACAGGCACAACGGAATGCGATGACTGCCGGAAGAAGCATGAGGGCACGTTGCAACGCGCGGCTGTGAATAATTCGCCCGTAAATGAAGTGCCTCCCATTGTGGATGAGGTGCTGAGTTCGGCGGGGCAGCCGCTCGACGCGGTGACGCGCGCATTTATGGAGCCGCGTTTTGGGCATGATTTTAGTGGCGTGCGAGTACACACTGACGCCAAGGCAGCCGAGTCCGCGCGGGCGGTGGATGCGCTGGCATATACGGTGGGCAGAGATGTGGTTTTTGGAATTAGCCGGCTGACCATTGGGACGGCGGCTGGAATAAAATTGCTTGCCCACGAACTCACTCATGTAGTGCAGCAAAAAAATGCAGGATCAAGCCTGCAACACAAACTCAGAGTCGCTGAAAAAGGAGACACATTTGAACAAGAGGCTGAGGCGGCATCAGAGCAAGTTTTTCGGCTTAAGGGTTTTCAGTCGCACGCCAGCGCTGGTCTTCAACTATCAAGATTGGCTGTGGAAGGGTCGGCTGCCTCCGTGAGTTGGATTGATCCCACCTCGCCAGCAGGTGCTCACGTCGCGGATCCTGCGCCGCGTGCAACGATCACCGAGCCGTTTGTCACAGGAAACTCAGGGTTCCGCTTTTCGAATTACCTGCATGCCAGACTTGAAACATCTGACTCAACCCATGTAACCTCCGGTGATTTTCTTCCCAACAGCGGCATCTACCGAGGACCGAGTTATCTTGGGATTCCATCTCATGCCTATCCAATCCGGCGTTCCAGTGCACCCATCAACGAAAGAGGAGTAGAGGGAGTTGAGTTTGAACAATTGGTAGGGGCGAGGACTGTTTCTCCTGGTGTGATCGGCGGGACAGTAGGCGCAGGAGTCGGGATTGGTGCGGGTGCGTGGCTGGGGGCGAAGGGTGGTGCAGCGATTGGGTCGCTAGGCGGTCCAATTGGCGCAGGTGCAGGTGCAATTATCGGTGCCATCGCGGGTGGACTAATTGGTTGGGGGGCGGGATCATACGCTGCTAATCGAGCTACAAACTTTCCGCCCATTTGGACGCGTATCAAATTGCGTCTTTTCGCCAACGGCCGCCGACACTGCGAACTCGCGCAACATAGTCTTTTCCCAAGTAACAATTTCTACTGTGATCTTTCACAAGTCAGCAATTATATTGCTTTGGCGCCAGAAGAAACTTCTTGGGGTAACTCCGGCTGGGACAGGGGGAACCCCTGGGGTATTTCGAGACCATCGATTACACCGTAGAGATTTCAGAAACACAAAGTGGTCAACACCTTGATTTTTGAGAAAGTATCGTTAATTGCCTATGATGTGCAGTGACGTTTTACTGCCGTTCTATGAAATAATTGACAAACCATGATTGAGCAAGTAGCTATTCAACCAAAAATAATAGTCAAGTCGACTTTTACTCCTTTGACGAACGGATTATTACAGCGCGCTTGTGCCTGTGGACAACACACGGGAAATGATGGCGAGTGCGAGGAATGCAAACGGAAACGCCAGGACACATTACAGCGCGCGGCTGTAAATCACTCACCAGCTCGTGAGGTGCCACCCATTGTGCATGAGGTACTGCGCTCGCCTGGCCAGCCGCTTGATGCACAAACCCGCATATTCATGGAACAGCGCCTGGGGCATGATTTTAGCAATGTTCGCGTGCATACGGGTGCCAAGGCAGCGGAATCGGCGCGATCGGTGAATGCGCTTGCGTATGCGGTAGGGCGAGATCTGACCTTTGGTGAAGGTCAATATGCGCCGCGATCGAGCGTGGGACAAAAATTGCTGGCTCACGAACTCACGCACGTGATCCAGCAGAATCACACAAGTCGGGCATTTCAGGCCTTATCTATCAGTGAACCCACCGACACCAGTGAGCGCGAGGCTGACTCCGTTGCCGATATGTACAGCTCAGGCGAGCTACTACCCCTCCTCAATCATATACCTTTGGCAATTCATCGCCAGCCTGGCACGAGCCCGCAACAACCCCCCATCGGCGGTACACACACCATCACCGACGCCAAGGCCCTCATTCGCGAAGGCCCCAGCGACTTCAAGCCAACCAACAAGACACTCCCGGTGGGCGCGCGCGTTGACATTGTTGATACCCAGAGTTCCAAGGCAGGGACGTTTGTGAATGTAGTCGAACATGGAACTGGCACAGCACTAGGCTGGACATCTCAGGCGAATCTCGGCGATGTCCAGTACGTACAGGCGGGGGCGAGTTTCGTCTATGTGGCCAATGTGAAACCGAGAAGGGGACACGCCAACACACTTCCGGTCATGGTCTATCTCCCACCGAACTACCAGGGCGGGAAAACAGATATTGTCCTCTATTTCCATGGCGATGTTGCCGACTACTCCGCTGGCACAGCCGATAACTACCGTCGTGAGAACCCTGCGATCGGCATGCACCTTTCCGCGGCGGCAGCTGGTGCCAACCGTATTGTCATTGCTCCTCAAATCAGCGAGTGGAGGAGTGCCGCGGAGAAGGGCAAGATCGAGGGGCGCACGACCTCACCCTGGAACACATTGCAGGCGGGAGACTACGAGAGCATTGTCCAAACAGTCTTCACAAATCTAGAAGGCGACCTCAAGCTCAACGCCGCGATCGAAAGAGGCACCTTCTCGATCGCCGGTCATAGCGGCGGAGGCAAAGCCCTTGGACAATCCGTTCAGGATCTTGATCAAACGGGTGGTGGTGTCACGGATGTTACGCTGGTCGAGGCGGGCTATGGTGGTGAGGAAGATGTGACGGGCAAGCCCAGCGGGTCGTTCGCCCCATCATTCCAGATGGTCCGTGACTGGTTGCTCGAGGGTCAGCGAGGGAAGATATTACGCGTTATTACCAAGGCGCAAACTCAAGGCACTGATACCCGGCGTGCCATCGAGAACACCGAGGCGGAAGAGAAGGCGAAAAAGCGCATCCCCGTCCTGGGGTTGGCAGGTGTCATTAATGCCATCAAGGCCAAGGGGCTCGACGGTGAGCTACAAGCGGACCAGCAAGAGGTTACAACAGATGCAATCAAACGCACCGGCGGTCTACAGCTTATCTGGAAGATCGTGGTCAGCCACAAGAGCGGTGGCAAAGATCAGGGGATAATCTATGTATTCCTGATGGCCGACCCGCCGCGCGCTAAAGACGTGGATCCTCATTTTGGTGTGCGTGATGCCACTATTGACGATATTGTCACGGGAAGTGGCAAAGGAGACGATTTTGCCGCAAAGCCCTAAAGCATTATCGAGACGATGCGTTGTGATACATCGTCGAACGATGGAGAAGTAGAGCAGTGAATATGCAGTATCCAATGATTGAACTAGGAACTATTCTGACGCAAACATTGGCAAAGCCAACATCCACGCCCTTAACCAGTGGTCTGCTGCAGCATGCCTGCGCCCGCGGACAGCATCCTGCCAGGAGTGGCGGCGAATCCCATGAATGCAAGGAGAAACACCATGGCATGTTGCAACGCGCGGCGGTGAATAGCTCACCAACTCATGAAGTACCAGCTATTGTGCATGAAGTGCTTCGTTCGCCGGGCCAACCGCTGGATATAGCGACACGTAATTTTATGGAGCCGCGTTTCGCCACTGACTTCAGTGGCGTGCGAGTCCACATGCACAAAAATTTGCCTATTCCAGGCCGCTTAGCCATCGGCGCGCCGGATGATGCTTCCGAGCAAGATGCTGAAGTGACTGCCAAGCATGTAATGAGCGATACAAATACAAGTTCTGGTCGTGGCTATGATTTTAGTAATGTTCGAGTACACACAAATGAGCGGGCGGGCGAATCAGCACGGGCTCTCGGCGCACTCGCTTATACAGTAGGAAACAATATCGTTTTTGATGCTGGTCGATTTGCTCCGCGAACAAGTGAGGGCAGAAGTTTGCTTGCTCACGAGTTGACCCATGTGGTGCAACAAAGTGAATTTGTCAGGTCATATAGAAATCGTAATGCATTCAATTTTGGCACGAATAACGATCCTACCCTAAAGGAAGATACTTTCGATCCTAAGACGGATAAAAAGACAAAACCATGGATCGAATTGATCACGGTTGACTTCACTGCTCAGAAAACGGATTCGGATGGCAATACCTATTGGGAAGGAACCGCTTCGGTTCATTATCATGATAACGCTGCAAAATGGGCTGATTTCAGTTTTCTGGTTTCAGGAGGTTCAGCACAACTTGGTAAAACTGATAAGGGCAATTTTACCGTTCAGCGTATTGAAGGAGTCGGTTACAACAGTGGTACATTCTCTGGTACCGCGGGAGTTGATTATGACCCTTCTAATAGAGAAGGTCCAAGACACAGATACTCAAAAGATTTGAATGCGAACATGAGTTTTGCAGTTTTCTATAACAAAGGAGAAGCTTTACATGCCGGCCCAGTTGGGTATAGCTCACACGGCTGTGTACACGTGGACTGGACAAATATTAAACAACTCAATTATCACAGCGTTATTGGTCTCACAAGAGTAAAAGTGAGGTATTCGGCGCCCTAACAGTAGGGTAATAGCCATGATAAATATGTACGCTTACTCTCAAAACCAATCTGTCACCAGGCTTATATCTCCACCGCACAGAAGCGGCGCTTTGCAGCGTGCTTGCGCGTGCGGACAGCATACAAAAAATGAGGGTGGTGAATGTGAAGAGTGTAAGCAGAAACGGGAAGGCACGCTGCAGCGTTCTGCGGTGAATAGTTCGCCGACCCATGAGGTGCCGTCTATTGTGCATGAAGTACTGCGGTCATCCGGTCAGCCACTTGATCCTGACACACGCGCTTTTATGGAGCCGCGCTTCGGTCAGGATTTCAGCCGGGTACGAATACATACGGATGCTAAAGCAGCGGAGTCGGTGAGGGCGGTACATGCGCTGGCGTATACAGTAGGGCAAGATATGGTTTTTGGTAAGGTTCCGTTTTCGCCGAGGACAATTGCAGGGCAAAAGTTATTGGCCCATGAGCTGACGCATACTATCCAGCAAGCACCAGAGTATATGGGATCTCATATGAGATTAACTGTAAATTCACCCGGCGACCCCAATGAACTTGAAGCAGAACAGGTGTCAAGGGCATTCGTGGATGGGACATCTATACCCAGCCTATCCCAGAAAACTCCTCCGACTGTTCAGCGAATCATCAGAACAGATGAAGAATTCGGACAGTTAACGACCGGCAACGGAACGGATAGCGCCAGGCGTGGGGCACCGTTACCCTACCGTGAGTCCACTGAATTATTTGAATGCCTTCGTTTGATGGGCCAGGAGAATGAGTCCTATTGCAGGGAGGTGGTGCTGGGCATCTCGCCTCCCAGTCCTGCACATGGACTCAATGACTCGTTCGTTCGCCCAACCCGAACCGACCCGCGCTTTATGGCCCCATCCGACTTCATTGTCAATGGTGTTCAGATAAATATGGTTTATGACGCGGACGAAGTGACGGATGCAAATATCCGGCAACTCCTGAATACACTTGCGCTGCTACCCGCCCGTCATCTGGAGCAATTACCAACGATTACAGTCGGAAACCGACCACGACGAGGAGGCGGCGGATCGGCCCACAGCGGAATGCGGGGAGGTCCATACATTCGCTTGAATAGTGGAATCTTTTCAAGGCACTGGAACCAAGGCCCCTATAACGAAACCCTGCTCCATGAGGTCGGCCACATCGTGGATTGGGCATATCAGTGCATGCAGCATTTGCCTTCAGAAGACCGTGAAGGCTACCAGGCGCTCCTGGCCGATCCTCATGGGGGCGCAACCCAAGGGCCCAGTGAGCATTACGCTGATGCTTATGCTGATTATTACCTGGATCGAAGTATGTCAGATGCACGCCGGAGGGCGCTTCTTTCCTGTAGCGCGTTTGCGGAATAATCGGGCTTTAAATGGAAAGGACTGCAAAGCCAACATGAACGAACGGAAAGGCATACAGACGCAACTACGATACCGAACGAGCATGAAACCGGTGTCTGCTTTTCCCTTGCAGCGTGCTTGCGCGTGCGGACAGCACAAGGCACGCAGTGACGGCGAATGTGAAGAGTGCCAGAAGAAACGTCAGGGCACACTACAGCGCGCGGCTGTGAATCATGCACCTACTACTCAAGTGCCATCTATTGTCCATGAAGTATTGCGCTCACCGGGCCAGCCGCTCAATGCAGCAACGCGTGCGTTCATGGAGCCCCGCTTTGGCCATGACTTTAGCGATGTGCGAGTGCACACAGATGTAAAAGCAGCACGATCAGCCGAGACGATCAATGCGTTGGCCTACACCATCGGGCGGGATGTGATATTTGGCGAAGGGCAGTATGAACCCGGCACGAGTCATGGAAAGAGGCTGATCGCTCACGAATTGACTCATGTGATGCAACAAGGAAATCAACAGAACTTGCAGTCCACGGCGCTGCGCATTGGAGCTCCAAACGACATGTTTGAGCATCAAGCGGATCAGGTTGCGAATGCCATCTCTCTAGCGCTACCTGTCAGACCGAGCGCCAAGTTTGATGTACCGACCGTGCAGCGTGATCTCGCTCGCCCACCACATGGAGCGCCAGCACCGCTCAGGCAATTAACCCAGGCTGAGATTACGGCTGCTATTGACTTTAATCAGAGGCGTTTTCGCGACCCTTATTCAATCCGGGTGATACGGGACATTGTTGGCTTGGCGCCAACGCCTGCCATCGTTGACGAAGATTTGATCAATGCAGTCGTTCAGTGGCAAGCCGAACGAAACATGGGTCAGGATGGCATGATCGGTCACTCTACAACACGTTCTCTTTTCCTTGAACTGGTTGCCGAGGGCCAAATGCGCGATGCGGTGCTCTTGTTGATGGATTCTTATGGACTCCCTGAAAGTCGGCATTTGAGACAGGTAAGCGTTGGTCTTGGCGCAGGGTGTTGCAGTACCCCAACGGTTCCGCAGGCCGATGCTGTGACTGCCAACATCGGTGCTGGAAATGATATGCGCATTTGTGTTTGTCGCACGAGCATTCCTCATACTGCTGGTGGGTATGATCACTTTGTAAGGATTTTGCTCCATGAGACGGTTCACGTTCCTCAATTGGCGGCGGGTGTGGATCCTGGTTCGGATGCAGGCGAGTTTGAAGCTTTCTTCGCTGAGACTTGTAACCGAGGGCGCGCGCCTCAACTGACACCCGCACAACGCGTTAATCACGCTAATATTGCGTTGAACCATTTTGCCGCGATTCCGCCGGCTCAGCAAACACCCGCGCGAATAGCCATGCGAGATCGACTAAATGCCTTAGTTGCAGCAGGTGGAGTAGGGCCATGTTGAGACATGTTATTCAATTGAAGGAAGATCATCCATGACCACTTTTCCCGGATCCCCCCGCCTGGTCAACGGCGCGATCGTCGGGCTTGACCCGCTCCGCCCGCGGCCGACTGTGATCATGTTCCAGTACAACCCGGATACGGTGACTCGCACGCTGACTGCGCAGACCAGCGGCGAGAGCCCGGATCAGGGCGAGGTGCTGCGCCTGAAGGGCCCGCCGCAGGAATCGATCCGGCTCGAGGTGGAGATCGACGCGGCAGACCAACTCGAAAAGGCCTTTCCACCGGCCACGACGCTGGGCCTCTTCCCGGCGCTTGCGGCACTGGAGATGCTGCTCTACCCCCCGTCGCAGCGAATGATCGCTAACGAAACCCTCCTGAACGCCGGCATCATCGAAGTGATCCAGCCAGAGGCGCCGCTCACCGTGTTTGCCTGGGGCAGAAATCGGGTGCTGCCCGTCCGCCTGACCCAGTTCACCATCACCGAGGAAGCCTTCGATCCCCAGTTGAATCCGTTGCGTGCCAAAGTCAGTCTGGACCTACGCGTGCTAACTTATCACGACCTGGGTCTGGCAAGCCGCGGCGGCTCACTGCACATGGCTCACCATGTGGCAAAAGAGTCGCTGGCAAAGATGGGAAACTCCGGGAACTCAAACGCCCTGCCGGGCACGATTGGAATATAAAACTATGTTCAATTCGAAAAGTCGTTACTACAACCTGCCGACGACCACCATCACCGTGATTGGACAAGGCGGAGAACCGGTCGAGATTCGCTACGTACAGCGCCGTTTCATTCCCTCCGTGGAAGGTGAGACGCTCATCCAGGAACATGTCTTCACAGACAAAGACCGCCTCGATACCATCACCGCCCGATACCTGGACGACCCGACTCTGTTCTGGCGCGTATGTGATACCAATCTCGTTCTGAAGCCCGAAGAACTGGAACAGGTCAGGCGTGTGATCCGCATCACGCTCCCGAACGTTTAGAGGTAGTGATGTTAAGCAGTCAATTGGGTATCCGGCTCTTGTTGTGGATCGGCAAAGATGTACCGCGCCCCGCGCCGTACGAGGTGATGAACGCGTTCCGAAGCCTTGAAGTGATCAACGACGTGTCAGAGACGAACGACGGATTCGAATTAACGTTTGCCCTCGGCAAGGACAAGCAGGGCGACTACAGCCTGCTACAGAGCGGCGCGCTCGACCCTGATTCGCGTGTGGTCATAGGCGTCCTGCTCGGCGCAAAGCTCGAACCGTTGATCGACGGCGTGATCTACAACCACCAGCTCTCGCCCGGCGAGCAGCCCGGTGCTGCAACGCTGACGGTCTCAGGCCGTGACGTTAGTGTCATGCTCGATCTGAAGGAAAAGGATGGAATGTACGAAGGACAGAGCGACTCGACCATCGTGACTAACCTCCTGAATGAATACGCCCAGTTCGGGATCGATAAATCCTTCTTCGAGATTACGCAGACCAATGAAACGCCGAACGCAGATGAACGCATCCCACGCCAGCACGAGACCGACTTGAGGTTCATCCAGCGCCTGGCACGCCGCAACGGGTTTGTGTTCTATATCGAGCCGCGTTCCATGGGCAAAAACAAAGCTTATTGGGGTCCTGAGAATCGCCAGGGATTGCCCCAGCTGCCTCTGACGCACGAGCTGGGTCCCACCAGCAATGTCAAGTCACTACGCGTCACGAACGATGCCCTGGCACCTATCGAAATCAACGGGAGAAGTTTCAATGCGGTCGAGAAACAAAGCAATCAGATCTCTCCGCCGCCTTCGCTGCGCACATCACTTTCGTTGTCTCCTGGCACAGCGCGTCGCACGCAGCGTTTACGTCACACGGTTGTTCGGGGTGATAATCTCGCCTCTACTCGGGCAAGGGCGGCTGTATCTACCGCAACCGAACCGGTCCGTGCCGAAGGGGAATTGGAGACGGTCAGGTATGGCAATGTGCTACGTCCCCGCCGCCTGGTCGGTGTGCGCGGCCTGAGTCGTTCCTATGACGGCGACTATTTTGTGCGGCGCGTGACCCATCGGATCCAGCGCGGCGTATACACACAATCCTTTTCCCTGACGCGCGAAGGCACCGGCGCGCAATCTTCCCACTTGAGGCTTTCATGAACGGGAATGGCGAAACCTTTTACGGTAAATATCGCGGCAAGGTCAGCGATAACAATGATCCCCTGAAGATCGGCCGCATCCGGGCCACCGTCGAGGATGTGTACGGTGAGCTGCAAAGCGGCTGGGCGACCCCGGTCGCGCCATTCGGCGGCAACCAGATGGGCTTCTTTGCCGTGCCAGACGTGGGCGCCGGCGTGTGGATCGAGTTCGAATATGGCGACCCGGATTATCCCATCTGGAGCGGCTGCTGGTGGGGGCAGAACAGCGAAATGCCTTCTGTTCTTGATCCCGAGAATCGGAAGGTGCTGATCATGACCAAAGGCGGCCACAGCATCCTGCTCGACGACGAGTCAGGGGAGGGTATCACGCTGAAAACCTCCGGAGGCCAGAAGATCGTGATGAACTCAGATGGGATCGAGATCACAAACGGCAGCGGCGCCAGCATAAAACTCAGCAACAACAAGGTGTCCATCAACGGCAGTGCCCTGGAGGTGGAGTGATGCCGGGCGAGCTACTCCATGAGGGCGCTACCGTGCTGTGCACGCACGGCGGGCAGGCAACGCCGACCGTCACCGATCAGCGAGTCAAGGTGAGCGGGCAGAAGATCGTGACACAACCACCCCCGTATCAGATCGCAGGCTGCCCTTTGCCACCTATATCTGGAGGACCGTGCGTCACTGCGATGTGGGTCACAGTGGCCATCCGGGTCAAGGCAAGCGGTCAACCGGTGCTCCTCAAAGACAGCCAGGCCGTCTGTGCGCCAACCGGCACGAGCGTAAACATCATCGTGACCCAACTGCGAGTAAAAGGATCCTGATGAACATAGATTTTCCCTTTCACTTCGATGGACGCGGCCGCACGGCGGAAACCGGGGCTGACGATCACATCCGCGACATGATCGAGCAGTTCCTGTTCACCAACGCGGGCGAGCGGGTCAACCGGCCAGATTTCGGCAGTGGCATCCTGCAGCTGATCTTTGATCTCAACAGCCCTGAGCTCGCCTCAGCCCTCCAGTTCACCATTCAGGCTGGGCTGCAGCAATGGCTGGGCGATGTGATCGAGGTGCAAACGCTGGAGGTGACCAGCGACGATTCAAAGCTGTACGTGGACCTGCAATACATCGTGCGGCGCACTGGAGAACAGCAAACAGAAACCTTCGTTCAGAAGAGGCCGTGATGCATACTTCAACTTTCTACTGCCAGGACGATCAACGACGCGCCGCCGTGCGTCGAAAAGAAGGCTTGAATGGCTTGGATTACCTGGATGTGAGCCAGGATCAGAAGACGCTGACCGTGTACTTTCTCGGCAAGGCGCCTGCACAGCTCCTGCGGGGCCAGGACGAAAAGCCTGCAGATTACAAAAAACGATTGAAAGAGTATGTTCGGATCGAAGGCGGGCGGCGTATCCGCGGAATCAAAGTGACAGATGTGAACGTGCAGCAGGCCCGGGATCCCAAAACACATAAAATCGATCCGCAGCTGGACGACTGGATGGATGTGCAACTGGATAAGTCTGGTGATTTTTCGACCTATTCGTTGAGAATGACAGGTTTGGAGAATATCGACCCGCGCTACGATCATATCGACTTTACATTCAAAGTGGATTGCCCGAGCGATTTGGATTGTGCGCCTGCGGATACCTGCCCACCTCCCAAGCTGGATGAACCCGATATCAACTACCTCGCCAAGGATTACGCCAGCTTTCGCCAGCTCATCCTTGACCGAGTCGCCCTCATCATGCCTGAGTGGAAGGAACAGCATGTGCCGGACATTGGCATCGCCCTGGTGGAGGCACTTGCCTATGCCGGCGATCACCTGAGCTACTACCAGGATGCCGTTGCCACGGAGGCATATCTTGATACCGCGCGGCAACGCATCTCCGTCCGTCGCCATGCGCGCCTGGTGGACTATCAAATGCACGAAGGCTGCAATGCGCGCGCCTGGGTCTGCATTGAAACAGAGGATGATTTCACGGGTGATAATGCGCTCGACCCTCGAAAGGTCTATTTCGTCACCCGAACTTCAGCCGATGCACTCATGACGGGCAGTCTCCTGACCGCCGAAGCTCTGCAGCAGATCCAGGTCCGTCAGTACGAAGTATTCGAGCCAATGACCACAGAACCGATTTCGCTTTACAAGGTGCACAGTGAAATACGTTTTTATAGCTGGGAAGAGCGTGAATGCTGTCTGCCCCGTGGCGCGACTTCTGCCACGCTCATGAATAGCTATGCCGCACCGCCCACTCCGGTCGATTCAGGCCAACAGGGCCAGTCGTCCGACGCTGCGCAAAAATCCGGTACGGCGAACACCTCGTCCAGCCAGAACTCTCAAGACGAAGGTCCATTACATTTGCAGATTGGCGATGTGCTGATTTTTGAGGAAGTCATCGGTCCGCATACGGGTAACCCCGCGGATGCTGATCCAACGCATCGTCACGCGGTGCGATTGACGAAGGCCACAGCTACCGAAGATCCGTTGAACGGCCAGCAAATCATCGAGATCGAATGGTCGCTGGAAGACGCGCTTCCTTTTCCGCTTTGTATCTCAGCGATCACCGATGCCGCCCATGGTTGTCACTACAACGAGAACATCAGCGTTGCCCGGGGCAATGTGATTCTTGTCGATCATGGTTTCACTCAGCCGCTCGAAGACTTGGGCATTGTTCCCTGCGCGACCCCCCAGGCAGAGTGCGATTGCGAAAATCATGTGGGTGAGATCACATTCCTACCGGGGCGCTTCCGCCCACACTTGGGTTGGACCCCACTGACCTTTCGGCAGCCACTGCCAGCCGATGATCGGCCGCGTCAACGCGTTGTCCCTGCCGCGCGCTTGATCCAACAGGATGTGCGCCAGGCGCTCCCCCAGGTCATCGAGCTCAAGAGCATGCCGCCCGGGCCCGCCACCGATTGTGATCATCTGCAGCCGCTCTTTCGCCTGTCAGATCTGCTCGACATAAGAAGCCTTGTATCCATTCTACTCGATCCCTCAAGCCCGATCGCACGAGAGTTGCGGGCCCATCTTTCCAGAGAAATCTTGGAAAAACTGGATCAGACGCCCGTGGATAATATCCCAGGTGACCTGCAAAAAGCCCTGGTAGGCGAACTAGAGCAGATGCTCCTGGCCTGGTCTCCCACATTTGATCTGTTGAGCAGCGGACCGGACGATCTACACTTCGTCGTAGAAATCGATAACGAGGGGCGCGCCCATTTGCGTTTCGGGAATGGTGAACTGGGGATGCTGCCGCAAGCGGGATCGGCCGTCTTTGCCTCGTATCGAACAGGCAATGGCATCGCCGGTAATGTCGGCGCGGAGACGATCTCGCGTCTGGTGCTTCGTAATATGACCTTGAGCGGAGCTCAGCTGCGCGTTCGCAATCCGTTGCCTGCTCAAGGGGGCACAGAACCGGAGTCGATGGCGGAAGTCAAGCTTTTGGCGCCCTTCGCCTTTCGTAGGGACATGCAGCGCGCGGTCACTGCCAGCGATTATGCAGAACTGGCGCAGCGGGACTTCAGCGGACAGGTGCAGCAGGGCGCGGCCGCTCTGACATGGACGGGTAGCTGGTATGAGGCCCAGGTAGCCGTTGATCCGCTTCGGAGCGAAGAAGCGGACACTGAACTGCTGGATGCGATAAAAAGCCGCCTCTATCATTATCGTCGTATCGGACACGAGCTGTCTGTGTCGACGGCTCAATACGTTCCCCTGGACATTGCCATGCAGGTATGTGTCAAGCCAGGTTATCGGCCGGGTCATATTAGAGCTGTACTGCTCGATGTATTTAGCAATCGCGTCCTGCCGGATGGCCGACTCGGTTTTTTTCACCCTGACAGGTTGACATTCGGCAGCGGGATTTATTTGAGCGAGCTTGTCACTGCTGCACAGGCCATCACAGGTGTGGAGAGTGTTGTGGTGACTACATTGCAGCGTCTTGATCAAGGTGATCAGGGCGAATTGAAAGCAGGTGTATTACGACTTGGTCCCCTCGAGGTTGCGCGCTTGGACAATGATCCCAGCTTTCCCGAGCATGGACACTTTGTGCTGGAAATGGGAGGTGAATAATGAACGAGCCCTGTAATTGCTGTGAAGGCACAAATCAGCTCACGCCGAGGTCGATCGTGAACCGGCCCGGTCTAGATGCGCTTGTCTATCGCGTCGGCACCCATGCTGCGTTCCTTGAGACCATGAAGGCCCGCCTTTCGAACATGGTTC
>Ga0114129_10000753_pt1 | contig 41209 bp, 36 predicted proteins | sample RhiMetdeltSRZDD1_FD_80071 | JGI IMG/M metagenome (GOLD analysis project Ga0114129, IMG submission 80071) | Populus rhizosphere microbial communities from Tennessee, USA - Rhizosphere MetaG P. deltoides SRZDD1 (version 2) (version 2) | ecosystem: Host-associated > Plants > Roots > Rhizosphere >...
CGACCAGGCCGATGTCACAGTTGCGGGTAGCGACCACGCCCAGGCAGCTTCCGTCGGAGATCGACGACACGAACAGGAACCCCTGGCGCATCGCCACGATGATCTGCTCGAGGCCGGCGAAGTCGAAGCAGCGGGAGGCCCCGTGACCGAGGCTCACGAACCCGGAGATGATCGCCGCCAGTTGCTCCGCCGACGCTCTGTCGAGCGAGCTCGAGGCCGCCATCAGCAGTCCGTCCGACGACACGGCGACGGCATCGGTCACGCCCGCGGTCTGGTCGACGAAGCTGTTGAGCAGCCAGTTGAAGTTGCGTGCCTCGTCGCTCAGGGTCATGAATTCTCCTTCGGTGTGTCCTGGGCGCGCCGGGCCTCGTCCAGCCCGCGTTGCACGCCCTGTGTGAAGCTGGTCAGGAACCCGTAGACGTCCCTGGCCGCGCTGCTCTCGTGGTCGCCACCTGCACTGCCCCGACCGTTCGTGTGGCCGTTCGTGCTCCCGTTCCCGTTGCCGTTCCCATTCCCCAGCGTGGATGTGAAGTCGGCGACCGTGCGGTGATCGTCGCGACGATAACCGCCATCGCCACGCAATGGGGGTTCTTGCGCGCGCCGCACGCTCAACGGCTGCGTCGCGGGCAGCTGCGCACCACGGACGCGGCGGGTCAGGCCGCCCGCCGTTTGGCCGCCGGAGCCCGGATCGCCGCCGCCGTCCGGGGGCGTCCCCGGGTGCAGCAGCTGGGGTGGGACGGTCCACGACCGGCCGTCGCCACCCGCGGGCGGGGACGCCGGCGGCGGGGATGCGGCGGGCGGGCCGAGGGGCTCGGCCGGCGACTGGTGCCGGGAGGTGAGCGCCGACCACAGCGGCGCCGGCGGCGACGGGTCGGGTGGCGGCATCGGCGGCTGGTAGCCGCGGGCGGCGGGGGAGCGGGACAGGTTGTCCGTGACGTTCGACAGGCTGGCCAGCAGCTCGCCCTCGGGGACGGCCGCGGCCGGCGCCTCGGACTCGCCGCCCCGCCGGGCCCGCTTGACCAGGCCGCTGGCCGTGCGGGTCTGCTGCGGCAGCGCCGCCGCGGGCGGCATCGCGACCGGCGGCATCGGGGCGGCCGCCGGGGCCGGCGGCATGTCCAGGGCGGCCCACGGCGACGCGGCGGTCGCCGCCGCCCGGGGGGCGGCGGTCTGCACCTGCGGCGGAGGCGGCGGCGCCGAGTTCAGCGGCGGGCCGACGGCCGGGGCGATCTGGCCCGGCGGCACCGCCTCGCCGAGCGGCGCGTCCGACGTCAGCAGCGACTGCGGCAGCTCGATGGTGGCGGTGATGCCGTTGCCCGGCGAGTTGTCGAGGTGGACGTGGATGTCGTGGCGGGCGGCGAGGTTGCCGGCCACGTAGTGGCCCAGGTACTTGGACGGCGCGATGGTGAACGACTCAGCTCCGGCCAGGCGCCGGTTGGCGGCGGCCACGTCGGCGGCCGGCATGCCGAGGCCCGAGTCGATGATCGCCAGCGTGTAGCCGTCGGGACGGTTGCGGCCCCGGATGTCGACCGTCTGGTCCGGCGGCGAGAACACGAGGGCGTTCTCGATCAGCTCCGCCAGCAGGTGGGCCAGGTCGGCGGCGGCCGAGCCGATGATCGTGGCGGGCTCGACACCCCGCACGGTCACCCGCTGATAGTCCTCGACCTCGCCCAGCGCGGCCCGGATGACGTCGGTGAGCCGCACCGGCGCCGCCCACTGCCGCGGCGGGTCGATGCCGGCCAGCACCAGCAGCGACTCGGCGTTGCGCCGCATGCGGGTGGCCAGGTGGTCGAGCCGGAACAGGTTGGCCAGCGTGTCCGCGTCGGTCTCGTTGGTCTCCAGCTCGGTGATGAAGTCGAGCTGGCGGCCGAGCAGGTTCTGGTTGCGGCGGCCGAGGTTGACGAAGCTGTCGGCGATGTTGCGGCGCAGCACCGCCTGCTCGACGGCGAGGTCGAGGGCGGAGTCCTGCACGGTGTTCAGCGCGTCGGCCACGTCGGAGACCTCGTCGCGGGTGTTCACCCGCACCGGGTCGACGGTCGGGACCGTCACGTCGTCGCCGAGCGGCGTCTCCAGGATGTCGATGACCGCCTCGGGCAGGCGCCGCTCCGCCATCTCCTTGGCCTGGCGGGTCAGCGACCGCAGCGGCCGGGTGATCGACCGGGACACGAGCCACGTGACCAGCAGGGCGACCAGGATGGCCACGAGGGCCAGCGCCAGGTACAGCTGCCGGTTGCGGTTGGCCTGGTCGTTGAGCTCGTCGGCCCGCTGCTCGATCTCCTGGTTGACGGCGGTGCGGAACCCGTTGAAGCCCTCGTCGTCCTCGCGGGACACCGCGTTGGTGAAGTCGGTGATCGGGACCGGCTTGACGCCTGCGTCGGCCAAGCCGGCGCGGGCGATCTCCACGAAGCCGGAGTCGGCGACGTCCTGGAGGGCTCGCTGGGCCGGCTCCTCGTAGCGGCCGATGGCCAGCTGGTTGATCGCCGCGAGGCTGGTCTCGTACTGGCCCATCAGGCCGGCGGCCTGCCCGATCTCCTCGGGCGTGTTGAGCATGCCGCCGTCGTCGCCGTTGACGCCGGCGAGCAGGAAGACGCGGATGAGCCGGGAGGTGTTCTCGATCTGCCGGGAGGCGAGGTCGGTCAGCTCGACTCCCCGGCGGAGGGTGGAGTCGTCCACCGCCAGCGCCACCTGGCTGTTGGCCTGGAACATCGTGTCGATCAGGTCGGTGAAGCCCAGGTAGAACGGCTCGGACACCGGGGTGTTGTTGAGGCCGCGCTCGCCCTGGTACTCGGTGACGATCGCACGCAGCTGTGCCAGGTCGGCGTCGACCTTCTCCAGTGCCGGCTCGTAGGTGGCGGCCACGTCGCCGCCGAGCTTGTCGATCTCGGTCCGGAAGGCGGCCAGCGCCCGGTCGGTGGCGGCGGACGCCTCCTCGTAGGAGTCGACCGGGATCTGGATCGCGTTCTCGAAGCCGAGCAGCCAGATGCTGCCGTAGTTGCGTTCGTTCTGGAGCGCGGTGATCAGGCCGCCGGGGCCGATCGACGCGGTGGCGAGATCGGTCTGGTCCTTGATCTCTGCCGCCGCCTCGTTGCTCTGGGCGACCTCGAGCAGCGACACCAGGAGCAGTGCCGTGATCGGGATGGCCAGCGCCGCGGCCAGCTTGATGCGGATCGGAATGCGTCTGCGCACGTTGCGGTCCTTCGGGGAGATCATGAAACCGGTCCTGACGGAGCCTCGATGAGCGAAGGCGCCGGTGGCGGCTCCGCCTCGGCCACGGGACGCACCGCCAGACGCGTCACGGCACCGAGATGGTCGGGCAGGCTGATCGCCCACCCCAGGGTGTCGGGGTCGTCGGTCAGCAGCACCACGGGGCGCCGCTCCGACGCGACGACCAGCTGGTCGAGCAGCCGGTCGCGCTCTTGCTCGTGCTCGACGAGCGGATCGTCGAGCACGATCGGCATGGCGCCCGCGCCGACGATGTCGAGCACGGCCTGTTCCAGGTCCTCGGGGCCCACGTCGTCGGTGGGCACGACCGTGAGGTGGTCGTCGAGCTCGGCCTGAGTGTCGTCGATGTCCTGCCGGGCACGGTCCACGTCCTCGATAGCGCCGGCGAGGGCGACCTCGACCCGCTCGACCTCGGCGGCCAGCGTCTCGCGCAGGCGCGGCAGCTCGCCGAGCGGGTCGTCACCCGCCCGGGGCCGCAGGGCCGGGGGCAGTGCCTCGGCGATGCGGCGCAGCCGGCGCACCGCGTCGGACAGCGCGGCGGTGGCCCGCTCGACGCCGGCCTCGGCGCCGACGACGGCGGTCTCGGCGGCGGACAGCGTGCTGACGTACTCGTCCTCGGAGCGCTGGAGCGCCTCGGCGACGGCGGCGATCTGCTGGCGGAGCTGCTCGGCGGCCGCGATGCGCTGGAGCCGGCGCTCGTCCTGGGTGGCCCGGTCGGACAGCTCGTCCTCCAGCATGCGGACCCGGTGCAGCGCGCCGCCGACGTCCGCATGGGTGCCGCTCAGCGCCGCCCGCAGCTGGTCGGCGTGCTCGACGCCCCGGATCTCGTCGTCGTCCAGCTGGGCCAGGTCGCGGTCGAGCCGGGCGATGTCGCGCCGGCACTCGTCGCGCTCGTTGAGGTCCTGGTCCTGCTCGACCAGCCAGCTGACGGCGGCCTCGCGCACCGACACGCCGACCGGGAGGATCTCGTAGCTGGCGAGCACGGTGGCCAGCGCCCGGGTGCGGTGGGGCGGGACCACGGGGTGGGCGTAGAGCAGCTCGGCGACGTTGGGGCCGGGGTCGCAGCCCAGCAGGTCTGCGGCCTCGCGGTAGACGCGGTCGCGCCGGGCCCGCAGGGTGGTGACGATGGCGGGCGGCTCGGTGGCCGCTTGCAGCGACGCCAGCGAGTCCTCGGCCACCCGCCGCGCCCGCAGCGCCTCGAGCAGGTCGGCCTGGGCGTCGCCCGCAGGACGGGGGCCGGCCAGGATCACGTCGAGGTAGGTCTCGTAGCCGTGCCGGCGCAGGACCGCGTGCTCGACCTCTCGGGCCTGGTGCAGGCGGACCATGTCGTCCTCGTGGCCGCCCGACTGGTCGACGGTCTCCTCGGCGGACAGCACGGCCTCGTGGGCCGCCTCGATCTCGTCGCGGGCGTCGGGCATCAGCGCCGAGCGGCGGCTGGCGGACTCGAGGTCGGCGATCGTCTGCTCGATCTGGGCGAGGCGGCGCTCGGCGGCCGCCAGCTCGTCGGCCGACGGCGGCTCGGGCAGCGCGTCCTCGATGCGCTCCAGCTCGCCGTCGACCTCGATCCATTCGCGGGCCAGCTCGCGGGCGACCATGTCGGGCTCGCCCGGCTGGCACTCGGCGTCGAACCCGGCGAGCGCGGCCCGGACCGGCTCGCTGTCGGGCATCGGCGCCTCGATGCGGGCGATCAGGTCGGCCCGGGTGAAGAGGATGTGGTCGCGGGTGGCGGCCCGGTTGGCGGCCTCCTGCTCGACCTCGCGGAGGGCATCGCCGGCCTGGGCGTGCTCGTCCTCGGCCTCGGCCAGCCGCATGCGGGCGGCCTCGAGCTCGCGGCGCAGCGTGGTCTCGTCGAGCTCGGACGTCTCCAGCTCGGCCAGCTGGCGGCTGGCGTCGTCGATCATCTGCGACGCGGCCTCGCGCTGCTCGTCGACCAGCGCCAGCTTGGACCGGGCGGTGTCGACGTCGGACCGGCGGGCGTCGAGGGTCCGGCGGGCCTCCTCGGCGGCGTTGGTCAGCTCGCCCGCCCGCTCGAGCAGCGAGTCGCAATCGGCGAGGTGGGCGCTCATGCGCCGGGCGCGGGCGGCGGCCTCGTCGCGGCGGTTGGCGGTCACCGCCTGCAGTTCGCGGGCCCGGCGCAGCTTGGCGGCCAGCTCGCCGCGCACCCGCTCGTGGTCCTCCACGCGGAGCACGGCCGCCTCCCGGGCGGCCGCGTCCAGGTCGGCGGGGCCGACGGCCAGGCTGAGCTGCGTGGGCGCATCGTCGGCGGCGCGCACGAGCAACCGGGCGAGGTGCTCGGTGAGCTCGTCGCGGTCGTGCGGGCCTGCGGGAAGGACGGTCAGTCTCCCGTGGAGGCCCGGCAACTCGCCCGGGTTGCTGGTGTGCGTGGAAGTGTCCATGATGGCGGGAACGCAGCCACCAACATGGGGCGACGGTTCCCCAGTTGGCGCCACGCCGTCCCCGATCCCCCAGGATCGAAAGGCACGACGGTTCCGTTGCGCGACATTCTCGCGCGCAAACAGGGCTTCGCGCTCAATTCCCGTTCAGTCGCGGAGCCGGTCGATGTGCTCACGCGCTCGTCGCGCATCCGAAACAGTCGGTTCACACGGCGTCCGTAGCGTCCTCGGCGTGGAAACGTTCGTCATCCGCATGTGGCTGCCGGACCGGCCCGGTGCGCTCGGCCAGGTGGCCAGCCGCATCGGTGCCGTGCGCGGCGACGTCGTCGGCATCGACATCCTCGAGCGCGACGGCGGCCAGGCGGTCGACGAGCTCGTGGTCGAGCTGCCCGACGGGACGCTGGTCGACCTGCTGGTCAACGAGGTCCGCCAGGTCGACGGGGTCGCGGTCGAGGAGGTGCGGCCGCTGGCCGACGCCCTCCACGACCCCCGCCTGGACGCGCTGGAGGCCGCGGCCCAGCTCGTCGGGGCCGACGACGTCGAGGAGCTGCTGGCCGCGGTGGTCACCCATTCCCGCCGGGTCGTCGGCGCCAGCTGGGTCGCCGTCGTCGACATCGACGAGCGGGGCGACGGCGTGCTCGCCGCCAGCGCGGACGCACCGAACGCCGCCTGGCTGGAGGCCTTCCTGGCCGGCAGCCGCGCCGCCGAGGGCGTCAACCGGGGCCGCGGCTCGCACCGCTCGGACGTGATCTGGACGCCGATGGCCCACTCGGGCCTGGCCCTGGTGCTGGGGCGCCAGGGCATGCCCTACCGCTCGCGGGAGCGTCGCCAGGTGGCGGCACTGGCCCGGGTGGTCGACACGAGGCTCCGGGACCTCCACGGGGCGCGCAGCCGGGCCCGCCACCCGAGCCGCTGATCGTCGGGCGCCCGGACAGGGGGTGTCCCCTCCGCCCCTGCCTCCGGTCCCGATGCCCCGGCGGCCGGCCCCCCACGCGGGGCCGGCCGCACACGGGGCCGCTAGACCTGATCCTGGGCCCAGCCCCGGGAGCGCTCGACCGCCCGCAGCCAGCGGGCGTGGGTGGCGTCGACCGCGGCCCGGTCGGCCGCCGGCTCGCAGCGCACATCCAGCTGCCACGCGTGCTCCACGTCGTCCGGGGAGTCCCACACGCCCTCGGTGAGCCCGGCCAGGTACGCGGCGCCCAGCGCGGTTGTCTCCTGGACGACCGGGCGGGCCACCGGCACGCCGAGCTGGTCCGCCTGGACCTGGAGCAGCAGGTCCATGGCCGAAGCGCCGCCGTCGACCCGCAGCTCCGCGATGGTCTGGCCGGAGGCCGCGGCCATGGCGTCGACGACGTCGCGCGTCTGGTAGGCCATCGCCTCCACCACGGCCCGGGCCAGGTGGGCGGCGCCGGTGCCCCGGGTGAGGCCGACGATCGTCCCCCGGGCGCGGGGGTCCCACCAGGGGCTGCCCAGCCCGACGAACGCCGGGACCAGATAGACGCCGCCCGAGTCGGGCACGCTCGCGGCCAGCGGGCCCAGGTCGGCGGCCGTGCGGATCAGGCCGAGCTCGTCGCGCAGCCACTGGACCGCGGCGCCGGTGACGAAGATCGACCCCTCCAGCGCGTAGGTGGCGCCCGGGGTGCCCTCGACCGTCCATGCCACCGTGGTGAGCAGGCCCTCGACCGGTTCGGGGCAGCGGTCGCCCACGTTCATGAGCACGAAGCTGCCCGTGCCGTAGGTGTTCTTGGTGAGGCCCGGCTCCAGGCAGGCCTGGCCGAACAGCGCGGCCTGCTGGTCGCCGAGGATGCCCGACACGGGAATGCCGGCCGGGACCGGCAGGCCGGTGGCGGTGACCCCGAAGCGGCTACCGGACGGCCGGACGTCCGGCAGGCAGCCGTCCGGCACGCCGAACAGCGCGGTGAGTGCCGGCGACCAGGCCAGGGCCTCGATGTCGAACAGCAGGGTGCGGCTGGCGTTGGACGGCTCGGTCGCGTGGACGCCGCCGCCTGCGCCCCCGGTCAGGTTCCACAGCACCCACGAGTCGACCGTGCCGGCCGCCAGGTCCGGGTCGGCGTCCACGCCGCCCTCGGTCAGCAGCCACTCGAGCTTGGTCGCGGAGAAGTAGGGGTCGAGCACCAGCCCGGTCGTCCGGCGCACGAGGTCGAGGTGCCCCGCCTCCCGCAGCTCGTCGCAACGGGCCGCGGTGCGGCGGTCCTGCCACACGAGGGCCCGGTGCAGCGGGGTGCCCGTGCGCCGGTCCCACACGACCGTGGTCTCCCGCTGGTTGGTGATCCCGAGGGCGGCCACCGGCTCGCCGTCGAGCCGCCCGACCAGCTCGCCCAGCGTCGCCACGGTGGCGTCCCAGATGTCGGCCGGGTCGTGCTCGACCAGGCCGGGGGCGGGGAAGTGCTGGGGGAACTCGCGGTAGGCGTAGCCGGCCGGGGAGCCGTCGGGCCGCAGCGCGAAGCTGCGGACCCCGGTCGTCCCGGCGTCGATGGCGATCACGACGGGCATCGTCGGGGAAACTAGTTGTCACAGGTCTGTCAGACGGACGGACGGCCCGCCGCACGCTCGGTAGGGTCGCAGCCATGCGAGTGGCCATGCTCACCGGGGGCGGCGACTGCCCCGGCCTCAACGCCGTCATGCGCGCCGTCGTCCGCAAGGGAGAGCGGGTCTACGGCGACGACCTCGTCGGCATCCGCGACGGCTGGCGGGGGGCGATCGAGGGCACCCTGGAGCCGGTCAGCGTCGAGACGTTCCGGGGCACGCTGCCGCGGGGCGGCACCATCCTCGGCTCGTCCCGGACCAATCCCTACAAGCAGGACGGCGGGCCCGAGGCGGTCAAGGCCACCCTGGCCGAGAACGGCATCGAGGCCCTCGTCGCCATCGGGGGCGAGGACACCCTCGGCGTCGCCGCCCGGCTGGCGTCCGAGGGCGTGAACGTCGTCGGCGTGCCGAAGACCATCGACAACGACCTGTCGGCCACCGAGCTGACCTTCGGCTTCGACACCGCGGTGCAGGTGTGCGTGGACGCGATCGACCGGCTGCACACCACGGCCGAGTCCCACGACCGTGTCATGGTGGTCGAGGTCATGGGCCGCCACGCCGGCCACATCGCCACCTGGGCGGCCATCGCCGGCGGCGCCACGATGTGCCTGGTGCCCGAGCACCCCTTCGACATCGACCAGGTGTGCCAGGTCATCCAGCGGCGTCACGAGCGGGGGCGCTGGGCCTCGATCGTGGTGGTGGCGGAGGGGGCGACGCCGGCGGAGGGGACGCTCAGCGTGGCGTCCGGCGAGGTCGACGCGTTCGGCCACGTGCGGCTGGGCGGCATCGGCGACACGCTGGCCAGGGCGATCGAGGAGCGCACCGGCTACGAGACCCGGGCCATCGTGCTCGGCCACGTCCAGCGGGGCGGCACGCCGACGGCGTTCGACCGGGTGCTGGCCACCCGGTTCGGCATCGCGGCCATCGACGCGGTCCACGACGGTGACTGGGGCGCGATGGTGGCGCTGCGGGCCGGCGCCATCGTCCGGGCCCGGCTGGCGGAGGCGACGACCGAGCTGAAGCTGGTCGACCCCGCGGTCTTCGACGTCGCCTCGGTGTTCTTCGGCTGAAGCTAACCCGCGCCCCGGCCCTTGATGGAGCCGGACGCGGTGCCGCCCTCGGCCGGGACGGCCACGCAGTAGACGTCGGTCGTGCCGTCCTCCCACTCACCCTCCGACGGCGCCAGCGGCTGGACTTCGACGCCGCGCTCGGCGGCGACCTCGGCCGCGCCCCCGAAGTAGTCGACGAGGGCGGTGATGCAGGCCTGGCCCACCTCGTTCTGGAGGACGTCGACCCCCGGGTAGGCGGCCTCGGGGTCGGGCGCGGGCGCCAGGAAGTAGAGCTCGCCGTGGTGGGGCTGGGCACAGTCGACCGCGCCCAGGTCGGTGGGCTCGCCCGTGAAGCACTCGCCGACGTCCAGGCTGGCGATCGTCTCGGGCTGGTTCTGCAGCTCCTGGATGATCAGCGTCGCCCCGACGGCCACGATGACGAGGACGACGCCGAGCATGATCATGATCCGGCGCTTGTTTCGCTCCTTGCGCTTGCGGGAGGCCTTGGCGTCGAGGTCGAGGTAGCCCGGCGGCAGGTCGCCGGACGTCCCCGGCGGCGGGGGCATGCCCGCGGCCCGGTACCCGAGCGACGGCGGCGGCGGCTCGGAGCTCGCGGCCTCGAACGTGGGATCGAGCGGGTGCCCGCCGTACGCGCCGGTCGGCGGCGGGGGCGCGCTCGGGCCGGACCCGTAGGCCCGGCCGGGGTACGCAGTGCCGGGGCCGGCGCCGCCACGGGGCACCGCGCTCGGGTCGCCGGGACCGGGCGGCGGGGCGGGGCGGGTCTCGGGTCCGCGCGGTGGTGGGGTCGGTCGGCCGTTGCCCAAGGGCGGAGGTGCGGCCATGGCCGCGCCGGCCGGGGCGGCGGCGCCCGCCGCCACAGCCGCGGCGGCGGGCGGTGGGGCCGGTCGGACGTTGGCCGGCGGCGGGGGTGCGGCTGTCGCAGGGGCGCCCGGGCGTGTGGCACCCGGGGCCACGGCGCCCGCGGCGCGGGCGGCCACGATGGCGGCGCCGAGGGCGATGGCGTGCTTGGGGTGGGCGTCGACCGCCACCGGCCGGCCCAACCTCGCCGCGACCAGCTCGGCCACCAGCGGGATGCGGGACGACCCACCCACCAGCAGCACGTGGTCGATGTCGCCGGCCGCCAGGCCGGCGGAGCGGATGGCCCGCTCCAGCGCGGTCACCGTCTCCGACAGCGGGGGCCGGATCATGGCCTCCAGCTCGGCCCGGGTGACCCGCACCTCGGTCTGGATCGTGGGCAGCAGTACCGGCACCGTCGTCTCGGTGTCCTGCGACAGGGCCTCCTTGGCCTGCGTGCAGTCGAGCCGCAGCCGGGACACCGCCGCCAGCGCGGCCGGGTCGTCGGGGTCGAGCTCCTCGTAGGCCTCGCCCAGCGCGGCCGTGACGTGGGCGAACACTGCGGCGTCGACGTCGATGCCGCCCAGGTGCTCGATGCCCTCGGGGGTGCCGAGCATGGTGAACCCGCCGTCGTTCTCCTTGCGGAGGACCGCGGCGTCGAACGTGCCGCCGCCCAGGTCGTAGACCGCGATCACCGCCCCCGCCTCGACCCGGGACTGCGACGAGTAGGAGATGGCGGCCGCCTGCGGCTCGGTCAGGAGGATGCTCCGGCCGATGCCGGCCAGCTCGGACGCCTTGTCGAGCAGGTCCCGCTTGAACGGCCCCCAGTTGGCCGGGTGGGTGAGCACGATCGTCGACGGCCGCTCGCCACCCTGCGACCGCACGACGGCCTCGACCACGCCGCGCAGGAGGCGGCTGGTCAGGACCTCCGCCGGCAGCGCGGCGTCGCCGACGAGCAGAGGCGTGGGGTCGCCGAGCCGCCGCTTGAACTGCCGGGCGATGCGCTGGGGATCGGTGACGGCATGGCGCTCGGCGGCGTCACCGGCCACGAAGTCGCCGTCGGGGCGCAGGCACAGCACCGAGGGCACGGTCGGCCCCCGCTCGCCGAGGCCGACAATCTCGGGGCCGCGGCCGGAGCCGCCGCCGTAGACGGCCGCCGCCGTGTAGGTGGTGCCGAGGTCGATGCCGAGCTGGTAGGGCATGTCCGTCCGAGATCCCGTCCCGCGATGCCGGCTCGGGGTCGCCGCCGGCCCAGGTTGCGCGCCGGGCCGCTCCCGGCACGGCTGCGCAGGCTAGTGGCCCCGCCCGGCCCTGGACGCGCGCGCCCGTCGGGTCACGATGGCGGCGGGCCCGTCTCCAGCAGGTTGCGGTAGGCCTCGCAGGTCAGGGGCTGGCTGCTCGATTCGCCGTCGCCCATCGGCGCGGGTCGAACCTCACCCTCCAGCTGGAACTGCACGGCCCGCACCTCGTCGAACGCGTCGGCGGTGCACACGATCTGCCCGAACGCCAGGCTCGAGCCCGGCGCCTGGACCCGGTACAGCGGCTCGTTGATGTCGATGGTGAGCACGCCCTGCTCGTCCAGGATCGGCGGGCTCGTCAGCCGGGTGTTGGCGGGGATGGCGGTGTTGTACCCGTCGGCCTGGAGCGCCTGGTCGGGGGTCTCGCCGAGCAGCGTCTCCAGCGCGGAGGCCGGCGTCGGCGCCGACGCCGACCCCACGGGCACCTCGAGCTCGACGGGGGAGAGGTGGTTGTCGGTCCCGTCGAACCGGATCAGGTACAGCATGGCGGGCCCGGTCTGGCCCTCGCCGGTGTCGTCGGTGAGGTCCTGGGACGGCTCCTGGTCCTGGGAGATGGCGCGGGGCTCGTCGTCGGCGGGCACGCCGCACGCACCGAGCAGTGCCACCGCCAGGGCGGCGGCGCCGAGGACAGGACGGTGTCTCACGAGGCCTCCGCGGGGAGCTCGATGACGAAGCGGGCGCCGGTGTCGCCGTCGGCGCGGTCCTCGACCCACACCTCGCCGCCGTGGAGGCGGATGTGCTCCGCCACCAGCGCCAGGCCGAGGCCGACGCCGTCGATGCCCCGCCGGTGGCCGGCGGACGAGCCGCGGTTGAACCGGTAGAAGATGGCCTCCCGGTCCTCGGGCAGGACGCCGGGGCCGTTGTCCTCGACGGCGATGAGCACCGCGTCACCCTCCTTGCGCAGCTCGACACGGGAGGCGCCGTCGCCGTACTTCGCCGCGTTGTCGAGCAGGTTGGCGATGACCCGGGACAGCCGGCGCTTGTCGGCCTTGACCACCACGCCGGCCAGGTCGGAGTCGATGTCCACGGTCACGTCCACGTCGGTGGACGCCGTCACCGCCTGCATGACCAGCTCGTCGACCCGGACCTCCTCCAGGTCGAGGTGCATGACGCCGGCGTCGAAGCGGGAGATCTCGAGCAGGTCCTCGACCAGCTGGCGGAACCGGGCGATGTCGGCGGCCATGAGGTCGAGCGCGGCCTTGGCGCGGTCCGGCATGTCGTCGCGCTGGTTCTGGAGCACCTCGATCGACGCGGCCAGCGTCATGAGCGGGGACCGCAGCTCGTGGCTGACGTTGGAGGCGAAGCGGGTGTCCCGCTCGATGCGCTCCTGCATGGCGGACGCCATATCGTTGAACGACTCGGCGATCGTGGCGAGGTCGCCGTCGTCGCTGGCCTCGACCCGGGTCGCGAGCTGGCCGGTGGCCAGCGCGTGGGCGGCGTCGCCGATGCCCCGCAGCGGTCGCAGCACCCGGCGGGCGGCCCACCAGCCCACCGCGGCCCCCGCCAGCGTGGACAGCAGCGCGGCGGCGAGCAGCGAGATGCCGATCGACTCGAGCGTGTTCTCCAGCTCGCCGAGTGACACGATCTCGAAGTAGGCGCCGTCCATGTCCCCGAGGGGGACGCCCACCGCCAGCTGGGTCGTGCCCTCGTGGTCGAAGCGCATGCGCCCCGCCTGGCCGCCCTGGACCATGGCCCGCAGCTCGCCGGGCAGGACGTCCTCGCCGAACTCGGGCGTGCGGGAGAACCAGCGGTCGTCGACCAGCAGGACCGGGTTGGAGCCCGTGGGCGTCTGCAGCGAGGACAGCACGTCGGCGGGGTCGGACGCGGGCGCGCCCTCGCTGGTCTGCCCGGGCAGCTGGCGGCGGACGGTCTCCGCGTTCTCGTAGGTGCGGGCGGTCGCGTTCGACTCGCGCTGGTCGAGCAGGTTCTGGCGGGTCAGGCCCAGCGTGGCGGCGGCCAGCAGCATGGAGATGACGAGGGCGCCGACCGCGAACGCGATCGTGATGCGAGCCCGGAGCCCGAGGCGGGGGAGGATGCGCGGTCGCCGCACGGCGCGGGGCCATCAGGCCTGGAGCTTGTAGCCCAGCCCCCGGACGGTCACGACGTGGCGGGGGTTGGCGGGGTCGGCCTCCACCTTCGTGCGCAGGCGGCGGACGTGCACGTCCACCAGCCGCCCGTCGCCGAAGTAGCCGTACCCCCACACCCGCTCGAGCAGGACTTCGCGGCTGAACACCCGCCCCGGGCTGGAGCCCAGCTCGACGAGGAGGCGGAACTCGGTCTTGGTGAGGTGGATCTCCTCGCCTCCCCGCCGGACCACGCCCTCGTCGGGGATGATCTCCAGGTCGCCGAAGCGCAGGTGGCTGCTGCCGGAGTCGCTGCTGCGCACCCGGCGGAGCAGGGCCCGGATGCGTGCTGACAGCTCCTTGGGGGCGAAGGGCTTGGTGAGGTAGTCGTCGGCCCCGGCCTCGAGGCCGGCCACGACGTCGTGTGTGTCGGCCCGGGCCGTGACCATGACGATGGGGACGTCGGACGACCGGCGGATCGACCGGCACACGTCGAACCCGTCGATGCCCGGGAGCATGATGTCGATGAGTACCACGTCGGCGGGCTGGCGCTGGAACGCGTTCAGCGCCTCCTCACCGGTGCCGGCCTCCTCGACGGCCCAGCCCTCGTCCTCGAGGGCCAACTTCACGGCTGTGCGGATGCGTTCGTCGTCTTCGACGGACAGGATGCGGGTACCCACGCTCATGATGGTGCCTCATGGCGCGGCACCGCGCGCAGCCAGGGCACCGCGCGGCGCGCGGCGGCGGTCGGACGCACGCCTACAGCGGACTGGCGTCGTGATCGGTGTAGGCGGCGAGGAGGGCGTCACGCCCGGGCCCGCGGCCCGTGCGGTAGTGGAGGCCCCCCGGCAGCTTGGCGCCGAGGTCGCGGCACCCCACCAACGCCCGGGCGCCGGCGTCGGTGAAGGAGTCGAGCGCCCGCAGGTCGACGTCGATGCGGGTCGGCTGGGAGTCGAGAGCAGCGGACGCAGCGTCGAGCAGCGCGCCCCCCGCCGCCTCGTCGAGGCAACGCACCACGGCGAGGACGACGGTGTTCCCCTCGGTCGTGATGTCGATGGGTGAGCGCACAGGTGGCTCCAGCGAGGTGGCGATCGTGGCGTCGCTGCCGAAGGCAGTTGTGCGGGACGGAATCCCGGCGGGAGAACCAGCGGCGGCGGATGTCATCAGTACAAGGATGCCGACTGTTCGTGTCAGTGTACTGTCCAGAGACGTTGCGATACGGTAACGACTGCCAGTCTCGGTGACTCACGACACATCTTGTGCGCAGAGAGAGCCGAGCAGGCCACTCAGCGAGGTGGCGATGCCGGGTGCGGACGCCATCACCGAGTCGGCCCGGACGGGCCCGCCATCCAGCCCCGTGACCACGGCGCCGGCCTCGGCGGCGATCAGACCGCCGGCCGCGAGGTCCCACTCGGCCAGCCCACGCTCGTAGTAGGCGTCGAGCCGGCCGCACGCGACCGAGCACAGGTCCACGGCCGCCGCCCCCATGCGGCGGATGTCCCGGACCCGGGGGAGCAGCCCGACCAGCACCTCCGCCTGGCGCCGCCGCTGCTCCGGCTGATAGCTGAACCCGGTGCCGACCAGAGCAGTCGACAGGTCGGTGCAGGCCGAGGCCCGGATCGGCTCGCCGTCGCGGCGGGCGCCCCCGCCGCGGGTGGCGCTGAACAGCGTGGCGTGCGTGGCGTCCGCCACGACGCCGGCCACCACCCCGCCGGCGTCCTCGGCGGCGATGGACACCCCCCAGCCCGGGTGGCCGTACAGGTAGTTGGTGGTGCCGTCGAGGGGGTCGACGACCCACCGCAGGCCGCTGGCCCCTGGCCGAGCGCTGCCCTCCTCGCCCACGACGCCGTCGTCGGGCCGGGCGGCGAGCAGCGTCGAGACGATCAGCCGCTCCGACGCCCGGTCCATCTCGCTGACCATGTCGGTGCGAGTCGACTTGGTCTGGACCGCCACCCGCGGGCGCCGCAGACCGTCGAGGAGCAGCGCCACCGCACGCTCCGCGGCCTCGGTCGCCAGCGCCACGAGCGCCCCGGGATCGGGCGCGGCGGGCCCGGGGGGAGCTGCGGACGCGCTCACTGGTGCACCCTTCGGGATGCACGCAGCGCGCGATCGGCACGTCGTGCCGAGAAACGCACTGTGCTTGTGACTCGCTCGCTCCGCTCGCTCATCCGGAGCGACGGTACCGTGCGGTGCGATGCCGCCCACCACCCCGGTCGCCCCGCCCGTGGACCTCCGCAGCGACACCGTGACCCGCCCCACGCCGGCGATGCGGGAGGCGATGGCCGCGGCGGAGGTCGGCGACGACGGCTTCGGTGACGACCCCACGGTCGCCCGGCTCCAGGCGCGGTACGCCGAGCTGACCGGCAAGGAGGCCGCCCTGTTCCTCCCCTCGGGGACCATGGCCAACCAGGTGGCGCTGCGGACGCTGGCCCGGCCGGGGACCCTGGTGGTGGCCGGGCGCCGTCAGCACGTCGTGACGCACGAGGGCGGCGCGTTCGGGATCAACCAGGTGGCCCAGCTCCACGTGCTCGACGACGAGGACGGCACGCTCGACCCCGCTGAGGTGTCCCGGCTGGTCGCGGCCGCGGCCCACCGCTGGCCCGAGCCGTCGGTCGTGTGCGTCGAGGACACCCACCTGGCCTCGGGCGGGCGGCCGTGGCCGCTCGACCGCTTGGCGGCGGTGGCGGCGGCCGGCGTCCCGATCCACCTCGACGGCGCCCGCCTGTTCAACGCCGCCGTCGCCACCGGGACGACGGTGGCCGAGCGGGCGGCCGTCGCCACCACGGTCACGTCGTGCCTGTCGAAGGGCCTCGGCGCGCCGGTGGGGTCGCTGCTGGCCGGGCCCGCCGCCGTGATCGAGCGGGCCCACCTGGAGCGCAAGCGGCTGGGCGGCGGCATGCGCCAGGTCGGCGTCCTGGCGGCGCCCGGGCTGGTCGCGCTCGACACCATGGTCGACCGCCTGGCCGACGATCACCGCCGGGCGCGGCGCCTGGCCGAGGCCGTGGCCGGCCGGTGGCCCGACGCCGGCTGCGACCCGGCCGAGGTGCACACCAACGTCGTGCTGTTCCGCCACGCCGACCCCGCCAAGCTGCTGGCGTTCCTGGCCGAGCGGGGCGTCGGTGCCGTGACCCTCGGCCCCGGCACCGTGCGCCTGGTCACCCACTGCGGCATCGACGACGAGGCCCTGGCCGTGGCGGTGGCCGCCATCGGAGACGCACCGTGACGGGACTGATGACCGAGGTGCCGGCCCGGGCGCTGGCCGTGTACGCCCATCCCGACGACCCCGAGGTGTCGTGCGGGGGCACGCTGGCCCACTGGGCGGCCAAGGGGGCGGAGGTCCGGCTGGTGGTGGTGAACGCCGGTGACAAGGGCTCGCCGGACCCGGCGACCGACCCCGCGGAGCTGTCCGAGCGTCGGGCCGGGGAGGTCCGGGCCGCGGCCGAGGTGCTCGGCCTGTCGGGCGTGGATCTGCTGGGCGTGCCCGACGGCGAGGTCACCAACGACCTGGCGCTGCGGGAGCGTCTGGTGGCGCTGGTGCGCGAGCACCGACCCGAGGTGGTGGTGTGCCCGGACCCGACCGCCATCTTCTTCGGGGACAGCTACGTCAACCACCGGGACCACCGCGAGGTGGGTTGGGCCGTGGTGGACGCGGTGGCGCCGGCGGCGGCCAGCCCTCTCTACTTCCCCGACGCCGGCCCGCCCCACCAGGTGCGGTCGCTGCTGCTGTCCGGCACGTTCCAGGCCGACGCCTGGGTCGACGTGTCCGATGCGGTCGGGGCCAAGGTGGCGGCCGTCGCCTGCCACGAGAGCCGGATGGGCGGCGACCCGGACCTCGTGGCCGAGCTGCTGCGGGCGCGCCTGACCGAGACCGGCGCCCACGCCGGCGTGGACCACGCCGAGAGCTTCCGCCGGCTGCGCTTCGGCTGAGCGGCGGCGCTCGGGGCCCTACTGCTCGGGCTTGCCGGGCCGGCCGTGCTGGATCGTGCGCCACTCGCCCATCGCCCGGAGGGCGAGCACGGCCACCACGGCCACGCCGGCCGCCCCGATGACCGCGCCGATCAGGCCGGCCAGGCCGGCCAGGGTCCCGCAGTCGCCGGTGCACTGGAGGTCGACGAGCGCCCAGCCGATGAGGCCGCCGCACAGGCCGCCCACGAGGATCGACACGAAGGCGAGCACCCGGGCCGCCTGCGAGGGCAGGGCGCTGGGTGCGTAGTCGTCGTCGCCGGCGGCGGGCTCGGGCATCGGGCCGAGCCTAGGACCCTCAACCGGGGACCCGGAGCGGGGCGACGGTGCCGCCCGTCACCCGGACCAGGTCCTTGGGCGATACCCCGAACACGTGGCGAGGCGTGCCGGCCGCGGCCCACACCTCGTCGTAGGTCAGCAGGTCCTCGTCCACGTAGGTCGCCAGCTCGGTGGCGTGGCCGAACGGCGGCACGCCCCCGATCGGGTAGCCCGTGGCCTCCCGCACCCGGGCGGCGTCGACCCGCCCCACCGCCGTGCCCTCCCGGCCCGCGGCCGCGGCCAGCCGATCCTCGTCCAGCCGGTTGGGCCCGCTGACCAGCGCGACCACCACGTCGTCACCCACCGCGAACACCAGCGACTTGACGATCTGGCCCACGCCGACGCCGATCGCCCGGGCCGCGTCCTCCGCCGTGCGGGTGCCGTCGGGGAACTCTCGGATCTCGAGGTCCAGGCCCTGCCGTGCGGCCGCGTCGGCCACGGCGCGGGCGTTGGCGTGCAGCCGGGGAGGTTCCATGCGCCCACGGTGCCACACTGGCGGCATGCGACAGTGGCTGGTGGGAGGGGGTCTGATCCTCGGGGAGGGCGGCCTGCTGCTGGTACGCAACCGCCGCCGCAACGGCGACCACGACTGGAGCCCGCCCGGGGGCGTCATCGACGAGGGCGAGACGCTGCTCGACGGGCTGACCCGCGAGGTCGAGGAGGAGACGGGCGTCCTCGTGTCCGCCTGGCAGGGCCCGGTGTACGAGGTCGAGGTCGAGGCCCCCGGGCTCGGCTGGCACCTGCGGGTCGAGGCACACGTGGCGGTCGACTACTCCGGCGACCTCCGGGTCGACGACCCCGACGGCATCGTCGTCGACGCCGCCTATGTCGCCACCGACGCGTGCGGGAACCACCTGGCCACCTGCCGGCGCTGGGTCAGCGAGCCGCTCGGCGCCTGGCTCGCCGAGCGGTGGGAGGAGCCGCGGCGGTTCCGCTACCGCCTGGAGGGCGACGACCCGTCACGGGCGGTCGTCACGCGGCATTGAGCGAGCGCAGCGAGCGAACCGTCAGCAAGATGCGGTACCCGGCCCGAAGGGTGCGCCGATGACTGCGCCGCGCACCATCCTCCACGTCGACATGGACGCGTTCTTCGTGTCCGTCGAGCTGCTGCGGCACCCCGAGCTGCGGGGCCGGCCGGTCGTGGTCGGCGGCACCGGCGCCCGGGGCGTGGTGGCGGCCGCCAGCTACGAGGCCCGGGCCTACGGCGTGTTCTCCGCCATGCCCAGCACCCAGGCCCGCAAGCTCTGCCCCCACGCGGTGTTCCTGCCCGGCGACCACACCCACTACGGCGAGGTCAGCGCGCGGGTGATGGACATCTTCCGGGCCGCCACCCCGCTGGTCGAGCCGATCAGCCTGGACGAGGCGTTCCTCGACGTGACCGGCGCGCGCCGCCTGCTGGGCGAGGGCTCCACGATCGGCCACGACCTCCGGCGCCGGGTCGAGGACCAGGAGGGCCTCACCTGCTCGGTCGGCGTGGCCGCCACCAAGATGGTGGCCAAGCTGGCGTCGGAGGCGGCGAAGCCACGGGTCACGCCGACCGGGCCCGAGCCGGGCGAGGGCGTGCACGTGGTCGTCCCCGGCGAGGAGGACGCGTTCCTGCGGCCACTGCCGGCCCGGGCGCTGTGGGGCGTGGGCCCGGCGACGTTGACCAGGCTCGAGCGCCTCGGCGTGCGGACCGTCGGCGATATCGCCGACCTCCCGGAGGCCGCGCTGGTCGGCGCGCTCGGCCAGGCGCACGGCCGCCACCTGTCGCTGCTCGCCCGCGGCATCGACCCCCGGCCGGTCGAGCCGGACCAGAAGCTCAAGTCGATCGGCCACGAGGAGACCTTCGCCCACGACCGCCACGACAGCACCACGCTCGGCCGGGAGGCCGTGCGCATGGCCGACGCGGTGGCCTGGCGACTGCGCCGGGCCGGGATGGTGGCCCGCACGGTCACCATCAAGGTCCGCTTCGGCGACTTCCGCACGATCACCCGGTCGACCACGCTGCCCGTCGCCGTCGACGACGGGCCGGTCGTGGCCCACCACGCGCTGGCGCTGCTGGGCGGCGTCGACCCGACGCCCGGCGTGCGGCTGCTGGGCGTGACGGTGTCCGGGCTCCTCGATGGAGCCGGCCGGCAGCTCAGCTTCGACGACGCCGCCGGGCCGTCGTGGAGCGATGCGAGCGGCGCCGTGGACGCCATTCGCGAGCGCTTCGGGTCGGGCGCGATCGGCCCCGCGGCCGCCGTCGGCCGGGACGGGCTGCGGGTGAAACGGCGAGGTGACGGGCAGTGGGGGCCCGACGACGGGCCGATGTCCCGAGAGTGGACGTCCGATTGAGCATTTCTCGACGATTCACGCGTTGTCGTTTTCCGGACCCTGTGGAACACTTGATCGCGCCGGGTCGGTCAGCCGGTCGATAGGGGTTGAGGTGCCGCTTTCCGAGGACGAGGAACGCATCCTCCAGGAGATTGCACAGCGGTTCTACGAGGACGATCCCTCCTTCGCGCGCGAGGTTTCGGAGACCACGCTCTACCGCCACACCGTGCGCCGCATGAAGTGGTCGGTGGTCGGGCTCGTGGCCGGCGCGGTATTCCTCGTGGCCAGCCTGTCGACCTCGTACCTGCTGTCGTTCGCCGGCTTCCTCGTGATGCTGGCCTGTGCGCTGGTGTTCGAGCGCAACCTGCGCAAGCTCGGCCGCGCCGGGCTCGACCAGCTGACCCGCACCGTGCGGGCCAACGGGCTACGCGACGCCCTGGGCGGCGCCGGCCGCCGGGTGCGCGAGCGCTTCAAGCGCAACGAGCCCGAAGACGAGGAGTAGCCCCCCGGTCCTGCCGGGCGCGCGGTCCCGCCGATTCCCTAGGCCGGGCCCTGCGACGCCACCAGCCGGTCCGGTCGCCGCCGGCGCAGGCGGCGGGCGTCGAACCACCCGCCGATGCGCTGGGGCCACGCGAGCTGGCGCTCGGCCTCGGCCACCAGCGTGGCCGAGCCGGCCTTGGCGCTCGCCACATCCTCGGCCGACGGCGCCTGCTCGGCGTACTCGATGCGCTCCATCGTGTGGGCCATGCCCCGGGCCGCGTCGGCCGAGCCCGGCAGCGCCACGGCCAGCCGCGCCGCGGTCTCGGTGATCGTGAGCGACGGGGCCAGGGGAACGCCCGCGTAGCCGGCGCGCTCGGTCGCGTTGCGCCACGCCAGCCGGACCCGGTCGGCCGGGCTCGTCGCCCGGCGCCGGCGGATCACTCGCTGACCCACCAGCGACAGCGGCACCAGGACCACGTAGGCGAGTGCCACCAGCCCCAGCACCTTCAGGGCGTCCTGGATCGGCTTGGGGATCAGCGGGGACTCGTCGGCCTCGCTGCCGCCGGCCGAGGCGCCGTCGTCGCCGGGGCCGAGGTCGGGCAGCCGATCGGCGGTGATCACGTCGTCGCCTTCGCTGCCGAGGCCGCCGCCGGCGTTGGGCTCGGGGACGGCCGACCCGGTGCCGTCGCCCGCGTCCGCCTGCTGGGCGGGCACGCCCAGCCACTCGCCGGCGCCGGGTGGGCCCCGGGTCGGGGTGGGCTCGAACGGCACCCAGCCGTACTGGCCGAGGTAGAGCTCCGGCCAGGCGTGGGCGTGGATGCCCCGCACCCGGTAGAGGTTGGGGTCCTCGGAGTCCTGGACCCCGGGGGTGAACCCGACCGCTACCCGCGACGGGATGCCGATCGTGCGGGCCATCGCGGCGAACGCGCCGGCGAACTGCTCGCAGTAGCCGCGCAAGCCGCCGAACAGGAACTGGCGGAGCGCGTCGGCGCTGTGCCCCGGTCCGATGTTGATGTCGTACACGCCTTCGCTGCGGAACCAGTCCTGCAGGACCCGCGCCTTGTCGTAGGGGGTGTCCGCACCGGCCGTCAGCTCCTCGGTCAGGGTGGTGACGCGCTCCATGTCGTCCGGCAGGTCGAGGAACGTGGCGGCGATCTCCTCCGGGATCTCGGTCGAGGCCGAGCGCAGCTGGTCGCCGTTGAACAGCGGCAGCTCGGACACGACGTCGTAGGTGAAGTTGTCGGAGCTGGCCATGCGCCGGTCGACCATGAGCGTGCTCGACCGCTCGTCGAAGTCGGCGGGCTGGTCGTCGTCGCCGGTGCTGATGGCCCGCGGCTCGAAGGCGGCGGGCAGCCACACCGAGCTCAGCTGGGTGATCGAGAACGTCTGGCGCACGGTGGTCGTGGCGGCCGCCACGTCGAGAGCCCGCGGCAGCTCGCCCGCGGCGTCGTCGGTGCTGTAGGCCGACTTCCACATCTCGCCGTCGAACTGCTCCAGCGACGTCAGGCGCCAGTAGGACGGGGCGGTGCTGGTGACCGTGAACAGCTCGATGTCCTGCTGGTCGACCTGACGGGTGCGCAGGGACACCATCGGGCTCGGAACCACGCGGGTCGGGGTGTCGCGGTTGATGTCGCGCCACGCCACCAGCGCGTCGTCCTCCGCGCCCGGGAACTGGGGCCCGGCGATGGCGCCGGCGATCACCGCCATGCCGATCAGCAGCGCGCCCGTGCCCAGCAGCGACCAGCGGCCCTGGGTGCCGTGGCGGCTGGCCCACCGGGACGTGCGCTCCTGGTTGTAGGTGCGCTGGAGGAGGACGAACAGCAGGGCGGCGCAGGCGAACAGGGCCGCGCCCGCCACCGGGCTGCCGTCGCCGCCGAGGGCGGCCGAGAACACGAACAGCGTCGTGGCCGGGAGCAGGGCCTCGAACGTGGCCATCACGCGGAACGCGGCCCAGTCGGCCACGTAGACGATGAGCCAGATGGCGGCGGCGCTGACGGCCAGGAAGCCGTTCTCCACCGGCGCAGGCGCCCGCACCTTGCCGAACAGCTTCCACGCCGCCTGGATGTCGTCGCCGGCCTGGGACAGCGTGTCGCCGGTGGGCAGCAGCCACCGGGCCGTCTCGGGGAACCGGGTCCAGGTGATGAAGAGGACCGCGGCCGCCGCGGTGATCAGCGCGGCCGGCACCAGGTGGACCTTTGCCCGGCGCAGCGCGGCGACCGTCACGTGGGCCACGATGGCGGTGGCCACGAGCGGCCCGCGGTACGAGACGTCCTCGAACAGCCGGTGCATGCCGACGATGGCGCACACCGTCACGAACGCCAGGGCGGCCTCGTTGGCCAGCAGCAGGCTGTCCCGGCGCCGACTCATTGGCGCACCCCTCGGGATGCGCGCGATGAGCCATCGGCCCTTCGGGCCGAACAGGACACTGCGCCCATGGTTCGCTCGCTGCGCTCGCTCACCGGACGCTCCCGGCAGGGACGCCCCGGCGGTGTGAGGCCATGGCCCGGTCCCAGGCCTTGGCGAACGGCACCTGGGACGTGACCCGGATGACCGACACGCCCGACCCGGGCGGCTCGGCCGCCTGGCGGGACCCGGCGTCGACCCGGACGCAGGCCACCATCCCGAACCGCTGGCGCAGGCCGGCCGCCGCCTTCAGCTCGTCACCGGTGGCCATGGCAACGATGACGACCAGCGCGCCCTGGCCGTCGCGCTTCACGAGGTCGAGCATGGCCCGGAGGCTGGCGCCGCCGGTGAGCTCGACGACCGCCAGGTGCTCGAGCAGGGCCTGGACGTGCACGCTGCCGGCCCCGAAGCCGGAGTCGGCGCCGTCGGTGGTGGCCAGGCGGATCAGGTCCCGCCGGGCACTGTTGGCGGTGACGATGCTCGCGGCGGCCGACACCGCGGCCTCGAACGAGGCGGCGTCGTGGGTGGATCGGCGCACGTCGAGCAGCACGGTGGTGCGGCCCTGCCAGGGCTGCTCCTGCTGGCGGACGAGCAGCTCGTCGTGGCGGGCGGTGGAGGGCCAGTGGATGCGGCGCAGGTCGTCGCCCACCACGTACGGCCGCAGCGCGTAGAAGTCGTCGCCCACCCGCCCGAGCGAGTGGGGCTGGAGCGTGCCGGCGAGCGGGTCGTTGCCGCTCGTGAACGGCACCGGCCGGATCTCCTCGATCGCCGGGTAGACGGTCACCTCGACCTCGGGCGCGGCCGACGTGTGCACCTGGGCCAGCCCGAACGGGTCGGTCACCACCACCCGCAGGGGCCCCACCCGCACGAGGCCCCGCCGGTCGGTGGGCAGGCGGTAGGACGCGGTCGAGGCCGCGCCCTGGTCGAGCGGGGGCACCAGCAGCTCGGCGCCGGCCGTGCCCGACACGGGGTCGCGCAGGCGAAGCACCGGGGTCTCGTTCCGGCGCAGGTTGCGGATGCGGACCTCGACCCGGCTCAGCTGGCCGGCGTGGACGTGCGCCGGGAACACGCTCCGGTCGACCTGGAGGTCGAGGCGGGTGAGCCGGACGTAGAGCAGGGCCACCACCACGAGGCCGAGGGCGACCCCGCCGAACACGTAGAGCTCGGCGATGCCCAGCAGCCGGGCGAAGGCCAGGAGCGCGATGCCACCCCAGAGGCACAGCCAGCCCTGGCGGGTGAGCACGGGACCGCCCCGCCTCAGTGCCCGCCGGGGACCGGGACGGCCCGGAGGACCTCGCCCAGGGCGTCCGAGGGGTTGATGCCCTGGAGCTGGGCCTCGGGGGTGACGATGAGGCGGTGGGCCAGCACGGGCACGGCCAGCGCCTTGACGTCGTCGGGGATGACGTAGCCCCGCCCCTCGGCCGCGGCCCGGGCCTTGGCCACCCGCTGGAGCGCCAGAGTGGCCCGGGGGGACACGCCGAGGGCAAGGTGCGAGCTGCGCCGGGTCGCCTGGGCGACGTCGACCAGGTAGGCCTTGAGGCTGGGGGCGACGTGGACCTGGCGGGTCGCCTGGGCCAGCCGGTCGACGTCGGCGTTGGTCACCACCCGGCCGAGCTCGGCGAAGGGGTCGTGGTCGCCGTGGGCGTCGAGGATCTCGAGCTCGGCGTGGGGCGAGGGGTAGCCGACCGACACCCGCATGAGGAAGCGGTCGAGCTGGGACTCGGGCAGGGGGTAGGTGCCCTCGTGCTCGATCGGGTTCTGGGTGGCGATGACCATGAAGGGCCCGGACAGGGGGTAGGTGACCCCGTCGACCGTGACCTGGTTCTCGGCCATCGCCTCGAGCAACGCGGCCTGGGTCTTGGGGGACGCACGGTTGATCTCGTCGGCCAGGACGATGTTGTTGAACACCGGGCCGGGGCGGAAGTCGAAGGAGTTCTCGCCCCGGTTCCACACGGTCAAGCCGACCACGTCGGACGGCAGCAGGTCGGGGGTGAACTGCACCCGGCCGAAGCTGCACTCGATGGAGGTGGCCAGCGACTTGGCGAGGTTGGTCTTGCCGACGCCCGGCACGTCCTCGAGCAGCAGGTGGCCCTCGGAGACGAGGCACAGGAGGACCAGCTCGATCACGTCCCGTTTGCCCTGGATGACGCGCTCGATGTTGTTGACGATCCGGCCGTAGTACTCGGAGAAGGTCGCCCCCCGGGGTGCCGCGGTCTCGATGCTGGCCACAGCCTCGGTCTCCCTCCGTCGCGTGGGTGAGCCTTGCCAGGTTACGCCGTTCCGCGCGCAAACCTGACGGCGGGGAGGCGCGGTAGGTTCCCGACTCTGTGGACACGGCGCTGGCCATCGACATCGGCGGGACCAAGATGGCCGTGGCCAGGGTGGACGCCGACGGGCGCCTGACCGACCGCAGCGCCGCCCCGACGCCCGGTCTGGCGAGCGCGGACTTCATGTGGGAGGTGCTGGTCGACCTGGTGGACGACGCCCGGCGGGACGACGAGCTGGTGGTGGGCGTCGGCTGCGGCGGGCCGATGACCCCGGGCGGCGAGCTGGTGTCGCCGCTGAACATCCCGGCCTGGCGGGACTTCCCGCTCAAGGCCCGGCTGGCCGAGCTCACCGGCCTCGGTGTCCACGTCGACAACGACGCCAAGGCGCTGGCCCGGGGGGAGGGCTGGGTGGGGGCGGCCCGAGGCGAGCGGGACTTCATCGCCATGGTCGTGTCGACGGGTGTGGGCGGGGGGTTGGTGGTCGACGGGCGCCTGCTCGACGGGGCCACCGGCAACGCCGGCCACATCGGCCACGTGATCGTCGAGCCCGAGGGCCGGGTGTGCGCCTGCGGGGCCCGGGGCTGCCTGGAGGCCCAGGCGTCGGGGCCGTCGATCCTGGCCGCCACCGGCGTGACGCCGGCCGAGGCGCCCGAGGACGTGCGCCGTTGGATCGGGACCCTGGTCGGCCGGGCGGTGGCCTCGGTCGTCAATCTGCTGGACCTGCGCCTGGCGGTGGTGGCCGGGTCCGTGGCGCTGGGGTTCGGCGAGACGTTCTTCGCCGCCGCCCAGGCCGAGCTCGAGGCCCGATCCCAGATCGAGTACACGCGGGGCGCCCGCATCGTCCCGGCCGGGCTGGGCGACGAGGGCCCGCTCATCGGTGCGGCCGCGGTCGGCTGGCACGGGCTGGGCCGGGACGTCGGGGTGGCGTGAGCAGGCGCCGCGAGCGCAGCGCCGCCGCGGTCGAGCGGCGCTGGGTGCTGGCCGCCGCCCGGGCCGTGGCCCGCCACCCCTCGCTGTGGGCGACCGGCGCCCGCCAGGCGCTGGTGCTGGCCGCGCCGGGCTGGTGGCGGCGGCCCCCGTACCTGCCGCTGCCGTCGCCCGACTACCTGCGGTTCCGGCTCCAGACGGCGTACGGCGGGGCGGGTGACCAGGATCCGGAGCCGGGTGACGTGGTCACCTACCTCCGGTGGTGCCGGTCGCTGGCGCGGGGTTGACCTGCATTGCAGCTGCGCAAACTGCCGACCCGACGCGCTCCGACGCTTGTAGCGTTGCGGCGATGAGCCGGGCGCTCGTGCTGAATGCCACGTTCGAGCCCCTCTGCGTCGTCAGCGACCGCAGGGCGGTCGTGCTCGTCCTGGGTGAGATCGCGGAGATGCTCCACCCCAGCGACTCGTTCATGCACTCGGCCCACCTGGCGGTGGCCGTGCCGTCGGTCGTGCGGCTGCGGCGCTACGTGCGGGTGCCCTACCGGTGGAACACGCCGCTCAACAGGCGGTCGGTGTTCGCACGCGACGGTCACCGCTGCCAGTACTGCAACGGCCCGGCCGAGAGCATCGACCACGTGGTGCCGCGCAGTCGCGGCGGCGGCCACACGTGGGACAACGTCGTGGCGGCATGCCGGCCGTGCAACGTGCGCAAGCGCGACCGCATGCTGGAGGAGACGTCGATGCGCCTCCACCGACCACCGCGTGAGCCGCGGGGAACCAGCTGGCTCACCTTCGCCGTCGGTCCCGTCCCGGAGACCTGGACGCCCTACCTCCAGATCGCGGCGTGAGCCCCGCCGCGGGCGGCTGGCACGTCCGGCGCTGGCGCGGTCCCGCGGCGGCGCTCCACGCCGAGCCGGTCCCGGTGGATGCCGGACGCTCGATCTGGCTGTTGGAGGCGGAGGCCCGGGCACTCGTGCTCGGGTCGACACAGCGCCCGGTGATGGTCGACGCTTCGGCCGCGCTCGACCTCGGTGTCGACATCGTCCGCCGGCGCTCGGGCGGGGGCGTGGTGCTGGTCGAGCCCGCGACCACGGTGTGGATCGACGTGATCCTGCCGGCCGGCGACCCGCTGTGGGACGACGACGTCGGCCGGGCCGCCGGCTGGGTCGGCCGGTGCTGGCAGGCGGCGCTGGCGTCGCTGGGCGTCGGGCCGACCGAGGTCCACGAAGGGGCGCTGGCGTGCGGCCCGGTGGGCCGGCTGGTGTGCTTCGCCACGGTCGGCGCCGGTGAGGTGACGACGCCGGAGCGGCGCAAGGTCGTGGGGATCAGCCAGCGCCGGACCCGCCACGCGGCCCGCTTCCAGTGCGCGGCCTACACCCGGTGGGAGCCGGAGCCGCTCGTGCGGTTGCTCGGCCTCGAGGGCGACGACCGGCGCGCGGTCGAGGAGGCCGCCGAGGGCGCCGGCCACGCGCCGGAGATCCTGGCCGCGGCCTTCCTCGCCCAGCTCCCGGCCTGACACCGCGGGCTGTCGGCGCCCGCCGTGGCACGCGGCGGTGAGGGGCGACGGGCGCCCGAACGCGCCGCATGCCTTGTTGCGGGGAGGGTTGTGGGGTAATTTCCCACGAAGTGGAGAGCAGTGGGACCCCCGGCGCTCCCCAGACGGGAGCCGAGGCGGCGGCCGGCGGTGCGGTCGCCGCTCCGTCGCGCCCGGCCGGCCCCCGCCTGTTCACCGGCTCGTTCGACCACTCGGTCGACGACAAGAGCCGCCTGGTCCTACCCGCCCCGTTCCGTGCCCGCCTCGCCGCCGGCGCCTACCTCGGCCCGCTCGACGGCTTCCTCGGCCTGTGGCCCGACGACGAGATGGACGCGGTGTTCGGCAAGTGGGACGACGGCGTCGCGCTCGGCATCGTCGCCGAGGAGGCGGCCGAGGCGTTCGTCGCCTCCACGTTCCCGGTGCAGCCCGACTCCCAGGGCCGCATCGTCGTCCACCGCTCCCTGCGCACCTTCGCCGCCCTCGACGGGCCGGTGACGGTCGTCGGCGCCCGCCGGCGGGTGGCCGTGTGGTCCCGCGACCGCTGGGACCGGCGCATGGGCACCATCCCGGAGGGGCCCGACGCCGCCCTCCGCCAGGCGGCGAGGGATCTCAAGCTGTGACCGCCCCGTGCCCGACATCCGGAGCGCTCGCGATTCGAGGTGCCGCCCCGCTCGCACCGGCCCCCGCCGGCGCGGTGGAAGGCTTCCACTCCGCTCGCCCGCCATCGAGCCCGACGGGGGGAGACATCCCCGCGGGCGCCGCCCGATCGGGAGCCGGCCGGTGAGCGGGGCGGCACCCTCCTTCGAGCATCGGCCGGTGCTGGTCGACCTCGTGGTCGAGCTGTTCGCGCCGGTGCCGCCGGGCGTGGTCGTCGACGCCACCGTGGGCGGCGGCGGGCACGCCGAGGCGCTGCTCGACGCCCACCCTCACCTGTCGATCGTCGGCCTCGACCAGGACCCCGACGCCGTCGCCGCCGCGTCCGCCCGCCTGGCCCGCTTCGGCGACCGGGCCGATGTGCGCCGCACCCGCTTCGACCGCCTGGGCGACGTGCTGGCCGAGGTGCTGCCGGCGCGCGGCCTGGCCGGTGCCGCCGGGGCCCTGTTCGACCTGGGCGTCAGCTCGCCCCAGCTCGACCGGGCCGAGCGGGGCTTCTCGTTCCGGGGCGCCGGCCCGCTCGACATGCGCATGGACCCGACCCGAGCGCCCAGCGCCGCCGACCTCGTCAACGGGGCCGACGAGGCCGAGCTGGCCCGGCTCCTGCACGCCTACGGCGACGAGCGCTACGCCCGCCGCATCGCCCGGGCCATCGTGGCGCAGCGGCCCATCGAGACGACCGACCGGCTGGCCGAGATCGTGCGGGACGCCATCCCGGCCCCCGCCCGGCGCCGCGGCGGCCACCCGGCCCGGCGGACGTTCCAGGCCATCCGCATCGCGGTCAACGACGAGCTGGCGGTCCTGCCCGGCTCGCTCGACGACGCGCTCGACGCCCTGGTGCCCGGCGGCCGCTGCGTGGCGATCGCCTACCACTCGGGCGAGGACCGCATCGTCAAGGACCGGTTCCGCCAGGCCGAGACGGGCGGCTGGACCGGCCCGTCCCACCTGCCGCCGCCGCCGGACGTGCACCCCCGCGTCCGGCTGCTGCGCCGGGGCGCCTGGCGACCGCGCGACGACGAGGTCGCGGCCAACCCACGCGCCGAGGCGGCCCGCCTTCGCGCCGTCGAGAAGCTCGCACTCCCGGAGGTGGCGTGATGGCCGGAGCCCGCGTGATCGGCATCCCGGTTCCCCAGCCCAGGCGGGAGCACCGCCCCCGCACCCGCCACCTGCGGGTGGTCGGGCCCGACCGGCCGCGCCTCGGCATCACGCTCAGCCCCCGGGCGGGTGTGATCCTCACGATGCTCGCGTTCGTGGGCCTGTTCGGGGTGGCGGCCAGCCACGCCCTGCTGATCCAGAACCAGGGGCACATCGACGAGCTCGACGACCGGGTGGCGGCCGAGCAGGCCCGCTACGAGGAGCTGCGCCTCGAGGTCGCCCAGCTGGAGTCGCCCCAGCGGATCATGGAGGAGGCCACCACCGACCTCGGCATGGTCCCGCCGGCCGAGACGGTGTGGCTCACCCCCGACGAGCCGGCGCCGGCCGGCACCGTGCCCGAGGAGCCGCCGGAGTCGACCGACACCAGCGCCGCCCGGGTCAAGCCCTACCTCGAGGCCAGCCCATGACCGGGCGGAGCGGCTCGCGGACCTCCCCCTCCGCCACGAGCCGTTCCCGCCGGAGGACCACCAACGGGTCGGGCGGGACCACGAGCACCAAGAGCCGCGCCCGCCGCGGCAGCGGTTCCGGCCCCTCCCGGGGCCGTGGCCGCGGCGGGCCCGAGGCGCGGCGCGGCTCCCGCGCCGCGCCATCCCGCACGGGCACGGCCCGGTCGGCCCGCCCGACGACCGGGCGGGCCCGGCGGCGGGGCCGCTCCGGCGACCCCCGGCGCCGCACGATCGGCCTGCTGGCGGCGCTCGTGGGCCTGTTCGCGGTCACGGTGATCCGGCTGGTCTACGTCCAGGTCCTCGGGTCCGGCGACTACGTCGCCTACGGCGAGGAGCAGCGGATCCAGCCGATCGAGCTGTCCGGCGGCCGGGGCTCGATCTTCGACCGCAACGGCAGCGACCTCGCCATCTCCATCCCCCAGACCACGATCGCGGCCGACCCCAGCGTGATCGCCGACCCGGCCGATGCCGCCCGCAGGCTGGCCCCGGAGATCGGCCGCGACGAGCGCGAGCTGCTGCAGGCCCTGTCCAGCGACGGCCGGTTCGTCTACCTGCAGCGCCAGGTCGCCGACGACGTGGCCGCCCGGGTCCGGGACCTCGACATCGACGGCGTGCTGCTGTACGACGAGCAGACGCGGTTCTACCCGGCCGGGGAGATGGGCCGGGCGCTGCTCGGCCAGGTCGACCCGGACGGCGGCGGCGTGTCGGGCGTCGAGCAGGCCTTCGACGGCGACCTGTCCGGCGAGCCGGGCCGGTTGATGGTCGAGCGCGACCCGTCGGGCCGCACGATCCCCGCCGGGCGCCACCAGATCGACCCGGCGGTCCCGGGCGACGACCTGGTGCTCACCCTCGACGGCAGCCTTCAGTACCAGGTGGAGAATATCCTCGCCAACCAGGTCCACGGCACCGGGGCGCAGGCCGGCATCGCGATCGTGTCCAACCCCGAGACCGGCGAGATCCTGGCCCTGGCCAACGTCGCGCTCGACCCCGCCAGCGGGATCGTCGGCATCACCGGCAACGACCTGGCCGTTACCTCCAACTACGAGCCGGGGTCGGTCAACAAGCTGATCACGCTGGCCGCGGCGCTGGACGAGGGCCTGGTCACACCCGAGGACGTCGTCACGGTGCCGAGCTCGCTGCAGGTCGCCGACCACACGTACTACGACTCGCACCCCGGGGACCTGACCGTCGCCGAGGTCCTGGCCAAGTCATCCAACGTCGGCACGATCAAGCTGGCCCAGCAACTCGGCGAGGAGCGCATCGACGAGTACCTGCGCCGCTTCGGGTTCGGGCGCTCGACCGGCCTCGGGCTGCCGCACGAGGAGAACGGGGACCTGCCCGACGTCGAGGACTGGTACGGCACCTCGATCGGCTCGATCCCGATCGGGCACGGGATCTCGGTCACCGCGCTGCAGATGCTCTACGCCTACAACGTCATCGCCAACGACGGCGTCTACCTGCCGCCGAGCCTGGTCAAGGCCACCGTGGACGAGGACGGCGAGCGCCACGACGCCCCGCCCGGCGACGCCCGGCGGGTGGTGTCGCCGATCACCGCCTCGCAGATGCGTGACATGCTCAGCCAGGTGATCACCGACGGGACCGGACGCGCGGCCGCCATCGACGGCTACGCCGTGGCCGGCAAGACGGGCACCGCCCGCAAGCCCCAGCCCGGCGGCGGCTACACGGACGAGAGCGGCAGCTACCACTACATCTCGACCTTCGCGGGGTTCCTGCCGGCGGACGACCCCAAGCTGTCGATCATCGTGGTCATCGACGAGCCGGCCACGTCGCCCTACGCGGCCGAGGTGGCCGCCCCGGCGTTCGCCGAGATCGGTCGCCACGCCCTCCGGATCATGGGCGTCCCCCCGATCGCCCCGCGGCCCCGCGCGCCGCTCGCGCCGGAGCCGGACCGGGTCCGGGCCACCCCGGCGGCCGCTCCCACCACGGTGCCGCCCGCCACCGATACGACGGCGGCCGCGGTCCCGACCGACCCGGCGGCCGCCGCGGCGGCCGAGGCCGCGACCACCACCACCACCGCCCCGCCGCCCGATCCGGTCGCAGGCGCGCCGCCGCTGCTGCTGGACTGAGGCCGTGCGTCTGCGCCAACTCGCCGGCGCGGTCGAGGGCGTGCCGGTCCGGTTGGCCGGCGCGGACGACGACCCGCCGCTCACCGCCGTCGTCCACGACACGGGCGCCGTCACCGCCGGCGCGCTGTTCTGCTGCGTCCGCGGCAGCCGGACCGACGGCCACGACCTGGCCGCGGCGGCGCTGGCCGCGGGCGCGGAGGCGCTGGTCGTCGACCACGAACTGCCGCTCGAGGTCCCCCAGCTGGTGGTGCCGGACGTGCGGGTGGCGATGGGCCCGGTGTCGGCCGCGTTCTGGGGCCACCCGTCCCGTGACCTGACCGTGCTGGGCGTGACCGGCACCGCCGGCAAGACGACGATGACCCACCTCCTGGCGGCCGTGCTGACCGCCGCGGGGCGGCCGTGCTCGGTCATCGGCACGCTGTCGGGGGCCCGGACCACCCCCGAAGGCCCCGAGCTGCAGGCGCTGCTGGCCGAGCGCCGGGACCGGGGCGATCGGGCGGTGGCCATGGAGGTGTCGTCCCACGGCCTGGAGCTGCACCGGGTGGACGCCACCCGCTTCGCCGCCGCGGCGTTCACGAACCTGTCGCAGGACCACCTCGACTTCCACCGCACGATGGACGCCTACTTCGCCGCCAAGGCCCGGCTGTTCACGCCGGCCTTCACCGACACCGCCGTGGTGTGCACCGATGATCCGTGGGGCCGGCGCCTGGCCGGCGAGCTGCGGGCCCGGGGCGAGCTGGCGCTGCACCCTTACGGCCTGGCCGACGCCGCTGACCTGCGGCTCTCCGTGGAGGGGGCGACGTTCACCTGGCGGGGCGAGCCGGTGGCGCTAACCCTCGCGGGCCGGTTCAACGCCCGCAACGCCGTGGGCGCGGCGACGGTCGCCGCCACCCTCGGGATCGAGCCCTCGGCGATCGCCGGCGGGCTGTCGAGCGCCTCCCCGGTGCCCGGCCGGTTCGAGGCGGTGGGCGCCGGCCAGCCCTACACGGTCCTCGTCGACTACTCGCACAAGCCGGACGCGCTCGAGCAGGCGCTGTCCGCCGCCCGCGAGCTTCTGCGCCATGATGGGCGGCTCACGGTGGTGTTCGGTTGTGGCGGGGACCGCGACACCGCCAAGCGGCCGGTCATGGGGGAGGTCGCGGCCCGCCTCGCCGACCAGGTCGTCCTCACGTCCGACAACCCACGCTCGGAGGATCCGCTGGCCATCATCTCCGCCGTCCACGCCGGCATGCCGCCCGGGGCCCCGGTCGAGGTCGAGCCCGACCGCGCCCGGGCCATCGGCCTGGCCGTGGACACCGCCCGGCCGGGCGACGTCGTGGTCATCGCCGGCAAGGGCCACGAGACGACCCAGGTGACCGGCGACCGCACGATCCCCTTCGACGACCGCGCCGTGGCCCGGGAGGCGATCGCCCGCGCCCTGGCGACGAAAGGCCCCGGGTAGGTACGTGGTACCCCTGCTCCTCGCGGGCGGCATGGCTCTGGTGATGAGCCTGCTCGGCACCCGCTACCTCATCGACTGGCTGCGCGCCCACCGGATCGGCCAGCCCATCCACGAGGACGTGCCCGACGGGCACATCACCAAGGCCGGGACGCCGACCATGGGCGGCGTGGCCATCGTGGTGGCGGCGGTGGCCGGCTACGCCGTCGCCCACATCCACGGCGGCCTGGTCTTCACCCGCACTGGCGTGCTGGTCATGCTGGCGATCTCGGGCGCGGCCGTGGTGGGCGCGTTCGACGACTGGATCAAGGTCAGCCACGAGCGCAACCTCGGGTTGTCCAAGCGGGCCAAGATGGGTGGCCTGCTGCTGGTGGCCGTCGGGTTCGCGGTGGCCTGCGTGGCCTGGACCGACGTGGAGACCACGCTCAGCTTCACCCGCTGGGACGAGCCGGGCTGGGACCTGACCGCGTTCGGCTGGGTGCTGTTCGCCGTCTTGCTGATCGCGGCCACGACCAACGCCGTCAACCTCACCGACGGCCTCGACGGGCTGGCCGCCGGGTCGGCGATCTACGCGTTCATCACGCTGACCGTGGTGGCGTTCTGGGCCTTCCGCCACCCCGAGGTGTACGAGGTCAACCATGCCCTCGACCTGGCCGTCATCGCCGCCGCCATGGTCGGCGGCATCACCGGGTTCCTGTGGTGGAACGCACACCCGGCCCAGATCATCATGGGCGACACCGGGTCGCTGGCCATCGGGGCCGGCCTGGCCACCCTGGCGCTCACGCTCAACGTGCAGCTGTTGCTGCCGATCTTCGGCGCGCTGTTCGTGTTCGAGACGCTCTCGGTCATCGTCCAGGTGGGCAGCTTCCGGGTGTTCCACCGCCGGGTGCTCCGCATGGCGCCGATCCACCACCACTTCGAGCTGGGCGGCTGGCCCGAGACGACCGTGATCATCCGGTTCTGGATCCTGGCCATCATGTCGATGGCGGTGGCGCTCGGGCTGTTCTACGCCGACTCGATCTCGGCGGGGGTCACCGGATGACGGTCCACCGCCGGCCGCGCCCGGTCGGCGAGTCTGGTGCGATGCGGTCACGCGGCGGGAACGCATGAGCACGATCGCGACGGCCCGCCGCCGGCACCCCACGGCCCGGACCCCGCCGGCCCAGGCCACCGGCGCCCGCCTGTTCGTGGCGCTGGCCTTCCTGATCGCCGTGCTCAACCTGCTGGGCCTCGTCATGGTGATGTCGGCGTCGTCGGTCGTCGCCCTCGACGTCTACGGGTCGTCCTGGTACTTCGTCGGCCGCCAGGCGGCGTGGGCCGCGGTCGGGACGGTCGTGCTCGTCCTCGTGGCCCGGGTGGACTACCACCGCTGGCGGCGCCTCGGGGGCCCGCTGGTGTTGCTGTCGCTCGCGCTGCTGGCCCTGGTGCTGGTCATAGGGACCGGCGCCAACGGCGCCACCCGGTGGCTCGGTGCCGGCCAGCTCAGCTTCCAGCCGTCGGAGCTCGCCAAGCTGGCCCTGCTGCTGTGGGTCGCCGACCTGCTGGCCCGGAGGGCCGCGCAGATGCACAATCCCCGGGCCACGCTGCGGCCGGTGATCCTGGCCCTGGCGGCGGTGGCGACCCTGGTGATGCTCCAGCCCAACCTCGGCACGACGATCGTGGTGGCGGCCATCGCCCTCACGCTGTGCTTCGTGGGCGGGGCGCCGCTCGGGGCCCTCGTGCGCTGGTCGGCGTTCGGCATCGGGGCGGCGACGGCCCTGGCGCTGGCCGCCCCCTACCGGCGGGCCCGCATCCTGGCCTTCCTCGACCCGTGGGCCGACCCGATGGACAAGGGCTACCAGAACATCCAGTCGCTGGTGGGCCTGGCCGAGGGGGGTGTGGCCGGCAAGGGCCTCGGGGCGGGCACGGCCAAGTGGGGCTTCCTGCCCTACGCCCACTCCGACTTCATCTTCGCCGTGATCGGCGAGGAGCTCGGCCTCGTGGGGGCGGTGGCGGTCGTCGGTCTGTTCGTCCTGCTCGGGGTGCTGGGGATGCGGGTGGCGCTCCACGCCCCGGACCGCTTCGGCCTGCTGCTGGCCGTCGGGGTCACGGCTTGGTTCTGCATGCAGGCGTTCGTCAACATCGGTGTCGTGATCGGCATCCTCCCCGTCACCGGCGTCCCCCTGCCCTTCGTGAGCGCCGGCGGCACGTCGCTGGTCGTGGGCATGGCCGGAGCCGGCCTGCTGTTGAACGTCGCCCGCCAGGCCACCGACCGGTCCCTCGCGCCCCGCGCCCCCGCGGAGCGGCGCCGGTGAGCGAGCGAAGCGGGCGAACCATGAGCGCAGTGCGTTGCTCGGCCCGCAGGGCCGATGGTTCATCGCGCACATCCCGGAGGGTGCGCCGATGAGCCCGCGTCACGCGCGCCAGACCTTCGCCCTCATCGCCGGGGGCGGGACGACCGGCCACGTCCAGCCGGCCCTGGCCATCGCCCGGGCGCTGGTGGAGCGGGGCCACAAGCGGGCCGCCATCGAGCTGGTGGGCAGCGAGCGGGGCATCGAGGCCCGCCTGGTGCCCGCCGCCGGCTTCGAGCTGACGCTGCTCCCCGGCCGCGGGCTGCAGCGCAGGCTCAGCCTCCAGAACGTGAAGTCGCTGTGGTCGCTCCTCGTCGCCTGCCGCCGGGCGTGGACGCTGGTCGGGCGCCGGCGGCCGCGGGTCGTGATCTCGGTCGGCGGCTACGCCAGCGTCCCCTGCGCCCTCGCCGCGGTGCTGCGCCGGGTGCCGGTGGTGGTGGCCGAGCAGAACGCCCAGCCGGGGGCGGCCAACCGGCTGGTCGGCCGGTTCGCCCGGGCCTGCGCGGTGTCGTTCCCGGGCACCCCGCTGCCCCGGGCCGTCGTGACCGGCAACCCGGTCCGCCCCGAGGTCCTGGCCATCGACCGGGCCCGCGACGCCGAGGCCGCCCGCACCAAGCTGGTCGTCGAGCCGGGGCGGCGCCTGGTGCTGGTCTTCGGAGGGTCGCTCGGCGCGCTGCGCATCAACCGGGCGGCGCTGGAGGCGGCCCGGCTCTGGGCCGGCCGGTCCGACCTCCACGTACGCCACGTGGTCGGGTCCCGGGACTGGGACGACATCACCGGCGGGGGCCCGCCGGTCCCGCCGGGGTCCCCGCTGCGGTACGAGGCCATCGAGTACGACGACGACATGCCGACCTCGCTGGCCGCCGCCGACGTGGCCGTGTGCCGGTCGGGGGCCAGCACCAGCTTCGAGCTGCTGGCCGTCGGCCTGCCGGCCGTGCTGGTGCCCTCCCCGTTCGTGACCGCGGACCACCAGACCGCCAACGCCCGCCACATGGAGGCGGCCGGCGCGGCGGTGGTGGTCCCCGACGCCGAGCTCGACGGCGCCCGGCTGGCCGCCGAGGTGGACACCCTGCTGGCCGACCCCGCCCGGCTCGCGGCGATGGCGACGGCCGCCCGGGCCGCGGCGGCACCGCACGCGGCGGAGGAGATCGCCGCCCTCGCCGAGGTCCACGCCCGTGACTGAGGTACCGGCCGCCGTGCGGGACCCGGCCACGCTCGACCTGTCCCGCTCCCGGCGCCTGCACGTGACCAACGTCGGCGGGGCCGGGATGAGCGCGGTGGCCACGCTGCTGGCCGAGAGCGGCCACGTGGTGAGCGGTCACGACCCGGCGGCGTCGACGCCGTTCCTCGACCTGCTGGCGGGCCGGGGCGTGGCGGTGAGCACCGGGACCGAGCGCCCGCTGCTCGACGGCGGCGTCGAGGCTGTCGTGGTGTCGACGGCCACGCCGCCCGACGACCCCCACGTGGCTGCGGCCCGCGACCGGGGTGTCCCCGTCCTGCACCGGGCGGCGGCGCTGGCCGCGCTGTCGGCCGTGCGGACCACGGCAGCGGTGGCCGGCACCCACGGCAAGACGACGACCTCCGCCCTCCTCACCACGATCCTCTCCGGCGCCGGGCGGGACCCGGGCTGGGTGGTGGGGGCGGGGATCGCCCACCTGGGCCGCAGCGCGGCCTGGGGCGGGGACGGGCCGCTGGTGGTCGAGGCCGACGAGAGCGACGGCACGTTCCTGGCGCTCGCCACCGACGTGGCGATCGTGACCAACGTCGAGCCCGACCACCTGGAGAACTGGGGCGGCGAGGAGGCGCTGCGCGAAGGATTCCGCCGGTTCGTGGCCGGCGTGGCCGGCCCCGTGGTGCTGTGCGCCGACGACCCCGGCTCGGCCGCGCTCCTGCCTGCCGCCGACCGCCCGCTGACCTACGGGCTCGACCCCGCGGCCGACTACCGGGTCGTCGATCCGGCCCCGTGGGGGACCGGGGTCCGGTTCACGCTGCGCCACGTCGGCGAGGACGTCGAGGTCGAGGTCCCCGCCGCGCCCGGGGTCCACAACGCCCGCAACGCCGCCGGGGCGCTGGCGGTGGCGGACGCCCTCGGAGTCCCGCTGGCCGACGGGGTCGCGGCGCTGGCGGCCTTCACCGGCGTGGCCCGGCGGTTCGAGCTGCGGGGCGAGGCCGGCGGGGTCACCGTGGTCGACAGCTACGACCACCTGCCCACCGAGGTGGCGGCCGCGCTGGCCGCCGCGGCCTGGGGACCCTGGCAGCGGGTCGTGGCCGTGTTCCAGCCCCACCGCTACAGCCGGACGGCCGGGCTGTGGCGTTCGTTCGCCGACGCCTTCGTGGACGCGGACCTGCTGGCGGTCACCGGCATCTACGCGGCCGGCGAGGCCCCCCGCCCCGGGGTCACCGGCAAGCTGCTGGTCGACGCGGTGCTCGAGGCCCACCCCTGGGCCCACGTGGCCTGGCTGCCGACCCTCGACGACGTCCTGGTGTGGCTGGGCGGCGTGCTGCGGCCCGGCGACCTGTGCCTCACGCTGGGGGCCGGCGACCTGACCGACCTGGCGCCCCGGATCCTCGCCCGGCTGGAGGCCGACCGGTGACGGCCTGGCCCGCGGCGGTGGAGCGGGCCGCCGCCCTCCTCGGCGCCCGGGCGGCGCCGGACGTCCCGCTCGGCCCGTTCACGACCTACAAGGTGGGAGGCCCCGCGGCGCTGCTGGTGCGGCCGGCGACGCCGGACGACCTGGCCGCGGTGGCGGACGCCGTCGCCGCCACGGCCATCGACGTGCTGGTGGTGGGGAAGGGGTCGAACCTGCTGGTGGCCGACACCGGGTTCGCCGGGGTGGCGGTCGTGCTGGGCGAGGGCTTCGCGGCGATCGGCGTCGACGGCACCCGGGTCCGGGCCGGCGGGGCGGCCGCGCTGCCGGTGGTGGCCCGCCACACCGTGCGGGCCGGGCTCAGCGGCTTCGAGTGGGCCGTGGGCGTCCCCGGGTCGGTGGGCGGCGCGGTCCGCATGAACGCCGGCGGGCACGGCTCGGACATGGCCGCCACGCTGGTGTCGGCGGACGTCGTCGACCTGCGGGCCGGCGGTGGTCCCCGCAGCGTCCCGGCCGCGGACCTGGATCTCGGCTACCGGCGCTCGGCGGTGGCGCCGCACCACGTGGTGGTGGCGGCGACCCTGGACCTGGCCGCCGGGGACCGGGCGGAGGGCAAGCGCACGCTGTCCGAGATCGTGGCCTGGCGCCGGGCCAACCAGCCGGGCGGCCAGAACGCGGGCTCGGTGTTCACCAACCCGCCGGGCGACTCCGCCGGCCGGCTGATCGACGCGGCCGGCTGCAAGGGCCTGCGGCGGGGGAGCGCCGAGGTGTCGACCAAGCACGCCAACTTCGTCCAGGCCGACCCCGGCGGCTCGGCCGACGACGTCGTGGCCCTCATGGCCGAGGTCCGGCGCCGGGTCGAGGAGGCGTTCGGGCTGCGCCTGGAGGTCGAGACCCGTGTGGTCGGCTACGACCGGACGCCTCAACCTCACGTAGAGGTGGAGGTCGAGGGTTGAGCGGGGACGGCGACGGCCCGGGCGACGCCGGCACCCCGCCGGACGTGTCGCCCGTGGCCGTGGCGGTCGATCCTCGCATGCGGTCGCGGCGCATCGCCGTGCGCCGGACTGCGGGCCGCAAGCGGCTCAAGAAGGTCACGCTGGCGCTCGGCCTGGTCGCGCTGCTCGTCGTCGCCCTGGCGGCCTCCCAGTCGCCCCTGCTGGACGTGGACCGGGTGCTGGTGTCGGGGACCGGGCACACGGCCGAGGCGGCCGTACGCCGGGAGTCCGGGGTCGACATCGGCGACAGCCTCGTCAGCGTCGACCCCGAGGCCGTGTCCGACCGGGTAGAGGCGCTGCCGTGGGTGGCCGAGGCGAAGGTCAGCCGGGCGTGGCCGTCCACCGTGCGCATCCAGGTCATCGAGCGGGAGGCGACGGTCCTGGTCCAGGTGACCGAGGACCGGGCCGCGCTGGTCGACGACGAGGGCCGGGTCCTCAGCATCGAGGCCCACCCGGCCGACGAGTCCGCCCCCGGGGGCGAGGCGCCGTTGGTGCTGACCGGGATCGGCGGCCGGGTGGCGGAGGGGGAGCGGCTCCCGGCCGAGGCCCGGGACGCCCTGAGCGTGGCGACCGCGGTGCGGGCGCGGATGCCCGGCGTGGTGGTGTCCGTGTCCACGAGTCTCGACGCGGCTCTGGCCGAGGGCGGGGAGATCCGCTTCGGCTCGACGGAGCAGCTGGACATCAAGGTCACCGCAGCGAAGACCGTGCTGGCCGACGTGGACCTGGCCTGTCTCGAGACGCTGGATGTACGGGTTCCCGGAAGTCCGGCCTTGACCCGCAACCAAACGTGTTCGTAGTCTGCGAGAACTACCAGAGGTTGAGGAAAAGTATTGACCTCAACTTGATGTTGAGTCGGCGTCGAGGGGGGCTCCGGCCTTGGTAGTTTCTGGCGACTCGCCCGGGTGCAATGGCGGTCCGGGTGAGCCGATCTCTCCCCGGTAACCCCTGGAATGTGAGGTGGCACGACCCATGGCCGGCAATCCGCAGAACTACTTGGCCGTGATCAAAGTGGTCGGCATCGGGGGTGGCGGCGTCAACGCCGTCAACAGGATGATCGACGCCGGGCTGAAGGGCGTCGAGTTCATCGCCATCAACACCGACGCCCAGGCGCTGCTGATGAGCGACGCCGACGCCAAGCTCGACATCGGGCGCGAGCTGACCCGCGGCCTGGGCGCCGGCAGCGACCCCGAGGTCGGCCGGCAGGCCGCCGAGGAGCACCGCGACGAGATCGAGGAGATCCTCAAGGGCGCGGACATGGTGTTCATCACCGCCGGCAAGGGGGGCGGCACCGGTACCGGCGGGGCGCCGGTCGTGGCCGAGATCGCGAAGAGCCTGGGGGCGCTCACCATCGGCGTGGTCACCCGGCCGTTCAGCTTCGAGGGCCGCCGCCGGGCCGTGCAGGCCGAGCAGGGCATCCAGCGCCTGAAGGAGAAGGTCGACACCCTCATCGTCATCCCCAACGACCGGCTGCTCACCGTGTCGAACGAGAAGACGTCGATGGTCAACGCCTTCAAGATGGCCGACGAGGTCCTGCTCCAGGGCGTGCAGGGCATCACCGACCTCATCACGACGCCGGGCCTCATCAACACCGACTTCGCCGACGTGAAGATGATCATGAGCAACGCCGGCTCGGCCCTCATGGGCATCGGCTACGGCTCCGGCGAGGGCCGGTCGCTGCAGGCGGCGCGCAACGCCATCTCCAGCCCGCTGCTCGAGGCCTCCATCGAGGGCGCCCGAGGCATCCTGCTCACCATCGCCGGCGGCAGTGACCTCGGCCTGTTCGAGGTCAACGAGGCGGCCGAAGTCATCCACGGCGTGGCCCACCCCGACGCCAACATCATCTTCGGCTCGATCATCGACGACGAGATGGGCGACGAGGTGCGGGTCACGGTGATCGCCGCCG
>Ga0114129_10000756_pt1 | contig 41145 bp, 42 predicted proteins | sample RhiMetdeltSRZDD1_FD_80071 | JGI IMG/M metagenome (GOLD analysis project Ga0114129, IMG submission 80071) | Populus rhizosphere microbial communities from Tennessee, USA - Rhizosphere MetaG P. deltoides SRZDD1 (version 2) (version 2) | ecosystem: Host-associated > Plants > Roots > Rhizosphere >...
CGGAGCACTATGGCCGGCTCATCGTCTACAACTTCCCCACGCAGAAGCCCGTGTACCGCCCACGCCAGATCGACGCGCGCATCGACCAGGAGCCAATCATCTCGCAGCAGCTGTCGCTGTGGAACCAGCGCGGCTCGACGGTCATCCGCGGCTCGCTGCTGGCGATCCCCATCGAGCAGTCGCTGATCTACGTGCAGCCGCTCTATCTCGCCGCCGAGCAGGGCGCCTTGCCGGAGCTGCGGCGGGTGATCGTCGCCTACGGCAATCAGATCGCCATGGAGCCCACGCTCGAGCAGTCGCTGTCGCGCATCTTCACGGGCCGCGTGGTGCCGACGGCGACCGCGGAGCCGACGGCGCCCGGCGGGCCGAGGGCGGGCGCGCCGCCGGCGGCGGGCGTCGACCGCGCGGCGGCCCAGCGCGCGTGGGAGGCGTGGACGCGCTCGCAGGAGGCGCTGCGCCGCGGCGACTGGGCGGCCTATGGCGCCGAGCAGAAGCGGCTGGAAGAGGCGCTGCGCGCGCTGTCCGGCGCGCGCTGACCGATCGCCGCCGGCGCGCATGCCGACGGTCATGTCCCACGCCGTGGCCGCGTGGGCACTCGGGCGCGCATTCCGGCAGGCGCCATGGCCAGCGCGCGTCGCCTGGGCCGGCGCGCTCTGCGCCATGGCGCCGGATGCCGACGTGCTCGGTGTCTGGCTTGGCGTACCGCTCGGCTCGCTCCTCGGCCATCGCGGCCTGACGCACTCGCTGGCGTTCGCCGCCGCGCTGGCGGCCGTGCTCGCGCCGCTGCTCGTACCGCGTGGCACCCGGCTTCGGCTTTGGCTCTACCTATTCCTCGCCACCGCGTCACACGGCGTGCTCGACGCGATGACCGACGGCGGCATCGGCGTGGCGTTCTGGGCACCGTTCGACGCCGAGCGCTACTATCTGCCGTGGCGGCCCATCGCGGTCTCGCCGCTCGGTGTGCGGCGCTTCCTCAGCGCGCGCGGCGTCGACGTTCTTGCGAGCGAAGCGGTGTGGGTGTGGCTGCCCTCCGCGATCTTCGCGGCAGTCGCGTGGGCGGCGACCCGCCCGCGCGCCGCGCGCGACGCCTGACCCCGCGCGTCGGCCGCGCTACGTGCGCGCGCGCAAGAACAGCGACATGCCGATGCCGAGGAAGATGACGTTGGCGGTCCACGCGGCGACGAATGGCGGCAGGAGGTCCGCGCGGGCGAACGCCAGCGCCACGTAATGCACGACCAGGTAGCCGGCCATGATCGCGATGGCCAGGCCCACCCCGAACAGGCGTCCGCCGCGCGGTGACTGCAGCGCGAACGGAATGGCGACGAGCACCATGACGAGGTTCACGAGCGGAAAGGACAGCTTGGAGTAGAGCGCGACGAGATATTTCTTGGCCTGAAAGCCCGCCGCCTCCAGACGCGCGACGTAGTCGCGCAGCTCCCAGTAGCTCATCGACTCGAAGTCCTTGTGGATCCGCGTGAACTCGTCGATCTCCTCGGTGAGATTCAGTGCGGTCAGCGTGAATGGCACCGTCTGCACCGTGCCGCCCGCCTCGATTTCGCGAAAAGCGCCGTCGCTCAGCTCCCAGCCCGATTCGGTCCAATGCGCCTGCCGCGCGTCCAGACGATTGAGCAGGCGGAACTGGCGATCGACCTCGAGGACGGTCACTCCGTAGAGATCGTTCGTCTGCGGACTCAGGAGCTCCACGCGATAGAAGCGGCTGTCGGCGCTGCGCAGCCACAGCCGCTGACGGGACTGCAGGTGCCGCGGCAGCTGACCGCGGATCTTCACGCGGTCCACCTCCTCGCCGAGCTCGTTCAGACGGGGCAGGAATAGCTCCTGGAACAGCATCGCGCTCACCGCAAAGGACAGGCCCATGAGGAGCACCGGCGCGCTCACGCGATAGAGGCTGATGCCCGCCGCCTTCATTGCGGTGAGCTCGTGGAAGCGGCTCAGTGAGAGAAAGAGGAAGATCGTCGCCACCAGCATGATGACCGGCAGGCCCTGGTGCAGCGCCGCCGGCAGGCGGTAGACGAAGTGCTCGATGATGTACAGCAGCGGTGGCTTGACGCGCAGGAATCGGTTGAGCGTGTCGCCCAGGTCGACGATCACGTAGAGCGCGGCGGCCACGCCGAGCCCGATGCCCACGAAGGCCAGGAACTCGCGGATCAGGTAGCGATCGAGGATGTGGGTCGAGTCCGTCGGCCCGCGCCCGACGCGCGGCGATTCAGCCGCCGTGCGGCCCGCGAGAAGGCCGCGCGCGGCGGCTACGGCGCGCCAGACAAACGTCAACGGCGGCGGCCGCCACTCGAGCGCGGTGATGACGAGCAGCGTCAGGCCGATCGCCGCGAAGACGATGTTCGGCGTCCAGATGGCGGCCCAGGCCGGGAGCCGCTCGCGCAAGGCAAAGCCCTCGAGCGAGGTCATCACGAGGTAGTACGAGACGAGGATCACCAGGCTGCCGACCAGGGCGATCGAGCGGCCGCCGCGGTGCGAGCGCACGGCGAGCGGAAACGCCACCAGCGCGAACACGAGCGCCGCCACCGGAAACGCGAACCGCTTGTGCAGCTCGACCTCGTAGGGCACGCGACCATGCGGGTCCTGGGCGAGCGACTCGATGCGCGCGATCAGCGCCCGGAGGCCGAGATCTTTCTCCGGCTTATCCGCCCGCGTGCTGCCGCGCAGCGGCGTGTCGACGGCCAGGCTCATGTCGTACATCGCGAAGTTCGTGTAGCGATAGCGCGACGCCGCCGCGGCGCCGCCCGCACGGCCTTGCTCCACGCCCGAGCCGGGCGGCGGGCCGGCCGGCAGCACGTCGGCCTCGTTGACGGCACCGTTGATGAGGCGCAGCGTGATCCGGCGCGTTTCCTCGTCGGTCAGCAGACGGCCCTCGCGCGCCGTGATGATGCGCGAGATCTTCGGGTCGCGCTCGTCGGACACGAGCAGACCGCGGAGCGCGACCTGCGACGGGCTCACGTCCTCGACGTAGATGATGACGTCGCCGAAGGTGGCGTTGAACACGCGCTCCTGCACGCCGCTCACGGCGCGCGTCTGGAGAATCCGGAAGAGCTGCCGCTGGAACTCCTCGCTGGCGATCGGATTCACCACGAGCGTCAGCACGGCCGTGACCGACGCCACCAGGGCGGCGGACGCCACGACCGGGCGGAACAGGCGCAACACGCTCACGCCGGCGGCTTTGAACGCGATGACTTCCAGGTCGCCGGCCAGCCGGCCGCCCGCCAGCAGCACGGCGACCAGCAGCGCCATGGGCAGCGTATGAGCGAGGAACGACGGCAGCATGTAAACGAGCAGCAGCAGCACCAGGTGGAAGGGGACGCCCTTGGTGACGACCAGCTCGGTCAGGTGGTAGATGCGGTCGATGACCAGGAAGAACGTGAACAGCGCGAGACCAAAGCCGAACGGCGAGACCAGCTCGGTGATCAGGTAGCGGTCGAGCACCCGCACCGCTGGCAGCCTCACGCGATTGTTGTACCATACCCCCCGTGACGCGACGCCGGCGCCGGACGCTGCTGGTCGTCGCCGCCCTCCTCGTGATGCTCGCCGGGACCACCATGCCTGCGGCGAGCCGCGCACGAAACGGCGGCGCGGCCGACCGTCTGGAGCGCTTCCGTGAGCTCGCCTCGTCCCGCCTGGCCCTGGGCGATCTCGCAGCCGACAACCCCTCCGATACGTACCGCGACATCTACGCGCTGTTGGACGACGAGATCGTCGAGAGCCTCGCCTCCGGCGGTGTCTTCGCCTCACCCGAGTTCCTGCAGGACCGCCTCGACGCCTTCGGCGACGCGTGGGGCGCCGCGCAGTTTCGGCTGACGCGGCTGGGACGTCTGGTCGTCGGGGCGTTTCGGCTCACGGAGGGCGGCGGCGGCAACAGCGTGCGCGTGTACGGGCCGCTGCGGGACGAGGCCGCGCTGCTCGCGACGCTCTATCGCGACGGCCGCCCGAGCATCACGCCGCTCGCCGCGCCCGGAGAGCCGCAATTCATCGCCACATGGGAAGGTGTGCCGTCCGGACGCGGCACGCGGCCGCTCCGCGTGGATCTCGTACGCGCGGAGGCCGACGGCGTGCGCGTGACGTGGTCGACCGCGACGCTGTTTCCCGAGGGACTTCACGCGCGCGCCTGGGTGGTCAGGGGCGGCGAGGTGCGTTTGCGCTACGAGCTGCACTATCCGGGCTGGACTCCGGGCTGCGACGGACAGACCGAGCAGGAAGACGTCTACCGGCTGGCGCCGGGGCAGGGCATGCTCACGCGCGTGAGCCGCCTGCAGCACAACGCGTGGCATCGCGAGATGCACACGGCGGTGGCGCGTCTCTTCAGCGCGCTGGCCGAGCGCGACGAGCCGACGCTCGCTGCCGTCGTGCCCGATCCCGCGCTGCGCGCGCGTCTGCCCGCGCTGCTGCCCGAGCCCGCGTGCGACGCCGCGGATAGTCCGCGCGAGAGCGTGTCGATCGCCGCGACGACAGCGGATCGACAGCCCTGGGCGCTGATGTTCCGCCGCAGCGGCGTGCGCTGGCACCTCGCGGGCGCCGGGCCGGTACTGCAATGATTGCAACGACTACCGAACCGGCGCCTTGACCGTGCTCGTGGTCGACAGATAAGCGGGCACCACGCGCCACCACCCTGAGCGCACGCGCAACCCGTGGTTTTCTCCGGGCGCGCGCTTCGATACAATGACGCACCGCGCATGACCGACGAGTCTCGCGAAAACGCCATCTCCGATCGCTACGAACCGGCCGCCGTCGAGGCACGCTGGTATCCGATCTGGGAGAAGAACGGCTACTTCCGGCCCGAGCTGCCGTCGAAGAAGAAGCCGTATTCGATCGTGATGCCGCCGCCCAACGTGACCGGGTCGCTGCACATGGGTCACGCGCTCGACATGACGCTGCAGGACGTGATGACTCGACTCAACCGGATGGACGGCTTCAACACGCTCTGGCAGCCCGGCACCGACCACGCGGGCATCGCCACGCAGGTCGTCGTCGAGCGTCAGCTCGCGACGGAGGGCAAGCTCCGGCTCGACATCGGTCGCGAGGAGTTCTTGCGGCGCGTCTGGCAGTGGAAGGAGGAATCCGGCGGCGCGATCGTCCGGCAGCTACGCCGGTTGGGCGCCTCGTGCGACTGGTCGCGCGAGCGGTTCACGATGGACGAAGGGCTCTCGCGCGCGGTGCGCGAAGTCTTCGTGCGCCTCTACACCGAGAAGCTGATCTACCGCGACGACTACATCGTCAACTGGTGCCCGCGCTGCCAGACCGTGCTCTCCGACCTCGAAGTCGAGCGCGAGGAACAGGACGCGGAGTTCGTCTACATCAAGTACGGTCCGCTGACGCTCGGCACGGTGCGGCCCGAGACCAAGCTCGGCGACACCGGCCTCGCCGTGCACCCCAAGGACAAGCGGTACAAGAGGTACGTCGGCAAGACGCTCGACATTCCGTCCGTCGACGGCACCGTGCGGGTGAAGGTCGTTGCCGACGCCGCCGTCGACCCCAAGTTCGGCACCGGGGTCATCAAGGTCACGCCCGGACACGACCCCACCGACTTCGAGATCGGCAGGCGCCACAAGCTGCCGATCCGGACCGTCATCGGCTTCGACGGCAAGATGACGGAGGCCGCGGGAAAGTACGCCGGCATGGACCGGTTCGAGACGCGCAAGAAGATCGTCGAGGACATGCAGGCCCTCGGCCTCATCGAGCGCATCGAGCCGTACCGTCACGCCGTCGGCGTGTGCTATCGCTGCAAGACGGTGGTGGAGCCGCTCGTCTCCAAGCAGTGGTTCGTCAACGTCAAGCCGATGGCGCGCAAGGCCGTCGCCGCCGTCCGCACCGGCAAGATCCGGATCATCCCGCGCAGCTGGACCAAGACGTACTACCACTGGATGAACAACATTCGGCCCTGGTGCATCTCGCGGCAGCTCTGGTGGGGTCATCGCATCCCCGCCTGGTACTGCGAGCGCGACGGCTCCGTGCACGTCTCGCGCACCGATCTCACCGCATGTCCAAAGTGCAAGGGCCCGGTGCGGCAGGATCCCGACGTGCTCGACACGTGGTTCTCGTCGGGGCTCTGGCCATTCTCCACGCTGGGCTGGCCCGACAAGACGCCGGAGCTGAAAACCTTCTACCCGACCTCGCTGCTCGTCACCGGCTACGACATCCTCTTCTTCTGGGTTGCGCGCATGGCGATGTTCGGCGTGCACGTGATGCGGCAGGTGCCGTTCCGTGACGTCTACATCCACACGCTCGTGCGCGATCCCGAAGGCCAGAAGATGTCGAAGACGAAGGGCAACGTGGTCGACCCGCTCGGCCTCATGGACAAGTACGGCACCGACGCGCTGCGCTTCACGATGGCCGGCCTGGCCGCGCCGAGCGTGCGCGACGTCCGGATCACCGACGACCGGTTGGAGGCCGCGCGCAACTTCGCCAACAAGCTCTGGAACGCTTCGCGGCTCGTGCTCTCCAACCTCGAGGGCTACGACGCGCGCGCCGCGCGCCGCGCACGGCCGGATCTCGCCGCGCGCTGGATCGCGAGCCGCCTGGCCGCGACGACGCGCGACGTCCGCGCCGCGCTGGCGAGCTACCGCTTCAGCGACGCGGCGGCCGCGCTCTACCAGTTCGTGTGGAGTGAGCTCTGCGACTGGTATCTGGAGATCGCGAAGCTCGACCTGTATCGTGCCGACGATCCCGCGCGACGTCTGTCGACACAGCACGCGCTGGTCACCACGCTCGAGACGACGCTGCGGCTGCTGCATCCCGTCATGCCGTTCATCACCGAGGAGCTGTGGCACCGCCTGCCGCACGAGGGCGACTCGATCATGATCGCCGCGTATCCGACCGCGGCGCGCCGCAACATCGACGCCGCGGCCGAGCGAGACATGGCGGTGCTGATGGGCGCGGTCACCGCCATCCGGACGATCCGCGGCGAGATGCGCGTGCCGCCGGGCCTGACCCTCGCCGTCACCGCCAAGGCCGCGGGCGCGCACGCCACGCTGCTGAGCGAGCACGCGCCGCTCGTGCAGGCGCTGGCGCGGGCGACGCTCACCGTCGATTCGCGCGCGAGCCGACCGCGGAGCTCCGCGCTCGGCGTGGTCGGCGGCACCGAACTGTACGTGGCGCTGGAGGGCGTCGTCGACCTGGCCGCCGAGCGCCAGCGCCTGGAAAAGGAGATCAAGCGCGCCGACGAAGCGATCGCGTTCGGCCGTGCCAAGCTCTCGCGCCCGGAGTTCGCCGAGCGCGCGCCGGCCGACGTCGTCGAGAAGGAGCGCGAAAAGCTCGCGGCGCAGCAGGCGCTGCGCGAGAAGCTCGTCGCAAGCCTGGAATGGGTGGAATGACGATCGTCCGTCTCGAGCGCGTGGATTCCACGCAGAGCACGATCTTCGACCTCGCTGCACAAGGCGCCACGGACCGTACCGTCGTGGTGGCCGACTACCAGGCGGCCGGACGCGGGCGCCGCGGGCGCGCGTGGGACGCCGCACCGGGCAGCAGTCTCTTGACGTCGATCCTGGTGCGGCCGCGCGGGGAGCCCGGGCGCTGGGGTGGCTACTCACTCGTCAGCGCGCTGTCCGTCGCCGACGCGCTCTCGCGTGTCGCGAGTCTCGGCGCGCGCCTGAAGTGGCCGAACGACGTCCTCGTCGGCGGCCGCAAGGTTGCCGGCATCCTGCTCGAAAGCCGCATGCCGGCGGCCGGCGCGCCCGGCCCGGCCGGGGCGGGCGGCGTCATTGCCGTGGGCATCGGGATCAATCTCGCGCAGCCGTCATTTCCCGCGGGGCTGGCGGCGCGCGCGACCTCGGTGCTCCTCGAAACCGGGCGGGCGGTGGATCGCGACGCGGTCCTGACGGCGCTGCTCGAGGCGTTCGATGGGTGGCGGACACAGCTCGAGGCCCATGGGCTCGCGCCGATCCGCAGGCGCTGGCTGGCGCTCGCCGATACAATCGGGCGCCGCGTGTCCGTGGACGGCATCACCGGCGTGGCCATCGACCTCGACGTCGACGGGGCGCTGGTACTGCAAGACGGCGAGCGTCGGCACCGCGTGGTTGCCGGCGAGGTCGGGGTGGCCTGAGATGCTGCTCGCACTCGACGTCGGCAACACGAACCTCAAGCTCGGCGTGTACGACGGCGCACAGCTCATCGCCGCCTGGCGTCTGCTGAGCCGCCGCGACCAGACGGCCGACGAGTACGGGCTCTTCATCGGCAGCCTGCTGCGCGGCCGCGGCATCGAACCGCACCAGATCGACGGCGTCGCCATCGCCAACGTCGTGCCGCAGGTGCAGCAGACGCTCGAGTCGATGAGCGAAAGCCACTTCGGGCGGCCCGCGTTCACGGTGACGCCGGAGAATTGCGGCGTCGTCCTCGCCGTCGATTACCCGAGCGAGGTCGGCGCCGACCGCATCGTCACCGTCATCGGCGCGCTCGCGCGCCACGCGCCGCCCCTCGTAGTGATCGACCTCGGGACCGCAACGAAATTCAACTGCGTCAACGGACAGCGTGAGTTCATCGGCGGCGCGATCGCCCCGGGGATCCGCACGGCGGCCGACGCGCTCCTGAGCCGCGCCGCGCGACTCTTCAACGTCGAGCTCACGCGGCCCAAGGAAGCCGTCGCGCGCAACACCGTGACCAACATCCAGTCGGGGTTCGTCTACGGCTTCGCCGCGCTTGTGGATGGCATGGTGGCGCGCATCCGCGCGGAGATGGGGAGCACCCTGACGATCGTCGCCACGGGGGGCCTGGCGCCGCTCGTCGCCGACGTAACGCCTTCGATCCAGCACGTTTACGAGCACCTCACGCTCGAAGGCCTGCGCCTGGCCTGGGAGCGCGCGCGGGCGACCTGAGGCGCGTTCCGGTCGTTGACACACTCCGGGACGCGTCGTTATACTGCGCTAAATCTAGTGGGTGGCGAGAGCGGCCCTCCCTATATTTGGGGTCGGGCCAAAGCGGCGAGGCAGACGACAAGGGAGACGACGATGGGGATGTGGGTCGGGCGGGGACGCAAGGCCAGAGTCGCGTACGGTTTCGACGACATCGCCCTCGTCCCCGGCAGTCTGACGGTCAATCCCAGCGAAGTCGACGTCTCGTGGGAGCTCTGTGGCCAGCGCTACGGCCTTCCGATCATCGCGGCTGCTATGGACGGCGTCGTCGGCCCCAAGCTCGCCGTCGAGATGGGGCGCCACGGCGGCCTTGCCGTTCTGAACCTCGAGGGTATCTTCTCGCGCTACGCCAACCCCGAAGACGTCCTCGACCGCATCGTCTCGGCCAGCCAGGAAGAAGCGACCAAGATCATCCAGTCGATCTATAGCGAGCCCATCAAGGAAGAGCTGATCCATCAGCGCATTCGCGAGATCAAAAAGGGCGGCGGCCCCGCCGTCGTCTCGTCGATTCCGCAGCGCGCCGAGCGCTTCGGTCAGATCGCGCAGGAGGCGGGTGCGGACATCTTTGTCGTGCAGTCGACGGTGACGACGGCGCGGCACGTCGCGACCGAGTACACGCCGGTCGATCTGCGCAAGCTCAAGAAGCAGCTCGCCATCCCGGTCGTGATCGGCAACGTCGTCACCTATGAGGCCTGCCTCGAGCTGATGGAAGTCGGCGCCGACGCGCTGCTGATCGGCGTCGGGCCCGGCGCCGCGTGCACGAGCCGCGAGGTGCTGGGGCTCGGCGTGCCACAAGTCACGGCCACGGCCGACGCGGCCGCCGCACGCGACTTCCATTACAAGAAGACCGGCCGCTACGTCCCCGTGATCACCGACGGCGGCATGACGACCGGCGGCGACGTCTGCAAGGCGTTCGCATCCGGCGCCGATGCCGTGATGATCGGCTCGGCGTTCGCGCGGGCCACCGAGGCGCCGGGCCGCGGCTATCACTGGGGCATGGCCACGCCGCACGCGAACCTGCCGCGTGGCACACGCATCCGCGTCGGCATCGCGGGCTCGCTGGAGCAGATCCTGTTCGGTCCTGCGTTCACGGAAGACGGCACGCTGAACCTCGTCGGCGCCATCCGCACCTGCATGGGCTCGGTGGGCGCGCAGTCGATTCGGGAACTGCAGCAGACCGAGATCATCATCGCGCCCACGATCAAGACCGAGGGCAAGGTCTTTCAGCAGGCCCAGAAGCTGGGGCGTCCACGCTAGGGCCGCACCGCCCGTGAATCAGATCGTCGTCCTCAACGCGGGCGGGCAGTACTGCCACCTCATCGCCCGCCGCATCCGGGAGCTGGGCGTGCATGCGGTCGTCGCCGACGTGCATCGGCCTGCCAGTGAGCTCCGCGGTGCGCGCGGGATCATCATCTCCGGCGGCCCGGCGAGCGTCACCACGCCCGAGAGTCCCGCCGTCGATCGCGCCGTCTACGAGCTCGGCGTGCCCATCCTCGGCATCTGCTACGGCCATCAGCTGCTCGCCCGCGATCTCGCGGGTCGCGTCGAGCCGGGCACGACCAAGGAGTACGGCCGGGCGGCGCTGCACGCCGGAGAAGGGCGGCTCTTTCGGGGGCTTCCGGCTCGCCAGTTCACAGTCTGGATGAGCCACGGGGACACGGTCGTCGACGTGCCGCCGGGCTTTGTGATCACCGGCGAGACCGATGACTGCAAGGTCGCGGCGATGGAGCACGCCGGTCGCCGGCTCTTCGGTCTGCAGTTCCATCCGGAGGTCGTGCACACCGAGCACGGCACCGAGATCTACCGCACGTTCGTCTTCGACATCTGCGGCTGCCGCGAGGACTGGGATCCGCGTGCGCGCGTCGAGCACGTCGTGGCGGACATTCGGCGCGTGGCGGCCGATCGCAAGGTGTTCTTCCTGATCAGCGGCGGCGTGGACTCGACGGTTGCCTTCGCGCTGTGCGCGCGCGCGCTCGGGCCCGAGCGTGTGCTTGGCCTCTACGTCGACACGGGGTTCATGCGTGATGGCGACGCCGAGGCGATGCAGTATCTGCGCAGCACGCTCGGCGACCGCGCCGTGCGACTGGCCGACCGCAGCGCGGACTTCTTCGGGCGGCTCGCCGGCGTCACGCATCCCGAAGACAAGCGCGCGATCATCGGCGAGACGTTTTTGACCGTGCAGGAGGACGAGTTCGCGCGGCTCGGGCTGCGTGAGAGCGAGTGGCTGCTCGGGCAGGGAACGATCTATCCCGACACGATCGAGTCCGGTGGCGCCAAGCACGCCGCAAAGATCAAGACGCACCACAACCGCGTCGAGCGCGTGCAGGCGCTGATCGACGCCGGCCGCGTCATCGAGCCGCTGGTCGAGTTCTACAAGGACGAGGTCCGCGTGCTCGGCGAGGAGCTCGGGCTGCCGCACGAGGTCGTCTGGCGCCATCCGTTCCCGGGGCCCGGCCTGGCTGTGCGCTGCCTGGCGGCCGACGCGCGTGCGGCCGTGGAGCCGGCGACGGTGTCGCTCCCCGCCGGCGTCGAAGGGTGGATCGTTCCGGTGCGTACGGTCGGCGTTCAGGGCGACGAGCGGAGCTACTCCCGGATGCTCGCGGTCGCCGGGTTCGACGACATCGCGGCGGCGGGCGATTTCGCGCGCCGCGTGACCAACGAGCACCGCACGATCAACCGCGTCGCCGCTGTGATCTTTCAGCGCGCCGGCATACCGTTCACTCGCCTCGCCATTCATTCCGCGGCGCTCACGCGCGAGCGGATCGCGCTCCTGCGTGCGGCCGACGCGCTCGTCACCCGCATCGTGCGCGCGCGTCGGCTCTACGACGCGATCTGGCAGATGCCGGTGGCGATGCTGCCGCTCGGCGCGGCGGCCGGGCGCGAGACGATCGTGCTGCGGCCGGTGAACTCGCGCGACGGCATGACCGCCGACTTCGCGCGGCTGCCGGGCCCGGTCGTTAGTGAGCTCGCGCAGGCACTCGGCGAGCTCGAGGGCGTCGACGCCGTGCTCTACGACGTGACCAACAAACCGCCGGCCACCATCGAGCTGGAGTAAGCGGGCCTCGTGCAGCACGCCGAGTTCGTCCACCTCCACGTCCACTCCGAGTACAGCCTGCTGGACGGCGCCGCCCAGCTCGAAAAGCTCGTCAAGAAGGCCAAGGACCTCAAGTTTCCCGCGATCGCGCTCACCGATCACGGCAACCTCTTCGGCGGCATCGATTTCTATCTCGCCGCGCAGAAGGCCGGCATCAAGCCGATTCTGGGCTGCGAGCTCTACGTCGCACCGGGCAAGCACACCGAGCGCGGCTCGCAGGACGGCGGTTACGAGGGCGCCAACCACCTCACGGTGCTCGTGCGCGATCTCGCCGGCTACAAGAACCTCATCAAGCTCGTTTCCAAGGCCTATCTCGACGGCTTCTATTACAAGCCGCGCGTGGACCGCGACCTGCTCGCCGCGCACGCCGACGGCTTGCTCGTGCTGTCCGGCTGCCTCAACTCGGAGGTCTCCCGCGCGCTCACCGCGGGCGACATGGCGAAGGCCCGTCAGACGGCGGGTTGGTATCAGGACGTCTTCGGTCGTGATCATTACTACATGGAGGTCCAGGCGCACGGCATTCCCGAGCAGGCACGGGTGACCGCCGAGACGCTGCAGATCGCGAAGTCCATCGGCGCGCCGGTTGCTGGGACCAACGACTCGCACTATCTCGAAGCCGGTCACGGACGCGCGCACGAAGCGCTCCTGTGCATCCAGACCGGCTCGACGCTCGCCGATCCCGACCGTTGGAAGTTCTCGACCGAGGAGTTCTACGTCAAGTCCGCCGAGGAGATGGCGCTCGTCTTTGCGGAAATCCCTGAGGCGTGCCGCAACACGCTCGCAGTGGCCGAGCGCTGCAATCTGACCCTCGACTTCGGGCGCTTCCACCTGCCGAAGTACGTCGTGCCCGACGGCCACACGCTCGAAACGTACCTCCAGCACCTGGCGCGCGATGGACTGCGCCGCCGGTACGGCGCCAACCCCGGCGACGTCATCGAGGCGCGGCTCGCCCACGAGCTGGCCGTCATCGAGAAGATGGGGTTCGCCGGCTACTTCCTCGTGGTCTGGGACTTCATCCACTACGCACGCCAGCACGGTATCGCGGTGGGGCCCGGCCGCGGCTCGTCGGCCGGCTCGCTGGTCGCCTACTGCCTGGGCATCACGAACATCGATCCGATGCGTTACGGGCTGTTGTTCGAGCGATTCTTGAACCCAGAGCGGATCTCGATGCCGGACATGGACATCGACTTCGCGGACGACCGCCGCGACGAGGTGATCCGCTACGTCGCGGACAAGTACGGCCGCGATCGGGTGGCGCACATCATCACGTTCGGGACGCTCGGCGCCAAGGCCGCGATCCGCGACGTGGGACGCGTGCTCGGCATGACCTACACCGAGGTCGATCGCATCGCCAAGCTCGTGCCCAACTTCCCACTCAACATCACGCTCGACGACGCCTACCAGAAGTCGCCGCCGCTGGCCGACATGGTCAAAGGGCAGGAGAGCGTCGGCGAGCTGTGGGCCATCGCGCGGACGCTGGAAGGGTGCACGCGCCACGCCTCCGTGCACGCCTCGGCGGTCGTGATCTCCGACGAGCCGCTCGACGAGCACGTGCCGCTCTACAAGGATCCCAAGCGGCCCGAGCTGATCACCGGCTACGCGATGGGCCCGATCGAGAAGCTCGGTCTGCTCAAGATGGACTTCCTGGGCCTGCGCACGCTGACGGTGCTCGCCAACACCGCCGCCCTCATCAAGCAGTCGCGCGGCATCGACATCGACTTTGACGCGCTGCCGCTGGACGACGGCAAGACCTACGCGATGCTGACGGACGCCAAGACGTTCGGCGTGTTCCAGCTGGAATCGTCGGGCATGCGTGAGGCGCTGCGCGGCCTCAAGCCGGAGCGCCTGGAAGACCTCATCGCGATGGTCTCGCTCTATCGCCCGGGCCCGATGGACCTGATCCCCGACTTCATCGCGCGCAAGCACGGTCGCGCCAAGATCACGTACGAGCATCAGGCGATGGAGAAGTTCACGCGCGAAACGTACGGGATCATGGTCTACCAGGAGCAGATCATGCAGATCGCCTCCGAGATGGCGGGCTTCACCATGGGCGAGGCGGACACACTCCGCCGCGCCATGGGCAAGAAGGACCGCGATCTCATGGCGAAGCAGCGCGACAAATTCCTGGCGGGCTGCGTCGAGCGCGGCACCAGCGCGGCGAAGGCCGAGCGCGTCTGGGAGCTGATGGAGAAGTTCGCGGGCTACGGCTTCAACAAGTGTCTGGCCGCCGACACGTGGATCGAGATGGCAGACGGCACCCGCAAGCCGATCACCGCCATCCGCGACGGCGACCTCGTCGCAACCAAAGACGGTCCGCATCGCGCGTGCGGCGTGCGCCCCAGCGGCGTGCGCCCCGTTGGGCGTCTCACACTCGCCAACGGCCTCGCGGTGCGGTGCACCCCGGATCATCCGATCTTCACGCGTCGCGGCTGGGTCAACGCCGAAAAGCTCGCGACCGACGACGCCGTCGCCGTCTTCGACTCGGTCGCCGCCGCCTTCGAGCGCGTGGCCGTCCGGCGCCGCGGCGGTGATCTCACGAGCATGCAGACGCCGATCGCGTGGTCGGCCCCGACTGGGTACGTCCTCGAGGGCACCGAGCCGACGTACGACTTCGAGGTCCCCGACGCGGCGAGCTTCATCGCCAACGGCATCGCGGTCCACAACTCTCACGCGGGCGCGTACGCCCTCGTCGCGTACCAGACGGCGTACTTCAAGGCGAACTATCCCGTCGAGTTCATGGCCGCGCTGCTGACCTCGGAAATGGGCGACACCGACAAGATCGTGAAGTACATCGAGGAATGCCGCGCGATGGGCCTCACGGTGTCGCCGCCGGACGTCAACGTCTCGGCCGTGCAGTTCAGCGTCGCCGGCGACACGATCCGCTTCGGGCTGGCCGCGATCAAGAACGTCGGTGAGTCGGCGATGGAATCCATCCTCGCCACGCGCGCGGCGGACGGCGCGTTCAAGACCCTGGACGACTTCTGCACGCGTGTGGACCTGCGCATGGTCAACCGGCGCGTGATCGAGTCGCTGATCAAGGCGGGCGCCTTCGACTCGCTCGCGCTCCCGCGCGCGCACCTGCTCGCGCAGACGGACGCCGCGCTCGACGCGGGCCAGCGCGTGCAGCGGGATCGCAACGAGGGGCAGGGGTCGTTCTTCGATGCGCTCATTCCGCCGGCGGCGGCGCCCGCGCGTCGTGAGCCGGCCGAGATCATCGCGGAGTGGCCGGACGACCAGCGGCTTGCGTACGAAAAGGAGGTCCTCGGCTTCTACGTGTCGGGCCACCCGCTCGCGCAGTACGCGTCGGTCATCGACTCGCTCGGCGTGACCACGTCGGCGGATCTCGCGACGCGCAGCCACGGCGCGCGCGTGACGCTGCTGGGCCACGTGGCGGCCCTCAAGGAGACGGCGACGAAGAGCGGTAACCGCATGGCGTTCGCCACGTTGGAGGACATGGCGGGCACGGTGGAGGTGACGGTATTTCCCGAGCCGTTCAAGGCGGCGGCGCCGTATCTGCGCTCGCGCGAGCCGCTCGTCGTGCGCGGACGCATCGACGACGGTGACAAGGGCCGCGTCATTCTTGCCGACGACGTGCGGCTGCTCGAGCAGGCGCTCGGCGGCGTGCCGCGCGCGCGCACCAGCGGCGGCGAGCCTGGTGCCTGCCGCATCCGGGTCATTGCCGGCGCCGACCCACAGGCGCGGCTGGCGGCGCTGCGCACCATTTGCGAGGCCCACCCCGGCGGCGTCCCCGTCTTCGTGCACGTCGTGCTCGGCGGGCAGGAGGTGGTGGTGCGCTCGCGCGGATTCTCGGTCGACGCCACGCCCGCGCTGGTAAGCGAGGTCGAAGCGTTGCTCGGTCCCTCCGCGCTGACGATCGACTATGCCTGACGCGCTCGATTTCGAGCAGCCGCTGCTCGAGCTGGAAATCCGCATCGCCGAGCTGCAGGCGAGCGACGACCCCGCGCAGGCCGACGAGATCGCGCGCCTGCAGGAGCGTCTGGACCGGCAGCGCCAGCGGACGTACGCCGGCCTCACGCCCTGGCAGCGCACGCAGCTCGCGCGCCACCCCAAGCGTCCGCACACGCGCGACTGGTGCAAGCTGCTCCTCGAGGAATTCACCGAGCTGCACGGCGACCGCCTGTTCCGCGACGACCCCGCGATCGTGGGCGGGCTCGCCCGCTTCGAGGGCCAGTCTGTCGTCGTGATCGGTCACCAGAAGGGCCGCGACACGCGCGAGAAGATCGCGCGCAATTTCGGCATGCCGCATCCCGAGGGCTATCGCAAGGCGCTGCGCCTGATGGAGCTGGCCGCGAAATTCGGCAAGCCCGTGGTGACGCTCATCGACACGCCGGGCGCGTATCCTGGGCTCGGCGCCGAGGAGCGCGGCCAGGCCGAGGCCATCGCGCGGAATCTGCGGCGCATGGCGTCGCTGCCGACGCCGATCATTTCGGTGGTCACGGGCGAGGGGGGCAGCGGCGGCGCGCTCGCCATCGGGATGGGCAACCGCGTGCTGATGCTCGAGCACGCCGTGTACTCGGTGATCTCGCCGGAGGGCTGTGCGGCGATTCTCTGGGGCGATGCAGGGCGCGCGCCCGAAGCCGCGGAGGCGATGCGCACGACGGCGCCGGAGCTGCTGCGCCTGGGCGTCATCGACGGCATCGTGCCGGAGCCGGTCGGCGGCGCGCATCGCGACTGGGACGGCGCGGCGGCCACGCTCCGCGCGGTGCTGCGCGATCAGCTGGCCGAGCTCAAGGGCAAGTCGCGCGAGGTCCTGATCACCGAGCGCTACGAGAAGTTCCGTCGCATGGGCGCCTTCGAAGAGGCGTCCACGCCCGGCCCCGTTCGCTGAGCGACTAGCGGCGCAGCAGCGCGATGGCGGCGTCCTCGTCGGTGACGAGGACGTTCATGAAGCGGCCGGCCAGCGCGCCGCGCAGCGCCTCGACCTTCGCCTTACCACCGGAGACGGCGATCACCGAGCGGTCGTCGCGGCGCGACAGCGCTTGCAGCCGATCCGCCTCCACCGACAGGAGCCGCCGTGAGAGCGCGCGCAGCTCGGGCCGGTCGACCACGCGGCCGTCGGCGTCGAAGGGCTGATAGTTGATCTCACCCACCACGCCGAGCTGCCGCAGCCGCTTGACGCTCACGCCGTAGGACTCCGCGAGCGAGCAAAAGCCGGGTGTCTGCTCGGCGATGACGCCGATGCCGACCAGCGCGATGTCGACGTCCTGCGCGGCGTCGTAGATGGAGCGCACCTCGGGGTCGCGCAGCAGGCGGCGCCGCTCGCGCTCAATCTGGTTGAGCGAGAGCAGGTGCTGCACGGGCAGCGCGTACGCGCGCACGTGCGGGCGGTACTTCGCGGCCATCATGCCGACGAGCGTGTTGGAGAAGATGTCCACGAGCTTCAGCGTGCTCTCACCCGAGAGCGGGTACAGCGTCAGATCGCGGAACCGCCGCTCGCGGAGCGAGTGAATCGTGTGATAGAGCGTGAAGCCGCACGACAGCCCGATGCGCATACCGTTCTCGGCCACCTTCTCGAAGTAGGCCGCGGCCGCCGCGCCGAGCTCGGCGCGCAGATCCCCGCGACCGCCGGAGGCCACCACCACCGCTTCGCGCAGCCCGTACGTCTGCACGAGCCCGGACTCGAGCTCCTCCGTGCGCGGCAGGTCGAGCTCCACACGCACGAGACCGTCGTCCATCGCGCGCTTGAGCAGGCGCGACACCGTGGCCGCCGACACACCGAGCGCGACGGCGATGTCCTTCTGGCTCCGGGCCTGCTTGTAGTACAGCTCCAAGCACTGGACCATCTGCCGGACTTCGCGGGAGGGCTGAGAAATTAATTTCATCGTCGTCAAGTTCTTGCTTGACGGGCCAAGTCTACCCCGATATCCTTCCGCTCGACAGGCAATTCCCCCCACCCCCCACCACGCCAAGGGAGGCGAGCAATGGCCGCACGACGGTATGGCGACGGCAAGTCGGTCGCGATGGACGCCTACCACCAATCCCGCAACGAGCTCGACGGCCTGCCGATCACGGTCGCGGAAAAGATCCCGGTCACGAACACGCCGAACATCTTCTCCTACAAGTCGTACGTGTTCGCGAAGAACCCGGCGCTCGTCCGGCGCTTCATCAAGGCCACCAAAGCCGACGTGGGTGGCGTCGGGGGGCACGTGGTGGCCGCGGACGAGGTCAAGTCGGTCATCGCGAAGTTCGTGCTCGAGAACAATGGGTACCGCGGCGAGCCGATCTTCACGTCGCTCATGGTGACGCACACGGGCGACGACTGCGCGGTCACCGGCATCATGGCCGAGTCGGTCGACATGTCGGTGGTGGACGAGCTCATGTGGGACGCGCTGCAGGAGGGGGCCTCCAAGGCCGCTGAGCTCGGACTGTATGGGCCGGGACAGGACCTCGTCGCCGACGCGTTCACCGGCAACCTGCGTGGGGCGGGGCCGGCCACCGTCGCGCTGCCGTTCCCGGTGCGCAAGGACAATCCGTCGCAGACGGTGCTGGTGTCCTTCGCCGACAAGACCGAGCCGATGGCGTTCAACCACTATGCCACCGGCGCCTACATGCTGCCGCGCTTCAACACCGGTCTGATCATCGCATCGTCGAAGATGAAGCGCGGCTACATCTTCGAGATCGTCGACCTCGACACCAAGGCGCAGGCCATCGAGGCCGGCGCGCATCCGCGCGATCCCAAGGCGCTCGACGGCAAGATGGAGGAACTCGCCAAGGGACTGCAGGAGAAAGTCATCACGCTCCGCGCGCCCGAAGACCTCTACGACATCGAGGGGCTCACGCGCTCCTCGCGCTTCGTGATCGCGCGCATCTGGAGCCGCAACGAAAAGGGCGAGCGCGATCAGCTCGGCTACATCTGCTCGGCCGAGCGGCTGCACAACATCAAGACGAAGAAGGGCTTCACCTACGGCGGCAAGGACGATCCGGTGCTGCTCGCGTTTGCGCAGGGCGACTGGCCGGCGCCCGGCGAGATCACCTCGCCGTGGGCGACGGCGCCGATGGTCGCAGGCGACTGCCGTGGCAGCCACAACCTGCACATCCTGCCGATGCCGATCAACTCGCAGACGTCGTACTGGTCGGGGCCGATCCTCTCCGCCATCACGCTGTCGTGCAACATCCACACGGGCCGCATCGGCGCGATCTCGGATCAGTTCTCGCTCGGCACCCCGTGGGACGAGGTGCGCCGCACCGCCTCGCAGCTCGCCATCCAGTTCCGCCACGCGCACGGCGTCAAGCAGCCGGCGACGCTGCACGAAGACGAGCTCGAGTACCAGGAGGGCTGGAAGGAGCGCCGCGCACGGCTCGAGCGCCAGTTCGAGGTCAAGCCGCCGCTGACCTTCACGGAAAACGGCGCCAACGGACACGGCAGCGCCAAGCCTGCCGCGGCCCGCGCCGGCGGCCGTCCCGAGGAAATCGACTAGCCGCGCGACCGGGCGCCGGCCGGTCCGACGCTTCGGGGGAGCGCCGCCGCTCCCCCGACGTCCCTTGTTTGACTTGCCTATGAGCGGGTGATACGGTTCAAGCCAGCGTCACACAAGGATTTCCTGGACCCGCGCATGGCGAAGTTACACGTCATCACCTACGGCTGCCAGATGAACGAGTACGACTCCGAGCGGGTCGCGGGCCTGCTGCGCGAGCACCGGTACGAGCTCACCGAAAACGAGACCGACGCCGATCTGATCCTCGTCAACACGTGCGCCATCCGCGAGAAGGCCGAAGAAAAGGTGTTCTCCAAGCTCGGCGAGCTGCGCGCACTGAAGGCCCGCAAGCCGGGGCTCGTGCTTGGCGTGATGGGCTGCATGGCGCAGCTGCAGCAGACGGCCGTGCAGAAGCGCGCGCCGCACGTTGATCTCGTCTTCGGCTCGGCCGCGGTCTCTCGCGTCGCCGAGCTGGTCGACCGCGCGCGCACCGAGCGCCGCCACGTGCTCGACACGGGCGAGGCGCCGCTGGTGAAGATCACCGCGCGTCCGTCCTCCGCCGACCGCGTGCGCGCCTACGTCACGGTCATGGAGGGCTGCGAGAAGCACTGCACGTTCTGCGTCGTGCCGCGCACACGCGGCCGCGAGCGCAGCCATGCGCCCGAGGCGATCGTCACGGAAGTGTGCGGGCTCGTCGCCGAGGGCTGCCGCGAGGTGACGCTCCTCGGGCAAACGGTCAACGCCTACGGCCGCGACCTCACGCCGCCCACGGACCTGCCCGAGCTGCTGCGGCGCGTGAACGACGTCGAGGGCCTCGCGCGCATCCGGTTCACCACCTCCAATCCCTACAACCTCACGCCGCGGATGATCGCGGCGATGCGCGACGTGCCCAAGGTGTGCGAGTGGTTTCATCTGCCGCTGCAGTCCGGCAGTGATCGGGTGCTCGAGCGGATGAACCGCGGCTACACGCGTGCCGAGTATCTGGTACTCATCGATGCGCTCCGCGACGCCGTACCGGACATCGCGCTGTCGACGGACCTCATCGTCGGCTTCCCGGGGGAGACGGAGGAAGACTTCGAGACGACGCTCGAGATGGTCGAGCGTGTGGGCTACGACAACGTCTTCGCCTTTCGCTACTCGCGGCGGCCGGGCACGCCGGCGGCCGACATGCCCGAGCAGATCCCCGATGCGCTCAAGGCCGACCGCAATCGGCGCCTGCTCGAGGTCGTCCATCGCGTGACGGCCGCGCGCGCCGCGCGGCTGGCGGGGCAGGTGGTGGAGGTGCTCGTCGACGGCGTCTCGCGGCGCAACGCGGGGGAGCTCGCGGGCCGCACGCGCTGCAATCGGGTCGTGAACTTCGACGGCCTCGGCCGCGTCCGCGTGGGTGACGTCGTCCACGCCCGGGTGACCGAGGTGCTGCCGCACAGCTTGCGGGCCGCGCTCCAGTCGGCGCCCGAGGAGGCCGTATGCTCGTCGAGATGAAAGTGCGCGGACTCGCGCTCGATCCGGTCTCGAACATGCCGATCATCATCCTGCGCGACGACGACGACAAGCGCTCGCTGCCGATCTGGGTCGGCATCTTCGAGGCCAACGCCATCGCGCTCGAGCTCGAGAAGATCCCGACGCCACGGCCGATGACGCACGACCTCATCAAGAACATCCTGGAGTCGCTCGAGGCGCAGGTGCTGAAGATCGTCGTGACCGATCTCAAGGACAACACCTTCTTCGCCGTCCTGCACCTCAAGCTCGGCGAAACCGAGTACACCGTCGACTCGCGCCCTTCGGACGCCATCGCGCTGGCGCTGCGCGTGGCCGCGCCGATCTTCGTGGAGGAGGAAGTCTTCCCGAAGGCCGGCAAGATGGAGGTCGCCAAGGAAGCGGCGGAGCCCGTGAAGACCGACGATCCGGAGCAGCTGCGGGAGTGGCTGCAGAACATCAAGCCGGAGGACTTCGAGAAGTACAACAAGGCGTGAGCGCGCCCATGCGCGTCGCGCTCTTCACGAACAACTACGTTCCGTTCTGCGGCGGCGTCACCATCTCCGTCGAGACGCTGCGGCGAGGCCTCGAGGCGCGCGGCCACGAGGCGTGGGTCTTCGCCCCGCGGTTCCGGGGCACCGTCGACGATCCGCCCCGCGTGCGGCGCTATCCGTCGATCCCGGCCGCCACGTATCCGGAGTTTCCGCTGGCGATCCCGTTCGCACGGGGCATCGCCGCCGAGGCGCGCGGCCTCGGCGTCGACGTCTTCCACGCGCACCATCCGTTTTTGCTCGGTCCGGCGGCGGCGCGGCTGGCGCGCCGGCTCGGGCGGCCGCTCGTGTTCACGTATCACACGCGCTACGACAAGTACGCCCACTACGTCCCGCTCTCCCGCGCGGTGGTCGAGCGCGCGGCGATCGCGCTGAGCGCGCGCTTCGCGCGGCGCGCGGACGCCGTCATCGCGCCCTCCGCGCGGGTGCGCGACGAGCTGACGCGCGAGGGTGTGCGGGTGCCGATCGCGGTCATCCCCACCGGCGTGGATCTCGCACGGTTTCGTCCCGGCGACGGCGCCGCCGCGCGCCGGGCGCTCGGGCTGGTGGCCGATGCGCCGCTCGTGCTCTACGTGGGGCGCCTCGATCGCGAGAAGTCTGTCGAGCGCGTGCTGCTCGCCTTCGAGCACGTGGCCGGGACGCTGCCGCACGCGCGCCTGATGCTGGTCGGGCCGGGCAAGGAAGCGGTGAATCTGCAGCGGCTCGCCGCGCGGCTGCCGTGTGCGCCACGCATCGCGTTTCTCGGCGCGCGCGCGCACGACACGCTGCCCGTGTGTTATCAGGCGGCCGATCTCTTTCTTTTCGCCTCGGAGACCGAGACGCAGGGGCTGGTGCTCGCCGAAGCAGCCGCGTGCGGGCTGGCCGCGGTGGCGGTGAGCGCGCCGGGCTGCGACGAGGTCGTGCGCGACGGTGTCACCGGCGTGCTGGCGAAGCCCGAGCCGGTCGCGCTCGCAGAAGCCGCCATCGGCCTGCTGCTCGACGGCGAGCGCCGCGCCGCGCTCGGGGCCCGCGCGCGTGCCGTCGCCGAGCGGGAGTTCGACGTGCGCCTGCAACTCGACCGCACGCTGGCCGTGTACGCCGCGGCCATGGTGTCGCGCCGCGCACGCGGATGACGGCGCCGCGCGCGATCCGCGTCAGCTGCCGGCGCGAGTTCGCGGCGCCGGCGGGGCAGGGGTTGCTCGCGGCGGATCCGCGTGTGCGCACGCTGCGGCGGGTGCTCGTGTCCTATCCGGACGTGCGCTACATCCTTCCCGACCGCATCAGCCTCGATGCGACCGCGGATCCGCGCACGCTGGAAGCTGTGGCGCGCTTTCTCGAACGCCAGCAGTGGCTCGTGACTGCGGTGGCGGTGGAGTAACGCCGCGTGGGCGAGCGAGCAGCCGAGAGCCTGGGGCGGACCGAGCGCGAGATCGTGCAGGAAAAGGCGGCGACGCTCGGCCGCGCCGGCGAGCGGCTGGAGGCCGCGCTGGCGACGCTGGCCGAGGTGGCCGCCACCTGGCGCGCGGCGGTGAACGATGGCGACGCCCGCGCGCGGCTCGCGGCCGAGTACGAGCACGCGTGGCGCACGGCCGAGACGGCGCGCCTGACGCTGCTCATCCAGCGCGAGGCGGTCGGCCTCCGGCACCATCGCGACGTCGATGCGCAGTTTCCGCGACCGCCGCGCCGGCTGACATGAGCGGGCCCATGCGGATCTGGAACCCCGCTGCCGAGCGCATGTCGCACGGGGCCCGCGAGGCGCTGCAGCTCGAACGGCTCCGCGCCACGCTGGCCTGGGCCGCCGAGCGCGTGCCGTTCTACGGCGAGCGGCTGCGCGGCCACGAGGTCAAGAGCCTCGCCGATCTCGCGTCGCTGCCGTTCACGCGCAAGAGCGATTTACGCGAGCACTATCCCTTTGGGCTCTTCGCCGTGCCGACGTCCGAGCTGGCGCGCATTCATGCGTCCTCCGGCACCAAGGGCAAGCCGACGATCGTCGGCTATACCGCCAGTGACCTCGACGTCTGGCGTGAGGTCATGGCCCGCGTGCTCGTCGCCGGCGGCGCGCGCGCCGGCGACACGCTGCACAACGCCTTCGGCTACGGCTTGTTCACCGGCGGGCTGGGCTTTCACGAGGGCGCCGAGCGCGTGGGGCTCAGCGTCGTGCCGGTCTCCTCGGGCAACACGGCGCGCCAGCTCCTCTTGCTTCGCGATCTGCGGCCGGCGGGTCTGTGCGCGACGCCGTCGTTCGCGCTGCACATCGCCGAAACGCTCGCCGACGAGGGCGGCGATCCGCGCGCGCTCGGCCTGCGCTACGGACTCTACGGCGCGGAGCCGTGGACGGACGAGCTGCGGGCAGCGCTCGAGCGCGCGTTCGGCTGTCCGGCCTATGACATCTACGGCCTGTCCGAGATCGTCGGTCCCGGCGTCGCGGGCGAGTGTGAGGCGCGCGCAGGCCTGCATCTGGCCGACGATCATTTCATGCCCGAGATCATCGACCCCGCCAGCGGTGCGGCGCTGCCGCCGGGGCACGAGGGCGAGCTCGTGCTCACGACGCTCAGCAAGCGCGCGCTGCCGCTGATCCGCTACCGCACCGGCGACATCACGGCGCTGAACGACGCGCCGTGCGCGTGCGGGCGCACGAGCACGCGACTGGCTCGCATCAAGGGCCGCGCCGACGACATGCTGATCGTCAAGGGTGTGAACCTCTATCCCTCCGAGGTCGAGCGCACGCTGCTCGGCGACGAGGAGCTCGTGCCGCACTATCAGCTCGTCGTGGATCGCACGAGCACGCTGGCGCGCCTGGAGATCCAGGTCGAGCCGGCGCCGGCGGTGGTCGAGCGATGCGGCGGCTTCGATGCCGCGCATCCCGCGCTCGTCGCGCTGCGCGGACGCGTGCGGGACCGGCTGGCCAGCGCCACCGGGCTCTCGGCGGACGTCACCCTGGTGGCGCCCCGCACGCTGCCGCGCTCGGAGGGCAAGGCCGTGCGGGTGGTCGAGAAACGCTGAGGGCTCGCGGTAGACTGAAGCCAGGAGGCCCGCCATGAGCGAGCAATCCCAGATGACGGCCAAGATCCAGCGCGGCGAGCGCCTGGAGTCCGCCGAGGAGATGACCCCCGAGTACCGCGAGGCGCTCGTGCACCTCATGACGATGCAGGCCGACTCCGAGCTGGCCGGCGGCTACGGCTACGTGCCCTGGATCCAGAAGGCGCCGACGGTCGAGGAAAAGCACGTCGTCGCCCAGATCGTGAAGGACGAGCTCCGCCACGCCGCGGTCATGTACGGCTTGCTCGCCGATCTCGGCTTCGACGTCGATAGCCACGTGCGCGGCCACGACGAGATCTTCACGATGCGCATCGAAGCCGATGCCGACATCGGGACCAAGCGGATCACCTCGGACAAACGCGTCAACATCTTCTACTACCCGATCGACACCTGGCAGGACTTCGTCTTCTTCAACTTCTGCATGGATCGCGGCGCAGGGCATCAGCTCGAGGACGTCCGCGGCTGCTCCTACGGCCCCTGGGTGCGCGCGATCGAGGGGATCTTCAAGGAGGAGAAGTTCCACATCCGCCACGGCGAGTACTGGGTCAAGAAGCTCGCCGAGGATCCCGCCACGCGCGACGAGGCGCAGGCGACGTTCGCCAAGTGGTACATCCGCACCATGAACATCTTCGGGCGCCCGGGCTCGCCGAAGAACGCGCTCTATCGCCGATACCGCCTCAAGGTCCGCGACAACGACGAGGTGCGCCAGGCCTTCGCCACCGAGGTGGCCGGACTCTGCGAGAAGTTCGGCCTCACGGTGCCGGCGTGGAAGCCGGTCTGGGAGCAGCTGCCCGAAGAAGCTCAGATCCCGGGTTAGCGACCCCCGGGCGGGTTATAGCGACCCCGCACGACGCGCGCCTCGCAAAACGACCGCTGCTGGGCGCGCCGTGCGAGCGGCGTACTTTACATAATGCTCCTTATGCGAACACGCGGCGGCGCCAGGCGCGACGATCTCCGCTAATCGCGATCTCCTCTATGGGGACTTCGCGCATCTCGAGCAGCTCACGGTCTCTATGGAGGCTGCAGAGGCGTGGAGATTTCTCAGAGCACTGATCGTGACGGCCACGGGCTACCGCCATACGAGCTGCGTGCGAGTAAAACTTGAAGTGAGCGCCCGGAACTACGTTAGTTCGCGGGCGTGGCGCCGAGTCGCGTGAGGTGTTGCTTGGCTTCCTCGACCCGGACGCCGTTCGGCGAGTCTTTGAGCAACCGTTGATAAGTCGCGATCGCGTCCGCCGGCTTGCCGGCAAGCTCCTGGACGCGGGCCAGCGCGAACTGCACCTCGTCGAACAGAAAGTCCCTGGGCCCGAGCTCTCGTGCCAGACCCTGGAATGTCGTGATCGCGTTGCCCCAGTCGCGCTCGGCCTCCCAGGTATAGCCGATCGACGTACGCGCGAGCGCCCGCACCGTGGGGCTGGCGCCGCGCGCGAGCGCGATCTCGTAGGCGCCGCGCGCCGGCGCCCACTGGCGCGCGGCGTAGCGCAGATTGCCGAGTTCGTACGCCGCCTCGGCGACGGGCCCGCCCGAGGGATGCTGCGAGAGCAGCTGCTCGAGCTCTTGCTGCGCCCGCGCGCGCGCGTCCGCCGGCGCCTGCGGGCTCTGCGCGGCGTAGACGCGGGTCATGACCTCAGCGTACGCTCCGGCTACGCGGCGCTGCTGGCCGTCGTACCAGTACCAGCCGCCGACGGCGGCGGCGAGCACGACGACGACGATCACTCCGGTGAGCAGCAGCGTCCGAACCGGCGGCAGCGTGAAATTCATCGACGTGCCGCCGTGCCGGTCGCCGGCGCGGACTGCTCGATCCAGACCTCGCCTTTGACGTGAGCGCCGTCGGCGGCCTCGAAGCTCCCGCTCTTGACGGTGCCCGTGAGCGTGCCGCTGGGAAGAATCTCCACGCGCGTATCGGCGGAAAGATTGCCGCGAACCATGCCAGCAATGACGATGGCGTGCGCGGTAATATTCGCGTCGACGTGCCCGGCGGGCCCAACGTGCAGCGTGCCGTCAAGCACGATGTCGCCCTCGAACTGGCCGAGCACCGTGACCGCGCCCTCGCCGCGAAGCTCGCCTTTGATGGTCAGTCCAGCGCCGATCGTCGTCGGCGTGTCCGCGCTGGCGCGCGCACCGAGCACCGCATCGCCATCACCGAGGCCGAAGAAGGCAAGCAGCCGCTTCACCGCAGACGCAATCCCTTCCGGTATTGCCGGCCACAGCGCCGGCAGCGCTTCCAGCCCACGTACACGCGCGCCGTGAGCCGGCCACAATGCGGGCAGCGCTGATAGTAGCGCCGACCCCACGCGAATCCGAGCCCCGCGACCACCGCAACGCCGACGACCGGCCACGGGACGTCCACGGCTTCCCATGCTAAGCCGGTTCTCCACAATCGCGGAAGATTCTGGAACGCGACTTCCCTCGCGCACGGTTTCCCCGCGCAGCCGCGTCAACGATGACGCGCACTTTCCGCGTCCAGCATATGGCCCTGTGCAGGCATATGCCTTGCATTTTTCTTCCAGCCCAACGCAAGGGAGGATGGTGCATGGAGAGAAATCGCGAGCAGTATCTCAGCGTCGAGGTGCAGTTGATGAACGAGCCATGCCTCTGGCGCTGGGAGATCCGCGACCGCGAGCGGGGCGAGGTCATCGACAACAGCTGGACCCGCGAGTGGATGGCCTACGAATCGCCCGAAGAAGCGCTGCGCGCGGGTCGGCAACGCCTCACCTCGCTCACCCGCCGCTGACCGCCGGGGACCGGCGCCCATCCCGGCGCCGGTCCCGGTCGCGCGCCGCCCCTCAGGCGCCGAGTTGCACGAAGACCGCACCATCCTGCACGCGCGCCTGGAAACACGCCACGCGGACGGCCGGGTTGTTCACGTTGGCGCCCGAGGTCACGTCCCAGCGCCAGGCATGCCACGGACACGACACGACGCCGCCGTCGAGGTCACCCTCGCCGAGCGGCCCGCCGCGATGGCTGCACGCATTGTCGATGGCATAGAAGACACCGTCCACGTTGAACAGGGCGAGCGTCCGTCCGCCGGCCTCCACGACCCGCCCCTCGCCCGGACTGACCTCACCGACCGCCGCGACCCTCACCCACCCGTCGTTGCTCATGCCCACTCTCGTAGCCGCCGGTACGCGTCGCTGTCAAGACATGGCCGACGGCCCGGTTCTTGATGCTCTCTACCGAGGGGCCTTCCCGCGCCCCGCTCAAGGAGGTTCTGATGCCACAGGGTTCGACGACCTTCCACGAGGCCGAGGCGCGCCTGTCGCCGCGCACGCGCGACCTGCATCGCGCCATCGTGAGCCTGCAGGAAGAGCTCGAAGCGATCGACTGGTACCAGCAGCGCGTGGACGCGACCGAGGACGCCGAGCTGCGCGAGATCCTCGCGCACAACCGTAAGGAAGAAGTCGAGCACGCGGCCATGGTGCTCGAGTGGATCCGGCGGCACGACGCGGACTTCGCCGCCAAGCTCAAGATCTACCTGTTCACTGAGGGCTCGATCATCGAGCGCGAGAACGTGGCCGAGGCCGCCAGCCTCGGCGCCGGCGAGACCAACGGCCGTGCCGCCCCGCGCGGCATCGGCTCGCTCCGCGGAGGCCGCTGATGGTGATGGATTATCTGCGTCGTCACACCGCGCCCGTGTCCGAACGCGTTTGGAAAGCACTTGACGAGGCCGTCGCGCAGGCCGCGCGTCACGTGCTTGCCGCCCGCCGCATCGCCACGTTCGATGGCCCCCACGGCTGGGATCACATCGCCGCCCGGCTCGGCACGATGACGCCCTGCGGGGGCGCGCCGGGCCGCGCCGTCGTCTGCATGCCCAACGTCGTGCTCCTTTCCGAGATCCGCGCCGAGTTCAGCGTGCCATGGTCGTCGATCGAGGTGTTCGAGCGCGGGGCACCGGTGTTCGACACGGACGCCGCCGAGGCCGCCGCGCGCGAGGCGGCGCTGGCCGAGGACCGCCTCGTGTTCTATGGCGATCCGGTCGGCAACGGGCTCCTGACCGCAAAAGACAGTCCACGCCTGCGCGCGCAGGACTGGACGCGCCCCGGGGCGATCGTCGCGGACCTGGTGCGCGCCGTGGAAATGCTGGACGAGCGCGGTATCCCCGGCCCGTACGAGGCCGTGCTGTCGACGCAGCGCTACTACGCGTACCTGCAGGCCGACGAAAACGGCTACCCCGCGGCGCGGCAACTGAAGGACGTGCTGGCGGCCGTGCATCGCTCGCCAGTGATCCTGGGCGCGGGCGCGGTGTTCTCGACGCGCGGTGACGACTTCGTGCTCACCGTCGGCGGCGATCTGGCCGCCGGCTACCGGCTGCACGACCGCGAAGCCGTGCACATGTTCTGCGTCGAGACTATTGCCGCCCAGACGGTCACCCCCGAGGCGGTCTGCGTGCTCGAGGGCTGATGCCCGACCGGCCCTGGCCCTCCGGCCAGGGCCGTGGTACTCTCGTTCGCGTTGGGGCTGAGTCGTTTCGCTCGTGCGTCCGTTGCGCTGGCAGTCCTGATTGCGATCGCTAGCGTTCTTGTCGCCGGTGTGGTGTCTCCGGGGGCCGAGCCCCCGACCAAGCCCAACCCGACCCACCACCTGGCCCGTGGCTTCCGCAACCTCGACGGAACGTACCGCTACTCGATGGGCGAGCGCGCTCAGCGCTTCATGCGCCGCGTGCTGTTCGAGGGCTGGCCCGAGCGGGGAGCCGTCCTGCCGGTGCTCGCGAATGACGGCGCAGCGCTCCGCGCCAACGGGACCGTGCCGACCGTCACGTGGGTGGGGCACTCGACGCTGCTCGTCCAGCTGCGTGGTGTGAACATCCTGACCGACCCCCATTGGGGCGACCGCGCGAGCCCGGTCGGTTTCGCCGGTCCGAAGCGCCTGATCGCGCCTGGCATGCGCTTCGACGATCTGCCGCCGATCCACGCCGTCGTGATCTCTCACGATCATTACGATCACCTCGACGTCGACACCGTCGTGCGCCTGAACCGCAAGTTCCATCCGCGCTTCTTCGTGCCGCTCGGCATCAAGGCGTGGATGGGTGATCTCGGCATCACCAACGTCGTCGAGATGGACTGGTGGGAGAGCCGCGAGTTCCGCGGCCTGACGTTCACGTGCACTCCGGCCCAGCACTCGTCGGGTCGCGGGCTGCGCGATCAAAATCTCAGGTTGTGGTCCTCGTGGGTCATTGCCGGCGGTGGCAAGCGCTTCTTCTTCGCGGGCGACACCGGCTACGCGAAGTCGTTGGCGGAGATCGGCAAGCGGCTCGGGCCGTTCGATCTCGCCGGCATTCCGATCGGCGGCTACAGCTCGTGGGAAGCCCGCCATCCCAACCACGTCAATCCCGAGGAAGCGGTGCAGCTCTTCCAGGACGTGGGCGGCAAGCTGTTCGTGCCGATTCACTTCGGCACGTTCGACATGAACCGCGAGCCGTTCGCCGAGCCGCCCGGGCGCCTGATGAAGGCCGCCGTCGCGGACGGCATCGAGGAGGAGATCGCGCTCCTCTCTCCGGGTCAGTCCGTCCACTGGTAGTCGCGCGCGCCGTCGCCTGACGGCACGTCCCTTGCCTCGGGTTTCGACTCTGATGCCCTGCCGCGCTCGTCGTATCGTGACCGACCCCGTCGAGTCGGCAGCCTGGGCATACGGCGGCAATCAGCCGGCGGTGCTACATGCACCCGGCGGTAATCGAAGCCTACATGGACGGCGTCACGCTGGACGCGTTCCGCCGGCGCGCGGAGCGCGCGATCACCCACGACCTCGCGGGACTCACGCGCACGGAGGCCGTGGTGCTCGGGCTGTTGTTGCAGCAGCGGCTCGCGCGCGCGGTCGAGCGGGCGGCCGCCTGAGCGTCAGTCGCTCGCGAGCTTTCCGTTGTAGCCCCAGTTGGACTTCTCGACGTCCTGGAAGACGATGTGCACCTGATCGGCCGTCGTCTTGCCGATCTTCACGACCGCCTCCGTGATGGCCCGCGTGAGCTCGCGCTTCTGCTGCTCGGTGCGTCCGGCGTACCACTGGATCGTAATGTTTGGCATACGGGGAGCCTATCACGCCCGCGCAAGTCGCTCGATCTCGCGGCGGCGAAAGCACCCCACCAGGTGGTCGTTCACCATGCCCGTCGCCTGCATGAAGGCGTAGCAGATCGTCGGGCCCACGAAGCGGAACCCGCGCGCCTTGAGCTCGCGGCTCAGCGTGTGCGCGACGTCCGTCACCGCCGGGACATCACCGGGCGCCCGCCAGCGGTTCTGGATCGGGCGGCCGCCGACGTGACGCCAGAGCCAGGCGTCGAATGTCCCCTCGACGCGCTGGACATCCAGAAACGCGCGAGCGTTGAGGACGGTGGCCGCGATCTTCGCGCGGTTGCGCACGATGCCGTCGTCACGCAGGAGCGCGCGCGTGCGGGCGGCGTTGAATCGCGCCACGGCGCGCGGATCGAAGCGGGCGAACGCGCGTCGGTAGGCATCCCGCTTGGCGAGAATCGTCGACCACGAGAGTCCGGCCTGCGCACCCTCGAGGATCAGCAGCTCGAAGAGCCGGCGGTCGTCGTGCAGGGGCACACCCCACTCACGATCGTGATAGTTCACCATCGCCGCGGAGCTGCCGGCCCACGCACAGCGTCGCGGCGTCACCGCGACCACGCCGCCCAGGCGAGCGTCGCCCACGCCGCGAGGAACGCCAGGCCGCCAAGCGGCGTGACCGCGCCGAGCCAGCGCTGTCCCGTGAGCGACATCGCGTAGAGGCTGCCGGAGAACAGCAAGGTGCCGAGGACGAAGAGCCAGCCGGACGTGGCGACGAGGCCGCCCGGCAGGCGTCCGGCGACCGCCCCCAGCGCCAGCAGCGCGAGCGCGTGATACATCTGGTAGCGCACGCCGATCTCGAACACGGACAGCATGTCGGGCACGATCCGGCTGCGCAGGCCGTGCGCGCCGAAAGCGCCGAGCGCGACCGCGACGAACGCGGAGACGCAGCCGAGCCCGAAGAAGAGGCGATCCATCGGACGCTGGACTCTACCTCAGGCGCCGAGCGCCCGCCACGCGATCCCGATGACGCCCCCCGCGGCGATGAGCCAGACCGAGTTCACACGCGTGGCCACGAGCAGCGCGGCGGCGGCGAGCGCCAGCACCGCGGTGAGCGGATCGACGATGGCCGCGCGGCCGAGCTGCCAGGCGACGGCGGCCATCAGGCCCAGCGCCGCGACGTTGACGCCGTCGAGGAACGCCGCTGCGCGGGGCGAGCCGCGCAGCCGCGGCAGCCAGCGCCGGCTCAGCGCGACGAACACGAACGACGGCAGGAAGATCGCGAGCGTCGCGAGCACCGCGCCGGGTACGCCCGCGAGTACGTAGCCGATGAACGTGGCGGTCGTGAACACGGGCCCGGGTGTCACCTGCCCCACCGCCACGGCATCGAGCAGCTGGCGATCGGTGAGCCAGCCGAGCCGCTCGACGAAGTCCGCACGCAGGAATGCGAGCAGCACGTACCCGCTGCCGTAGAGCACGGCGCCGATCTTCAGAAAGACCAGCGTCATCGTGCCGAGCGCGGCGCCACCGGCGACGGCGGTCGCGGCCAGCGCGCGCGCGGGCGCCGCCAACGCCGCAACAGTGAGCAGCGCCGCCATCGCGCGCGCCCGTGCGGCGACGAGCGCGGCGAGCACGCCCACGCCGAAGAGCACCAGCAGCTCGTGCACGCCCACCAGCGCGAGCACCGCGGCCGTCACGAACGCCGCCGCCAACCCGGGGCCGCGCACCGCGGTACGCGCGAGTCCCCACATCGCCTGCACGACGATCGCGATGATCACGGGCTTGACGCCGTAGAGCAGCGAGGTCGCCACGGGCAGCGCGCCCCAGCGCACGTAGGCCCATGCCAGCGCCAGCACGATGAGCATCGCGGGCACGATGAAGCAGACGCCGCCGGCGATCAGGCCCCACGGGCCGGCCCGTGTATAGCCGAGATGGATCGCCATCTCCGTGGAGTTGGGGCCGGGAATCAGATTGGTGATGCCGAGCAGGTCGAGGAACTGCTGATCGCTCACCCACCGCCGCCGGCGCACGAGATCCTCGCGCATCATCGCGATGTGGGCGGCCGGTCCACCGAACGCGACGACGCCCAGACGCAGAAAGTACGTTGCGACTTCTCGCAGCGGCGTCATCGCCGGCCGATGATAGCCCGAAGCGCTCGCGGCGTGTAACGCCGCGGTCCCGCGGCGTTACTCGGCGATGAACGCGGCGATGCCGCTGGCGTGCAGCGCGCGCACGGTGGAGGCGGCCGCCGCACGGTCGGCGAACGGCCCGACGAGCACGCGCGCGAGGCGGTCGCTGCCCGTCACGATCGTCACCGCGCGCCGCAAGCGCTGCACCAGCTTCGCCGCGGCGTCGACGGTGCGGAAGGCGCCGACCTGCACCCACACGTCGCCTCGCGTTTCGGCGGCGCCGGCGCCGGCGGGCGGTGCGACCGGCGTGTCGGCGGGACTCAGCGCTCGCGAGCTCACAGCCGGCGCGACGGCGAGCGGCGACCCCACGACGGCAACCAGCGGCGCCGGCTCGGCAACCGGCGGCGCCGCAACCGACGGCGCTGTGAGCGAAGTCGCGGCGAGCGGCTGTGCAGTCACCGCCGGCGGCACCTCGGCGGGGACGACAGCCGTCGGATCGGGCGCCGCAGTGGCCACGAAGCTCGCCGCCGCCGCCTCGCGCGCGGTGAGGCTGGCGCGATCGCGCATGCGCTCGATGAGCGCCTCGTACGAGCCCGCCTGCACGACGCGCTCGATCTGGACGTGATAATTCGCGGCGAGGCTCATGCCGTCCACGACGACGTCGCGCACGCGCCAGTCATCGCCGCGGCGCACGAGCACGTAGTCGATCGGTACCTCGTCGCCCGAGCGCGTGAGCAGCGCGCTCGTGACGGTCGCCGTGTCGCCCTCGACCCGCTCGTCGACCCAGCGCACGCTGACCCCGCCCTCACCGAGCCGAGCCTTCGAACCGACCCAGGCCAGGTACCCGCGCTCGATGATGTCGGCGTAGAGGCGTGTGACGGTCGGCCGCGTCGCCGCCGGCAGCCCCTGCCAGTGCCGCCCGAGGGCCAGCGCCGCGGCGCCCTCGAAGTCGAAGACCTCGTTCACGAGCGCGCGCACCGCGTGGAGCCGCTGCTCGAACCCGTCTCCCGAGGCCGGTGCGACAATCACGCCGTTCGCACGTTCGAAGAATGTACGAAGACGCTCGGTAGGCTCGCCCGCCGTCGCGGGGGCCGCGCTCACGCTGACGAGGAGAATTCCGACCGCGGCGAGCACACATCGAGCCATCCATTCACGATAGCGGTCGGGGCTCGGATTCCGTACTTTTTTGGACGGCTCTGCTCAGAACACTCGTGCAGACGCACTGCGGCTCTAGGCGGCTTCGTCCAGACCGTGCCCGTCGCGCAGCGCGGAGTCGATAATCGTCCGGGCCAGGCCCGCTTCGCACGGCCGCGTCAGCACCGCCACGATACCGGGCCCCTGGAGCGGTGGCAGGGACGTCGAGGCACTCCGCAGCAGGACGATCGGCACGGTATCCATGCCCGGCAGCGAGCGAAAGAGCGTCAGGAGCAGCAGGCTTTCGTCGACGGGGTCGTCGAGGTCGTACAACAGGACGTCCGGCGTCTCGCCGTCCGTCAGCGCCTCCGGCTCGATCCGACCGTGGCGTACGTCGTCGATGTACACCCACGACACATCGAAACCCTGATTGCGCAGGCGGCTGCAGAGGACGACAGTCGCTTCATCGCAGCACAGCGCGGTGAGCGTCGCCATAACATCCCGCATGTGCACTCCCCATGCCTTGGACCGGCGGCCTACAATCGCTCATGCGCATGCCCAACGCTCTCGTCGTGGCCGCGCTGAGCTTGTTCGCGGCCGCGTGCACGACCAGCGCTCTCCCCGCGCCACCGCCACCGGGCGCGGGCGCCACGATGACGGACGTTCGCGGATCGTGGCGTGGCACGTGGGGCGGCGCACCGGCGGCGCTGCTCATCACCGATCAGCAGGTGTACGCGGGGCAGTCGGGCGTCTTCATCGGCAACTATCAAGTGCTCGGCCACGAGCGACCGGGCGTCTCCGGCATCCTGACGTCGGAAATCAACAAGGAGCAGACGTCCGTGCGCGCGTACGGATGGTTCGGCGGGCTCGACGGTCGGCCGACGCTGCAGATCCTGGCGGATCCACCGCGAGGTCAGCAGCGGCTGACGTTACGCCTCGACGGTGCGAACCGCCTCGTCGGGATGGGTCAATCGAGCTTCGCGTGGGGTCCTTCGGGCCCCATCGAGCTGACCCGCGTGAATCGGTAGGTCCGCGCTAGCCGCCCTCGAGCGGGCGCGTCATGTCGGCCGGACGCACCCAGCGATCGAACTGTTCGGCAGTGACGACGCCGAGCCGCAGCGCGGCCTCACGCAGCGACAGGTGCTCGCGATGCGCCGTCAGCGCGATGCGCGCCGCGGCTTCGTAGCCGATGTGCGGCACGAGCGCGGTCACCAGCATCAGCGACCGGTCGACGTGCTCCGCGATCACGTGCTCGTCGGGCGCCAGGCCGCGGGCGCAGCGCTCATCGAACGAGCGCACCGCCTCTCCCAGCAGCTCGATGGCGTCGATGACGTCGTACAGGATGATCGGCTTGTAGACATTGAGCTGGAAGTTGCCCTGCGAGCCGGCGAAAGCCACCGCGTGATCGTGGCCGAACACCTGCACCACGACCATCGTGAGCGCTTCCGCCTGGGTCGGATTGATCTTCCCCGGCATGATCGAGGAGCCGGGCTCGTTCTCGGGAATGGTCAGCTCGCCGAGCCCCGCGCGCGGCCCCGACGCGTACCAGCGCACGTCGTTGGCAATCTTCATGAGGGCGCCGGCGAGCGTGCGCAGCGCGCCGCTGGTCGCCACCATCGCGTCGTGGGCGGCCAGCGCCGCGAACGCGTTGGCCGCGGGCACGAACGGCTGTCCCGTCTGGCGCGCGATCTCCGCCGCGGCGCGCGCGCCGAACTCCGGATGCGCGTTGAGGCCGGTGCCGACGGCGGTGCCGCCGAGCGCCAGCGCATGCAGGCTGGGCAGCGTGGCGCGCACTCCAGCCGCGGTCTCGTCGAGCTGCGCCACCCAGCCCGAGATCATCTGTCCGAGCGTGAGCGGCGTCGCGTCTTGCAAGTGCGTGCGTCCGATCATGACGATGCCGGCGTACGCGCGCGCCTTGTCGCCCAGCGTGTCGCGTAGCGCGGCCACCGCGGGCAGCAGCGTTCCGGTCAGCGCGTCCACGGTCGCCACGTGCATGACGGTCGGGAAGACGTCGTTGGACGACTGGCCGCGGTTCACGTCGTCGTTGGGATGGATCGGCTTCTTGCTGCCGAGCTGGCCACCCGCCAGCTGGATGGCGCGGTTGGCGATGACCTCGTTGGCGTTCATGTTCGACTGGGTCCCCGAGCCGGTCTGGAACACGACGAGCGGAAATTCGTCGTCCCAGCGCCCCGCAATGACTTCATCGGCGGCGCGGGCGATGAGCTCCGCTTTCTCAGGCGGCAGCTGGCCGAGCGCTCGGTTGGCGAGCGCCGCGCACTTTTTCACGATGCCGAAGGCGCGGATGACGCGCCGGTCCCAGCGATAGCGTCCGCGCCCGATCGGGAAGTTGTCGACGGAGCGCTGCGTCTGCGCGCCCCACAGCCGCTCGGCCGGCACCTCGACGGCGCCGAGCGCGTCTTCCTCGGTCCGCGTCTTCGCCATGTCGTCTATCAGAATACGCCGCCGTGCTGAGACTTCGCCGCGCTCAGACTTCGTCGGCGGCTTCGGTGGCTAGCGCGTCGGCGCGCGCGTTGAAGAGCGCGAAGTCGTCGCGGCCGGCCCAGGCGGCGCTGTGGCCGCGCTGGTGGCGAAAGCTGAGCGTCAGACGCCGGCGCGTGATGAGGTCCCGGCACGCTGCGACGATCTCTGCGACGAGCGGGTCCTTCGCGCGCCAGCGGCCCTCGAGCCACGCGCCCACGCCTTCGTAGTCGTGCACGATGGTCGCCGGCGCGCCCTCGGGCAGCAGGCGCAGGGCCAGGTGCAGCCCCGCCAGCTCGGCGAGCACGTTGCGCAGGCGGTTGAGCGCGGCCGTGATCGCGGTGCGCGTCGACAGCGACGGCACGCCGGCGCCCGCGAACACCTGGTACACCGTGAGGCCCAGCGCTTCGACGACCTCGGGCTCGCCGCCCGGCGGCCGATCGACGATGACGACGCCGACGCCGCCGAGGTGATTGCCGTCCACGAACGCATAGCGCCCGGGCGGCAGCTCGGTCGCCTCGCCGCGCAGCATCGCCTCGGCCTGCGCGCGGCTGGCGACGGCCTGGTAACGCGCGCCGGAGACTCCCCTCACCGCGGCGGCGCAGTCGGGCCAGCTCTCGTATATGCCTCGGATGCGCTCGGGCTCGGTAACGACGTAGACCTTAGCCACGCCACCCGGCGACCGCCTTCACCGCTACCTTCACGTCGGTCGCGCCCGCGACCGTGCGGTAGAGCGGTCAGCGCTGCCGGTACGTCTCGACCAGCGACTCCGCCTGCGGCTGACTCACCCCGGCGAGCTCGAACGTCATCGTGACGCGGGCAAAGCGGTTCGGCTCCGCCGCCGTGCGCGTGCCCTCGATGACGACGTCCATGCCGGTCAGCGGCACGCCGGTCTCCTTGGCGTGCATCTCGATGAGCGTCACGCCGCACGACGACACGGCGGCGAGGAACGCCTCGCTGTTCGTCAATGCGTCGGCCTGTGGCCGTGACGACGAATCGAACGGCACCGTCACGCCGCGCGCGGTGTTGCGCGCGCGCCCCAGCACACCCGAGCTCGAGGAGCGGATCGTCTCGACCTTGTCCTGGCTCACGTGGGTCCTCCTCTCGGCCGATGATAACGCGCGGGTCTACGAATTGACCGTGCGCCGCCGGCGCCTCTAGAGGGCGCGCAATGCGAGGTGAGCGTGTGTGGTCGCGCGCGACGACAGCGACTGAGCGACCGCGCACTCGCGCGCCGGCCTCCCGAGCCACCGCCGCTCAGCGCTGAATCGTGCTCGTTCCCGGCGTCGTGCTGGGCGCCGTGCCGCCCTGCGGCCGCGGCGTCGTAATCGCGCCGGTCGATGCGCCGCCCGTGCCGATGCCCGATGGTGTGCTGCCGAGCGTCCCGGGGATCGACCCGGTGGGATTGTCGACGCCCGGCGCGGGCGTGGACTCGATGGGCCGCGGCGGCGCCGGCGACGCAGACGGGTCGGGTGACGGATTCGCCGGCGGGTTCGAGGGCGTCAGGCCGCCGCGCGATGTTCCCGGAAGCGTCCCCGGCGATGCGGGCGGCGTCCCGCTCACCTGCGCCAGCGCCGGTGTCGCGACGAACAATCCGAGCGCGGCGACCGCGAGAATCCCCTTCAACGAAGCCATGCGAACCTCCTCTCACGTCAGCTTCGGACGCGATCCCATACACGGGGCAACGGCCATGCCAGGGAGTTGGCCGGGCGGTGTACCATTCGGCCTGCCGATATCCCAGGGAAAGGCGGACCTCTCATGGCGTCACTGGACAGGATCGCGATCGTGACCGGCGCAGGATCGGGCATCGGACGGGCTTCGGCCGTCGCGCTGTCGCGCGAGGGCTGGTCGGTGAGTCTGGCCGGGCGCCGCAAAGACGCCCTCGAGGAGACCGCGTCTCAGTGCAAGGGGCGCACGCTCGTCGTGCCGACGGACGTCGGCGATCCCGCCTCGGTCCGCACCCTGTTCGCGAAGACGAAGGAGGCGTTCGGCCGACTCGACCTGTTGTTCAACAATGCGGGCTCGGGCGCGCCGCCGGTGATGCTCGAAGATCTCACGGTCGAGCAATGGAAGGCCGTCGTCGACGCGAACCTCAACGGCGTCTTCTACTGCACGCAGGAAGCGTTCAAGCTCATGAAGAGCCAGACGCCGCGCGGCGGGCGCATCATCAACAACGGCTCGATCTCCGCGCACGCGCCGCGACCGAACTCGGCGCCCTACACGTCGACCAAGCACGCCGTCACGGGGCTCACCAAGGCCGCCTCGCTCGACGGACGCAAGTACGACATCGCGGTCGGCCAGATCGATATCGGCAATGCCGAGACCCCGCTCGCGGCGCGCATGAAGAACGGCGTGCCGCAGGCCAATGGGCAGATCGTGCCGGAGCCGCTCATGGACGTCGAGCACACCGCGCGCGCAGTCGTGCACATGGCGTCGCTGCCGCCCGACGCCAACGTGCTGTTCATGACGGTGATGGCGACGAAGATGCCGTTCGTCGGCCGCGGCTGACACGCGCCGACGCGATGGCGTCCGCCACCGAGCGCGTCGCCGTGCGGGTCGCGGAGATCCGCGCGCGGCGCGGCATGACGCAGGAGTCCCTGGCCGCCAAGGCGCGGATCAATCGGGTGACGCTCGCGCGCCTGGAGCGCGCGCAGCACCCGCCGAATCTCGACACGCTCGAGCGCATCGCGCGCGCGCTCGGCGTCGGCGTCGTCGATCTGGTGAAGTAACGCGGGCTCAGGCGCGCGGCTCGACGCGCACACCGTACTTGACCATCCGCGCCCGCGCCAGTAGGCTGCGCAACCGTTCGACTTCCGGCCGCGACAACAGGAGGGACACCATGCGGGGACACCGAGAAGTTCGCCGTACTCTGATCTTTGGTCTCGCGCTCGCGGTCGTGTGCGCCGTCGCCGGCGTGGCGCGCGCCGACGAGACGTGCAACTCGCCGTACATCAGCAAGCTCATCAAGGGCCAGGAAGATTACGTCTACGTCTGGACGCCTGGCGTGGACGGCGTCGGCGATGGCTCCGACAAGCTCGTCACGATCGACGTGAATCCGAAGTCGAAGACGTACGGCAAGGTCCTCAACTCGGTCTCGGTCGGCGGCCGTGGCGAGGCTCACCACATGGGCTTCACGGACGATCGCCGCTTCATCTGGGCCGGCGGGCTCGCCGAGCCGAAGATCCACGTGTTCGACATCGGCACCGATCCCGGCCGACCGAAGCTCGTGAAGACGATCGCCGACATGGCCGACAAGACGGGCTACCTGGGGCCGCACACGTATTACGCGCTGCCGGGCCGCATGCTCGTGCAGGCGCTGTCGAACACGAAGGACAAGGGCGGCCGGACCGGCATGGCGATCTACAACAATGCGGGCGAGTTCGTCGCGTCCTATCCGATGCCGACGGACGGCGGCGGCGACGGCTACGCCTACGATCTCGCGGTCAACCCGCGGAAGAACGTTCTGCTCACCTCCAGCTTCACCGGCTACGACAACTACATGCGGCCGCTCGGCGACCTCGTGAAGGACCCCGAAGCGATGAAGCGCTTCGGCAACACGATGGCTGTCTGGGATCTGAAGGCCATGAAACCCACGAAGATCTTCGCCGTCCCGGGCGCGCCGCTGGAGATCCGCTGGTCGCTCAAGCGCGGCGACGACTGGGCCATCACCGCCGCGGCGCTCACGTCCAAGCTCTGGCTGGTGAAGCAGGACAAGGGCCAGTGGCAGGCGAAGGAGGTCGCCACGATCGGCGAGCCCGCGAAGATTCCCCTGCCCGTCGACATCAGCATCACGCGCGACGGCAAGGGACTCTGGGTGAACACGTTCATGGATGGCACAACGCGGTACTTCGACCTGAGCAATCCGGAGGCGCCGAAGCAAACCTACGAGAAGGTCACCGGCAAGCAGGTCAACATGATCTCGCAGAGCTGGGACGGCAAGCGGCTGTACATCACGTCCTCGCTGCTCGCCAACTGGGACAAGGGCGGCGCGGACAACGAGCAGTTCCTGCGCGGCTTCCGCTGGGACGGTAAAGAGCTGACGCCGGCCTTCGAGGTGGATTTCACCCGAGAGAAGCTCGGCCGCGCGCACCACATGAAGCTCGGTAGCAAGTCCCTGCGCTCGGGGCCGGCCCCGCAGTGACGCGTCACGCCCGCGGCCCGCGCACGCTCGCGCGGCGCTGCGTGAGCGTGCTGGCCGCAGGGCTCGCCGTCGGTGGATTCTTCTCGGGCGTTGCGCCGAGCGCGGCCGGCCCCGCCCACGAGGCGGGGCTGCCCGCGCTCGATTTCGAGCCGCCCGCCCCCGGAACCTACACGCTCCACCGGATCATGGCGGCGCCCGACGGCGAAGTGCTGGGGCTCGATGGGCACCCGCAGCGCCTGCGCCGGTTCACGCGCGAGCGCATCACCCTGCTCGGCTTCATCTACACGACCTGCGTGGATCCGGACGGCTGCCCGCGCGTGTATCGCGTCTTCGAGACGGTGCGGGAAACCGTCGCGGCGGAGCCGGCGCTGCGCGAGCGCGTGCGCCTCGTGACCCTATCGTTCGACCCCGCGCGCGACACGCCGGCGACGATGCGGCGCTACGCCGGCAGCCGGGCGCACGCCGGCGACGTGCCGTGGCTGTTTCTGACCACGCGCTCGGCGCGTGAGCTGATACCGCTGCTTGACGGCTTCGGACAGGACGTCCGCTACACGGCGAACGGCACGCGCCGAGAGCTCTCGCACGTCTTAAAGGTGTTTCTCATCGACCGGGCTGGATTTGTTCGCGAGATCTACTCGTCGGACTTTCTGCACCCCCGCACCCTTCGCAACGACGTCGAGACGCTGTTGCTCGAGGAGCGGGGGCGCTGAACGTCTAACCCGGCGCCGCGCCCTGGGTCCCGGTGTAGACCGCGTACAGCGACTGGCTGGCGGCCATGAAGAGCCGGTTGCGCTTGGGCCCGCCGAAACAGACGTTGCC